>Ga0116143_10001764_pt1 | contig 25235 bp, 13 predicted proteins | sample AD_UKC034_MetaG_FD_89745 | JGI IMG/M metagenome (GOLD analysis project Ga0116143, IMG submission 89745) | Active sludge microbial communities of municipal wastewater-treating anaerobic digesters from USA - AD_UKC034_MetaG | ecosystem: Engineered > Bioreactor > Anaerobic > Digestate | place: USA...
AGGCGGCCGACGATATACGGCGTCAGGAAAAATCCGACGATAAAGAACCACAGCCTGCCGATAATATTAAAGGCGGTGTTCATGACCACCTTGTCGCCGATCCTGGCGTCCTCAAACTGCATGCGGCTCCCCTTCCCGGACAAGCGCCTTTTCCTCCTGGGCGACTTCAGGCATGGCAAGGACCATGGCAGCGAGGAACCAGAACGGTTCCATGATCCGGATAAGGATAAAAACAGCCCCTGCCATAGACTGCGTTAAAAGGGCGATGAGGCCGCAGATGAAACCGATGCTCAATGATCTGGAGAAATTCTCTTCGGATTGTTTATACACCCGCACTGCCATGCGGAAAAGCTGGGAGATCATCCACATAAAAGCGGCAAAACCGAGCAGGCCCGTTTCGATCAGAACACGGACATACTGATTGTCGATGACCGCGCCTCCGGGGACGCCGGCGCCGAGAACGGGCCGGTAGGACAGTTTAAGACCGGCATCGCGCCACGCATCGATCCTCGCCGCCGCAGATTCGGACACATATATCCTCTTTCCTCCGATGACATACTGTTTTTCCTGAGAAAATGTGTCTTGGGCGCGGGCGCGGACTTTTTGCGGGGTGACGATCGGGACAAGAAGCAGCGTGATCGCCAGAAAAAAAAGAAGCGGGTATCTCGCACGCTTGTTTAACACGATATAAATCAGCAGCATGGGCACAATGCTGACCCAGCCCTCGCGCGACATGGTCATCACGAACGGGACGAACGCGAAAACGAATGCCCCGAACCAGAATATCCGTTCTTTGCGCTTCTGCGCGTAAATAAAGAACCCGAGCATGAGCGACATCATGAGAAGCAGATATCCGGCAAAGGTATTCGGCTCTCCTCCTTCGCTCTCGAACGGCGCTGAAATACGCTCGCCCGCCGGGATCTGGGCCCAGGCGATAGCGCAGACGATCAGGCAGGTCAGTATCATGAAAAAAGTGTACGTCTTCACCTGCCGGGACGTGCGCAGATTGTTCCCGACCATGAAAAAGATCAGAAAATATTCGAAATATTTCAGCAGGTAGAAAAAGGATTCCCTGAACTGCACGCGGCCCGCGATCATGCCGTTCAGGGATGATACGACGCAAATGAGAATATAGATCATGATCGGGCCGTTGAGCGGGTTGCGCCTGACGACGCCGAGCTCCTTTTTCACCGCCATCTTGGCCATCCACGCGAAAAAAATGACGAAGATGAACAGGTCTTCGGCGCGGACATTGATGTTGCGGCTCGCAAGCTGGCCGGCGCGCAGTTCCGGCGACAGAAGCATGGACAGGATCACGAGGATCAGGGCGATATCGGTATTGAGGAACGCGACGGCGAACAGGGTGATGGCGATCAATGCGACAAAGGACTGTTGTACGGGGAATCCGAGGATGATGAACGGGACGAAGGCGGCGAAGACAAAAAAGAATACGACCAGACTTATGGGGACCTGACCTTTATATCCTGGCATGGAAGAATAGCCACACTCTGTTTAAACCTTTTTTTTCGAAGATGCGTTGGGATGTTTCGGACCAGGCTCTTCTTTGCCGTAATACTTGTATTTCCGGTAATAAGGATAGGGGGATATCTGCTCGGTCTGCGCCTGGGTATGGTTGAGGATGACGCCGAGGACCTTCGCATTGACCGCCTCAAGCTGGACCTTGGAACGCATAAGCCCTTCGCGTCCGGTCCTGCCGATCTCATACACCATGATCACGCCGTCCACCTTGGGCGCGAGCATGCTCGCGTCCGTGACGGGAAGCACGGGCGGCGAATCCAGGATGACGACGTCGAACCGCGCTTTCAGTTTCTCGATAAGCTCCAGAAACGCCCTGGAATCGATGATCTCCACAGGATTATGCGGCAGATGGCCCGACGGCAGGATCCAGATATTCTCGATGCCCGGGGTCTTGCGGATCACCTCGAACCCGATATTGCCGAGGAACAGGTCAGTGATATTGCGCAAGGCCGAATCAAGCGTCGCGGTGCCCATGACCACTTCGTTGAGGCCCGGCTCGCGCTCGACGCCGAAGACCTTGCAGAGGATCGGCCGCCGAAGATCGGTCGAAAGAAGGATCGTTTTCAACCCGATCTGCGCCATGACAAGTCCGAGGTTGCAGACGACGCTCGATTTGCCTTCGCGAGGGCCTGAGCTGGTAACAAGGATCGTTTTGCGTTCGGAACTCAGCTTCAGGTTCGTATGGATATTGCGGAATGACTCGGTAATAGGCGATTGCGGGCTGTAATGGGCGAACAGATGGACGATCCTTTCTTCCGCGTCCGATTTGGTGCGCGGCACGAAACGGTGCTTGAGCCGCAGGAATATATTCCTTCCCGACGGAAGTTCCTCCTCGATCGGCGGGACGATGCCCAGGACCGGCAGTTTGATGACATTCTCGACGTCCTCGATGGTCCCGATGGACGTATCGAAGGTCTCGATGATGAACGCGAACGCGACGCCGAGGATGAGGCCCATGAACGCGCCCATGATGACCTTGATGCGGCTGTCGGCCGCGACAGGCGCGGCAGGCGCGACCGCAGGGTCCACGATCGCCACGTCGGAAACTTTCTGCTGTTCGGTAATGCGGGCCTCTTCCAGCTTTTCCTTCAGCATGGAATACAGCTTGCGGTTGACCTCCACCTCGCGCGCAAGGCCCGTATATTCGAGCTGTTTATCGGAGAACCCGTGCACCTGCGATTCAAGCCCTTTGATCTGTTCGCGCAGCTGGATCACCTGCGGGTGCTTTTCAGTGTATTTCTGCAGCAATTCGGCAAGCTTGAAATCAAGCTCGACCAGTTTTTCTTCGATCGGGCCCGCAAGGCGCACCTGGGACGAACCGTCGTCGAAATTCTTCAGCTTATGCTCGGTATCCTTGAGCTTGCGCTCAAGCATGGCAAGCTGTTCCTCGATGAACTGGCGCGCGTGGCGCGACTGCTTGTTCTTTTCGTTCAGGTTCTCGAGGATATATACTTCCGATACGATATTGGCCAGGTCAGCCGCCGCCTGCGGGGTATCGGCGGTCGCGGATATGCGGATCATATTGGTCTGGGCAACGCGCGTGGTTTCCAGTTTTGCCTGGATCGCGCTGATGATACGGTTGACCTCATCGACCCGCTCGGGAAGAATGGCCTTGTTCTGAAGACTCTCGACGACGTCGCTGATCCTCTGAAGCCGCTCGGGCTTGAGCGCGCTTCCCTGAAGAGAACCGAACGCGCCCATCGGGTCCCGATCCTCTTTGGATCCGGCTTCAGGCAGGCTTTCCATGCGCCTGTCGATGAACCATTCGGCGGGAACCAGCTGCATGACAACGCCGACCTTGAGCAATACGGGGAAACTCGTGATGAACTTCGACTCAGACTCCATGACATCGCCCGGGTTATACACGATCCATTCGGTCAACAGGCCGGCGATGGTCTTACGCTCTTCGATCTTGATGGTCGCGCTGGCTTTAAAGGAAGGCGACACTTTCGGCGTCAATACCAGACTGCCTAAGGTGACAACTGCAAAAGTGAAGACGATGATACCCTTGCGCTTGCGGAATATGCGCAGATAATCCCTTAAATTGAGCTCGTATTGAGGCAACGGTATCTCCTTGTGGCTGGCGCTAATAAGGTATTGCGCCACCATAGCCTTGTGGCGTATGGCTGGCGCTCATGATTGCACCTGGCCCTGAAGCGGTATTGGGCCAGTGTCCGCCCTGTGGCGGAGTATTGCGCCACCATAACCTTGTGGCTAATTTATGTCTCTAAAATATCACAGAATCAATGGGTTAGCAAGTTTTTTTAACGCCTGTCGCATGCCCTTTGTATCCGCGCGAGATATCCTTTCAAACCGAATCCGGGAGGGAATATCGTACGGAACATAAAATATATTTGCTTGAGCGTCCCTTTACGCAGCGCACAATAGACCGGATATGCCCCGTATCTCGCATGTTTGAGCGCCAGCGCATTATTCAGGAATGTCCGCTCGCCTGCGGACATCCGAGCAGGAGCAACCGCTTCAATAGCCTTATCGGGCACATCGATCCCGAACATTTCCTTGGCCAGGAAAAGGCCGCAATACACGACTCGCGACAACCCTGACAAACGGGTAAGAACAAGGAATTTCTCCCAATCGAACCTTTTCCCATAATAAATAAGCATGCAGCTGATCTCATATAAATACGCCATCTGGTCGAGATCGTGCTTCAGCCCGTGCTCGCACAGATACACAATGTTCATTTCCGGGCTGAGCGTATATATGCGGCGGTAATCCTTGAAAGGCTGCGCCTGCTGCCAGACCGCTTCCATCCGCGCCTGCAAAAAGCCGTCAACGGTCAGGAACATATTATTGACGAGGTGCCGGTGGACATGCACCGGCACGAGCTCGTCTGCAACCGGGGTAAAAAGCCTGCTGTTGAGATATTCGGGGATCGGATAATCGCCCGCGCCTTCAGGCGCCGTATATCCGGAATCCCGCAGGGCCTGCTCGAGCACAGGCATATCGGCGGGTTTTACCGCAATATCGATGTCGAGCCGCGGCCGCCAGTAATCATCGTATATACATGAATCGACGGTCGGGCCTTTGAAAAGCAGGACGTCGATAGTGCGGGACTCCAGGCACGAAAGCACGCGGCTTACCTGAAGCATAAACACGCTGCTTTTTGCGGCATGAAGGTAATATGTTTGCCGGTACCTTTCGCGGATGCTTTCAGGGATGATGGATCTCCAGGGGTCGGAAGCGAGCAGCCCTTTATAAAACGGATAAAATACGCCTTCGCGCACTGCCGCATCAAGCACATCGCGCCAGAAAACTTCGCCGGAAAGCAGCCCCGAAGGCAGGTCGTCTGCGGCAGAGTGTTTTCCTCCCTTTAAAACTGATAGTATAAACTGCTCCGGCGCTTTATCGAGTGCCATTGAACCGATATGTGAGGTAGAGGTCATCAATAGAACAGTTGAACTCCCCGGGGACCGCTTCCTGCTCTTTGAATCCGAGCTGCCGGTACAGCATGCACGCAGGCCGCGCCTTCTTGTTCACGAACAAACCTATGGCCCGGCCGCCGGACGCTTTGGCTCTTGCAATCGCTTCTTTGACAAGCAGGCTGCCTGCCCCTCTGCCCCTGCTCCAGGGCTTCACTTCCAGCCCGAATATGAGCCAGAGGCCATGACCTTTTTCATACCGTGTCATCGTAAGCCCTGCGATGATCCGGCCTTTTTCTTCAGCCACAAGCCAGGTGCCTTCTTTTTTCACCCGGCACAAACCGTCCCTGATATCATGGCCCGCCATCAAATACAGATCACGGAGCTGTTCTTCGTCTTCAGGCCCCGCATCACGGACCGCGAAGTTTTCCCCGCAGAGGCTTCTTAAAACCCTGCGGTACGCTTTCAATGACTGCGCGAGGGACAGAACGGCCATGCCTGCTCCGGCGACCTTTCTTGCCGCAACCCAGGGGTATTGCATTGCCATGCTGTACGCGGCAACAAACACGGATACAATACGGTTCTTTCGGGAACCCAGATCGATACGCCTGCGGCCCCGCTCAATTGCTATCACCCGCCCCAGCACATCGTCAGGAACGGCCACCCCGTCGGACCCGAACGACATATCGCCTTTGACAAGGAAACCGCCTGCCATGCGCCTCAGAACGCGGTGCGCAAAAAGGCCGTCGTCCTGCCTGAATAAAATGACGTCGCCTGCGCGGATCGTCTCCGCGCCCCGGCCGGAAAGATCGACCTGCACCCAATCGCCGCTGCGGATAAACGGATGCATACTGCCGCCTTTTGCCTGAAGCCGCAGGATTCCTGCTTTTCCGCAAAGGTCCCGGCACAACGATTCGAATTCCTGCGCAGAACAAAAGATGGTCATTACTATACGGTCCTTTTTATAAGTTCTACTGCCGCCCTGCCGGGCACAAAGCCCAGCTCATAGGCCGGCACTGCCGCAATAAGACGCTGAAAAGAAGACAGCACCGCAGACGTCGCGCTCCGGTCCCAAAGCGGCAAAAGGCCAAGGACCGTCAACAAAGGACACAGCTTCGAGCGGGAAAGCCTGCGCACATAATTGCGTTTTGAATGTCGTATGAAAAAAAGCGCGCAAAGGCCTGCGGCATGCGGGGACGAAACGCGCGATTCTCCGTACCAGGGAGTGCCGAACACCCTCCATTTCCTGCCGTATCCCCTGAGCGCACAGCGGTCGTCGTTGAGCAGGCACTCGGCCGGGACCTCGTCTTTGAACAGATTCAACAGCGTGGATTTGCCTGCGCCCGATGGGCCGGCAAAACAAATGCCTTTGCCCTGCCAGACAACGCCGGCCGCATGAAACAAAAAGCCACGGCGCCGGCTCAAAAGATTGATGACGAGGAACTGGTCGATGAACCTCCTGAACAGCTCAAAAACGGATTCCTGATACATCACCCCTGCGCTGTAATCCCGGTTAAAAACTACCAGATTATCGGGCTTGCCTTCCGGGGAACGGGGACCGACGCGAAGGATGTTCGTATCGCGGACGCGCGCCAGCTGCCAATTATCCGTCGAGAACCCGGTACCGCCCGGTAACGGCTCCGGGGGCGCGCCGATCAGATGCTCAAGGCTGCAATCGCATGAAGTACCGTTTCCGGCGAGGAAATGCCGGTAGAAGCTGAAATCATTGAACCGCTCGAACGCGACATCGCTCGTCACGCTGATCCCGATATCCGCGATCTTCAAGACAAGCTTCATGAAGAGCGGTACGTTGTCCGGCATGCCCTGCACTGGTTACTCCGCTTGGGGTTCACCCGGGCGGTTGCCGAGGACCTGCACGCGCTCAACAGCGTGTCCTCGATCGTCAGTTTCACTTCCTGGATCTGCGGTCTTTGATACGTCCTTTTGTCCATGGATACAATCCTCCTTTTCCCGGAAGAATCTTTTTTCCAGGCAACGGGTATATGCACAAATATAGTCGACTTTCCTGTTCATGGCCCGCGCTTCTATCTCCGCCCATGCCGGGCAATTGGAGCATATCAAAAGCATACTGCATGAGCGGCACTCATCGGCGGTGAAATCGGCGCTCCGCTCGTCATAATCGCTCACGAGCGCCTTCCATCCCTGCGCAAAATTCCTGCCGGCAAGCGGGTATTGAAAGCTCCTGAACATCGTGCACGGGCTTAAGACACCGTACGGATTTATATTAAAAGCGAATACTCCCGCCCCGCACATCAATGCCTCGTTCGGCTTTTTGTTCCAGAACCCCGCAAAGATCCTTTCGCAGGAATCGTAATCGTCCCTGATATCCAGTTCCGCCATGACATCCGCGCTTAAACGATATCGGGCAGGCGACATATTTCCGTCAATGCGCGGGCACACGAGGGTATCGTAACGGAACTCGGCGCCGAGCTCGCCGGCCAGCCGGCGCATGCCCGCCAGATCATGATAGTTGAGGGTCATCAGTATGGTCTTCAGGGAAAATCGCACGTTGTATCTTTTCAGCGATTTCATCGCCGCGACCGTTCTGTCAAACGACCCGTCGAGGCGCGTCACTGAATCATGGACTGACGCACAGGAACCGTATATACTGATATCGATGCCCAGCGGCGGCAATGCCGCGAACTTTGCCGCACCGGCCTCATCGAGCAGCGTGGCATTGGTAAAGACCTCGACGAGCATGCCTTTTCTCACCGCATGGGTATAGATATCCCAGAAATCCTCCCGCAGCAGAACCTCCCCTCCCGTCAATAACAGCCAGAGGCATCCCGCATCCGCCGCCTCGTCGAGTACGCGGAAGACTTCGCGTGTCGTCATTTCATCGGGCATGCGCCTGTCGACAACACCGAGGTTGCAGTAACAATGGCGGCATGACTGGTTGCAGCGGTACGTCAGCTCGATTGTGCCGATATAGGGCAGCCGGCGGCCGACAGCAGCTTCATCGAGCACGGCCGACAGGTCGGAAAATTTCCTCTGCGCCACCGGACAGAACATTATTCGATCATCTCCCGCCTGAGCAATTCTGTGAGAAACGCCTCCGCGTCTTTTTCGATCTCGCGCGCGTCGGCGTCAAACGCCTCGGTAAGCCGGCTGATAATGCCGGCGCACGAGGTCTTGCCGTCCAGAAGATCCCATATCTGACGGGCAGCTTCATTCAATCGCACGAGGGTCCTGCGGTAGGGGTCGATCACAACCCCGCGGCTGCCGTCCTCTTTACATATAAGCTGGCCGTTCTTTTTAAAACACCTGTTTTTGTCGATCCTCATCGTGACAATGACCTCAATACGCGCACAGACCTTTTCAATTCTTCACATGCCCGGAAATATAAACGCTTCTGCGCGTAAAGGCGCGCAAGGATAATGTGCACGAGCGGGCCTTCGCCCCCCCGAATAACGCCGTCTTTATAATAACGGATGGCGGACGACGGGTCCCGGCGCTTTTGCGCAATACGGCCGAGCCACCAGAACGGCTCGGCATCATAAGGATAATCGTTCTTCAGGCCGTTGAACAACGACTCGGCCTCGCCGAACCTGCCTGTTTTATACCGTACAAGAGCGGCGCCGAACCGCGCCTGGCAGTATGACGCATCCGTTCCCATGCATTGAGCGAAAAAACCGGATGCCTGCGCATACCTCCGCCGCGCCAGGGCGATGAACCCGAGGCCGCATAAGGCAGCCGGATCGCTTCCGTTCAGCCGCAAATACCGCCGGTATGCGCGCTCTGCTTCCGGAAGTTTATTCTGCTGCAGGTACAGTATACCACAATTGTTATACCTCGTCGCATAGGATCTGTCCAGGCGGACCGCTTCGTTATAATACTGTACTGCCCGGGCTTCTCCGGCCTGAGATCCGTCCATATCGAGAAGCGCCAGGTTAAAATAAACAGACGCATCCCGGGGATCGACCCGGAGCGCTTCGCTGTATGCGGCGCGCGCATCAACGATCCTGTGCCTGTTCTCAAAAGAAAGCGCCTTCTTTTTCAAGTCCAAAGTCCCGGGTGTATCCCCTTTAAAAAAACACCTCAGATCATCCCCGAAATGTTTGAATTTGAGCGGAGTAAACCCTCCTTCGACGGAATACGCCACGGTCAACACATCGATGGAGCGGACCTTTGCGGTTACCCGACGATAAAGATCATCGGGGAATATCCAGGGCGAACGGCCGGGATCAATATCCCTGCGGACATCTTCAGTGAGCATGAAATCCACATCGATGTCCAGAAGCGCCGGCTCACGGATATCCTCAAGGTTCTTTAACGGGCACACGATAAGATCAACGCCCGCTATCCGGCATTTGGCGCCGGGACCGCTCCATTCGAGCGTGCCGCAGGCAGGCCGGCGCATTCTCAAAAGCCCCTGCAGCTGCCTGATAATGTGTTTCCTGCTGCCGCGTCTTTCCCAGCTTTTATCAGGCACGACCCAGTAGAATTTCCGCACGATACCGTCCATGATCGCCGGGCATATATAATTGCCGATATTGACCATTTGCTTCCGGGGAGTGATAAAAGGGTTTAACAAGCGCGGCGCGCTGTCAGGCACGATCTCATCCATATCCGTGCCAGGGATCCAGCCGAAATCGATATGCGCGTCTACGTGGACCAGCGTCCGGCCACGGATGCGGCGCTCCTTCCAGGCAGCATATGCCTTATCATGGTCCTCCATCATCACGATACGGTCATCGTACAGCAGCGGCATGAACATTCTCCCTGCTTTCAGGCCCGTCGTCGAGGAACGTATAGGTCTCGGTGACGGGATCGCGCCGGTAGCGCAGCCTGTATGACCCGTTCGGCAACGTAAGGTCGGCATATCCGTCGGACAGATGGCACGGGACAGCCGGCTCCAGGGCTGCCGCGGCGCCATCGCCCTTATGCATCAGGGCATAATACATCCTTTCGAGCATATCAGCCTTCTCCATATCGATCCCATGGATGTTCCGGAACGGGATGAAGAACCTGAATGGAAGGCCTGCGCCTTTATCGTATTCTATTCCGTACCGGCCCGGGGTATCATACACATGATTGCCCGGCGTCAGATAATATGTGTTGAACGTCACATGGGAGATGTATTGCCGATGGGACACGAGAAAATCTATCGTTTCCATCCCCTCTTCGAACGTTTCTCCGGGCAGGCCCAGCATGGTCTGAAGGTCGACCTTGATGCCGGCTGCTGCGCAATCCCGGATGATCCTGGACGAGCGGTCCCTGATATTGCCCTTATCGAGCAGCCGGGAAATGCGGTCGCTCGCCGTTTCGAACCCGAAATTGACCTGTTGAAGGCCTGCGGCATGGGCCAGATCGAACAATGCGGCGTCAAATCCCGGGTCAAGCCGCGCCATGGTCCACCATTCCATTCCGATATGATCCTTGAGTATCTGTTGCGAAACCTGCCGCATCTGGCGCGGCGATAAACCGGGGTCGCCGAACAGTAAATACTGCGCATTATACCTGTCTTTCAGTTCCTGCATATCCTGTGCGATACGATTGGCGCTTTTAACCCGGTATGACGGCTTGGGCAGCGGCAGGTCAACGCAATACGCGCATTTTGACCAGTAACAGCCCCGGGACGTCTCAAAGGTAAGGCTTATCTGGCCGTCTTTACTGCCGTCATAATCCGCCAACATGAGGCCGTCGAAATCCGGGCACGGCAGATCATTCAGATCCTCTTCGGGCCGTATCGGGGCATTGGCCGGGACAGTATCGGGGGTAATGACATTTGGAATCGATGAAATATGCCCGCCGCGTTCGAGCCGCTTTGCCAATCCATATAAAGCGGTTTCTCCCTCGAATACGACGACAGAATCGAAACACCGGAACAGGTCTTTCCGTTGGAACAGAACGTCCCTGAACAATGTCGGCCACTGCCCTCCGATCGTCACATGGATATGCGGGCATCTGCTTTTGACCATAAGCCCCAGGGTGAGGCCGGCAACCGCCTGCGACGGAGACGTTATCGATATGCCGAAAAGCCGGATATCCTGTTTTTCCAGAGACTCTATTATCCCCTCTTGTTCAAAAAACCGATAGAACGTATTCTCGTCCCGGTCATCGAGATACCGCCATAAGAGATCCGATGAAAGCAGGCGTTCGCAGAAATAAAACGAACTGTTGGTATTGTTGCCGTACGGCAGATGCGGGAAAATACGGTCGCTTGTAACCGGCAGGAATCCGGAATAATACCTGTCTTTCAGACAATGGGCAAAGAATCTCGTCAGCAGAGGCTGGAGAAAGAACAGCCGCTCCTGCCCGGTCAACGCCCCGGGGCCGGAAACATGATCAGCGAGAAAATCCCGGTAACGCACATTCAGATCCGCCTGGCTGCAGGCATATCCTTTCTTTTTAAGATATGCGGCCAGGGCAGGTGTGCCCAGAGGGGGGAAATGACGGTCGTAATCGGGCGGGATGCACAGGAGGATATTGAACATACGGGTCTTACGCTTTTTTGACAAGCTCGAGAGACTCCCACTGGGAGACTATGTGAGAAACATCGGCTTCAACCCGGCGGGATTCAACGTCGAACGCTTCGGACACTTCCGCTTCGATCAGGGAAAGGCTCTTTTTCCCGTCGATAAGCCCCCAGATAAAAGCTGCGGTCTCGTTCAGCGTATAAACGCTTCTCAGATCTACCGCTTTCTGCCGGACCGGCACAAGAATGAACTCTTCGGCGATCCTGCGAAAAATTATATCGGGGTTTTTGGAATAAATTGCGTCCATATAGTAGTGATTATATATAGATTTGGCTCAAAAGTCAATGGAAGGAATCAGCGATGGAATCAGGGCGAGATATCCCAGTTGGTATTGCTGCCGGGCACCGGGTCCGTTGAGCTCGCGGCAGTTATGGGCTGGCTGTTCACATTGTTCGAGTAGCTTACCGTCAAATGATGCAACGTCGATTCCGGAGTGGAAATATACCATGTCGTGGCGGCGACAAGGGGCGCGAGTTCGATCAGGCTGCCGGCAGATCCCGAGACATTGAAACTCGCGGTAATTGTATGAGGCTGGCTTGCGGACGCGGCGGAGAATGATAATTTTTCTACGCCGGTGCCGGCATTCAAATATGCGGTAACAAGCCTGTCCACGAATGCCACGCCGCCGCTATATGTATTCGTTATCGTCAATATATTGAATGCGCTCCCGCCGGATGTCACTGACTGAGCCTGCGTAGAGCTGTTCAACGTAACAGTGCCGGTATCTGCGTTGAATGTGCCGCCGTTATTGGTCCAGTTGCCGGAAACATTGAGGTTATACGTATCTGCGGAAAGTACCGCATGATCGATCACCAGGTCTCCCAGTACATCGGTATCGCCGGTAAGCCAGAAACTGCCCTGATTATTCGAAAGCGTCAGGTTAAAATACGTGATATCGGGAATAGTGAGGCTTGGATGAAAAAGGTCTGAGAAATTGAACGTGGATGTCTGGGTGAGCAGAACCCCTTCTATTTCAAGCTGTGTTATCACCGGGCCTGCCTGAGAACCGGCGTGCACACGGATCTGATCCACCGCGCCCACGGTCGTGCCGTTGCCTAACTGGCCGTTGGCGTTATTGCCGCAGTTGAACACCGGCCGCGCCTGGCTGAGCGCTACCGTCTGCGCGCCGCCCGCAGCTATATCTGCTATGCCGTGAAGATATGTTTCGCTGCCCTGATCGCCGGATAGGACCTGCACAGGCGTTGAGCTGTCGACATCGGAATTATTGCCCAGCTGGCCGAACGTATTCTGCCCCCAGCTGAACACATAACCGCCCGAAGCGATCGCAAGGCTGTGAGCGCCGCCGGCTGCTATATTGGTGACATTTTGCAAATATGTCCCGCTGCCCTGCTCGCCAGAAAGGACCTGAACCGGCGTGCTGCTGGCAACCGTTGTTCCGTTGCCGAGCTGGCCGTCGATGTTATATCCCCAGCTGTATACATAGCCGGTCGTCGCCAGAGCAAGCGAGTGCACATCCCCTGCGGCGACCATGGATATATCGTGCAGATACGTGCCGCCCCCTTGCTCGCCGGACAACACGCGCACGGGCGTGTGGCTGTCAGCTGTTGCGCCATTGCCCAATTCGCCGTCTTCGTTATACCCCCAGCTGTATGCATAGCCCGCCGTGTCCACCGCGATCACAAAACACCCTCCCACGGCGACCATGGATATATCATGCAGATACGTGCCGTTGCCCTGCTCGCCGGACAACACCTGAACAGGGATATGGCTGTCGATGATCGAATCATTGCCCAATTCACCTTCCCCGTTGTATCCCCAGCAAAATACATAACCGGCCGAGCTGACAGCGGCTGTTTCAAAACCGCCCGCCGCTATCGAAGCGATACCAGCCAGATCGCCCACATTATCAACGTCATGAACCTTGACAGGCGATAAGCTGTTCGTTGTAGTGTCATCCCCTAACTGGCCGTACTCATTATATCCCCAGCACAATACATACCCGTCATCGGTCAAAGCAACGCTGTGATAACCGCCTGCGGAGATCGACGATATATCGTGAAGATATGTCTCTTCACCCTGTTCGCCCGCAAGAACCTGGACCGGCGTCAAACCGTCGTCGGTCGTGCCGTCGCCGAGCTGGCCGTACGCGTTGCATCCCCAGGCGAACACATAACCGTCGTCGGTCAAAGCTATTGTGTGGTCATACCCGGATGCTATCATAACAATATTCTTCAAGTAGCTTGTCCAGACAAGGTTCCAGGTAGAAGATCCGGCCTGAAGAGTATGATACAACGCTATAGCCAACGTACCTGTTATGGTTATTGTATTATTCCCGGTCTTCGTGGTAGCAGCTGTGGTTACACCATCCCCAAAGGTCAAATCATAAAATATCCAGTTACCGCTCGACCCGCCGAAATTACCTGTCCCCCCGCCATCGAACCTGACTGTAAACGTGCCGTCGGTCATATTGATGATGCCGTTGCCGGTAACGCTGCCGCCTTTGACCGTGACATCATAGTCGCCTGCCAGAGTTCCCGCATCGACCTGCAAAACATTATTCACCATCATCGCATTAGCAAGCGTCTTGGTCCCGGTGGAATTGATAATAACTTTATAGAACGCCTGGCCGTTGCCCGTACCGCCGGAATCGATGGTCGAAGAGCCGCCGTTAAAAGTGACCGTGCTGGTGCCGCAGGTAAAGGTCGCGTTATTCGTCCAGTTGCCGCTCACCGTTACCGTGTTGGATCCGAGCACAAGCGTGCCGCGCAGGATCGAAAAGTTACCTCCCAGGGTCACGGTGTTGCTGAGGGTCAATGTTCCGGTACCCTGTTTTGCCAGACCGCCGTCTCCGGTAAGCGTGTTGGATATGATGGTATTGCCTGTACCGTCCACGATCAGGCGGTATCCGCCGTTGGCGATCGTCCCTGACAAGGTGAGCTGAGTCCCGTTGACCTCTATCATGCTCAGCGCTGTCATGGTGATCGCTCCGGCAAAACTGCTCGTGCCGGTACTTGCTGTTAAAAAACTGCCGGTTGCAAGCGTCAAGGCTTCGGTTGTGCTATAGGCGACATTGCGAAAATCAAGAGTTCCGGCATTAACCGTGGTCCCGGCTGCGTTAGTGCCTAAAGCATTATTGACAGTCACTGCCAGCGTGCCGCCGTTGATCACATTAGCTCCTGTGTACGTGTTGTTGCCGCTCAAAACAAGCGTGCCTGAGCCTGCCTTGGTAATGCCGAAGGTTGCGCCGCTGATGGCAACTGAGATCGTCAGATCATCTGCTGCGCTGCCGTCATTGACCGTAATTGTACGTGATGCGCCCAGGGCCAGAGTACCGGTGTTGATAGTGCTGATCGTTGCCCCGACTGCTCCTGAACCATTGACCAGTAGATTCACGCAGCCGCCGCCTGCTGCCAGAAGCGTTAACGCGCTTGAGCCGAAAACAACGCTTGCGCCGCTGGTGTTGCCGCTGTAAAGATTTAAGGTGGTGACTGTCAAAGCCACATCGCCTTTGGTAAATGTCGCGGGCGCTGCGACCGTGACCACGCTGGAAGTAGCAATAGCAGCGGCATACGTTATGTTCAACCCGCCCTCATTGATCGTGGTCGTGCCAGTATAATTCTTGGTCGCGCCGAAGTAAGAAGCCGCATTTGTCGGGAATTCCACAGTCCCGCCGCCGCTGATGGTCAGGCCGCCCGAACCCGAGATACGCGGCGAAATATAGAAGGAACCGATGGCAAAAATCACGCCTTCGGCTGTTCCAAAAGTCAAGATACGGGACGTGCTGGACGCAGAAGCGGCAATGTCGCCTCCTGACACACGGGCAACAGCGCCTGACGTGACGGTGACCGTACAGTTCGCGCTGTAAGTAAGGCTGGCGCCGTCGATCAAAAGGGAGTTGACCGCCACGGTAGCAGAAGCATTCGTGGCTACGGTGATCCTGACGTTGGTCCCTGATGTCATGGCGTTCTGGGTATATTCTGTTGTCAAATCAAGCGGCCTGATGCCGTCGGTATTGGCATTGTTGTCCGCCTGATTAATATTATAGGTGACAAAACTTGTGCCTGCGCCGGCGACGGCAGTATCGCCAAAGGCGAATGGAACGATCGGCTTATTTGTCGCTGAGGTATTGACGCCCACCATCGCCAGGCCTGTGTCATCCGTGAACAGAATATTGGTATTGCCTGCTTGGGCAGCGCTCCCGAGGTTTGTGCCCCGGAATAAAACCGTTGCTCCGCTATCCCTGCTTATCTCATCGAACGTCAGCACGGTCGAGCCGCCGGTGCCTGAGAACACAGTGACTTTTGACGCGCCCAAAGAAACTACAAGAGACCCGATGGTTTCACTCGCATCAGTCGATTCGACATTGGAGCCTTTGAAAATGAATTCGCCGCCGGTCAGGATCAAAGAGCTGCCGTTATTGATACGGTTAATATTATTCGCAGTGGTATTATCGAGTATGAACGTGCCTCCCTGATTGATGGTAAAAGAAGAGGAATATAGAGCAGTGCCGTTTGCGCCGCTTAACGTCAAGGTCCCGCCGTTTATGATCGTGGCGCCGGTATACGTATTTGCAGCGGTCATGGTCAGCGCACCGGCATTGATTGTGGTATCGCCGTTATATGTATTAGCCCCTCCTAAGAGCAGCGTTCCGGTGCCGTCTTTGATCAATGAACCAACGCCGGCAATGATCCCGTTATAGGTAAGGGTGGTCCCTGGATCGGTAAATATCGTGCCTATGCTTTTTAAAAGAATTCCGCGGTTCGAGTTCAAAGTAAAATCAGCGGTCGTCCGAAGCGTTCCTCCGAAAAAGGTTATATATCCCGCACCACTGCCTGATCCCAGGTCAGCATCCTCAGATATCTTTACAATCCCCTGGCTGATCCTGATGCCGCCGGTGAAGCTGTTCGACGCATTGCTCAGCGTGATCGTTCCCACGCCTCCGGTGGTCAAACCTGCGCTGCCGGTGATCTGGCTTGAGATCGTCAGGTCTCCGACTGCGCGGATGATGCCCGGTGTCGCGCCGAACGCAAGCACCGATGAACCGTTGATGCCTCCGTTCCCTTCCAGAGCCAGGATATTGCCGCTTGCGATAGTCAAGGTATTTGCTGACGTCGCCACTGCTCCGCCCGATGCCAGGATCAGGGAATTGATCGTAATGCCTGCGCCCGGAGCTACGCTCGTTGAAAGCTTCACGTTCGAGTTCGGCACGGTCAAAACCGATGTTTCGTATTCTCCGGTAAAACCGCCTTCATTAAGCAATCTCAAACCAAATGCATTATCATTGATATTATACGTCACCATGTCGGTCCCGGTGCCTGAGGGCGAATTGCTTCCGAATGCTCCCTGGATAATGCTGACGGTCGTGGTGCCTGCGGCGCCGCCACCGCCTGTCAAAACCGGAGCTGCGGTGAACATGATGGTGGAAACATTATATCCGGGAGCGCTTCCCAGATTAGTCCCGCGGAACAACACCATGGCGCCGGATATCCTGGAAAAGCTGGTAAAAGTCATCACGGTCGCGCCGCCAATAGAATCTCTGACAGTCACGTAATTCGAGCCGGCAATGATATTCAGCGCACCCACGGTCTCAAACGTGGCGGCACTGTCGCACCCGATCAATATAAAATAACCTCCGTACATATCAATATCCACTCCGTCAGCTATCCTGTCGAAATTATTCGTTGAGAGATTATCCAGGCCCAGTGTGGCTTCCGTGTTTATGGTTATTGACGTGGAGTTCAGAATCGAGCCGTTCGCACCGCTCAAGGTCAAGGTGCCGTTAGCGACTACCGTGGCTGAAGAATAGGTATTGGCGCCCTGCAGGATAAGCGTGCCTGCGCCGTCTTTTGTAAAAATATTGGATCCGGCAATAATGCCTCCGTATGTAAGAGTGGTTGAGCTGTCAACATAGATAGTCCCTGCTTTGGTAAGCGCGATACCGCGGTTAGCGTTCAGGGTAAAATCCGCAGTTGTTTGAAACATGCCGCCGTTCAGGTTAATATGCCCTGGCGTAGCCGCTCCCGGCGCAGTACCCAGCCCGCTGTCAGCCTGGATCATGAGAGTCCCGGCATTGATGGTCGTTGTTCCTGTATAGATATTAACGCCTTTAAAAAACCACGTTCCTGATCCGTTCTTTACCACTGTGGTGGCGCCTGCTCCGTTATCCGGAATAACGTTCGTCAGCACCGCAGAGCCTGTACCGGTAAACGTAATGGTCCTCGCTGTGTCAGTGCCGCTCAATGTCATGGATGCTCCGGTAAAAGTCAACGTGCCGACGCCTGAAACATCAAAGGTCACGCCGGATGTTGTGCCGATAGTAAAAAGCCTGTTTGTGCTGACCGTAACGCCTGTATACTTGAACGTCCCCCCGTTAAAAACAAGGTTCGTTGCAACGTTCGTCGATGCCCCTACTCCGCACGCAATGCCGCCGTTGCGCAGGATTTCAACGCTCAATGTGCCCGCATTGAGAGTGGTTATGCCTGTATAGCTATTGGCCTTGGTAAGAGCAAGGGTACCTGCGCCTTCTTTGGTAATACCAAGGCTTGAGCCGCTGATCACCACGGCAATGGTGAGGTCGTTTTCCGCAGAGCCGTCGGCCACGGTGATCGTCCTTGACGCGCCCAGGGCCAGGGTTCCGGTGCTGATAGTACTTATCGTTGCCCCGACTGCGCCTGAGCCGTTGACCTGCAAGGTTATGGTGCCGCCGCCGGCAGCAAGAAGCGTCAAAGCGCTGGAACCCAGGACCACCTGGGCTCCGGCGGTATTGCCGCTGTAGAGATTCAAGGTGGTGACTGTCAAAGCCACGTTGCCCTTGGTAAAGGTCGCAGGCGCTGCAATCGTGACCACGCTGGAAGTAGCAATTGCAGCTGCAAGCTCAATGGTCAGGCCTCCTTCATTGATGGTGGTCGTGCCGGTATAATTCTTGGTTGTACCGAAGGTTGCGGCAGCAGGAAAAGTTATCGTTCCTCCTCCGCTTATGGTCAGGCCTGCTGAGCCGGAAAGCCTGGGCGCAATATAGAACGACCCAATGGCGAAAATAACGCCCTCAGCCGTGCCGAACGTCAATACGCGTCTCGTGTTGGCAGCAGTAGCGGCAATGTCGCCGCCTGACACGCGGGCAACAGCGCCTGAAGTAACGGTTACTGTCAGGTTGCCTGCATAACTGACATTGCCTCCGTCAAGTAAAAGCGAGTTGATGATCCTTGCTGCTGCGTTCGTATTGGCGGTTATACGGACATTCACTGAAGCGGTCGCGAATGAATTGGCCACGTATTCCGTGGTCTTCAGCGGCCTTATGCCGTTGGTGCCGCCGTTAGTATCGGTATTGAACGTGACAAAACTGCTTCCTGAGCCTGCGCTGGAGAGATCGCCGAATGCCCAGGGGATTATCTTGATATTCGTGGTCGTGTCATTGGCAAGCGCGCCGCTTGTGGTGCCGATGAAATTTGCCGCGTTGGTAAGTGTGTTTGAAGGATTGAACTGGATGGTAGAAACATTGGCACCGGGGTTGTTGCCTAAGAAGTCTCCCCGGAACAAAACCGTTGCGCCAGGGCTGCGGTTGACATCCTTGAAGGTAAGAACCGTTGTGCCTCCTCCTGTTCCAGCGATTACTGTTATTCTGGAAGCCCCTGTCGGAAGAGTAAGTATTCCTATGGTTTCAGTCGCGTTTGTCGCCGCAGTGCTTGTACCTGCAAAAACAAATTCGCCTCCGGTAAGAGTAAAGGCATTGTCATCATTGAGCCTGTGAAGATTATTAGTTCCATCGCTGCTATTGTCCAGTTTTAACACAGCGCCCTGGTTGACGGTAAAGGTGGCGCTGGTCATGGTGCCATTTACGCCGCTTAAGGTAAATGTTCCGCCGTTCAGGGTGGCTGTGGAATCATTGGTGCTTATTCCCTGCAGAACGAGCTCTCCGGCGCCGAGTTTGACCAAGGGGTTGGAGCCGGCAATGATCCCGCCATAGGTCAATACCGTGGCTGTATCGACATTGAGCGTACCGCCGCCTGCTCCAAGAGCAATACCGCGGTTCGAGTTCAGGCTGAATGTAGCTGTGGTCAAAAGCGTGCCTGCGCCAAAAGTCAAATGGCCTGCTGTTGCTCCGCCCGGAGCCTGGCCGAGGCCGGAATCAGCGGCAATACTGATCGTGCCGGCATTGATGGTGGTTGCGCCCTGATAAGTGTTTACCCCGCTTAAGACTAGGGTTCCCGCGCCTGCCTTGGTCATGCCCACGCCTGCTGCGCCGCTTATTACGCCGCTGATTGTCAATGTCTCATCGCTGTTGGTGACGGTTATTGTCCTGGTAGCTGCAAATGCAATATCAAGGCTTATGGTATTGGAGCCTGCAATGGCATCGGTGGTCAGGCCTCCTGCTCCCAGGGTAATAGAATTTCCTGCCAGAGTATAACCGCTTCCGGTGATAGTAATGGAATTAAAGCTCGTTCCTGCAGCAAAATCATTGCTTGTGTTTAATGTCAGGCATCCTGCAGGAAACACGAGGTCATCTCCTGCTCCTGGCGCAGCGCCGCCTAATCCTACCCAGTTGCCTGCTACAGACCACAAATTGCTTATATTGCCTGTCCAGGTTGCTGTCGGGTCCCAGTTAAAGCAATTGCCGCGATTCGTAGACTCAAGCATAACAACGATAGCGGTGTCAAGATTGTAAGAATCCTCGACCCAGGTATAGGTTATATCCCTGGCGCCCTGCGGGTCCATATACCATTGTTTGCCCTGTTCGCTGGAAAGGAGCCGTACGTGCCGGGCGTAAGAACCCTGGAGCTTTATTGTGCCTGTGATCGTGGTTGTTGTGCCTGCCTCAAAGTAAATGACCTTGGAAGGAGTAGTGCTGGTAAAGTTATAAAATGTGCTATTACCGGAAATGAATGATGGCTGTGCAGCGTCATAGAATACGACGGTAGAAGTACCTGACTGAAAATCTCCGCCCTGATGCAGCCAATCGCCGCCGACTGAGATCGTGTGATTCTGCGCTTTTAACGTGCCGCTCGCAAGGGTTATATCCCGGGTAACGGTAATATCGCGGCCAAGAGTTACAATGCCGGTATAGCCGTCGATGACCAGATCGGCGATCGTGCCGCTAAAATCACGGTCAATAAAGGAATTATTAAAGGGATATAAACCAGTAATACCGTCGAACAGCACGGTATCATATTGGGCAGGAACAATGCCTGAATCCCAGTTATCAGGATCAGACCAATTATTGCTTACACCTTGGCCTGTCCAATAGGAATTCATCAAAACGTTGGAGTTATTCCCAAGAGAATTTGAATGAACGGCCGCAAGCGGAGGCCCGCGTGCATTAAAACAGTCGCCTATTTGTGAATATGCGATATCTGTTCCTCCAAGCGGCAATATCTTCCATTGAATACCCGGTTCAGTCGAAACAATAGTCAACAAATCGCCATAAGAACCCTGTAATGTCAATATGCCTTCGATAGTGATCATATCCCCTGCAGTAACAATGACTTTCTTTCCCGGCACAATCACCTTGAAATCATTGAAGGTAATAGAACCCTGGATGATTGCCGGCAGGTCAGATACCAGCTCAACCAATGAATCCTGCGGATCAAAACTTCCTGCATTGATCAGATTCTTGCCAATGCTGTAATGGGTATTTGCCGCATTGAGCGTGACGCCCTGGCCTATTGACAGAGAACCGGCAGTCGAGATGTGCGAACCAGGATGCTGAGTGAATATTGCAGCTGATCCACCCTGTTTTAATATCAGATCCCCTGCTGCCATGATATTAGCAAGAGTGCTTTCACCTGAAGATTGGATTATAATATCTCCGTAATTGATCGTAGAAATTAATGTTTCGCTTGCCTGCCTGAAAGAACCTTCCCCGTTCAGATCGGCGTCTGCGATCAAAGCCAGATCCCCGTTAACTGTTTCGATATTTGCGCTGACATCTATATCCTTGTCCGCCATAATGTTAGTAGTGCCAAGGGTATTAAGCTGAGATTTAACTGCTATAGATTCTCCGGAAGCTACTGTTACGCCGCCAGCAGCCGCTTCCAGCGTACCGGAAACCTGGATATTACGATTGGCACGGATCCGAATAACTCCGCCCTCTTGCGTTATGGCTGTTGCCTTTACAATGCCTGTCTGATTGACCGCGTTTTCGAATATATTGGCAGCTGTTTGCGTATTCATAACGACTTCTTTTGCCTCGATCGTGCCTGAATTCGCCACCGCGTCTTTTACGGAATTACCCTGCAGATCAACGACCTGGCCGCTGGTCTGTGTATTGATCTCGACCTGGATAAGGCCTTTCTGATCAAAGCTCACGGTTACCTTATCGCCTGAAGCAAGATGCGTTGTTCCCGCGCGTGCCGCTATCACACCGGCATTATGCACCCCGCTTGCCACTAACGCTATATTATTGCCGGTTATCCTGCCTTCATTGAGGATATGCGAAAAAACGCCGTCGAGAGAATGCTCAAGGATATAGTTGCCGTTTATGAAATTGTTCGTGGAGATGTCCAAAGTCGATGCGATAAGGCTGTTGACATTGACCTGCGCGGAAGGCGTAAAACGGATGCCGTTCTGATTCACAAAAAAGAGCGTTCCGTTCGCGGACAAGATGCCGGCTATTTCGCTGGCACCCGCGCCTGTTACCCTGCTCAGGACACTCGCGGATGCGGAAGGTTGGATAAAATACACAGCCTCGTTTTGCGCTATATTGAACGAATTAAAATTAATTACGGATTTATCATCAACGATGATGTTCAGGGTGGGGATATTATTGGTGGTCGCGGGATCAGGCCTTTCGAAAACGGCAGAGCCGCTTTCGACGATCTCTCCCTGCGGTAACGCAAACAGCCCGCCTGAAGGAGTCCAGGAGAGCAGGCACAGGATCAAGCAGAATACGCGTATTGTTTTTATGCGCATAATGGCCCGATAAATAAAAAAAACCAGTCGAAACCTGGTCAGCGCAAAACTAACTTCGGTAGCTTGCCGAGCCTCGCACTTCATAAGGCCGCACTGCTTTGCGCCCCCGCGTTACCGCGAGATTGCCGTTTCGGTTAATTATACTTCATTATGTCATCGATTTGGATCCATATTAAGTATATCATATATTATATATGACGGCAACAGGAAAGTAATGGGAACGGTTCAAGGCTAATAACGGGGTCAGAATTATTTATTTGTTAGCTAAGCATGCTGCAGCAAATAAATAATTCTGACCCCGTTATTAGCACCCCGTTTTTACATCTCGCACTGCGCGGTTATATAGAACGTTGACGGGCCCTGGCCCTGCGTGGGCCTGTCTCCCAGGCGCTTGGCCCAATCCATTCGGAGAAAAAAGTATCGGTCGACCTGGACCCGGATACCGGCCCCCGCCCCCATCAGGAATCTGTTCGATCTTTCACCTTCGCCTGTCTTTTTCAGCTTGCCTGATGCCATATCGACGAATACGACAGGGTACCCATATTTTTGTATCGGTTTTATGATGCGCGGAAAAGCCCACTCGCCATTGAGCGTCCCTCCCGTATCTGCCAGGTATTCCCCTTCAGGATAACCCCTGACTGAATTGGCTCCCCCCAACTGGATCTGCTCCGAAGATAGCAGCGTATGCGACGCAATTTGAAATTGAGAACGCGCAGTAATAACGCTGTTGAACAGGATTCTTTGCGTGCGTCTGATCGATTGCTCATATTTGACAAAAAAACCGCCCGTGCCTGACCTGCTGGCTGAGGGATGGTTCCGGGATGACGCTCCTAAAAAATGTTTTGTGCTCACAGAGATACGGGGCGAAAAAACAGTCTGGCCGCCGCTCCAGAAACGATCAATCTTTGCCATGTCGAACGCGGCGTAAAGCATACGGATCTCATCGTTAGTGCTCAACTCTCCGGCGGTTCTTTTCTCGATCGATTTGATATCAATGCCTGCGTCCGCATACGCCTGATAATCCTCTGACAGATAGAGCTCGCGGGAAACATGCGGGGTCATCATGCGCGTAGTGCCTGTTATACCCAGGTCCCTGTATTCACGTCCCAGTCTCATATCAAAGAACGTCAGATCGATCCCCGCTTTTGTGCCGCACGTCCCTATGGGCAAGGAATAACTGATAAATTCTCCGCGGGAATCCTTTGACACAAGCGAGTGAACGGACAGCGAATCGTTCCAACCGGTTACATTCGTGCCCCGAAGGACAGCGGATGTCCTGGATCTGCCCACGAGGCGCGTGCCCTGGTTGTCGAAATTTATCCCGGCATGATAGGGGACGCTGTCTTTGACCTTTAACACGATATCTGTGGTCGCCTGCGCTTTACCCGGCGACACGACCGCGGTGACTTCCAGGTCAGGGTTCTGATTAAGCCGCAGCATATCCCGCTGCAGCTTAAAAATATTCAACAGCTCATTTTTTTTTATGTGTATGTATTTTTTCAGAAGCGAAGCGTCAAACCATTTATTTCCCTCGACCCTGACATCCCCCAGTTTCCCTTCGACCACCCTTATCTCGACTTCACCGTGCGCGATATCCTGTTCGGGGATATAGGCGTCTGTAGACAGATACCCTTTTTTCTTGTACAAGGCTTTTATCGCAGCTGCAATATCCTCTAGATCCTTAAAAGTAACCGATGTGCCGATATACCGCTGGTAGGCGGGCTGAAAATCTCTTAGCTGAAAAACAGTAGCGCCTGAGATTTTCACATTTTTCAGGAGAAATGACGGGCCGGGTTCTTCGGAAGGTTTTGTTGTATCTTTTTCGATCTCGATCCGGGGCTTTTGGGCTTGTTTCTTTTCTAACCGTTTCTTTTCCTGCTCTGCTTCAGACTGAAAACGGCTTCCCTGTGCCCCGGGTTGGTCTGCGGGAGGGATAGCCTGGCCTCGCGCGGCCAATGGCATGAAAATGGAACAAAAAATGATGAAGGAAAAAACTGCGCTCGCTTTGCGGACACCTGTCTTCACCACGGGAGGTATCATCGCCGGGCTACCAGTCGCCGCGGTACTGATCCTTGATATACGCGCCTTTGGAAAGCGGATCGACGATCAGGCCGAGAAAGTAGTTGACGTCGGCGATGAATTTCTTGGGCACGAAGACCACGTCTTCGGCCTGCAGGACGATGTTCTGGCGGAGGAAATCCCTGCCCTTCAACGCCCTGGTCAGATTGATCCGCTGGGCGCTCGGATTGGCGAGGCCGCCGCGGATGAGGACGATACTCGATGCAACTGCGTCCCGCGTGAACCCTCCTGCGAGGCCCACGGCCTCAAGGATCGTTTTCTGTCCGGCCATAGAATACACGCCCGGCTTTGATATTTCGCCGAGCAGGATCACCTTGCTGCCGCCGATCTTGCGAAGCGATATCGAGACTTCAGGCGCGCGCACATATTCGCTCAGGCGCCTCGTCAGTTCCTCGTCGAGATGGGTGATGGTCATGCCGCGCGCCGCGACATCCCCGATCAACGGAAAGGATATCTTGCCGTCAGGCCTGACAACAGCCTCCAGGTTAAGGTCCTCGTTCTGCCACACCGAGATATGGAGTACATCGTCATCGCCGATCACATATTCCGTCGCACTCGCCATCGGCGCTGCAGGGACGGCAGCAGCAGGCCCGGGGGCCGCAGGAGCAGGGGCTTCGGCCGCGGCGGATGCGTCGCGGTTCTTGAGCACCTCCATGGCCTTATTATATTCGTCCTGCGCTTCCTTGAATCTGCCCTGCTGATACAAGAGGTTGCCTTTTTTGTAATACTCGCGCGCGAGGTCGTCTGCGGTCTGCGCGTGCGCCGCCGCCTGGGCAAGGATGAACATTATGCATATGAACGCCGTTCTTTTCACCATACCTTATTGTTTTGCCGGAGGCACCAGGATCACTTCGATCTTTTTCCTGAGCTC
>Ga0116143_10001768_pt1 | contig 25216 bp, 31 predicted proteins | sample AD_UKC034_MetaG_FD_89745 | JGI IMG/M metagenome (GOLD analysis project Ga0116143, IMG submission 89745) | Active sludge microbial communities of municipal wastewater-treating anaerobic digesters from USA - AD_UKC034_MetaG | ecosystem: Engineered > Bioreactor > Anaerobic > Digestate | place: USA...
CTGCAATGCCGCCAGAGATTGCAGTGGTGACTATTACGTGGGACTACTGATCGACAGGTACAACAAGCGCGCATACGTTGACGTTGACGCTGACTCTATCAGCAGGTAGCAGAGTGGGCGGGCATGGCAGAGTCCGTAGGAGCGTCGGGATAGCGCGACGACGTTTGAGAACGAAGGACTCGATATGAGTACCTACTATGCGAAAGGATGTTTGCGTCTCGATGCACCAGTGCGCACAGATAGCTTCCGCAAGCGCTTTGGCATTGCTGAAAATTATCGCTAAATTCATGTTGGATTCAGTGATAGTCCAAATCTCGCGGCATCAAGGTGCCGCGACATGTGGACTTTCGTTGTGAGAGTTCGTAGATTGAAAGGACTTGAATATGAGTCGAGAAATTATGAATGAGCTACGCAAACACGTAGCCGAAGAAATCATCATGACGACAGATCGTCATGATGAGGAAGCCATCCGTAAAGGCTGGCAGATGCTGAACGACATCCAGACCGTGGTAGATGCCTGGGACAATCGCCCATGGCACCTGCTGTGGGAAGATGCCCGGCGCGGCGTCACCGACGAAGATCTTAATCTTCTGGTGCGGTCGACTGCAGCATTGTTGCACGCCCGTTGGTGCACACAGCGGTACGAAGAGCTGTTGGATGAGGCTGAAAGGAGAGGCTTATGTTAAGGCCTACATCTGAAGCAATCATCGCACTCCGTGATGAGTTCACGGACGCACAATTAGCTGACGCACATGGGTGCGTCGTAATCATGGAACTAAATGGTCGTTCGTTGTCATTGCTGGTAACGAACCAGTTGCTGGAACTCGTGAAGCAAGCGAGAGGAGTAAAGCAATGAAACGTATCACTCGCACGATGATTCGTGCAGCATTGCCGCACCTGTGCCCAGATGCTCAAAGAACTGTGCCCGAGATCTTGAATAAATGCGTGCCATGTTGTGGCGTGAGTTATACAACGTTCAAACAACTTGTGCGCCAGTGGAACCACGGAAAGGCCCATAACTGGGAATTAGATCTATATGCAGTCATGGGGCTGTTTATTACAGACGAACAAAAGACACAGCTGGAGAAAGAATTTGGAGCTTGGAGCTTAGACTTATGCCTTTGTGGACGCGGTTATCGCTTAAGGCAAAGTGCAAAGTTTATCGCTATTATAGAGGAGCCATTTGTATGATAATTGCATGTAACAGGACAAAGTTGAAAACTAAGGCAGGGATGCTAGACGCTGTGATGAACCCATTTAGCGAGAAACCTCGCTGTCTTATGCTGGGCAATGTTGTTGGCGTGGACAACAGCCGCGGCATGGCGCCCGGCAAGTGGAAGCTTGTGTCCATAACAGAGCACAAGGACAAATCCTTGCTGCTTGCGGAGTTCGAGAGATGAGACGGCCGCGCGATGGTCGTGAGGCTGGAAAACCTCACAGCGTTTATCTTTACCCCGAGGAGCATGAGTGGCTCCTCAGGACATTCATGTCCGTAAGTGCTGGATTGCGTGAGTGCATGAAGGCGTACCAAGAAATAGAAGAAAAGGAGAAACAAGATGCCAGAATTGTCCAGAACAGAGGCGACTAACCGCGAAGAACGTATCGCGGAGTTCGTATCAAAACACACGTCTGATGTGTATGCGTTAAGACGCGCAGCTGAAATGCTCAACATCATTGGACTGCTCACCATCATGCCCAAAGGCAACATGTGGGCAATCGAACGCAACGACATCCGAGACTTGGAGAACGCGGTCGCTGATCTCAAGCGGCAGCGCGATGCCATCGTCTGGCAGGCAAGGCTCGACAACCTGTGGGAGAGGTTCATATGGTAATGGTAGTGATAGACACAGCATCACACTGCTGTGTAATAGACGAACGTGCGGCATATGCTGTGAAGCGCACAGCATTGCATGATTGGGTACTTAAGCATTTTGAGTACTGCATTGCAGAGCCAGACCTCGTACCTCGGACGTACGACGCGCTGAAGGAATGGCTCGATTCTGAACTCGGCGTCGATGTGATACCGCTGGTCGTGGAGTAGACACATCCACTGAACGTTGAATAACGGCGGCTTTTGCCGCCAATCCTGTCAAAGCCGTATTGCTCGTGGGACAGGGTAAGAGCATTCGCTCAGGCATTACGGCAATGGTGAACAATATAGGAGACTTCAAATGTTCACACTAACACATAATGGGAAGGTGGAAGTCCTTCATTTTAACGACCTGCTCGGAATGCCGGACAGCGCTGAGATCGTCGTGGAAGGTAAGGGAAAGATGGTACCGTGCGCAAAGCCCTTAAACCTTCGCGTAAAGCGAAGCGTCAGGGCGTGAGCATCACGAACGTCGAGTTCGTGCTAGCCAATGTGGAGATAGCCCATGAGTAAGTACATAACACGAAAAATGGTGCGTGAGGTACAGGAGCACCTTTGCATACGCAACCACGATCTGTGTGACTACCCTTCCAAGGTAGGAGTGAAGAAACTCAGAAAGATTGTTCAAGACCACAACGCTCGTGCTGGCAGCAACTGGAGTTGGCAAGTCGATTACATAGCGCTGATTGGTTGCTTCGCAACCGCGAGCGAATTGAAAGAGATTGCACTTAGGTTTGGATGTGATCTGGATTGTACCGTTGACATGTTTACCAGTGGCAGAGGCTACGGGGTTGGTGACAACCAGAACTTTCCGGAACTAATCGAAATCTTGGAAAGGAAATTCAAATGAACGAAAAAGCTATCCAAGGTAACATCGATTACATCCTTGCTACATCAGGCGGAGATATACCGCTTGAGGTTCTGGGCGAACGCATAGCGTCGCTGCTAGAACACGGCCTTACTGACGCTGTAGTTGCTACCGCTGCGGCACTTCTCACCGTCGACATGCTCGTAGTAAAGCAAGGAATGGAGCCAACATTCTTTCGCTACGAGAATGAAAAGGTCTATCCGCGTAGCCGAGCAATGAAGCTTCTGCGCGAATGTGCCGATGCGCTCTTCACAGACGAAGACAGAGCAATCTGTGAACGGGCACGAGCTAATGAAGACATCTGCGACCCCGCAGACGCGGAATATCTTGAAAGTGATGACTGCATGTTGCTGGCATCAGGTTCGGTGATGAGAAGGAGAAGAATCTCAGACGGTTCTATCTCATACACCCTTACATGGATGGGACGCAAACTAACAGGAGACATTGACGATGTGGACAAAATTTAACAAAGCGCAAGATGGGACGGAAATCTATTTCGAACCAGCGCAGCAAAAGCCGACGGCAATTATCTTCGATTCAGAGTTCTTGGAACTTCTGGAGAAAATCGACGATGACACAGACAACGGCATCTGGGACGTAATGATTGATCTCGAAGCCGCTCGTGAAGAGGCCGAGACCTATGAAGCGCAGGCTGATGAAGCTTACAGCGAAGCACGGTATTGGGAAGATCATTACGACGACGTGCAGGGTGATCTGGCGGACAGAGAGGCAGAGATAGAAGACCTCGCCGCGCAAATCAAAGATCTCGAACGCACGATTGCGGACTTACGCAAAATTGAAGGTGCTGTAGAAGATCTCGAACGCACAATCAATGACTTGCGTAATGAAAACACTGAACTACGTGACGCGCTGGCAGAAGCTGGCACTGACCTCGCAAACTGCGAAGAACTTGTCGAAGCACTTCGAGAGCAAATCGACGCACAATAGCCCAAGCCAAGGAGCACATCCACATGTGCTCCTTCACATGTGCTATTGCATTGTGCAAAAGCCGAACGAAAGGACAAAGATATGAAACAACGTAAGATTGTTAAGCGCACAGAACGTGGATACTCAGGTCACCTCTGGTGTAGAGACCAATGCAGTTTCCACAGAAACACACTACTTGAACTTGGAGACCTCCGAGTGATTGTCTCCACAGTTGGGTCGTTTCGACCGGGCTATGACAAAGATATTGAAACTATCGGCCTCAACAGGTACTATGAAACTGAGTGCTTTCACGCGCAGTGGGAAGATCCCTATTGGGAAATCGATGTCTCCAATGAAATTTATCATGACGGACTTAAGTGGAGCATTGGACGCATTTCCCGTGAGACACACAAAGAAGCCGATGAAATGCACGAGGCATATGTGTCTGCGGTGATTGAACGTATGCTGAATGGCGAAATTGCCGAGAGGAAAAACAACGATGATTAGAGTAACGTTGAAAGAATTCGAACTGATGGATCCATGTCAGAAAGACGTGAACATTCCACTTGTGAAGCACCTCTTTCCTCTGACTACGGAGAAAGCGATACGAGAGGTATCTATGATTTGGTATCCTGGCTCCGATGACAATGGAACTCCAGATTGGTTTTTCAGCTATCGCTGGCTGGCATGTCATGTGTTCGACCGCAAGCGCGCAGTTGCATTGCTGGACACTTTCCCGTCAATCACATCGTCCGAACGTCGTGAGGCGCTCAGTTCTAACCATGCTCTGTGGATGATTGCTGCGAGACATTTGATGACTGAAGCCCTGGTAGACCTGCTGGCAAAGTTGTTGGTAGAGCAAGAAAAGGAACGTCCGTTGTTCCAGCGGCGGCATTACAAAGCAATCGCTCTTGCGCTCCACGATAGTAAAAGTAAATGCAAAGACTTGGCAAAGATGTTTAAGGAGGACAATCCAAATTTCGACAGTGAGCAGTTCTTCAAACTGGTGTGCCATGGAGAAAGCGATGAACGTTAACTTTCAGACAGCACTTGCACTGATTGCCCGTGGATATTCCATGCGTTACATCGATTGGCCGGAAGATGATCTTCTGCGTCGGTCTGTTCCAGGAGAACCCATGCATCCAACGCTGGTGCGTCTGAGGTCAAGAATCTCGGACACTCCAGCGTTGGAGTACCGTCCATTCATTACAGATGAACAACTCACTGGTAAATGGGTGTTCGCAAAGAGAGGAAATTAAAATGTGTGAGACCTGCAAATTTTGGCAGCGTGTAGAACGCGCCGGTGAATGCCGTCGGCACACTCCAGTGATAATCTGGGGTCGCGGCGAACATGAAGACGCGATAGAAACTCACTGGCCCGAAACATTTGCCAGTGAGTGGTGTGGCGAATATGAAAGCGGAAAGGGGGGAGAGCAGTGCTAATCTGGAAACCACGCAGCGACCTGACGTGCAGAAACTGCGTGCATCGTAAAGGATACACGTGCAACTTGTATGAAATTACTATTTGCATGTCTAGTATCCCGCTCGACCACTATACATGCGTAAACTTCAAAAGGAGAAAATCATGGAGCCATTTACCTTTACGTACATCAAGCGGGGAGAGCCTCTTAACGATTATCTTTGGTATCTCACAATGGACCGCGAAGACTGCTGCATCACTGTTGCATGCCGCAGTGCGCAGAGCATTGATGAAGCGCGCAAAGAAGCAACAAAAATTGTGAATATCTTTTACGAGACTTTCGCTGCTGTATTCAACGTGAATAAAGGAAGGAAACGCAGTGGTTAACAAATCTAAATGTATTAAACTTGCGGCGTCCATCGGAAAGGATTACGGTAAGATGTGCGCCGAGGAGCAAGCTGTGATTCAAGATAAAGTTCTTGAACTTTCATTCATTCGCACCGTAATGCGGCAAAAAGACACAATAACCCTTGCGCGCTGGCGTGGTCGTGAGGTATGGCGAAGGAGATATCCCATTGAAACGAGCTCAAGCAAAGAAGCTTAGGTTCTGCTATGGATACAAGAACGTATGATAAGTGAAACCTTCTACCAAGACATGGTCCGGCGCACTCGTGCTGGTAATGGCACAGTGCGTTCGGACTTGCTTCAGGACTATGACTTTTGTCTTGGAGTCCTGCGGCATTCGCCAAACGTTGACCTTGAACGACGCAAGAGGATAATGCTTCTTGCGCGTGAAATTTGGAATGTTGATATATCCCATGATATAAAATTGCATTTAATGGGGTAATTTTGCCCCGTGTGATGACTTTTTTGCATTATGGTATATTGATATTGGTTTTTATATGTTATGGAATGACGGGCATTGTATAACATATAAAATGTTATTGACAAATGTTGTATTTTATGGTACAATATAGGCACACGAAAGGAAACCACACAGATGCGAATACCTCTTGAGACGCGAGTATGCCCGAAAAAGCTTGCAACATGCCTTTTGTTCTTACGCAGCCAAAACGCGCTGCCAACGACTCGAAGTGCTGCCGTTAGTGCGTGCATTGAGCTCCTCTCCGACATTCTTGTACGAGAGCAGCTAACGGTCGAGATCGATTCCGAGGAGCGCGCTTTAATGCTGCTGGAAAACTTCTTCACAGGAAGAAGCCCGATTGATATAAGCCAGATATCGCTCAAAGGTGAGCCCGTAGACGCGCAAGTGCGCGCAATTCTGGCTGAAGAAGAGAAAGCCTAAACAGTAAGGAGATTTTACTAATGGCAAACGTAGGTATCGACACAATCAAAGCATCAGCCCCTTCCATCAACCGCGAAGTTGAATTCGTTCTTGACTTCGGTAACACGCTGGACGAAGCCGTCGGACTCTTTGGCGCTGGCGTTGTTCATGAACGCGCCGTGCGGGCTATCAAGATTGAAGCCCAGTCCACTGCTCGTAACATGCTGAACGCGGGCAAGTCCAACGAAGAAATCATTGCGTACATGCAGGATACGTGGAAGCCAGGAGAGGGCGCAGACAAGTCAACGAACGTCCTCAACTCTTTCAAGAACATGTCGCCAGAAGAACAGAAGGCGATGCTTCAACAGCTTGCCGCGCTTGCTGGCGCATAAGGGTTAGCATAGGCTACACCCTGGCGGGGATGAAGTGCCCAAGCTTCTCCCCGCCATTCTTTTAACCCACCACCAGGAGACACCTATGAAGATAATTGATTCCTCGAAAATCCTCGCGCATCTTCGATGCCGGAGGTATTACTATTATCGCTATGTGCGGCATTGGAAGCCTGAACGTCCATCCATTCATCTTGAGTTCGGCCAAGCGTGGCATTTGATGAAGGAAGCCGTTCTGCTTGGACAGCCTTTGGACGTCGCTTATGAAAAGTTCCTACTGCATTATCGTGAGTTCTTTCCTGAAACAATGGACGAAGCTAATAGCCCGAAGAATCCGGCAGGAGCTTTCATGGGCATCACGTCATATGTAGAAAAATATGGCATCAAGCCTTTTGACGAAGTCCTTCACACTGAAGTCGGTGGTCTTGTCCCAATCACTCCAGACACGCAGGCTACGTTCCGCATTGATGCCATCGTGCGGCACGAAGACAAGCTGTGGGTACTTGACCACAAAACCGGCTCACGCCTGACGAAACAATGGGAAGATCAATGGCATCTCTCCATTCAAATGTTCATTTACATTCACGCACTGGAGTTCTTCTACGGTGCTGATAACGTCGGTGGTGCGATTATTGATGGAACGATATTTCGCAAGAAAGACTGCGAACACATTCGTGTGACCGTCCCATCGAGATCTCCATCCCACCGCGCGCTGCATTGGAGCATTGCACATTACCTCGACCTCATTGACTGGGATCACGAAGCACTGGAAAACGCAACGGAAGATCTACTTCCGGCATTCCCGATGAATCCAGAATCCTGCCATGACTTCGGGACAACGTGTGCTTATTACGATTTATGCCGCTGCTGGGAATGTCCGCATCTGAAGAGCAATCCTGGCGGCTTCATAGAGGAAGAGTGGGACCCACTCAAAGCCCTTGAAGGCACGAAGAAGTTGGAGAATCCGTATGAATGACTTTCTACTCAACAAACGCACTGAGCTCGCTGGACGCACAACGGCGTCTCAGGAGAAGGTTAACATACTTCTCTATGGTAACTACGGCACTGGCAAATCAACGATACTTTCGACTTGCCGACTGCCTCTTTACGTGTGCTCGTTCGATCCAGGTGGTACGAGGCTTAAGGCTCTCGAACACCTGCGTGACGACGGCTATGCAATCCTTGACACCTCCTTTGAGGGAGATATTGCGAAAACTCCACACGCGCTGAAGGCATTGGAGAAAACACTCAACGACATGGACAGGGCTAAGGCTTTTGACAGTCTTGGCACACTTGCCATCGACAGCCTCACGACATTCAGCGACGCTGTCATGAATGAAATTCTCTCAATGCGTAACCGTGCTGGTGGACATCCACAAATCCAGGACTATGGCGATCTGTGGACAATCATTCGCAACATCGTCGTGAAATGCCTCGCGTTGCCATGTGACTTTGTCATGACAGCGCACGTTACAACCGCGCAGGACGAGGTAGATGGAAAGATCTACACCAACCTGATGACCCTTGGTCAGTCTGCACAGAAACTTCCAACATACTTCGACGAGCTGCTCCTTGCGGAAGTCCAAAAGGGCAAGCACGTTATACGCTGTAAGAGTGACGGCAAGTTCAAGACTTCGACCCGTCGCTTTGGTGGCGAAGAATTCGAGACATTCGAAGAACCGAACATTATGGCGCTTCGGCAAAAGGCCGGATTAACCCAAGATCATAAACCAAGAATAGGAGAACCAAAATGAGTTTCATCGAAATCAATGTCAACGACGCAATCGAACCGTCCGTAGTAGAAGAAGGCGAATACACAGTGCGCATAGAGGACGCGGAAGTCAAGACCGGACAGAGCGGCAAGAAGTACATTGGACTGCGCTTCTCCATTGTCAATGAGGACAATGTGAAACAGGTCAACGAAGTCCTGATGCTGCCGGATGAGGCAGACGATGACGTACAGAAAAATCGCCGACTGCTGGCAATCAAGCGCATGTGCACGTGCTTTGACTATGAGCCTCAGGGCGGTATTGACACCGCCGAGCTGGTCGGACGCGAAGGCAAGGTGTTCCTCAAGATTGAGGAGAGCGAACAGTATGGCAAATCGAACAAGGTTCGCCGGTACGTAGCGGCGTAACTTAACCGAGGCAGGCTGGTCATAATGGCTAGCCTGCCTCTTTTTTATGGAAAGGATGGACATATGTCAGAGTATGTGCCGAGAATGAGTGTTCAAGTAAGACAGGACGTTCTTCAGCGTTACCACAAACTTATTCCATGGGGCGATAGGACTAAGATTGTAACTGCAATAATGTCACTGACGCTGGATTACATTGAGGAACGCGGCGGATGGGCAGGCATTGGTGAAATTCTGGACGGCAAAGTCGTCCTTGTGAAACAGGAAAACGACCTATAAGGAGCAGTAAATGCCAGCACCTAAATCCATGTTGAATTTAGAGTGGATGCTCGCTCGAGTAAAGGAGAGCCGAGCGAATCGGCAAGTCCAACGCCAGGCATTTCGGGCGGCGAAAGTCACAAAGGTGGCTAAAGCACCGAAAGCAAAACCTGCGCTGGATTTGTCCAAACTTTCTCCACAACAGGCAGCAAAGTTGCTAGAAGAAATGAAAGGAATTGCAAATGCTTAAATACAAACCTGAAGTTGCTATCATAAGTCTCGCAGACATTGAAGTTCGAGATAGGTTTCGCGAGGATTATGGCGATCTTAAAGGCCTTCGTGAGAGCTTCTCCATCGTCGGTCAGATACAATCCATTGCTGTGAAGCGCAACCCTGAAGGCTCTATCTTCAAGTACCGTCTTCTCGGCGGCGGCAGACGGTATTTCGCGTTGCTCGAGGACAAGGTTTACGAATGCGCCGCACGCATCTACCCCGAAGATATCGACGATTACACAATGCTGCAGATCGAGCGCATCGAAAATGCCCAGCGCAAAGCAATGGACTGGAAGGAAGATGCGAAGCTTCAAGCAGCAATCGACGAAGCCCAGAAACAACACTTTGAAGGCTGGTCACAGGATGATACTGCTGCACTTATCGGCACATCCCAAGCCGTCGTCTCGCGCAATGTGAAGCTTGCGGCAGCCCTGGAAAACATTCCTGAACTTGCTAACTGCGGCAGTCAAGCCAGTGCCTTGAACCTTCTGCGCCGTATTGAAGCCGAAGATAAAGCACGTAAGATTCTTGAAAGCAAGAAACTCAACGACAAACTTTCCTCTCGCGTTCAACGGCTGGAGTCCCACTACATTGTACGCGATGTTTTTGACGGCATGTCAACGCTGCAGACTGGAACGTTTGACCTTATCGAAATTGACCCGCCTTACGGCATCGATTACAAAGAGCGCGCTGCTGCAAGCCAAACGCTCCATTATGTCGACGTTGCTGATGCTGACTACGCCGCTTTCATGTCTCGACTGCTGGATGAAGCTTGGAGGCTCGGTAAAGATAATAGCTGGATTCTTCTCTGGTGTGCTTACGGACGGCTGAATGCATGTCAGGCAGCGCTGCGTCATGTCGGCTACCACGTTCCATCCATCCCAATCACTTGGAGCAAGGTTATCGGGCAGGCAATGCCGGTAACTTTCAACCTCGCATCAACGGCTGAATGCTGCATCTACGCACGTAAAGGCGTTCCGCAACTTGCAAAGCTCGGCGTTGGAACTGTCTTTACCTGCATCGCGCCGCGCTATGAAAGCCGCATCCATCCAACAGAACGTCCATTGGGCTTGATGTCTGAACTCTTCAGCACCTTCGTCTATCCTGGCTCTATGATCCTCTCGCCATTCCTCGGTTCCGGCGTTAGTATCGTAGCCGCTGATGAACTCCACATGCACTGCATTGGATTCGATCTGTCGCAAGATCACAAGAATGGATTCTTGATGAAGATTGATAACTGGAACGAGTACAAAGGCTCGGACGTGGACAAGATGAAAGCTGAAGAACGCATCATCGACGAAGGTGTGGAAGTATGAACACCTATCGCGTTGGGATTGTGAGTTTGAAGTCGTTGTGCAAGCAGATGATCTATGGAGTGCCATAGACATAGCAATGACAACACTTAAGTTCGCTCCTATTGGAGCAGAAAGGATTGACTACGATGGCTGAACATTGCTCAGAGTGCAACCTTATGCACAATGATGGGCCTTGTCCACTGTGCGAAGAGATTGAAGAAGCATTGAAGACTACTATGAAACGTGATATGTCATTAGTGCAAACTGGCTTCTCCCATGACTACCTTCGTGGCTACCACGATGCGGTAAAAGGACACATGCTCATGACTACAACAGCTGACCGTGTTGACGAACCAAAGCGCATAAAGCTCGCTTACATTAGCGGGCCTTACTCTGCGCCTACACTCCATGAGATTTATGCTAACATAATGCTGGCATCCAAGTATGCAGAGAAGTACTGGAAGCTGGGCTATGGAGTCTTCTGCCCGCACCTCAACTCCGCTTTCATGGATGGCGTAGTTCCATATGGCAGATTCATTGATGCTGACTTGGAATTTCTGAGACGCTTCGACGTCATTGTCATGATGCCTAATTGGAGAAGCTCTAATGGTGCAGCAGCGGAACTTAAACTGGCGAAGGAACTTGAGAAGGAGATTATTTATGAGTAAAACGTCGTGGACGTGGACGTATAAGAAAATACGTTTCAGACAGCAGCCATGCTTACAAATTGAATGATGCGATACAACCTTCGTAATCCGGCGTTTGTGGGATGGACAGCTGGGACTGTTCGCTAACGACCGACACATAGCCATGTTCGATTATGACTTACTTCAATTTGTAATGGATTTGATCAGCGGCATTGTAAACGACTAAAGGAGACTATATGAACAAAGCTTATTTTCTAATGAAAGCACAGAAGGCTCGTCCGGATCTAATCTCCAATCCCGATGAATGGGAGTGGAGCGTTAAACTTGACGGCATCCGAGCATTCTGGGACGGCGGTATAACCCGCGGTCGCAACGACGCACCATGGGCACCTGGAGTGCTGTCTACTGGCCTGTGGACTATCAACGGCAAGGCAATCCTTGCCCCATCATGGTGGTTAGATTCCATTCCACTCTTCCCCATTGACGGCGAACTGTGGGCAGGGCCGGGAAACTTCCAGTATGTTTCCTCTGTTGTCCGCCGCACCAAGAATATACTCGGCGATGAGTGGGGAAAGATAATGCTAATCCACCACAGTCCCATATCGTATGAAACATTCTGCACGAAACGTCTAATCAATGAACCGCATTGCAAGACAATCTGCACAAACTGGCTTGACTATATACGCGAATGCCTATCAACTGCGCCAGCACGTATCGCGCCGTCTGGGCTGCATTACGAACCCCTCGAGTGGCATAACGTAAAGTCGTTCAGCCATCTGCAGGACGAAGTGCTTCCAACGCTCGTCGACGCTGGACATGAAGGTGTAATGCTGCGCAGGAAATCTTCTCTTTGGGAACCTGTGCGTTCGTGGAACTTGCTCAAACTGAAACCCTTCCACGATGACGAAGCCTATGTCATTGGCGTAAAGGCTGGCACTGGAAGGCTGGAGGGCATGGTAGGATCTCTCACAATGCGCTGGCACAAAGACATCGTCTTTAATATGGGTGCGCTATATGACCATGAGCGTGCCCTTGATTCTATCGATACAACCATTGACCCAGTAATTGTTGCGAAAGATATGGCAGGTAAAGACCTTCCGGCAACAATCTACAGCCGCACATTTCCAACTGGCACTAAACTCACTTTCAAATATCGTGAGTTGACCAAAGATGGTGTGCCTAAAGACCCAAGAATATGGAGGAAAAGTTTATGACAAGCGGAAATATGTTAGTCCCACCCATTGGACCTAAAGACGCACGCATCGCCCTAGTCGGCGAGGCTCCTGGTGAGATGGAAGTACGCTTCGGCAAGCCTTTTGTTGGCGCGTCTGGCTCATTGCTGGATGAGTGCTTGCAGAATGCAGCGATTCCGCGCACAGGTTGTTACATAACTAATGTTGTAAAAGAACGGCCAAACGATAATAACATTAAGCTCTTTGTTGACATTGAGAAAGGTACGCGGACAGAGAAGTTTGATGTCTATGTTCAGGCATTGAAAGCAGAGCTTGAACTCACGTCAGCCAACGTCATTGTTGCTGTTGGTGCTGTTGCACTTTATGCACTCACTGGACAGCACCACATCATGAAATGGCACGGTTCAATTATGGAAAGCACATTGCTGCCAGGACGTAAGGTCATTCCAATCATACATCCAGCCGCAGCATTGCGTGACTACATCCTAAAGTACATGATAATCCACGACTTGAAACGCGTCAAAGAGGAGAGTGCAACGCCGGAGATCAACCTTCCCCAGTATAACATGATCCTCAATCCAGCTTTCGAACAAACCATGGAACTCCTCGATGGTGTTCTTGCGTCTAACGGCCCTGTCGCATTTGACATTGAAGTCGTGGGCAAGGAGCTGGAATGCTTTGCTTTTGCCACATCGCCGCAGGATGCTTTCTGCGTTGTGATCTATGACAAAGGTGAGCGTTTCACGGTGGAGCAAGAAGCCCAGATAATGCTGAAGGTTGGAGAGATTCTGGAGCATCCAGACATGCCGATCATACTGCAGAATGGTGCGTTTGATTGCTCTTACATGCGTACGAAATACGGCATTTGCACAACGAACACTCATGACACCATGATCGCGACAGGTCTGCTAACTCCAGACTTTCCCAAAGGTCTGGACTTTCTTTGCACAAACTACACGCGGCAACCGTACTACAAAGACGACGGGAAGATGTACTACCGCGGTAATGTTAGCGACAGTGAAAGCTTCTGGCGATATAACGCGCTTGACGCTCTTGTGACTTATGAGTGCTATGGTGCTCTCATCCGTGACTTGGTTAAGATGGACATGCTTCATACCTACAACGCCACCGCCGCATTGATACCCATTCTGGTTGAGATGCAGCACGTTGGGATACAAATGGATCGTGAGGCATTGGCGAAGGAGAGCATTATCCTGGACGCCCGTATCAAGGAGCTGCAAGCTAACCTTGAGAAAGTCGCTGGAATGCCACTCAATGCCAACAGTCCAAAGCAACTGCAGAATTATTTCTATGTAAACAAACGCATCAAGCCATACGTAAAACAAGGCAGACCGACTGTAGACGAAAAAGCCCTCATTCGCATTAGTGCTAAAGGCCACATCGAAGCCAAAATAATACTGGCAATCCGTAAAGCAATTAAGATGAAAAGCACCTACATAGATATGACGTTTGATAATGACAGCAGACTTCGCTGCAGTTATAATCCTATCGGCACCGTTACAGGACGGCTCTCGTCAGCCGCAAACATCATAACTGGCACTGGTGGCAACATGCAGAACCTTCCGCATTCGTACTATCGTTTCATGCTCGTGGATGAAGGCTACGTAGTCTATAACATAGACCTTGCAGGCGCAGAGAATCGCATTGTGGCGAACTGCGGACCGGTTCCGGCAATGAAGAAAGCCTTTGACCTTGGCATGGACGTGCACTGCCTTACGGCCGGACAGATGTTCAACATTCCAATAGACGATCCACGGCTGCGGGAACCCGCTCCCATTGGTGATGGCCTTAAAACCTATCGCGATTGGGGCAAACGCATGAATCACTCCAGCAACTACGGCATCGGGCCGGATCTTCTCGCGCGTGTTTTGGAGATAGAAGTTGCTGAGGCAAAGAAACTTCTTGACCTATACCACAACGCATATCCCGAAGTTCGTAATGGCTATCAAGCGCAGATCATTAACATGCTTCGTGACGGACGCATCGTTACGAACCCTATGGGCAGGAAGCGCTTGTTTCTTGACCGTTGGGGCAATGATCTGTTCATGGCTGCGTTTGGACACTTCGCACAGTCTACTGTTGCGGACATTATTAACTCTCGTGGATTTCCATTCCTGTGGAACGATCCCAATGTCGTAATCCTGAATCAGGTTCATGATAGTCTTGTGTTCCAGGTACCCATTGCAGCAGGATGGGACGTGCACAAGGCCGCTATTTGTCAGTTGCTGGACAAGCTGTCTGAACCACTCACGTGGAAGAGCGTAACATTCAGCATTCCTGCCGAGGCCAAGATGCTTGTTGGAAACTTTGACAATGGCGCAGTCATCACACCTGCGTCAAATTTTCATGAGGTTTACGAAACACTTGAATCTAAATTCAAGATGAATTAAGGAGCATGTATGTCTAGACATTTTGAGAATTGGATAGACGGATATCTTGAATACGCAGAGAACACTGAGCCTGCAAGGATCTTCCATCACTGGTGTGCCATATCCGCTATTGCCGCTGCCCTGCGTCGTAAAACGTATCTCCAGTGGCATACGAAGATCTTTCCAAACATGTACGTTGTTCTCGTATCCCCTCCAGGTGGACGCAAAGGCACGGCAATGGGGCCTGTGCAAGCAATGCTGGAGGATATCAACATTAAGATGGCCGCTGAAGCCATTACGCGTGAAGCCTTGATAAGAGAGCTGAAGAACAGCACTGAAAGCGTGATGAAAGACGACGGTACTGTGGAGCATCATAGCTCCTTAACCATTTTCTCTCCAGAACTTTCTGTCTTTCTCGGCGGATCGAATAACCTTCAATTGCTGTCTGATCTTTGCGACTGGTTTGATTGCCGTAAGAAGTGGGAGTATCGAACAAAAAACATGGGCGTAGACACCATCAATGGCGTATGGGTTAACCTAATCGGTGCCACAACTCCAGATATCGTACGCTCCGCGTTGCCGCAAGATGCTATCGGCGGTGGTCTTACCAGTCGCATCATTTTCGTCTACGCGCCGGGGAAGGAAAAGATTGTTCACTATCCTTTCCCGACGCAAGACGAGCTGTATAAACGCGAACTTCTTGTACAGGACCTCGAAAACATCGCAGCAATGCAAGGGCCATTCAAAATGGACGAGGAGTGCTTCAAGCACTGGTACAATTGGTACGAAGAACACGAGAAGCATCTTCCATTCGACAGCCCCATGTTTGCAGGATACAATGAACGCAAACCTCTGCACACTCTCAAGCTCTCAATGATAATGAGCGCGGCAAGATCATCCGATGCAGTAATTACATTGCGTGATCTTAACCGCGCTTCATCATTGCTAGGTGCCGCTGAGGCTTTTATGCCTCGTGTCTTCGAAGGCTACGGAAAGGTCTCCGACTCCGACGTCATTCGGGACATCATGAATGTCATAGCGTCTGTCAAAGTTATAACCTTTGGCGAGCTTGTTAACAAGTTCCTTCTCGATACGTCCAAAGAACGTATTGAAGAAATCTTAGACAGCCTTGAGACTTTTAACTTCTGTCGTCGCGTTATTAAAGGTCGTGATATTGTAATTGAGTTTATCAAGAAAGACCCTCAAGCTCCGAATATAGAGCATTAACGCGCTTGTTGAATCTCTCAAAATAACCTGCGTCGGGCAGACTTCCACTTTCCATGATGTGGTTCTTAACCTCTGTTTTGAAAGTAGAATATGTCCGGCGCAGTTCATTTCTTACTCGATCATACTTCGAACTACGAATGTATGGGAACGCGGCAACATCAATAAACCCAAATGTGTAGGCTGTCCACGCTCCAAGAAACTCTTCACGGGCATCGTCTGTCACGAACTTAGTATCACCGAACGCTGAGCCCAGCATCGGAATTGCTGTGGAAAGCACATGCTTCGCAGTCTTTGCAGCCTTCAGCCCTGCGCTATCAAACTCATTCACAACTGGGTCACCATTCATATCAGTATTCGTGACAACCTGAATTGCCTTTCCTACTATCGGATGCAACATGGGCATGTAGGCCGTGAAGATATTCATTCCACGACTCTGGTCACTTCTCCCGCCGAACAACGCGCGCATCCCGCGGTCAACTTCACGGAACGGCGTCATGAATGGCAGACCTATCTTAGCCATCAGTTCCTTTCCAGCATTCGGCCCTTCCTCAATCTTCTTCTTGTATCTCAATCCCGGCGATAACCAGCTATACCACTCGTCATCGTCGTTCTCGAAGCCTGTTGCAACCATCAATGCCTGCAATGCTCCAGCCATCATCAAGTGGCGGACTAAAGCTGTAGCGCTGTTCTTCACATCCTTCGGGGATTCTTTTCCATCGAAGTAATTCTTAATCACCTTTCCGGCATCTTCAAAGTTTGTGACAAAATTCTCAATCATCTTCACGGTGTAAATGGGAGTGTACATCAGCAACGTGCTGTACTGACGTGTCTTCTTTGGCATATCACCATAATCAGCCATCTCACCAGCAATCCTGCGTCCAGCCTGCAGTGGCGTGTATCCTTGTTCTTTCATCTTGAGATACGCAGCAATTCGCATCACTTCGTCAATCTGCCACGTAAGATCCCAACCATACTGATACGCCGCTGTCATTGCATTGGAATGCATAAGCTCCTTCATACCACCAAGAAAATTCCCATCAGCCATCTTGCGGAAACCTTCAACACCGAGAGATTGCTTGAAGAACTTCTGTATCGGGCTGGAAGGATCAAGCAATGAATCAATCGTTGTCCTGAATCCAATGCCGGAATCTACCGGCACACTTACAGCACCGCTGCGAGATATCTCAAGGCGCATAGGATCGTTAGGATTGTTAGCGATCTCCCACGCACGTTGCCATGTCTTCGGGCTGAATGGCACAGCGCCAAGTCTTGCCATCTGAGGAACATTGTACAGTCCCATGATGAGCGGATTGTAGAACGTCAGCATCTTCGTCATGTTCAACGTTCCACGGAACCAGCCCGGCACGATATCTCCCTTCACAATGTTCTCAACCATCGCGTTGTAGACATCGCCTGAAATCCACGCATCTTTGAAGAACTGCCCAAGCTTCTCTCCATCTTCCCACCCAACAGGCTGCTCGCTGTTCTTATCCTTCTTTACCATTACGCCGTCTCGCATTGCTGCGTCGGCAATCATCAGCATTCCAGCAGCTTTGCTCGTTCTCTGCACATACTCAACAAAGCCAACAGCAGACGAGAAATCCTCTATCTTCATGCCCTTGAACTTCATCGCATCATACACACTGATCGTCGCACGTGTGGACAATGCCGATGTGTTTGGAACGTCCTTCCCACGTAAGAGACTCGGCAGCGGCATGAAACCCTGCAGCGTTTGCGCAAGAATGAGTTTCTTGTTCACATGTGCAAGCTCGTCGTAGGTTTTCTGGGATACATTTTTTCCTTGCGCCATCACACGCTTCATAATCTCTTCGCGTTCACGGCCAAGCTCTCCAACCTTGTGCGTCAGCTGGTCTACGTTAATGCCGTACTCATCTTTCAGCATCCTCTGAATCTCTTCCATTGTCTGGCGATAACGCTGACCAAGCTTAGCTACGACTTCCTGCTCCTGTGGCTTCAGCGCTTTGAACTCGTTTGCAAGATACTGTGGATTACCCTCGGCGTAGAATGCGATGTGGCTTTCGAGGGGGTTCCCACGTAAGGGCTGTCCAAGCTTCCGCATCTCCTGCATGAAATCGTCCGAGATTGTAGACCTGTAGATTCTCTCCATCCTACGCGCCAGCAATGCTATCATGTCCCCAGCTGCTGGAAATGCTTGTGCAAGGTTGTCGCATTTCTTCGATGTGAAATATCTGCGGAGTGAGAGATACCTGAAGAACGTTGCTTGAATGTTCTTTCCCTGCCTGCCGAGGGCTGTTATAGCTCCGTCATCCGTAGTCATTTCTCCCACAGAGTCCTTCACAGCATTCTCACGCATAAGTTCGTCTATCGCCTTGAGTGATCGCGTGTAGAACTCATGCTCCACGTCATCCTTTGTCGTGCGTTTGCCGAGCTCAGCTTCTTCACGCAATTTACCAAGCTCGCTGTTCGACAGGTTCCGCGTTATGCCGCGGGACATGATCTCAGCCATCACAACTTCCGGCTTCACCTGCCAGTTCTCTGCGTAAAGCTGATCTATTGTCTGCATGTCTTGCTTCGTCAGCGGCAATGGCTCACTGCCAAAGATCTTCTTAACAAGGTTCGTACGGTTGGCTCTATCTCGTCGTGCAAAAGCCTCATCTATGAGTGACTCCAGCGAGCCGTCATACCGCTTGAACTTCGCATTGCTCGGCAATGTTTTCAGCAAATGCTCACGAATAGACTCACGGGTTGCACCTTTCTTCCACTGGCTGTTTATAATCCCTGCCGCAGTCTTCACCATGTCCAAAGTGTCTTTATATTTCTGATCAGCCTTCCACGACTCGCGCACAGATTTTGCAACTTCATCAGCAATCTCTCGAAGCTGCCCATCTTTCAGCATCGCGTCGACTTCAGGCAGCACCTTGGCAAACGCTTCCGGCTTCATATCTTCGTGAAGTTTTATGAAGATCTCATACGGTCCCACGTTAAGAGCATCAGCCTGCCGCACAGCACGTTCCATCAAGGATTCAAATGCTCTGCGTTCATTCGCCGGCACCTTCTCAATGTAATCCAGCATTGCATCACTGGCTGTCCGGAGTTTGATATCATTCAATGCTTTCTTATCATACTTCGCCATCTTTCCAGCATACGCTTGACGGAAGATATCTTCCAAGGTGTAGTTCTTCAGTCCCAACGCCAACGCTACATCAGCAATAGTATTTCTTACCCACATGTACGCCTTGTGAATCGGCTTCGTTACTTTGCGCATTTCCATAATGTGCGTTATCGCATCACCTACCAAACGCTCGCTGTCAATCAATCTGCCATAATGCTCTGTAATAACCTTCTGCATTCGTTTAGGCAATCTGCGACCTTCCAATGCATGGTGAAGAACTTCGTGCAGTGCAGTGATGGGAGACGCATTATCCGGCAGAAATATCACTGTCCCGCCTTTGTCAATAGCACCAAGTATCGTGCCGTTAACCTGCTTGCTATACTTCGCAAGAATGCGCGACATACCTCTGTTGTTGAAATCCTTGACTTGCGCCACGAGAATGCCGTACTTTTTATACAATCTTTTATTCTCTTTATCCGACACAAGGCCTTTGATGCGGGAGTTCTCAATGGACAGTCGGAATGCTCTTGCAACTTCATGCCCTTTACCTGCCGCTATAGCTGAGTCAGCGATGGCAAGCAGAATCTCTGGGTCAAGGTCGTACTTGAGGCTTTCCAATTCCGGCAATCCGAGGTTGTATGTAACGCCGCTTTCCGTTGTTACATCCACAGTGCCGTCATTGCGTTGCTCGATAACAAAATCTATGGAGTGCTTCAAATCGCGCACTTTAGCACCTTCTTCTGTGCTGTAATACCCGCTCATCACCCTTCGTCGAGCAGCAGCGATTTCTCCTTGCGTAGGCTTTGAGCGCAGGACTGTCCCTTTTGCACCAGTCTCCGTCGTTACCTCTCCAGCAGGCACGAAACTTGGCTCTCCAATGGTTCCTGTTGAGCCTTCCTCTGTATCCTCCAGCATACGCTTTACATTGACAAGCCTCTGCTTATCTGCCTGCAGCGCATCGGCTTCGGCAAGAGTTCCCTGTCTTTCCACCTTTCTGCCCAGAAGATTGTCATAAGACTTATTCTGCTCATAAACCATTTGCTCTAAAGACTCTCCAGGCTCAACTGGCGCACGAGGAAGAAAATCTTCGTCAGGTAAAGCCTGCGCATTCTTCAGCCTCGCCTGTTCGAGTTTTTCAGGAGTAAGAGCGTGGACTTTACTTGCTGGAGCAGCCTCTTGTTCTGGCGCTGTCTCTCGTCTGCCTTCTTCACTTGTCAGCCATCTGTTGATAGCTTGTGACTGCCCTTCACGTTCCATGATGCGGTCAAGCGTTTCAGACGCACTGTCTCCACGTAACTCGTTTGACATCTCAACAGCGTTTCGTTCTTTCTTCCACGCGATCGACTTGCCCCTGCCAATTCCTGTGCCTTTCTTCATACGTCCACGAAGCTGCTTGCGAAGCTGTTTAATGAGAGAGCCTTTAACATCATTAGCGTCGTTCTGTTTCGCCGTGGCTATAACAGCTGCTTTACTGTCGAGACCTGTCAGCGTGAGGCTATACAGCACAGCATCAGCTGTAAGCTCATCAACTAACGCTTTGCCTTCTTCTGTGCCTGCAAGACGCTGCTCTATTTCCGAACGCAGAACAAGTGTCGCTTCGATACCTTGCTGCAATGTCTGACGCGTTCTAACACCATCAGCGTAGATTTCATCGTCTGTCTTGCCAACTGCAGTCAAACGTGCCAGAGCTACTTGCATTTCATTTGAAACATACTCATAAATCTGGCGAACGTGGTAGTTCGTGTATTGCTTGCTCTGCTCCACTTTAGTCTTTCCACCCATCAGACGTGGGTCAGTGTGTATGGTTGCGAAGGCGCGAGAGAGCTCGTTGTCAGTAAGCGGAGCCTCTGTTCCCTGTGCCAGAAGGTTACGAATCTTCTTGGGCTGTCCGAACGATTTGCCCCACGAAGGCGCTTGTTCTTCGGCTGCTTGACGCACCTGCTCAGGAACGTTTTCATTATCCCGAATACGTTCCACGTGCGCAACCAGCGTAGACAGTTCTCTGGGATGCAGTCCTTGATCGTTAGTCATTGCGTTGGTTACGCTGGAAGCAAATCGTATTTTTTCCTCCAGAATGGCTTTTGTGCGTAACTCACTTTCTGGATTGTTCATTATCTCTTCAATGTTAGATACATGCTCACTGATCAAAGGTTGCGCTTGTGGACTGGATGCTGCCATACGCATTGCAAGATTAGCTGCAAGAGATTCACCACGCAGACCTTCCATGATGTAGTTTCCATTGCTGTCCTTAAACATCATTCGCATTGCTTGACCTGTTAGTACATCGAACTCAGTCTTTGTGATTCTTCCACGCGCAAAAGCATACGCTACATGGCCCATCATTTCATCTGCAGCCATGTTTATCGTAGTCAATCTACGCTGGATAAACTCATTACGAGCGAACTTCAGCAACTGCGCAGGAAAGTAACGCTCTCCCATTATCATAGCTTTATTGTACGTTATTGTGTCAAGTTTCTGCTGTGCTGCAGCAATTGCCGTCGGATTTTCTATGGCAGATGGGCTAACAGGATACTTGCCGCCTTCCATGGGCATTACGAGTAGTTCTTCGTAAGCAGCTTTCGCAGCTTGCATCTTATTGAACATAAGTTTTGCTGCCCTATCTGCGTGAAGACTGTTGTCACGAACACCTGTCCATGTTCTCATATCGTTTGCAAAGAGCGTTGCAAAGTTTCCGAGGTTGATGTCTGGGGCTGAGCCGGTAGAATCAGTCACATTGAAGATGCTGGGTCGGACGGAGTCTTTTAACTTCTGCTCCAATGAAGTACCACTATAATCTAACTTAGAAAACGCATACAAAAAGCCAGCACGAATAACCTTCTGGTCTTGCATTTCTTTCATGTTAAATCGTGGTGCGCGAGCACTATAAAGAACCTTTCCACCGGCTGTCCGAACTTCCAAACGTTCTGTCATAAAGTCGAACAAACTCGCACGAAGCTGGTCTAAGACATTACGTTCCAACGCAGCGTCTTCTCCCAACTGCAGGCCATAGTTGCTGAAATTACCTTCAATGGTCTTCTCAATACGTTGCTGCAGACCTTTGATCAGCCGGTCGTTGGTAGAACGCTTGATCGTATTTATAGCGTCTATACCTGCTACATCTTTTGCAAGAGTTTCAGACCGCTCGTTCCATCCAAATAGACTTCCAGCACGCTGTAGAAAATTACCCATCTGCAGTAGATTGTTTCTGCGTACTTCTATCTCCTTGGCTAGACCCAGAGTAACCGGACGACCGATGTTCTCACTCATCGGAACTCCAGTCTCAGGGTCGAAAACTGTTTGGAAAACGTTGGAGTCAGATTCTGACGGAACCAACGTATCTTCCATTAACTTCTTTCCCTCAGCTTGCAACTGTGCATGAAACTTACGCATCTCATCAAAAAGATCTTGAGAACCCTCAAAATCTGGGTCTATTACGTGCTTAATAAGGGTAGTGTTTTGCTGCATCTTTTCAAGGGTACTAGCCAGATTACGCATTCGCTGGTTTACATTTTTAGCATTGCTGGCCCCGCTTGTAAAATTGTCAACCAACTGATCTACCATGCTCTGCTCATTTTCATCTACTGCGAACACACTGGTAGAATCCAACGAGTTAAGTCTGCGAATCCAATTTGCCATAACCGTTGGAATCTGCTTCCCCTTATAAAGCTGAAACTCCTTGCCATTTCCTACTGGGACAAGAACCTCATTAAGCATTGTATCCGCTACGTCTGTGATCGTAGATGCGCTATCGATAGGTTTTGTCACACCTATGATATTTCCAACAAGGCTCTTTAGCCCGTTGACACTCTGTGCCAGTATGTCGACCATGTCAAGTGCGCCTTCCGAAGCGGCCATGATTGGAGTTTTCTTAGCACGCTTCATGCGCTGTACCATGTTGTAAACTTCGGCAGAATCTGCACCCTCTGTCGCAACCTTTGAAGCCAGCGAAAGCAGCGTCTCCCCAACAGGCTGTTGCATCTCGCCTATCGTGCTCAATGCTTCTTCCATGTCATAGTCAGGTTCTTCGGAAAGAAGATTTCCATAATACAAACCATAAGATTCTTCAAGATCTCTGGGAAGCTGGGCTGCCTCAAGGATAGATTCCCGCTGCTTTACCCGCTGTATCACAGCTTTCCTGTCTTCAAATGAAGGCCCTTGAGCGAATGTAGAGCTGCCGAATTCGTAAAACGTCGAGGGATCGTTGAAGAAAATGCTCTCTCGTAATTCCTCCGCTTTATTCATTGTGAATAGAGCATCATTGAAATTCTGCAGCCCTTCCTGTGATGTTGCACGCAAATGATCTTCGATACGACGCCGCTCTCCAGGCTTTAACGCTGAAAGAAACTCTGGTGTGATGGTTCCTTCTTTTGCATACTGCACCCCATCCATAAAGTTGTTGTAGTTTATCTTTCCATACTTCATGCGGTTATACGCGGCAACGCCAGCGGTCATTGCACCCACACCCATGCCAGCGCCCATCACAGCGTCAAGCACAGCATCGAAGTATTGTTTAGGTGCAATATCACGATCCAACATCAGATCTTGCAACCCAAGATTGGACAATGACGTTAGGCCTTCCTCAACGCCTTCCGCTAGAACATCTGGCAAAACCTCACGTCCAGCGTTCTTTAGCGTCGCATACAGACCCGTTCCCTGCATAATGGCACGAGAAAGATTCTGAGCTCTAAAGACTGGTAGCGCCTCCAGACCACGCTTGGTGATTGCGCCCATACCCAGCGTAAGCAATGCTTCTGAACCACCCACTGCAGTAGCTGCTTTCAGTGCCGCCTCTGGAGACTCGCCAGCGGCAATGGCTTCGTCATACACACGCTGTCCACTCTCTGCGCCAAACATCACGCCCATGGCGCCAAGCTTAAGCACTGGTACTGCGCCAGCTGGAGCCACAGCAGCAGCCAGACCACCGACAGCATTCATTGCAGCAACCTGCACCAAACTCTTTCCAACGCTGAAGGCAAGATTTCCTGCGCGACTGCCGTCAGTAAGGTACTCTTGCCGTATATCGTCGGTAGACCGCGCATAAATAGCTGCTGCGTAAAGACCTTCCAAGCCAAACGTTGACGCAATGCCATGGGCAACAGTTTGTCCAATACCGGTTCCTGCTTGCCGCACTATTTCCAAGCCTGTTTTAACAAGCCCTGCATCTTCAAGACCTGTAACCGCACGCTTGTATATGTCATTCTGTATCTGTTGGTCAATCTTTGTTGCATAAGGATTGAAAAAATCGAATGCACCATACGCAGTTTCACCAGAAAAGCCTGGCATCTTAATAGCGTCGACATTTGGCTGAAACGCAGGATTCATTTTAGACTTATCTTCTTCGTAAATATTCATAGCAGTTCCTTATTGATTTAGTAACATTGGCACTGGCATAGGGATTGGAGGAGCAGCAGGCTCTACATCTACTTTCAGATTTCCGCTTGTCGGAGCAAGGTGTGAAAATCTTGCAAACTGTTCCATAAACGTTTGCCCATCTTTTATCTCATCCACAGATTGAAAGAACCAATTTCCAGAACTATCTACTACGCCAACGCCACCAAGTGCAACCTGTCCAGCAGGAGTCCTGCGGCCAACAAGAAACGGTTTTCCAGGATTGTTTTTGCCATAATTTTTAGCTGCCTCAAAGATACTATCCCGTCCAGCCAGTGTATTTTCAACAATGACTTTTCTGCCTTGGAAGTACTCCAAACCCTTAGGCAAAGCCTTTGCAACACCGACATACGTACCCCCAGGATTGCCAACATCTCCACCTGTGGATTCAACTTCACCTATCGGAGCAGCATTAAACCGCATGTAATTTAATGCCTTTCCAAAAGATGGTGCGCCCAGAGATTTATAGTACTCTGCAGTCCCTTTGTCACCTTGCTTTGCTTGATACTTTGTTTCCAATGACGCAAGGCCATTAGAAAGAGCTTCAGCGTCGGCACC
>Ga0116143_10001770_pt1 | contig 25208 bp, 20 predicted proteins | sample AD_UKC034_MetaG_FD_89745 | JGI IMG/M metagenome (GOLD analysis project Ga0116143, IMG submission 89745) | Active sludge microbial communities of municipal wastewater-treating anaerobic digesters from USA - AD_UKC034_MetaG | ecosystem: Engineered > Bioreactor > Anaerobic > Digestate | place: USA...
CCCGGACTCGTCGCGGATGTCGGATATGCCCTCGATGGTTTTTTCGTTCACCAGATGGGCCATTTTTTCGATCAGGGAAGCCTTGTTGACCGTGTACGGGATTTCGGTGATGATAATGCTTTCCCGCCCGTTGTTGGCGGTTTCAATGCCGGCGCGCCCGCGCACCTTCAGTTTGCCTCGACCGGTCTCATACATCTCCCGGATGGAGTTCAGCCCGCAGATGACGCCGCCCGTCGGGAAATCCGGCCCTTTGACGACTTTACAGATTTCAGCGACCGGGATGTCGGGGTTGTCGATGAGCAGGATCATTCCATCCGCGATTTCGGCCAGGTTGTGCGGCGGGATGTTGGTGGCCATGCCGACCGCGATGCCCGTGCTCCCGTTCACCAGCAGATTCGGGATGCGCGAAGGAAGCACCGCCGGCTCCATCAGGCTTTCGTCAAAATTCGGACGCATCTCCACGGTGGACTTCTCAATGTCAGCCAGCATTTCCTCGGCTTCGGCCTTGAGCCGGCACTCGGTATAGCGGTACGCCGCGGCGCGGTCCCCGTCTATGCTGCCGAAGTTCCCCTGGCCGTCGATAAGAATGCACCGCATGGAGAAATCCTGCGCCATGCGGACGAGCGTGTCATAGACGGCGCTGTCGCCGTGCGGATGGTAGTTGCCGATGACTTCTCCGACCACCTTCGCGCACTTGACAAACGGCTTGCTGTGAATCCAGCCCCGCTCCTTCATGGCGAAAAGGATGCGGCGGTTTCCGGGCTTGAGTCCGTCGCGCGCGTCGGGCAGCGCGCGGCCGATGATGACACTCATGGAGTAGTCAATATAGGCCCGCTGCATTTCATCTTCGATGTTGATCAAATGGTTCTGATTGTTTTCCAGCATGGGGGGAATTCCGGTTTGTTCGTTGTTAGACATCGAGATTCTGCACATTCAGCGCATTTTGTTCAATGAATTCGCGGCGGGGCCCGACATCATCACCCATCAGAATCGTGAAGATTTCATCGGCGCGCACGTCATCCTCGAGGACGACCTTGACCAGCTTGCGGTTCTCGGGATGCATCGTGGTTTCCCAGAGCTGCTCGGGGTTCATTTCACCGAGACCCTTGTAGCGCTGGATCACCAGCCCGCGGCGGCCCAGGTTGCGCACGGCATCCAGCAGATCGGGGAGTGAACCAATCGGCGTCCTCTGGTCCTTTTCATCGGCCAGAAAGTAAATCGGCTCCTCAGCGGGCTGGTACTGGTCCAGGCTGAAGCCCATCTTCTCAAGCTTCGCGACAGCCTTTGCCAGATCCACCGCCCCGTAGAACTCCACCCACCGCAGGCCGCTCTGGTCGGGCTTCGATTCGACATTCTCGCCGTTTGTGAAAATCTCGAGCTGAAGGCCCAGCTTCTTTTCCGCCTCCTCGCGGAGCTTGCGGAGCTCTCGCTCGTCATAAGCATAAAAGTGCTCGGTTTCGCTGGTGTCCCTGTAGGTAATGGCCACCCGGTACTGGGGGAAACGCCCCGTTTTGGGATCGCGGCGGGTCAGGAACTCACTAAACACGGCACCCCGCCGCTGAATGCGATTGCCCAGAGTTTCAATTTCCGAAAGCAGTTCAAGCAGTCGAATCAAGGCTTTATCAGGCAGAACTTCTTCGCCGGCCGGATTCAGCAGTTTCACGTCATCCGAACCGAGATCCAGCAGGATCTTCGTGAGCGCTTCATCACTGTCCAGGTACTGCTCGCGTTTCTTGCGCTTGATCTTGTAGAGCGGCGGCTGGGCGATATAAATGTACCCCTTCTCCACCAGCTGGGGCATCTGACGGTAAAAGAATGTCAGCAGAAGCGTGCGGATGTGGGCACCGTCCACATCGGCATCGGTCATGATAATGATTTTGTGATAGCGGGCTTTGGCGATGTCGAAATCATCCTCGCCGACCCCGGTCCCGATGGCGGTGATCAATGTGCGGATTTCCTCGTTGCTGAGGATTTTGTCCAGACGGGCCTTTTCCACATTAAGCACCTTGCCGCGCAGCGGCAGGATGGCCTGGAAGCGGCGGTCGCGGCCCTGCTTGGCCGAGCCTCCGGCGCTGTCTCCCTCCACGATGAATATCTCCGTCAGCGCCGGATCGCGTTCCGAACAGTCCGCCAGCTTGCCCGGGAGAGAACTGCTCTCGAGGGCGCCCTTGCGGCGGGTCAGGTCGCGGGCCTTCCGCGCGGCTTCGCGCGCGCGCGCGGCCACAACGGCCTTGTCAATGATCCGGCGCGCCACAGAGGGATGCTCCTCGAAGAAGGTGGACAGTTCCTCGTTTACGATGGACGCCACAATCCCCTCCACCTCGCTGTTGCCCAGCTTGGTCTTGGTCTGCCCCTCGAACTGGGGCTGGGGAAGCTTCACGCTGATGACGGCCGTGAGCCCCTCGCGGATGTCGTCGCCGCTCATGCCGGCCTCGTTCTTGGTGAGCTTGTTGGTCTTTGCGTACTGGTTGACCGTGCGGGTCAGCGCGCTGCGGAAACCGCTCAGATGCGTGCCGCCCTCGATGGTGTTTATGTTGTTGGCAAAACAGTAGATCGTTTCCTTGTAGGTGTCGCAGTACTGCATCGCGATCTCGGCCTGGATGCCGTCCTTTTCGCGCTCAAAGAAAATCGGCTTGGGATGCAGCGGGTTCTTGGCCCGGTTGAGATGTGTAACGAACTCCCGGATGCCGCCGCTGTACTGGAAAACCTCCTCGCGGGCGGGCTCCTCCTGGCTCAGCTTGATCAGGATTCCCTTGTTCAGGAACGCCAGTTCGCGCAGGCGCACCGCCAGGGTGTCCCAGTTGAACTCGCTGGTGCTGAATATCTGCGGATCGGGCTTGAAGGTCACCTTGGTCCCCGTGCCCTTGGTGGTGCCGATGGTCTCCAGCTTCGTCACCGGAACGCCGCGCTCATAACGCTGGTGATACACCAGGTTGTTGCGGCGGACTTCCACCTCCAGCCATTCGCTGAGGGCATTCACGCAGGAAACGCCGACCCCATGCAGGCCGCCGGACACCTTGTAGGACTCGTTGTCAAACTTTCCACCGGCATGCAGGGTGGTGAGCACCACCTCCACGGCGGGCTTTTTCTCGGTGGCATGCATGTCCACCGGGATGCCCCGGCCGTCGTCGTTGACCGTGCAGGAGCCGTCGGCATTCACCCGCACCAGAATATTGCTGCAGTAGCCCGCAAGGGCCTCGTCAATGCTGTTGTCCACGACTTCATACACGCAGTGGTGAAATCCGCGCACGCTGGTGTCGCCGATATACATGGCCGGGCGCTTGCGCACGGCGGCAATTCCTTCAAGAACAGTGATCGTGGTGGCGTCGTATTTCGCGCCAGCTTTCTGTTTCGCGTCTTCAGTTTCTTTGGACATAATTCTTCTCTTATTAACCTGTTGAAAGGGTTGAAATCTGACGTCTGGAAGCCCCTTTTATCCCCAGGCAAAACGTCATACATTCAGCAAAAAAAGATTACCCCGAAAGGCAGGCAAAAATCAATGAAAATCGGCGAGAATTCGGCGATTTTTCAGGGCCGGATGGACGGCTCTGCGGGGGGCAAAAAGGGGCTGAAAACAGGCGTTTTTCATTCAGCCGGAAGGCGGCGGCCGGAGGCGTCTGTTATCCACGCGGTGAGCGTGATGTCCAGCGCGCAGGAATCCTCCTGGCTGGAACCGCCAAGCAGGAAGCGGGAGTAGAATTCCTCGTCCTTCTCAAGCCCTCCGATGCGGACCGGAACACCGTTCAGGGCAGTCACTTCAAGGCTTGCCCGGGTGAACTTGACACAGCAGGGTTTGTCGTAATCCAGACCCGAGAGTTCCGGAGTCAGGACCAGTTTGATTTCCGGTCCGTCACCAATAATGGTCGGCTCGACGGTCAGGAAAGCCCCCACCTCGTTCCAGTGCATGCGCTCATGAATGGCGGCCCAGCGCCAGCCGTAATCCACGAACCATTCCATCATCGGCACACTCGTGCCCACCTGAATGCGCGCAGCGGATCCGCTGGCCGCCATGATGGACTGCACCGTTTCGCCGCCGGTCTCCGTGGTCATATGATGGACTTGCGGCTTAATAACAATCTTTGAACCCGTCTTGCTGATCTCTCCCCCGGCTTCGACAGAGGCCCCGGAATCCTTTGTGCGGCCGACGGTTGTGAAGCGGACCTCGATGAAAACATTTTTCCCAATGACTGGAATTTTCGAGAACATCTCTGCGAGCGACTTGTGCTGCTCCGCCTCCGCGATAACCAGCAAACGATTGCCCTTCCCGTCCAGCACCACAGCGCCCTCCGGCCCCACAATCGCCTTTGCAGTCTCGGTCAGGGCCGCCGGATCATTATTGCCCAGCGGATAGGCCTCGAAGGATTTCTGGGCAAGAGCCACAGAGCAGACAGTGAAGAAGGAAATGGCAAGTAAAACTTGAATGTGCTGTTTCATGCCCAAAGACTACACGCGAACCCCCAGCAATGCAACAGAGAGGATGCTGGAGGGACGGGCTCTGTTCATCCGACGAAGCCTCTGGGCGAAGTCGGGTTCCGTCCGTTTCCTGTTGCGCCCCCGGCGGGCTTGTCCCGCCGGGGCGAAAAGTCGAGCGAGCGAGGCCGGACCCGCAGAGCCTTCCTCACCTGCGACACAAAGTCGCGGGGGTCGGCGCCCGTCCACATCCCATTCTTTATCCGGCCGGAACGGAGGCCGGCCCTCCAGTCGCCATTTATGATGCTTGAGCACGGGTTCGATCCTCAATCCGCAATTTTTTTCGAATTTTAAAGAATTTTGGCCAATTTTAACGAAATTGTGCTGTTTTTGGGCCATTTTTAGCCATTTTTCGCGTTTTTCGGGCCTTTTGGTGCCCTTTTTCGGCAACTCATAAATTGGCCACGAAGAGACACAAACGGCGCAAGATCGAATCAGGGATCTTCTTTTACGATTCGTGCCGCCGGAATTTCAGTTTATTCCTCGAAGGCGGTGACATCATCAATGGAGGCGGAGTCCGTCAGGAGCATGACGAGGCGGTCGAGTCCGAGCGCGATGCCGCCGGAGGGCGGGATGCCGATTTCAAGGGCTCTGATAAAATCCCCATCTTCCGGATAAGCCGCCTTGTTCTCCAACTCGCGGAGCATGCGGCTGTGAGCGAAGCGCTGTTTCTGCTCGGCGGAATCGGTCAGCTCAGAATAGGCGTTCGCCAGTTCCAGCCCCCCAATGTAAAGCTCCCAGCGCTCCGCCACGCGCGGATCTTTGGCGGAAGGCCTTGAAAGCGCCGCGCGCTCAACCGGATAGTCTGTTAATACCGTCGGCACATCGCGCGGAAGCGATGGTTCAACTTTTGTCACCAAGTCCTCGTCAAAGCGGTCGGGATCAAATTTTTTCAGCGGATCCCAGCGGGCCCAGCGCAGGAAAGCCTCCTGAACGGTCAAATGCTCCCAGACCGGCACCAGTTCAATGGCGCGGCCCTGATACGTCAGCGAGGTCGTGTTCAGCACCGCGCGCGCAGCAGAAACGATCATGGCCTTGGTGTCGAGCAGGATATCGGAATAGTCGGCATGGGCGCGGTACCATTCTAGCATGGCGAATTCCGGACGGTGCCGGTCGCCCCTTTCACCGGCCCGAAAGCAGGGGCCGATCTGGAAAATCTTTTCATAACCCGCCGCAAGCATCCGCTTCATGTGAAGCTCGGGCGATGTCCGCAAAAAACAGTCGCCGGAGGGTTCGGCATCAATGTATTCCTCGGGGGCGGGCGCGCGGATACGGACTGGAGTATCCACCTCAAGGAAGCCGTGCCTGTGGAAGAAATCGCGCACAGCCCGAAGGATCGCCGCCCGCTTCTCGAGCGCCGGGCGAACCTCCTGCAGGCGGTTCAGGTCGGGGCTGTAGGGCAATGATTCCAATGTCAGCTCACGCGGCCGGCGTAGGACCCGTCGCGCGTGTCAATTTTTATGCGGTCGCCCTCATTGACAAAAAGAGGAACCTGGATTTCGTAGCCGTTGTCCAGCGTCGCCGGTTTCAAGACGTTTGTGGCCGTATCACCACGGGCCCCGGGCTCGGTGTGCGCCACCGTCTTCTCGATGAAGTTCGGGAGCATGATTTCAATGGGCCGGTCATTGTGAAACAGGATGTCCACCTCCATGTCCTCAATCAGGAAATACTTCTTGTCGCCGACCACTTCCGCGGCGATGTGGACCTGCTCATAGGTTTCGGCATCCATGAAGACATAGTGGTCGCCTTCCTGGAACGAGTAGATCATGTCCCGCTCTTCAAGGTTGCACTTGTCGATCCGGTCCACGGAGCGATAGGTTTTGTCAAATGTGCTTCCGGTGACCATGCTCTTGAGCTTGCAGCGGTAGAGGGCCTGGCCCTTGCCGGGCTTCACGAAGTTGAACTCCGTGATCATGTAGGGCTCGCCGTCTATTTCAACCTTAAGCCCTTTTCTCAAATCGGATGCGTTGTACATGGGTCTTCTCTCCTGTGCCGTATATAAATTAAGGGGCGATAATATGCCGACGGCAGAGCGGTCTGCCAAGCGGAAACTGGGGTCAGCCTTTCTTGTCGGGGTCGGTCAGATAGCGCTCGTCCGGATAGGTGCAGGGCAGCGGCCGGCCCATGTACTTTTCGATTTCAGGGATATAGAAAGAATCCTCTTCGTCCGCAAAACTGATCGAAACGCCGGATTTCCCGGCCCGGCCGGTGCGGCCGATGCGGTGCACATAAGCTTCGGCCTCACGCGGGATGCAGTAGTTGATCACGTGGCTGACATCCTCGATGTGAAGACCGCGCCCCGCCACATCCGTGGCCACCAGAATGCGGTACTTGCCCTCCTTGAACTCGTTGAGCATGCGCGTGCGGACATTCTGCGCCAGCGCACCGGAGAGCAGCGCGCAGGGGAAATGCCTCCTGTTTAACCGGTCGGAAAGCCGCTGCGCCTCGTCGCGCCGGTTGGTGAAGACAATCACGCGCTGCGGATTGTCCGCCTTCAGGATGTTGTAAAGAAGATTGAACTTCTCACTTGAGCGCACGATATAGACAATCTGATTCACCGTGTCCACGGCCACCTGGTCGGGTTCGACCTCGATGGTCACGGCGTCACGCGTCCACTGGGCTGAAAGGCGAAGCACCTCGGGCGTCAGGGTCGCGCTGAACAGCATAGTCATGCGCTCGTGGCGCGGGGGGGTACTGTTGATGATTTTTCGGACATCCGGGATGAACCCCATATCCAGCATGCGGTCGGCCTCGTCAATCACCATGGTCTCCACATGGCCGAGATGGATTTTGTGCTGGTTCTTGAAATCCAGCAGCCGGCCCGGGGTGGCCGCAAGAATGTCTACGGGCCCTTTTTCAAGCTGCAGGGCCTGGTTGCGGCTGCTGTCGCCGCCGTAAACAGCCACGGAGCGGAGCCCGGTGTATTTGCCCAGCGCCTCGGCATCCCGCTGAATCTGGAGCACCAGTTCGCGGGTGGGCGCAATCACCAGACATCGTGGAGTGCCCAGCCGACGCTGATCGGTGATCGGCTTGCGAAGCATATGCGTGAAAACGGAAAGCAGGAATGCCGCAGTCTTGCCGGTTCCAGTGGGGGCGCGGCCGGACACATCACTGCCCTTCAGCGCATGAGGCAGAATTTGCTGCTGAATGGGAGTGCAGTACTGAAATTTCAGGTCATAAAGAGCCCGCATCAGCTCAGGGGGCAGGCCGAGGTCATGAAACCGCGTTTTGCCCTCCTGCGGAGGAACATCATAAACGGAAATATCCCAGGGTTTTTCGTCGCGCGCCGGCGGCGGCACGACGGCCGGGCGGGGTTCATCGTGACGAAGGTTCTTCCCCTCCGTCGCGGGCGCGCCTTCCGGCTGCCGCCTGCGGCGCGGCCTGCGGCGGCGTTTTTTGGCTGCGGCTGGATGAGGAGTGTCAACCTGGACATCCGGATGCGGCCCGGGCGCCTCTTTAGCCGGGGCAGCGGACTTTTGGGGCGGCGCTTCGCGGCGCTTATGCCGGGAAGGCCCCCGGTCCGCGCGCTCTTCGCGACGGCGGTGCATTTGCGGAGGATGCGCGCCCTCAACAGGCGCTGTTTCGGCCAGATGTTCTATCTGCCCGTCTTTGCTTTTCTTAAAAAAATCTACCATATACCTTGCTTTTCTGAACCTTCAGGAATGCTCATTCAATCTTGAGGGAAACTGGAAATTCGTGCGCAACGTAAGTCATCAAAGCCCCGAATGCAACAAAAAACGATCAGAATACCGGAAAACGGAGTCAATCTATCCTGTATCTGGCCGGGATTTTATGACCGGCTTCGGGAGGCACGGAACGTACGATCATGTGCAGATACTCGTTTCTGCCCGGTTTCTTTTCTGTCAGGTTGACGACCTGCGGGACCCTCAATGTTTCCCCGCTCGGGGCATACCATATTTCCACAACCGGCCGGCGAATGTCTGCAGGATTGGGTGCAATTACAATTCCGACGCTGCCGTCGTCGAGGAAAACCAGCGAGCCCGGCGGATAAATGCCGATTGCCCTGAAGAAGACTCCCAGGAGCGAAGGATGAAACAGCCCCCCGCCCTCCTTGATCATTTCCTTGAAGGCGAGTTCCGGCGCAAGTCCGCCCCGGTAGGGACGACGGCTTCGGAGAGCATCGTAAACATCGGAGATGGATACGATCATGCTGGCCAGGCAAAGTTCGGTTCCAAACACTTTGCGAGGATAGCCCCTGCCATCATAGCGAAGGTGGTGCTCAAATGAGACTGTGGGCACCAGCGGGCTCAAATCCGGTGTCTGCAGCAAAAGCTTTGCGCCGTCCAGCGGATGCTGACTGACCTTCTCGTATTCGGATTCACTCAACTTCCCCTTTTTCCGCAGGATGTCAGCGGCGAGAGCGATTTTCCCGGAGTCGTGAAGAAACCCCGCCAGACCCAGGTCGGCCAGCGCGGATTTCGGCAGTCCGAGCGCCTCGCCCTGCGCCAGCGAAAGCACGGCAACGTTGATGGAGTGAACAAATGAATATTCATCATGCTTCTTCAGGGATGTGGCGATCAGAAAGGGCGCCTTGTTGCCCAGAAAGCCTTTCATTACTTTCTGGATGAAAGTGTTCGCTGCCCGGGTATTGACAGGCAGGCCATCGTGGAGAGCCCGGCCTATGTCCCCCAGCAGCCGGGGCCCTTCCCGATAGGTTTCTTCCACAGTGCCGGCAGACAGTACGGACCCAGACGGAGAGGCTTCAAGCCCTATACCACTGATGGTGATGCTGCCTAATTCGCCGGCGGCCGTCGTCATCTCGCCCGATCGGCAGGTCAGCAGTTCGATAAAAGACCTGATGTCAGCCAGAGGGACCTCTCCCATGAAGGTCAGTTTCTCAACTTTGTGCTCCTCGAGCGCGGCGATCAGACTGGACATATGACGCGTCAGGTCATAGAGGGGTTTATTTCCAAACGCCAGTTCCCCGCCGATCACGCCGATGACGATTTCCGTGCGCCCCGCCATGGCTTCGTGCAGAGAGGCGCGTACCCTAACCGCGGCAGCCTCAGTCAGCGCGTGTTTCGGTCCGTAAAATCGGCTGTCCTGAATGGCTGCCTGCAGATCAAGAAGAAACCCTTCAACCCCCCGGCTTTTTTGTTCAGCTTTCATGCCGCCGGCCCCCTCCTTGCGCCCGTCAGCGGCATAACCCGCCGGCATGCGCGCTGAACATTCCGGTTCCCTTCCTGAATGGTTTTCTGAAGAACAGCGGCCGCTGCGGAAGTATGGATCCGGCAGAGGCTTTCCACAACCGCCTCAACAATGCCGAGACGGCCGGGCATGGGCAGTGTGTGATGCTTGAGCAGGCCGGAAAGAAACGGAACTGATGCCGCAATCTTTCCCTGGCCGCAGATATCGATCAGTTCCAGCAGAATTCGATGTGAAAATACTCCCCCCCGAAGAAACCTGAAAAGACGGCCGATTACAGTCTGGTCACCGCTTCCCGCCAGCACGCACAGATAAACCCTTCGAACTGCCGGATCTTTCTCGCGAACAGCCTTCTTAGCAAGATCAGCCGCCTGTTCGTCGGAGAGTTTCATGGCGGCCAGAGCCGCGCATATTTCGTTTCCGGCCGGACCGCGCTCGCGGTTGATCGCGAGATTCAGAAGCGCCTTCCCGCCATCCGCATAAGTTTCGGACAGCAAGTGCGCAATCTCCTCAATCTGCGATGGAGAAGAGCCGGGAATCAGTGCCGCGAGGGCTTCCGACCCCGCAAGGGGCCCAAGGCGATACAGGCTTGAAACGGCTTCCCGGGCGATGGCCGGGTCGACTCCGGGACATGTCTTCTCCCAGAAAACCTTCAGCGCATCGCGTGTCATTTCGGGCCGCGTATTTTTGCTGCAGCGGGGAAGTTCATCCAGCAGCCGTCCGCTGAACTCTCTGAAGGTGCGGGGATTCTCCTCAAACCAGAGGATGTTTAAAAGCAGCCGGACCTTTTCATCCTGAGCGCGGTTTTTTTCGCACATCAGCTGAAAGTTTGCGACAAGGGCGGCAACGGCCGCATCAGTCTGAATTGTCTGCCGCTCCTTCTCCGCCAGCGTATTCATCGTAAGCTGATAGACCTGCGACATGAATTCGTTTCTGGCGGCTGTCTTGAGCGCATCTTCCAGCGCTCCCTGAACTGTGGCCAGACGATCATGATCCAGGCCGGACAGTTTGCCTGCAACGGATTGAGCCAGATCCGGCGACGCACCCGCCCTGTCCGACAATCGCAGAAACAGGCTCATCAGGCTGCTGTCCACCTTCCCCTCGCGCGTGATGTGCGACGATATCATTTCAGACAGCGCCGCGTCAGGAACCGCCGGCAGCGCGGCCTTCTGGAGATCATCCACTCCCTCTTCTGCGGCTTGTTCAGAGAACAGGGCGTCGAGGGCCTCCGGATTCAGCCCCGCGAGAACGGTCGAAAGGTGCCTAAGGGTCCTGGCGGCTTTTTCGGGGGGCAAGTCTTTGCAGAACCGGACCACCCTGCCCATCACGCGCCAGAGATTTTTTGCAGCCTCCCCCCGGTGCCCGCCGGGGGATGTGAATATCTCATTGATCGCAGCCGAGAACTTCCTCCCGCCGGCAAGAGCAGCGCATATTTCTTCGATCACGGCGGCGGAAGGAAATCCTGCCCTCGCCCTCTTGTCTGCATCGCAGAGAAGCTGAACAATATCTATATCGCGGCCCCCTCCTGCCGCATCCACGCTCCGCGTCAAAAGAGTTGAATAATCTATCTGCTTTGCGGAAAGATGCGGACAGCGCCTGAGTCTGGACGAAACGCCGCCGGACCGGGCAATGATCTCGGGCGGGTCCTTGATGGCCGCCAGCAGCGACGACACCTCGGACGCCACGACGCCCGGACGTATTGTCAGGGCCAGCAGCCCCCTCTGATGAAAATGCCTCGCCAGGCCGGCGAGAACCGGATTCCCTTCCTTGAAAGGCTTCCCTCCAACCAGAACAGCGCTCCGCGTAAACGCCATGTCCAGCTTCCCTTCGGAACCCAGCCATCCGTCGAGAGCTGCTTTGAGAGACTTGAGCGAATCCGCAAGCATGGGATGCCCTGCCGGATACATCGCACTGTTCCGGATGGCGGTATTGATGAACCGCACCAGTTCCATGAATGCCGCAGTCTTGTCGCTGCCTGAATTCTCCTCGACCATGGCTCCCCGCACCTTGTGCCCCAAACAAGTCCCCTCTATGCAGAAAGCTTACCACTCAGGCGCCTGATGCTCCAGACAAAATTCCGGGATTTAAAGAGCTTCAGTCCGGCCTTGCGGCGGCCATTTTCCTGCGGATCAGCAGAGCCAGCCCGACGGTCAGCGCGAGCAGCGCAACACCAAGAAGGGGGCGGTAGAATATCCATGCGGCGGCAATGGTCACAGAGGAAAGCGCCAGTGACAGCAGGAGGGCAATGAGACCTGTTCCGGCCCCGATAATGCTTCCGAGAACGGGGACCACATCCCCCAGCACGGAAAGGAGCTTGAAGACCATGCTGAACCCGAGCAGCATCATAAGAAATCCGCCGGCGCGCAGGGCCCAGGTGAGCATTTTGTTATGCCGCTGCGCCGTCAGGAACATCTCGTCCGCGCTGACTTCCCCGATCTGGAGAAGCTGAATCGTTCCCCCGTTTTTGGTGACATAGGGCTCAAACGACACCCCCTGCTGGCCGGAAACCAGGCTGATCACCTGAGGCTCCACAGCGGAAAACGCAACCCGAAGGTCTCCGATCTGCGGAGCGGCCGGATCGGCCCCAATATAGAATCCTCCGGGCTGGCGGCGGATCGCTGCGGAATCTGCCGGGCCCTCACCCTCCGCCGGATTGACCGCAGAATAGGCCCTGATCTTCGCAATCAGCGATGTGCTTAAAGAAAACGCCCCGACTGTCACACTTTGAGCGACCAGTTCATATGTCTGGTATGTCATCGCCCCGGGATTGTCATGACCGGACTGCCGGAACTTCCCGGAATCGATCAGCGATTCGCTCCAGACCTTCTTGTAGGTGTATGTCGTGACGGTCTCTGTTCCGCCGCCCATTTTCTTCTTTGTGCGGCTTTCGGCGTCTTCATCCCACTGATACATTTCCACGCTGCGACGGAGCTTTATGGCTTTGCGGGAAACACCGAAAACGGGATCGGTCAGCATCTCTTCTGTCTGCGCCAGGCCGGTCATATGAACCAGCTTTCCTGAATTGTTCTGATCCACCGAATCACAGGACACGGAAATGACCGCTCCGGCGCCCTCCTGAAGCGTTTTATAACGTTTGACAGCCCGGCCCTCGTTCCAGAAAAGGAGCGGGAATGCGACAATAATCAGCAGCAGTCCCCCCAGGATGCCCTTTACGGCTCCGCCAAGGCGGCTGAACCAGGACTGTTTGGAAACTTCAGTATAGGTGTCCGCGCACATTTTCAACCTCCTTCAGACAACGGGCCGGGGTTACTCCGCCGGCGGCGGGGTTTCTTCCGGCATTTCTTCAGACGGCTCTTCGGGGGCCGGCGCTGCGCCTTCCTCCTCATCCGGATCCGGGATATCGAACATCACCATGCCGTCGGCGATCATCGTCTCATTCTCTTCCATCTCTTCTGGAATCTGTGCGGCGGGATTTTCCTCCGCAGGCGGCGCGGTTTCCGTTTCGCCAGAATCGCCGGCCTCGCTGACCGGAACCACCTCGATCACATCAGCAGGTTTGGCCCGGCTGGTGTCCAGCCCTTCGCGGCGGATTTCCTCCTTGCGCCGCTCAATCATGGCCTTCAGGTCGGCGGCATTCTTCTCGGCCTGGAGAACAGCCTCGCGGTCTTTCGGATCGGGAGTGGCCAGCGGGCTCCGCGACCAGTTTTTCGGCCAGGGCGTCTTGCTCGCGCGCGATGCGCGGTGAAGCCGGTCGCTCTCCTCCAGGGCGTCCTCCGGCGTCAGCAGCACATACGGCGTGATCAGCACAATGAGTTCTGAACGCGTGTCCGAACGGCTGTCCGCGCGGAAGAAAGTGCCCAGCAGCGGGATGTCGCCCAGCACCGGCACCTTGGAGCGCCCCTTGCTTTTGCGTGTATTGACCAGGCCGCCCAGGATGATGGTCGAGCGGTCGTTGACGGCAATCTCTGCCGTCAGCTCGCGCTTGCTGATCACCGGCACCTCGTTGCCGTCAATCTGCACGGGATCCAGCAGGTTGTCCGCCGTCTGCGTGATTTCCATCACGACAAACCCCTTCGGATTGATGTGCGGAGTGACCGTCAGCTCAAGTCCGATGTTTTTGTATTCATACTGTGACGTCTGCGCGCCCTCGGTGCTGGTGGTGGTCGCGGTCACAATCGGCCGCTCCTCGCCGGCAATAATCTTGGCCTCGGTATTGTCGGTGGTCAGGATCACCGGCGTGGAAAGCACACGGGCGTCCGACGATCCGGCCGCCATGCGGATGATCGCGTCCACATTCAGATCGAAGAGCGTCAGGTAATAGCTCAGCGAACCCCCGGTCAGTGCAACGCTGTCGCGCTGAATCCGGCTGCCGTCCTTGAACGAATTGACCTCGCGGTCCGTTGTCGCCCAGCCTCCGCCGAAGGACATCACCGGCTCGGTCACCCGGATTCCGCCGCGAGGCCCCTGCCTGTTCTCGTTCACCACCGTCATGGACTTCTGGAGCCAGTCCACGCCGTAGGTGAGGTTTTCACTGAGACTGACCTCCAGAATGACAGTTTCGATGATGACCTGAGCGAGCATGACATCCAGCTCGGAAATGATGTCCTCCAGCGCGGCGATATCCGCACGACGGCCCATCAGGAGAAGCGAGTTGGTTCGCTTGTCGGCAAGGATCTTTGTGTCCGGCGAGAGCTGACCGATCTTGGCCTTCTCTTCGGCGGACACCGCGGCCGCGCGGGCCTGCGCGCGCTGGATCGCGTAGTCGCGGAGCGTCTGGCCCTGGGCCGCGCCCGGCTGGCCGGCTGCGGCCGTGCCGCCCGCGGTCGCGCTCTCCTCGGCCTTGGCCACGCCGATAAACTCATTCAGGGTTCCGGATATCTCCTCGGCCTCGGCATATTCCAGTTTGACCACCTTCACGGTGATCTCGGGATCGGTCGGCACATCCAGAATGGCCACGATCTCATCGAAGAACTTGAAGTTCACCGGGTCGGAAATGATGATCATGATGTTGGTCCGCTCATCGGAAATGATCTTTACACGGCCCTGCGCGATGCCGCGCTCGGCAAGCGCGCGGGTGACATCGGCGGCGGTGGCTCCGGCTTCCTCCGCAGGCGAGCGCGCACGGATCACTCCGGGCGGGGCAGCGCGCGTAGGCACGGATTTTGCAGCAGCGGCCTCTCCTCCCTGGGTTTCCTGCGACGTCTGAATGATTTCATTCAGCTTCGATGCAATATCCGAGGCCTTTGCGTGCTGAATGGTATAAATGCGGTGCTGGATCTTCAGCTCGATGGGCAGATCAATAAGCTTCAGCACTTCCTGGATGCGAAGCAGGTTCGCGGAAGTGTCCGTGATCAGAATGGAATTGATCTGCTCCATGGTCTGCATCTTCCCGTAGCCGTGCAGAATGCTCTGCAGCAGCGGCTGGGCCTCCGCGGGAGGAATATGCTGCAGGCGGATCAGGCGCGTAATCAGTTTGTCCGTGTCCGCGAACTCCTCGTCATTCTCCGCCACGCCCAGCGGCATGCCCTCGGTCCGGGCGTTGGCGGTGGCCACCACGCGGAAGAACTTGTCCCCCATGGGCACGAGGGTGATGTTGTGCATGGAAAGCACGCTGTCGAGCGCCACAAGGGCCTCATCCACGGTCAGCTCGGTAAAGCTCCGAAGCGTGATGGTCACCTTGGGAACGGAAGGCGACTTGATCAGGGTGCGGCCGGTCCACTCGCTGTAGTCGTCCAGGACCATGTCCAGCGGCGAATCCTTGTAGTTGAGCGTGATTTTCTTGGACGAACGGGCGGGCGCCGAGGGGCGGACATCCAGCGTCTGGGCGGGGGCAGAAAGACTTCCGGCCAGCAGAAGGAATATCATCCAGGAAAGCCCGCCGCGGGCCCACCGTTTATGCATTTTATAGAGCATCATAAGCCTTCACTCGCATTCCCCGCCGGCTGGCGGCTGTAGGCGCAATCCAGTATGAAATTCCCGTTCAGCCTTTCCTTTTCCCCCCGGGAGGGGACAACCCGGAGCTCGCGGATATCATAACGCACACCCTGTTCCTGTATATCAAAAAGAAACGGCACCAGGGTTTCCAGCGTGCCCTCCCAGTCGCATTTGATGGAAATCTCGTAAAGCTGATTGCTGCTGACGGATTCGTTGCCGGCCGAGCGGGTTTTGAGCACAAGGCCGTTCTTGTTCGCGGTCTGCTCCAGACTGCGCAGCAGTTCCGAGGTGACATCCAGCTTCGCCGGATGAGATGGAAGCTGATCGCGCAGGGTCTGCAGGCGCTGCATCAGCGCGGCGCGCTCATCCAGCAGCCGCTCATCATGCTCCATGCGGGCCGCAAGCCCTGAAGACTGCTCACGCGCCTGCTGGAAAGCGTCCCATTTGCGCCGGCCGGTGTACCAGCTCAGGGCCAGCACGACCACCACGAGGGTCAGCCACGCCAGCATCAGCTCCCGGGTCGATATCCTCATGAGTCCCCTCCCGGAAGGTTCACCGTGATCTTGAATTCCGAAAACTTGCTTCCGTCACGCAGCGTCTTGGTCGGAGTCAGGCCCAGTTCGATTTCCTCGAAAAGCTCCGACTTGTCGAGCGCGGCCTTGAAGGCGTAAATCGGATCCGCGCCGCCCGGGATCTGGCCTGTCAGGAAAACTGTGCCCGCCTTCTTGTAGTTGAAAACCGTGAGCTCCATGTTCTCCGGCATCAGCAGGATCACTTCGCGGAGGCATTCGAGGGCGGAGTGGCTTCGGCTTCCATACAGTTCAAGGCCCCGCACCTCGCGCTGCACCTCGCGCACTTCGGCGGCCTCTTTCTTGATCCGGCCCGCTCGGGCCTCCAGTCCCGACAGCTTCTTCTGCTGCATCGTCATGCCCGCATGAAAGGCAGCCATCGCCAAACCCCAGACCAGGAAGAACACACCGGTGGCCAGCAGCAGCTTCTTCTGCACGCGGCGGGCCGCCTCCTTCTGATGCCATTCCGGGGGAACCAGATTCAGGTGGGCACTCTCGCGGTCTTCCGCCGCGCGGCGCGCCAGCCCTTCGCTCAGGGGCGACAGTTCCTCCAGCAGGTGCGTCTCGGCATCCAGGCCGGTCTGGGTCTTCAGGGCCTGCATCAGGGCCGGCGGAGGCGGCTCGGACGACCAGATGCTCAGCCGCGAGGCTTCGACGGCGCCCCATTCGGTTTCCAGCGCGGTAAGCGTGTAGGACATTTCATCGGCGATCTCATCAATTTCCTCGGGGCTTCCCAGCCCGCCATGCAGGCCGAGGAAGCGGAGCATCACCGGAAGGCCGTTGTGGATGACAATCATCTCACAGGTCTTGCCGGTCACCAGCAGGATCACCTGCCGGCCTTCCGGCGCGATCTGCCCGGCCTCCCTGAGCAGGTAAAGCCAGCCGGGCAGTTCCACATCCATCCAGTGGGGAAGCAGGCCGGCCTTGTCAAAAGTCGAGGCGTTCTGCTCGATGATATCCCGCCGCACGGCGGCGATCAGCACGCGGAAAGAATTCGTGTTCCGGTGCAGGACCTCAAAATTCACCGCCATCGTCTCGAGCGGGAAAGGCGAAACGCGATCCACCTGCAGTTCAACCATGCCCTGCAGTTCACTTTCCTCGGCGGCCGGCAGGTCCATGACCCTTAACAGCGCCTGATCGGTGGGAATCGCGAGGCATATCCTGCCCTGCACTCCATGACAGGCCTTCTTCAGAAGCGCCGAGAGTTCCGGTGTGCCCGTCTCGGGAAGAGCGCCTTCGGTTTCAAGCGGAATAATCCGGTGCCCGGCCAGTTCGGCGGGTCCGGTCTTGCGCGGGCGGACGGAAGTCACATCCAGTGACGTTCCCTTCCACCTGACTGCTGTGATCAGAGAAGATGCCATTTCCGTTTATTATCTGTTTTTGCGGGGCAGTTTATACACTTCCCGCCTGCTTTCGAACCTTTTTTATGCTCCGGCGTTCATTTTTTGCGCGTCACTGCATCATTTCCTCGCGCCAGAACACGGGCACAACCTTCCCCCCGTCGTAACGCATCACCGCCCAAATCCCGCTTTTGACCGCGCCCACCTCGCCCATGGACACCACGCGCACATACTTCTTTTCCACCGTCGTGATTTTGCCCTTCAGGTCCGCCGGCAGCCCGGCCTTGGCAATGGCCTCATCCACGCTCTCAAAGCCGTCATCATCCGTGTTCTCCTCCCCGTCCAGTCCCTTTCGGCCCTCGATGATATCATCCACCATCCACTCATCAATGCCCGGGAGAAAGGCCAGCATCGTCTCACGGGTGGCTGTGTTGATGTTGATCTTGCCGTCGCCCCAGACCGTCAGCATGGAGGCAATCCCCCCATAGGGCGGGTCATCCTCCCGCTCCGCCGGGCCGCCGTAAACAATGGCGGCCGTGAACCCCTTGATCAGCAGCAGTTCATCCACCGTGTCCAGCGGCGCGTTTTTGCACTCGTAGCCGCGCTCCTTGTAGAACGGGTCGTCCGACTCGGCGCCGTTGAGGTGGTGCTCGTCGTTCTCATCAATCCAGTCGGCAAAGCAGTCAATGAGTTCTTCCCACTGCTCCTCGGGCACGCCGGCCTGATCCAGCATCTCCTCCCACTGCTCGTCCGTCATCTGGTTGATGTTCCCGCGGCCCTCTTCGGGAATGATGTCAATGCTGAAGGTGCCGGCACCCAGTTCCTGCTTCAGGCTGTAGACGGCATTGCCCCGCAGAATGCGTTTGGCCTGCGTGAGCACATCCTCCTCGAGCGGAGAATCCTCCGTCTCCTCGTCCAGGTCCGATCCCGTCTGCGCCAGCAGGTACTGCGCCCACTCGCCGCCGGCCCGCGCCAGGTACTGCGCCTTGACCCGCTTGCGATAATGCGACGTGATGCCCGCCTCGATGTGCATGTTGAACGCGAACGTCCCGATCATCAGCGTCAAAATCAAAAGCGTCCAAAGCGCGACAATCAGGGCCGAGCCGGACCGGCCGGAACTTTTACAATTTTGTAAAAGTTCCAATGATTGGAAGTTTTTCCGCAAAAAGTTCCAATGATTGGAAGTTTTTCCCGCAAAAGTTCCAATGGTTGGAAGTTTTCCGCTCACCGGACAATTTTCCTCGTTCGCGGCATGGCTCCATCCGGCGGCTGCCCGGCCGGCTGTGTGGTCAGCACCCGCTTTTCCACGGCGCCCGCCACCGGAATCTGAACCATGCGTTTGATGGTGATGGGGTCTCCATAGCGCTCGAGCGGATCCATGTAGAGGGTGATCTCAACGATCTGCGGTATCGCGTTGGTGTCCTCCCAGTCGTCCTCCCAGTCCTCGTCCTCCACGTTGTAGATCCGGCAGTTGAGGCCCTTGACCACGGATGAAACGAACCACGGTTCGGATTCGTCGTCCTTGAGCTCCGCCAGATGCGGAAACGAGCGGATGGCGACGGCATCGTCGCCGTCCTCGTTGTCCTCGATGCTGACTGTCAGGCGGTGCAGCCCGTGCGCGAGTTCGGAACCCTGCGGCAGGAAGGCCGTGCCGGAGGTTACCCAGCTGATCATGTCCTGCGGATAATCCCCGCCGCGGTCCTCGAGATGAAACCCGTACTTGCCCGGCGAGGTGCCGAACCACGCCGCCGACCGCAGCGCCGAAACCAGCTGCTCCATGACGTAGTCGCCGTGATGCAGGTCATCCAACGCCTCCTCCCCCCGCGTCCATGCGCGCACACAGACCGTGAAGGTGCCGAGAATCACGCTCATCGCGGTGGCAAGGATCGCCACCGCGCAGAGCACTTCAAGCAGCGTGAAGCCGCGCTGGTCAGCGTGAGACAACGGTGCCTCCTCCCTTGTCCTCGGGTGAATAGAGATAGGTGATCACCTCTTCAAAGGTTTCGCGGCCCTTTTCCGACCAGTAAACACGCATGGTGATTTTGAAGAGGCCGGACTCCTCGTCGGTCTCGTCCTCCTCGACCGTGCGCGTCCAGCGCCAGTCGCGGTAGGGCGATTCGCAGTTCCCGGATTCCTCGCCCGCCTCGATTTCGCCGGGGATCAGCGGCTCGGTCAGCTCGATTTCGCCCAGCAGCCTCCGCGCAATTTCAAAGTTCTTTGCCTTGCGCACAACCGCCAGGCAGCGCGAGGCCGCCATGACCAGCGAAGAAATCCCGATCCCGAGGATCAGGATGGCCATCAGCACCTCGACGAGGCTCAGCCCCGCTCTGCGGTCAGCGGTCATATTCCACCTTCGGTTTCGAGGAAAGGGGGTCAATCCCGACCGTCACGGTACGGTCGCGGTCGTCCGCCAGCGTCACGGAAAACTCATCGCACATGCCGTTCGGATAAAAATTGATCCAGAAAATGCCTTCGTGCTGCTGCGCATCCTGACCGCTCTCAACCGCGATGATCCGGATGCCGTCCGGCAGTTCCCGGGAAAGGCGCTGCTCGATGGAATACTGCGGCTCTTCGCCTTCCGCGGCCGCGGGCGCGCCGCGGCCTTCAAGGAAACGCTCCTTTTGGCTGAGGGCATTGGCGCCGGCCAGCGCGACGATTTCGTAGTCTCCTTTTTCCACGTCGAAGAAAAGCGCGGTCTGCATCTGGTTGAGGACCGCCACGGAGTGCGCGTAGCGGGAGGCCATCACAATGCCCCGCACCGAGGTGCGCATTTTCACGCCGCGATAGGAGTTCACGAACGCCGGCACCGCGATTCCGGTGGTGATCATGACAATCACCACCACCAGCAGGACTTCAATCAGCGTGAAGGCTGCCGTGTTTTCTGCGCATTCGCGGTGTTCACGTCCGGGAGTCATCCGCGCTAGTCATTCTTGCCGGTGATTTCCTTGCCGCTGCCGGGCTCGCCGCCGGACTTCAGGTCATAGGAGGCCCCCTGCGAAGAGTAGATGAAATCATTGCCCCAGGGATCCTTCGGCAGGCCGTCCTTCAGGTAGGGGCCGGGCCACTCGGAGCTTCCGCTGTTTTCCACCAGCGCGTTCAGGCTGGCCGGATAGCTCCCGTGATCCATTTCATACAGGTCGAGCGCAACGCCGATGGCCTTGATGCTCGCCTTCGCGGCGCCCTCTTTGGCCTGGCCCGTGCGGCCGGCAAAGCGCGGTACCGCCACCGCCGCAAGGATGCCGATAATCACCACCACCAGCAGAATTTCAATCAGGGTGAAACCCGCCGTGGAGCTGTAATCTGCTTTTCTCTTTTTCATTTTGCTTCTCCTTCCGCAATCAGACATTCAGGCCGCTGGTCAGGTCAAAAACCGCCAGCAGCATCGAAATTGCCACAAATCCGACCAGCACGGCCATGCCCACCATCAGCACCGGCTCAAGCAGCGTGGTCAGGATCTTGACGCTCCGGTCGAGATCGGAATCGTAGCGGCGGGCGATATGCGCCAGCGCCCCCGGCATGTCGCCGGATTCCTCGCCCACGGCCAGCATGTCGGTCAAAAGCGGAGGAAAGATTTTTCCCGCGGCCAGCGGGCCAGAAATGCTGGAACCGTCGGTCACCCGCTCGCGGGCCTCGTGGATTTCGTTGGCAATGACGACATTCCCGACCGTTTCCTCGACAATGCCCAGCGCCTGCAGCACCGGCACGCCGTTGTTCAGCAGCGCGCCCAGCGTGCGGGCGAAATGACCGAAGGCGTTGGCCGTGATGATGTGCCGGACCACGGGAAGATGCAGCTGCATGCGGTGCCAGACCAGCCGCCCCTTCTCGGTGCGAAGCGCATTGCGGAGCAGGATGCCCGCCGCCACGGCCGCGATCAGGACCACCAGCCCGTAGTCAATCATGAGTTCGCTCAGCCGGATCAGGATGCGCGTCGGCAGCGGGAGCGTGCTTCCCAGCTCGGCAAAGATGGCCGTGAAGCGCGGCACCACGAAGACAACGGCGAACACCAGCGTGGCTCCGCCCAGCAGCAGAATAATGGCCGGATAAATCAGGGCCATGGATACTTTTTCGCGGGCCTCCAGCACACGCTCGTAATGCGTGCGCAGCCGCGAAAGGGCCTCCGAAAGCATGCCGCTGGCCTCGCCCGCGCGGACCATGCTGACATAGAGGGGAGAAAACGTTTTTGGCCATTTGCGAAGCGCGTCCGAGAGGCTGGACCCCTGAATGATTTCGTCGCGGAGCGCGGTGACGATGGCCGTCTGGCCGGGATCCGTGTCGCGGCGGGAGAGCGTGTTGAGCGCATGGCCCAGTGTCATGCCGGACGCCAGCAGGTCGCTCATCTCCCCCGTCAGCAGAAGCACATCGCGCAGGTTCATGCGCGGAGCGCGCTGCGGCAGGGTCAGCGCAAAGCGCTTTTTCGCGCCCCGGCCGGACGGCGCGGCGGCGGCCGCAGTCCCCTCGCGAATGGAAACCGGGACCGCCCCCATGCGCTCGATCTGGATCAGCGCGGACTGGCGGTCGTTCGCTTCCAGCGTGCCTTCCTTTTTGTCACCGCTGGCCAGCCGGGCGGTATAGGTGTAGATCGGCATGACGGCAGTTATCCTTCAGAGAGTGTTTCGTCTTCTTCCGAGACGCGCAGGACTTCCTCAACCGTGGTCACGCCCTGCAGGGCTTTGGTCCAGCCGTCCTCGCGCAGCGTGTGCATTCCGCGACGGAGCGCCTCGGTCTTGATGGCCGCCGAGGAGGCGCGCGCCACAATCAGCGGGCGGATGTGGTCGTCCACCGCGAGAATCTCATAGATGCCGGTCCGTCCGCGGAAGCCGGTCATGCGGCATTCCTCGCAGCCGGCGGCTGTATGAAGCGTGCCCTCGCTGAGCCGCTCCATCGGAAACCCGATGTTCGCCAGGGAGGCCTTGTCCACCGGCAGCGGCTGGCGGCAGGCGGGACACAGGCGCCGCACCAGGCGCTGGGCCACCAGCCCCTCGACCGACGAGGCCACCAGAAAGGGTTCGATCCCCATGTCCAGCAGGCGCGTGACGGCACCGGGGGCATCGTTGGTGTGCAGCGTGCTGAAAACAAGATGCCCCGTGAGCGCGGCGCGGATGGCGATTTCCGCAGTCTCGCGGTCGCGGATTTCCCCCACCATGATCACGTCGGGATCCTGGCGCAGAATGTGACGAAGCCCCATCGCAAAGGTCAGACCTATCTGCGGGCGGACATTGATCTGGTTCACGCCCTCCATCTCGTATTCGATCGGTTCCTCAATGGTCAGGATGCGCTTGTCCACGGAATTGATGGTGTGAAGCCACGCATAGAGAGAGGTGGATTTCCCGGAGCCTGTCGGGCCGGTCACCAGCAGGATGCCGTGCGGCTTGTGAATCATTCTGGTCAGGATCTTCGAGTCGCGCGCATCCATGCCCAGCTTGTCCATGCCCAGCATGCCGCTGGAACGCATCAGAAGACGAAGACTCACGCTTTCGCCGTACACCGTCGGCATGGTGGACACGCGCACGTCAATCTCCTCGCCTCGAATGCGCAGGCTGATGCGGCCGTCCTGCGGGAGGCGCTTCTCGGCAATGTCCATGTTGCTCATGACCTTGATGCGGGAGATAATGGCCGACTGGAAACGCTTGAGCTGCGCGGGGACCGGCGTTTGATGAAGCACTCCGTCCACGCGGTAGCGGATGCGCAGGGAGGTTTCCATCGGCTCCATATGGATGTCCGTTGCGCGGTCCTGATGCGCTTCCCAGATGATCTGGTTGACGAACTTGACAACCGAAGCCTCCTGGTCCAGATCGCTGAGATCGGCCGGCAGCAGGTCCTCCTCTGACGCCACCTCAATGCGGTCGTGCTGAATCATCTGGTCGAGGGTGTCCGCCCCGACGCCGTAGAACTTCTTGGATGCCTTGCTGAGATCGTCCGCCGTGCTCAGCGCCAGCCGGATCCGGAAACCGGATGCGAGGCGCAGCGCATCGACGAGCCCCGGATGAAAGGGATTGTGGGTGGCCACGCGCAGGGCCCCCTTTTCCATGGCGACGGGCACCACGTTGTACTGAAAAACCGCCTTGGTCGGGAGTTTCTGGAGCACGGAGGCGTCAATCACGGTGCCGGCGAGGCGCACAAAGGGAATATCCATGGCCTTCGCCAGCGCCTTCAGGAACTCGTCGTCCCGGGCATACCCCATATCGAGAACCACATCGGTGATGGACATGCCGTTCTGCTGCTGGCGCTGAAGGATATCCTCCACCTGCGCGGACGTGAAAAGCCCGGTCTGCTCCAGCAGTCCGGCCAGTTTCTGTGTTCCTGCGGTTGTCATGCGCTCATTCCTCTGCGGCCGGGACAAAGCCCGGCAAATTGTTTATACACCTGTTTGACCGAAAATCCCGGCCGCTGTTCAGAATCAGCGCCATCAGTGCTTGCTGCTGCGCTTGATCAGGATCTCGCGGATCGGAACAAACAGGTCCTCCAGCGTGAAGGGTTTGTCCACAAAACCGCTGACGCCCAGATTCACCAGTCTCTGAAAGGTATCGTCATTAATAAAGGCGGAAAGCACAATAATATCCATGTCCGGGCGCTCGGCATGGCCGGTTTCGATGATTTCCAGCCCGTCCACCGGCACCATGTGCAGATCGGTCACCATGATGTCCACTTCCTCCAGGCCGCGGAGGATTTTCAGAGCCTCGAGGCCGTCCCCGACCGGAAGAACCTGATGGCCCTCCGAACGCAGCACGCTTTCGAGCATATTGCGCACGTCCGGCTCATCGTCCACTATCATAATTTTTGCCATAAAGCCCCACTCAGGATTGAACAGTCAGATTTAAGCGGTTCAGCAGGTATCCTACAAGCTCTGTTTTAGGCCCTGCCCGGCGGATTTGGTTTGTTTTTTCGCTTTCCCGCGCCTAAAATCTGCACATTTATAAGGAGACTGAACTATGAAACCGGCCGGTGTGGTTTTCTTTGTGCTTGTGATGATGGGGATTCCCGCCCCGGCCCAGGAGGAGTCCCGCATCTGGACCTCCGTCAGCGGCGCCAAAATCGAAGCCGCCCTCGATTCCATTCGAAGCGACATGGTGGTTCTTAACAAAAGCGGCGGAGGACAGGTGAGAATCCGCCTGAATCAGCTCAGCAGCGCGGATCAGGTGTACGCCCGAAGCCGGACCTCAAAAACCCCGGCGCGGATAAACGCAAAAGAGCCGGACGCTGCGGTCCCTTCGGCCATTGAGGAACTGTTTGGCGACCGGCTGATCAACGCAAAAAAGCAGAGTATCTCCCCGGCCACGCTGTCAGGCAGAAAGATCGGCATCTATTTTTCCGCCCACTGGTGCCCGCCCTGCCGCGCCTTCACCCCCAAACTGGTCGAGGTCTACAATCAGCTCAAGACCGACAGCAAACCGTTCGAAATTGTTTTTGTCAGCAGCGACCGGGAAGAGCAGGAAATGATGAACTACATGAAGGAGATGGACATGCCCTGGCTGGCTCTCCGGTACGGCGACAAGCACATCGCCAAGCTGAAGGAGCGCTTCCAGGTTGCGGGCATTCCCACACTGGTGATTGTGGACGACAAGGGCAACACCATTTCCGCCAATGCGAGGGGGGACGTTGCGAGCAAAGGGGCAGCCGCCTTCGATGCATGGTGACATGAAGCTCTTTGATTCCCATTGTCATTTGCAGGATGAACGGCTGGCCGGCAGACTGGATGCCGTAATCGAACGCGCCTGCAGGGCCGGTGTCCGGCGCATCGTCTGCTGCGGGAGTTCCGAGAGCGATTGGC
>Ga0116143_10001772_pt1 | contig 25192 bp, 17 predicted proteins | sample AD_UKC034_MetaG_FD_89745 | JGI IMG/M metagenome (GOLD analysis project Ga0116143, IMG submission 89745) | Active sludge microbial communities of municipal wastewater-treating anaerobic digesters from USA - AD_UKC034_MetaG | ecosystem: Engineered > Bioreactor > Anaerobic > Digestate | place: USA...
CCAATTACAGAAGATTTGCGACAGTCTCCTGATCCATTACATTTTTCAGCAGTCCTGATATAACCACCTGTTGCCGAAAAATCAAAAATAGTATCAATTTCTTTTGTTTGTTGCCCGGGTTCATATCTCAATCCCGTATTCATTTTGGGAGTATTCACAATTTTATTGGCATTAAAAACCGCTTTTGGATCCCAAAGATTTTTAATATCAATAAATAGATTATAAATTATCTCACCCATCATTAGGGGGATAAACTCTCCTCTCAAGCGGCCGTCTCCATGTTCGCCGCTTAAAGAACCTCGGTATTTTTTGACAATTTTCGCAGTTTCTTCTGCAACAGTATGAAATAGCTCAACATCAAACGGGTCCTTCAGATTGAGAACAGGTCTCAAATGCAGCTCGCCAGTAGCAATATGTGCGTAATGTACACATTCAAGTCCAAGTCGTAATAACATAGCCTCAAAATCTGCCATATATTTGGGTAAATCTTCAGGGAGTACAGCAGTATCTTCTACAACCGGAACAGGTTTAGCATCACCGGGCATATTTGTCAAAACACCCAGACCTGCTTTTCTCAATTCCCACACTTTTGGAATATCAGTTCCATAAACCATAGGATATGAATAGCCCATATTTTTTGATCTCAGTTCTTCTTCGAGGTTTTTTGCATAATTGTTTATTGTCTCAATATCTTTTGCAAACCATTCTACAATAAGAATAGCAGCAGGATCTCCGTCAATAAAAAATCTGTTTCGGTTTTGTTGAATATTCTCTTTTGTTAAATCCAGCACTTTTTTATCCATCAATTCTACCGATACAGGTGAGTGCTTCAAGGCCACCAGATTTGCTTCAAACACTTCATTTAAAGTTCTTGTGTGAACGCACATCAGAGCTTTGGTTTTTGGGGGCATTTCTAAAAGATTCAATTTTACCGAAGTAGTGAACGCCAATGTGCCTTCCGAGCCTGCTAAGAGTTTACAAAAGTTAAATTTTTTATCGGACTTTGAAAATATTTCCGTATCAAGCAATAAATCCAATGCATAGCCGGTGTTTCTGCGTTTTATTCTTTTGTCAGGAAATTGTTTTTCTATTTCTGCTGCGTTTGCCTCATCAATTAAGATATCCTTTAATCCGCGGTATATTTTCCCTTCCAGATTTTCGAGCTTACATTTTGCTTCAAACTCATCACGAGATAGTTCTCCAAAAACAGCTTCACTCCCATCAGACAAAATACAAGTGATTTCTAGCAAATGATCACGGGTACTGCCATAAATCAGAGAATGAGCACCACAAGAATTATTCCCGACCATTCCGGCAATCATACAGCGATTCGATGTCGAAGTTTCGGGCCCGAAGAAAAGATTATATGCTGCAAGATATTTGTTCAATTCATCCAAAACAACACCCGGCTCAACTCTAACCCATTTTTCCTCGGTATTAAGTTCTATAATTCTATTGAAATTTTTTGAAATATCAACAACAATACCACTTCCTACTACCTGACCTGCCAAAGAAGTGCCTGCAGCACGAGGAATAATTGTCAAACCGTTTTCGAAGGCAAATTTTATAATTTGCTTAATATCTTCAAATGTATGAGGAATACAAACAGCAGCAGGCATTTCTTTATATGCCGAAGCGTCGGTAGAATAAAGAATTTTGTGAATATTATCGGTATATACTTCTGCTTTTGTAAGCGTCTTTAACTTTTCAATCTTGCTCATTATCATATTTTGATGTGCAAAGATAAGTAAAACGGAATAGATTTCATTATTTAAAGTTTTCAGATTTAATTCAAATACAACTGATACCCAACAAACCATTTAAAATAACAAATTACAAAAATCAATTTATAAATTCTAGTTTGACATATCATTATTATTCATGAGATTACAAATAATAGCCGTTTATTAACCGTTAAGTAACGGATAATCGAAAAATGACAATATTCAAAAATCTAATCACATATATCGACACGATATAACGTTGATAATCTGACAGTTACAAGTCAGAGTCGTTTATTAACCGTTAAGTAACGAATAATCGAAAAATAACAATATTCAAAAATCTAATCACATATATCGACACGATATAACGTTGATAATCTGACAGTTACAAATCAGAGCCGTTTATTAACCGTTAAGTAACGGATAAAGGGATAAATTATAACAATTAAATTCCAAAATACAATTTGAAGATATATATCATTGATAATCAAGATGATATCTTTCAGAGCCGTTTATTAACCGTTAAGTAACGACTATTTATACCATACCTCGAATTCTTTGCACAGATGAATATCAAGGTATATATGGCTTTTATACATTATTGAGGTTAAAGTTTTGTTAAAGTTATTACTAAAAAAAACAGACAATATTAATATTTATACTTTTGTTTTCAATAAATACTATTTTGAGTTAGCTGATGATAAATTCTACTAGATATATAAACATTTCCGGATGTAAATCCTTTCAAATTCTAATAATTACCTAAGACATTTATGAAATACTTTAATTCTGCAATTTTATTTATTTTTTTAATCAACTTGTCAGTTACTGTCTTTTCTCAGCAACCTAGCCACATAAACCTGTCTGCTGTAGTAAAAGACACTCTTGGAGAAACAATTCCGGCAGCAACAGTAATGCTTTTAACAGAAAAAGATTCAACACTTATAAATTATACAACAACTGATAGCGAAGGAAGATTTAGCTTTAAAAACGTTAAAAACAGTGGCTATCTTCTAAAAATTTCTCATATTAGCTATATGCCATTGCAAAAAAACATTCCTGTATCGAATGTCAGTGAAGTTAATTTGGGATTAATAATTATGGAGCCAATTTCAGAAATCCTAATGGAAGTAGTTATAAAATCTGCAAAAGCACCTCTGTTTATACATGGTGATACTGTAGAATATGATGCCAGGCTATTCAAAGTTCCGCCGGGATCAACAGTCGAAGATTTGCTAAGGCGCTTACCGGGTATTGATGTTGATGCAAACGGTAATATTTCGACAATGGGCAAAGATGTACGTAGGATTTATGTTGATGGTAAAACGTTTTTTAGCGATGATCCAAAAACCGTAACAAAAAATTTGGATGCTGAAGCAATATCAAAAGTACAGGTATATGATGACAAATCGGAACAAGAAAGGCTTACCGGAATAAAAGAAGGTTCTCAAGATAAAGTAATGAACCTCGAATTAAAAGATGAATATAAAAAAGGTCATTTTGGAAAGCTTACTGTTGCAGGCGGGACTGAAAACAGATGGGCTTTAAGAGGCAATTTCAACAGATTTAATGAAAAAACCCAACTTTCGTTTATCGGATATGGAAACAATATGAACGAAACCGGAGTTAATTGGGATGACTACGCAGAGTTTAAGGGTAATTCGGCACAATCTGATTATGATGACGGGGACTTTGGTTTTGGAAGTCAATCACGCATGAGATTTAGGTTTATGATGAGATATGATCAATATGATGGTCGCGGATTTACAAAGAATGCCGGAGGAGGAGTCAATTACAACTATTTTACTGACAAAGTTAAATTTAATGCAGGCTATTTTTACAATCAATCTGATCTTAGCTATGATCAATACACAAACAGACAAACATTTTTGCCAGACACTTCATATTTACGTTTTGACACAATAGGTTTTAAGCAATTTAATAATGCTCACAGTCTTAATTCGAGAATACAAATAGATTTTGATTCCAGTAATATGTTTATTTTCAGAGCAAACACAAGATTGTCTGGCAACAATTATACGAATAATCAACTTCAGCAATATTTTACTCCCTCATTGCTTGATATAAACTCAAATACACTCATAGACAATACCGATTTGGATGCATGGTCGCTGAATTTATTAAGTATTTATGTTTATGATTTCAAGAAATCCCGCAGGCTGTTTGCAATCAGTGGAGCTGCAGATTTAAATGATAATTCATCCGAACAAACATCCGAAAATATTAACAGATTTTATATGGCAACAACTCCCGAAGAACAAATAAAATTGTTAAATGAAGACAATTCGGCAACAAATATTTACAAATCAAGCATAATGTATCTCGAACCATTAGGTAAGAAATTTTCTCTAATGGGGTTTTATAATTTTACTTATACCGGAGATCAATCAGGAAAATCTGCAAAAGATATTCTTTCGGGGAATATTTTTGTTGACAGTTTATGCAATTATTACCTGCATGAGGTTAATTATAATCGTGTAGGTGCAAGTTTAAACTTTGGATACGAGGGAATAAATTTAGCTGTTGGCGGGGCATTTCAGAACATTAATCAAAGTGGAATATTTTCGAAGTTTAAAGGAGATGTCATTGAAACCATGATAACACCACGTAGTTACAATAATTTTATTCCTTATTTTTCCGCTAATGTGCAATTAGTTTCAAATATCGGTCTCAATGCAGAATACACTTACAATGTTCAAGAGCCTTCGTTAACACATCTACAACCAATAATAACATTGAGTAATCCTTTGTACAATATTGAAGGAAATACTGAACTTACACCGGAATTATCGCATAATTTTTCTGGAACTTTACACTATTGGAATCAGGCCTCATTTACATCAATTTATTTGAATGCAGGCTATAATCTATATGAAACATCTATTGTTTACAATCAATATACAGAATTTGTCGAAAATTTAGGATATGTAACACATTCTAAACCTGAAAATGTTAGTGGAGGCAATAGCTTTAATACAAATTTATGGACAAATTTCCCAATTATAAAAACTATTTTAACAATGAATGTGTCAGGACAAGTTAGGTTTTCGGAAACCCCATTGTTCATTAATAGTATTAAAAACATAACTAACTCTGACTATTATGTTGGAAGAATTGGATTAAATCTGACGGTAGGTCCAAAATTAAATTTTAATTTTTCGCAAAGCATTTCTGAAAATTTGGTAAAATACTCTTTGCAAACAAGCCAAAATCAGAATATAATACAATATAACACTAATGCAGGTATAAAATGGCAATTTGCAAAAAAATCATATTTCGAAAGTAATTTTGGTTGGGAAATATATCAAAATGACAAGTTTGATTATGAAAAGAATCTTATGATTGTAAATGCCTCAATAAGGCAAATCCTTGGCGAAAAAAACAGATTTGAAATACGATTGGCTGCATTTGATCTTTTTAATCAAAGACTTTATATTGTGCAAAATGCAGCTGTAAATTATACTGAATATACTACATCTCCAACATTAGCAAGATATTTTATGGTAAGCGTTTCGTACAACTTGAAAGGATTTGAAACGAAAATGAAACAAAGAGGAAGATGGTAGAATACTAAATCTAAAGAAACGATTATGAAAGGAATGATATCTATATTTTTGTTTTTGTTTGCGATTTCAATTTTTGCAGAAGCTCAGAATACAAGCGGTAAAATACGATATACTGTCAAACATGATTGGGTAAAGAAAATTATAGCTGTAGATTACATGAGCAAAAGCAGGCGTGAGCAATATCAGTACATGTGGGGCTCATCTTCGGAATATACAGAAAAAAGCGTTTTGGTTTTCAACTCAAATTCATATTTTTACGAAGAGCCCGTTGATGAAGAATCCAATTACGGTTATTCTTGGAAAACAAGTGAATATTTTATCTTTAGAGATAAACAAACAAATTCCACTTATGATGTAATAAGATTCCAAAACAAATTATATGTAATCGAGGACAGTATTCAATACCCTAAATGGAAAATATTAAACGATTTAAAAGAAGTTGCCGGACACATATGTATGAATGCTTCGTGGTATGATGAAATTAAAATGAATAATGTTGTTGCATGGTTTGCTTTAGACTGGCCCGGGAACTTTGGTCCGGAAAGATACGGAGGATTACCTGGAGTAATACTTGAAATTGATGTTAACAACGGAGCACAGGTTATAACTGCAGACAAGATCGAATTCTTTGAAAGTGACACTATAATCAACAAACCTGCACATAAAAAAAAGCATAAGAAAATTAATGAAGAATACTATAATGAACTACTAGTGAAATATATTAACGATTGCAAAAAACAAGAAATGCCATACTTTTGGGGAGTGAGGTATTAAAATTACCTAAATCGTTCGAAAAGGTAAGTTTGATTATATAGTCGCAAACAAATTATTCTATAACTCCATCAATTATTGTAAACATTTTGTCGGTCAATTTTGCATGCTCAACATTATGGGTAACTATTACAAATGTTTGTTCAAAGTTTTTTCTCAGTTCGAAAATTATTTCATATAAGGCTTTTGCATTTTTCGAGTCGAGATTTCCCGAAGGTTCATCTGCAAGTATAATTGTCGGATTGTTAATTAGTGCCCTTGCTATTGCTACTCTTTGCTTTTCTCCACCCGATAATTGATTTGGCTTATAGTGTGCTCTTTCTTCAACGTCTAAAGCTTTTAATAATTGAGTAGCTCTTTGTTTTGTTTCCGTCTTATTTTTATTAGCAATAAAACCCGGAATACAAACATTTTCGAGTGCTGTAAATTCCGGCAATAAATGATGAAACTGAAATACAAAACCTATGTGTTGATTTCGAAATTGAGCTAATTTCTTCTCATGTAATAATCCTGTATCAGTATCATTAATAAGGATTCTTCCTTTGTCCGGTTTTAACAAAGTACCTGTAATTTGCAATAATGTTGTTTTACCAGCTCCACTGGCTCCTAAAACTGAAACAATTTCAGATTTACCAACTTCGAGATTAATCCCTTTCAGAACTTCCAGGTTACCGTATGATTTATAAATATTATCAATTATTATCATTATAAAATATTTGTCGTAAAGTTAACTTTTGATTTTAATAAATAAAAATTCGGTTAATAAATATTAAAATTCCAGACAGACATTTTCTTTTGAGCATTGATTTACAGGATTTAAAACCAACTAAAAGATATAAACATTTTTTTTAGCTATTGATGTGAATAAAAAATTTTCATGTTTTTAATATTTAATAACAGAAAAGGCGATTCAAAGTATTACTTTTGAACGAAATATTATTAAGCAATGGCAGAAAATAAAAAGAAAACGAATAAACAACAAGAAAACTCTATTGATAGCCTAAATGCACTTTTCGGTAAAATGCCACCACAGGCAAATGAACTTGAAAAAGCTGTACTAGGGGCATTGTTAATACAAAACGACGCTGTTTTCTCCATTATTTCTATTTTAAAACCCGAGTCATTTTATGAACCTGCACATCAGGAGATATATCGTTCGATAATAAACCTTGGAACAAATCATAAACCTGTTGACATAATTACAGTTGCTCACGAACTAAAATCACGCGATCAACTTGACATAATTGGTGGTGAAGTATATCTTGCAGACCTTACAAACAGAGTTGCTACAGCATCACATCTCGAATTCCATGCACGTTTGGTTCACCAAAAATTTATTCAACGCGAATTAATAAAATCTGCTGCCGAAATTCAACGTCGCTCATATGATGACAGTGAAGATGTTGAAGAATTAATAAATTTTGCCGAAAGCGAAATATTTAATCTGTCAGAAGGAAATATAAACAATGAAACTGTTCAGATAAACATAGTTCTTGACAAAGCTCTTAACGCTATAGAAGAAGCTTCTAAAAACAAAAATAAATTATTGGGTGTTCCTAGTGGATTTAGTAAAATTGATCGTTTAACGGCAGGGTGGCAACCTTCCGATTTAATAATTATAGCGGCTCGTCCCTCAATGGGAAAAACGGCATTTGTATTGTCAATGGCAAGAAACATGGCAGTTGATCATGAAAGACCTGTTGCTATTTTTTCACTCGAAATGTCATCAATGCAACTTGTAACGAGATTAATTTCGGCAGAATCAGAAATAAAGGGAGAAAAAATAAAAATAGGAGACTTAAAAGAATTTGAATGGCAACAACTTGAGAGTAAAGTAAAATCACTCGAAGCAGCCCCTATTTTTATTGATGACACTCCTGCAATTTCAGTTTTTGAACTCAGAGCAAAATGCAGACGACTGGTAAGAAATAACAACATACAAGCTATAATAATTGACTATCTGCAGTTAATGACTACCGGAACAGACATGAAAGGAAACCGTGAACAAGAAGTTAGTACAATATCACGTTCACTCAAAGCAATTGCTAAAGAATTAAATCTACCCGTTATCGCACTATCTCAGCTAAACCGTTCAGTTGAATCCCGTTCAGGAGATAAAAAACCTCAATTATCAGACCTTAGAGAATCGGGAGCAATTGAACAAGATGCTGATATGGTTCTATTTATTCATAGACCGGAATATTATGGCATTACTAATGATAGCGATGGTAAATCTTTAATCAATTTGGCTGAAATTATTATCGCAAAACACAGAAATGGAGCTACCGATTCTTGTTGGCTCAAATTTAGGAAAGAATTTGCAAAGTTCGTTGACATACACGATTTTGAAGATTTAGAAAACGGAGATGTTATTAAACGTGAATCAAAAATGAATTCAGATTTCGGTGATTTAAACGAATTTCCTGCAAATAATGATTTTCTTAGTAGTAATTCGGATTTTGAATAAATAATATCATCAAACAATAGTTTCTCCGAACTTGATAGAAGACTTTATCGGTTTTATAACAGACGAAAGACATGGATTCTCAAGTAAAATAATAACACTGGAGCCCATTTCAAAAAAACCTATTTCCTCAGCTTTTTTAATTTCAATCGGGGTTTTGTATACTTTTTTCGAATAAATACCTTTTCTAATATTCGTTTTCAACTCACTATCAAAACATAATTTAACTTTCCCGACTATCAAAGCTCCGACTAAAATAAAGTAAAATTTGCCAAACTCAGAATTTCCATGTATTACAATGCGTTCATTACGACAATATACCCTATCTTTCTTATAAACAGTTTTTTCTTTAACAGAGAATAATGTTCCCGGCAAATAACTGATTTCATCAATTTTCATATCAAAACTGGCATGAACACGGTGATAATCTGAGGGGGCAAGATAAAATACTGCATATGAACTCATATTATCAAATTCTCCATGAATCAAATCATCAATATAATAATGCCTAAACTTTACAAAAATTTTATTATCAGGATCAACTTTCCCAAAATCGAAAACCGAACCATCTACAGGTGAAATAATTCCGTCACCCACAATTCTGGCATCTTCTTTTAGTTTGCGTGTAAAAAATGAATTAAAAGTTTTAAACCCTTTTTCAGGGACAATAAACTCTGATAAATCAATCTTATACTTCTTTTTGAAAATTTTTATTAAAAGCTTAGCTAACCATGTGGGTCTTTTACGATTTGACAAATATCCTGCTAATCTGGAGGCTAAATTCCTGTAATTCTGTTTTTGATGTTTGTTTTTATCCATCAGAATTACTTGTTATTATATAAGTTCATTGTTCTCTCAATACCAATATGTGGAAAACTTAAAATTGCATCAACAGCTAACTCTATTTTATCTGATAAATTCTTCATCTCCTCAGTTTTCCAATCACCGAGAACATAATCAACTTGGTGGCCTCGATTATATTCAGAACCAATCCCAACTCTCATTCTGATATAATCATTACTTGCCAAAGTATCTTCTATATGTTGCAAGCCATTATGACCTCCGCTACCACCCTTGGTTTTAATCCTTATTGTGCCTAGTGGCAATGCCAAATCATCTACTACTATCATCATATTTTCTAACGGCATTTTTTCTTTTCTTAGGTAGTAATTTACTGCATTACCACTTAAATTCATATATGTGGTAGGTTTGACAAGAATTAGAATTTTACCTCTAACTTTAACTTCCGTTACATAAGCATAACGCTTATCTGAAAAAGCAGTGCCGAATTTCTTTGCAAGAGAATCCAGCACTGTATATCCTACATTATGTCGTGAATTTTTATAATCTTCACCCGGATTACCCAAACCTACGATTAAGTATTTCATGGTTCAGGAATTATGCATTATTTATTTTCTTGGGCTTTATCTTCAGTTTCAACTTTCCCTACAGTTGTTCCGGCAGCTTCTTCTGTTGCAGTAACACCACGCATTGTAATAATTGTAACAACAATATTAGTTTTAGTATCAACAAATTCCAATTTATCAGATTTTAAATCCCTAATTCTAATAGAATCCCCAATGTTTAGTTCTGAAATGTTTATTTCCACCTTATCCGGAATGTCATTCATCAAACCTTTAACAGTTACTTTTCTCATGTTTTGTTTTAGTTTACCACCGGCTTTTACGCCAGGAGATGAACCTGTAATAAGTAAGGGAATTTGAATTTTAAGAGGTTTTGTTTCATTTAATTCATAAAAATCTAAGTGATTAATTTTATCACTAATCGGATGAAATTGAATATCTTTAACTATTGCAGGATATGATTTCCCCTCTAGATTAATATTCGCAAACATTACCTCGGGAGTGTAGATGAACTTCCTGACATCACTTTGAGATGTATAGAAATGTAATGTTTTTTCTCCACCATAAATTACACAAGGAATTTTTTCTTCTCTTCTAATCTTTTTTGATGCTTTTTTCCCAACATCAGTCCTTAAGGTTGCATTAATTTCAAAATGTTTCATTTCTTTCAATTTTAGCGTGCTACTAAGCTCCGTCCATAGGAGCCCCATCACACATTTGACAATAGGGCTGCAAAAATACAACTAATTTCTTAATTTCCCAAAAGGAATATTTTATTATTTTTGACAAAACATTAAAAATGACTGAATATACAATTTCTGATGCAACCAAAAGTGATTTCTCGTACATACTGGAAATGATAAAAGAACTGGCTCTTTTTGAAAAAGCACCTGAAAAAGTGATTAATACAACTGAACAGATGGTTGAAGAGCAAGAACTTTTTAAATGTTTGATAGTAAAGAACAAGAACACAGAAATTATTGGTTTTGCTTTATATTTCTTTGCTTATTTTACCTGGGTTGGGAAATCCCTATATCTTGATGATTTGTACGTAAAACCAGAATACCGGAGCAAAGGAATTGGGAGTTCATTATTAAATGAAATCTTTAAAATTGCGAAAAAAGAAAATTGCAAAAGGTTAAGATGGCAGGTACTAAACTGGAATGAAGATGCAATAAAACTGTATAAGAAATCAGGGGCAATTATTGATAACGAATGGAGTAATTGTGATTTTGATTATGAACAGATTAGAAATTTTAAATAATCTTTGTCTCTCCAATAATCACATTTTTTGATTTAAAAAGCTACAAATTGAATTTTATTTTTTTACAATACTGATATCCTAAATTAAATATTTCGTCCATGTGTTTTGTTTCAAGCATGTTATATTTGGCCATTTCCGGTGGTTCAAGATAATATTGACATCGACTTTTATCATATCGAATATTTTTATTAATGCTAATTTGAAATGTCCTTGTAGCAACTTGAAACAGATTTTCAACATTAGGAACTTTCTCGTTCGGAAATATATTTACTCCAATAACTTTTTCGCACCTTCTAACCAATGGTCTTACAGGAAGGTTATCGATTAGTCCACCATCAACATATATATTTTTCCCAACCTTAACGGGCGAAAATAATATAGGAATTGATGAAGATGCCTGAACAATATTAAATAATGGACCACTACTAATATATTCGGCTTTACCTGTATTTAAATTTGCCACACAAACAATAAAAGGAATCTTTAACTTTTCAAAACTATCTTCTTTTACTGATTTACGAATTAATAGAGTCAAGTTTTCGAGACTAAACAATCCATTAGTTGGGAAATGTATTTTAGTTAAATCTGAGAATTTTTTTTTCTTAAAAAGTTGTAATATCTCATCCGGAGAATAACCTGCACAATATAGAACACCTGCAATAGAACCGGCACTTGTGCCCGCAACTACTTCAGGATAGATTCCTTTCTCGTTCAATGCTTTAAGCACACCCAAGTGTGCAAACCCTCTTGTTCCGCCACCACTCAAAGCTATTCCAATTTTATATTTTTTCATGAGTTCCTTATATAAAACTTAAAAATAGTAAATATTACAATACAAAATTATAAACCAATTTTAAAATTTAACTTAAATTACTAAAAAATTATCATATTTGCATTTTGATTACAAATTGTAAAATGAAACAAAATACAATTTCAGAATCTTTATACGGTTGGCGAAAACGGAGAATCACGGATAAAAACTTTGTCCTAATTTTAGCTGTTATTGTTGGAATTGCTGTAGGAATTGCTGCAGTAATCATGAAAAACACTGTTCACTTTGTAAGGGAAATCGTAATTATTATGATTGACAGATACCATTTTAACTATATATATTTTATTTTTCCCGCAATAGGAATATTGTTAACACTGATTTTCGTAAACATGTTTGTTAAAGATAATCTAGGTCATGGCATACCGATGGTACTATATAATATGTCGAAAAATGAAGGAAAAATAAAAAAACATAATATGTTTTCCAGAATTGTTGGCAGCTCTCTAACTATCGGTTTCGGAGGTTCTGTTGGGCTGGAAGGACCTATTGTCGCTACAGGAGCTGCAATTGGTAGTAATATCGGTCAGTTTTTCAGGTTAAATTATAAACAAATAATTTTATTGATTGGTTGTGCAAGTACAGGAGCTATAGCAGCAATATTTAAAGCTCCTGTGGCAGGAATAATCTTTGCAATTGAAGTTATAATGCTTGACTTAACGATGTCGTCCTTGCTACCCTTACTTCTGGCTTCGATATCTGCAGCTCTTACATCATATTTATTTTTAGGACAAAATTATATTTATTTTGTTGATAATACTGACCCATTTTTATTAAAAGACATTCCATTTTATATACTTATCGGAATTGTTTCGGGTCTGTTATCAGTTTATTTTTCCAAAATATACTTATGGCAAACCAGATTATATAAGAAAATAAAATCAAAATATACAAAATTTTTAATTGGCACAATTGTCTTGGGTACACTAATTTTTCTTTTCCCCTCTTTGTACGGAGAAGGTTACGAAGCTGTAAACATGGCACTTAAAGGAGATTCTTCATTTTTATTTTCCGGATCAATATACCCCGAATGGAATAGCTTTTTGGGGTTATCTGTAATTTTAGGATGCATACTTTTACTAAAAATATTTGCTACAAGTGCAACATTCGGAGCCGGAGGTGTCGGTGGAATTTTTGCCCCATCTTTGTTTCTGGGAACGACACTGGGCTTATTCTTTTCAAATATAATTAATTCTATTGGATTTAAGATATCCACGAGTAACTTCGCTCTTGTTGGTATGGCAGGAATGTTGGCAGGAATAATTCATGCCCCTTTAACTGCGATATTCCTAATTGCTGAAATAACAGGCGGTTATAATTTATTTGTACCACTTATGATTGTTTCGGCATTATCATATTTTACGGTTAAACTGTTTATGCCCAATTCGGTTTATACAATAATACTTGCAAAGCGTGGGGAGCTACTTACACACAATGCGGACAGCAATATGCTTACTTTAATGAAAACAGAATCTTTGATTGAAAAGAACTTTTTGACAATTACTGAAAACGCCAGTTTAGGAGAACTAACAAAAATAATATCGAAATCGAGTCGAACAATATATGTTGTTGTAGATGACGAAAACAATTTGAAAGGATTGGTGTGGCTGGATCACGTAAAACATTTAATGTTCAAAAAAGAACTGTACGACACAACTTATGTAAAAGATTTAATGTATATACCCGATCCTATTTTTACTACAGATATGAATGTTAGAGAAATTGCTGACATATTTGAAAAAACAGATCATTATAATATCCCAGTAACCGAAAATGGTAAATACATAGGTTTTGTTTCCAGAGCAAAAGTATTTTCGACATATAGAGAACTACTAAAAAACTTTTCAAATGATTAACTCATTTTAATAACAAAAACAAATTTCAAAAAACATGATACAATAAACAATACTCTAACCGAGCCATCATCTGGCAGTGAGCTCACTGTCTGTCCCGATTTGCAGGATACCGAAAGCAGTAAGTCTGAAATACAAAAATCAAATAACATTAAATTATTTGGCTAGTTTTTACTTATCAAAACAAATTTTGCTTATAATTGCATAATATTTAACTAAAACTATTTGTTATGAGAAAAAATTTACTTATTATGTTTGCAGGTTTATTACTTGCAGCCGGTTATCTAAATGCACAAGTGTTGTATTCAGATGACTTCGAATCTTATACTATTGGTCAGGGTATCGCACTTCAGGAAGGCGATGTATGGGACACTTGGAGTGGAACCCCGGGCTCTGCAGAAGACCCTCTTGTTTCTGATGCTTACGCACACTCTGGAGTTCAATCAATTCAAGTTGCAGGAACAAACGACGGCGTAATTGAATTTGATGATTTAACAACGGGACGTTATCGTATAGAGTTTTACATTATGGTTCCAGAAGGAAAACTTGGTTATTATAACATTATGCAAAACTTCAACCCAGCAGGAACAGGTTTGGTTTGGGGTATGCAAACAATGCTAAAAGACGGTGAAATGACTATAGACGGAATGGGTTACGGAGCAGTTACATACAATTACACACCCGGCACATGGTTTAAAGTTCAACATTTTATTGACTTAAACAGCGACTGGTTTGATATGTATATTGACGATGTTCTTGTACACGCATATCAATGGAGTAAAGGTGTTAGTGGAACAGGTAGTTTAAAAAAGCTTGACGCATTTGATTTTTATGCATGGGATGACGATGGAAACGGAACTCCTGAATACTACATGGATAATTTCCTTATCGAAGAAGTAGAAACCCCTTATCCTCCAACAAATTTTGCGTACACATTAGAAAATCTTAACGATGTTGTTTTAACATGGGATGCTCCAACAGAAGGAACACCTGAAAGCTACAGTATTGCTCGTAATGGCGTTGTTATTGGTACAACAGATCAACTTACTTTTACTGATGTAAATGTTTACCCAAATACTTATGAATATTCATTATTAGCTTTCTATGGCACTAGTTCAGGCTATTCTGCTCCGGTACCTCTTGAAGTAATTATTCCCGGAGGAAATCCAAGAAACTATGTTGTATATGAAATGTTTACCAGTATTTTATGTGGATACTGCCCTTATGTAACACAAGCCTTTGATCAATTTGTTGCCGAAGCTGTTAATGATATGGCAATTATAGAATATCACGGAAACGGTTTAGGAGAAGATCCTTTTACTACAGTTGTAACTGATGCAAGAACCATATATTATGGTGATCTTTACGAATTAGAAGGTGCTTATCCAACTACTATTATAAATGGTGCAAGTGCTTTTGAAGGAACCTACGAAAGTGTTGCTGATATGAAAACTTTGTTCCAGTATTATTATGACGAACAAATTGCTATTCCTTCGGTATATACTATCGAAACAGACGTTCAACAATTATCAACAGACCCATATGTATTTAATTTAGATGTTGACGTTGTAGAAACATTTCCATATTTTGAAGATGCAACAATTATGTTTATTTCTTTAAGCGAAACTAGTATTGCTTACTCTTGGCAAGGACAAAACCATCTTGATTTTGTTTGTAGGGGAATGTATCCTGACGAATACGGAATTCAAATGGATTTTTCATCTGTAAATACTTATATCAATAGCTTTAATATCTCGATTGATCCTACTTATAATGTAGATAATTGTGAAATCGTGGTTTTCTTACAGAATATGGAGACCGGACAAATTCAACAAGTTGCTAAAGAAAAATTATTTTCAGTATCAGAAATTGAAACTGATATAGAATTTAATACAGTTGTATTTCCAAATCCTGCAAATGAAATTATTTATGTCGTTGCTGATGAGAATATTAACAATATTGAAGTTCTTAATGTAGCCGGACAGATAGTTGCTTCAGAATTAGTTTCTGCTGATAAATTTCAATTAAATGTTTCTGATTTTTCAACAGGAGTTTACTTTGTAAAAGTTTACACAAATAATGAAATTTCTGTACATAAAATAATCGTTGAATAAAACATCTCAAATTATAAAAAAAATGTTGGTAATTTTTGCCAACATTTTTTTTTGTTATTCTGTTTATTAAGTTTGTAAAAATTTTATCAAATGAAAGCTGACATATTAAAAATACGTGAAGATTTTCCAATTCTGAGTCAATATATACACAATAAAAAACTCGTTTATTTTGACAATGCCGCAACAACACAAAAGCCAAGGATTGTATTTGATACAATAACAGAATTTTATTCAAAATACAATGCCAATATCCATCGTGGTATTCACTTCCTAAGCAATTATACAACTGATGCTACTGAAAAATCACGCAAGACAATACAGCAATTTATAAATGCAGAAAAATCTGAAGAAATAATCTTTACGCGAGGAACAACAGAAGCAATAAATCTTGTTGCATTTTCATTTGGGGAATCCTTTATAAAAGAAAATGATGAAATAATTGTTTCAGAAATGGAGCATCACTCGAATATTGTTCCATGGCAGATGTTGTGTGAAAGAAAAAATGCAAAACTTAAAGTTTTACCTTTTAACGAAATTGGTGAACTTGAAACAGAACAGCTAAATGGACTTATTTCCGACAGAACAAAACTAATTGCTGTAACTCATGTTTCAAATGCCCTAGGAACAATAAATCCGGTAGAAGACATAATAAAAATTGCACATGCCAAAAATATACCTGTATTGATAGATGGTGCTCAGGCAATACAGCACCTAAAAGTCGATGTGCAAAAGATGGATTGTGATTTCTATGTTTTTTCAGGTCACAAAATTTATGGACCAACAGGCATTGGCGTTCTCTACGGAAAGAAAGAACTACTAAATAAAATGCCCCCGTACCAAGGAGGGGGCGAGATGATTTCAACCGTTAGTTTTGCTAAAACAACCTACAACGAATTACCTTACAAGTTTGAAGCCGGAACCCCAAATTACATTGATGCCATTGCCCTTGGTAAAGCAATTGAATATTTAAATTGTATTGGGCTTGAAAAAATAAATAAATACGAATCTGAACTCTTAAAATATGCCACAGAACAACTTAAGCAAATTGACGGACTTAGAATTATTGGAGAGGCAAAAAACAAATCAAGTGTCATTTCATTTAATATGGAAGGAATACACCCATCTGACCTAGGAACACTTCTCGACCACATGGGAATAGCTATACGTACCGGAACTCACTGTGCTGAACCCGTAATGCAACATTTCGGAATTACTGGCACAGCAAGAGTTTCTTTTGCATTTTATAATACCCTAGAGGAGATTGACATTCTTACAATATCTATCAAAAAAGCACTGACGATGTTGAAATAGTTATTCTTGAGATATTATTATTTTCAAAGTCTTAAAACTATTATTGGAATCTATTAATCGAATAAAATATTCTCCAACTTGCAGTCTTGGAATTTCAATAACGGAAGGCATAAACAATTCTGATTTTGAATAAACAATTCTACCTCTCAAATCAATTATCTCCATCTCACAATTACCACAACTGTCAGTTTCTAAATAAATTTCAGACCCAACAACGGGATTTGGATATATTTTTAATCCATCATTTGTCATTATATTATCAAGTCCGGAGAGTCCATCAAAAAAAGCTAAAATTCTACTCATCAAGACATCTCTATCGCTTTGATTATCAATTGATGAAAAACAAAACGGTAAGAACACAAGTTTATAATCCCCATCATAAAAAACGCCTCCACCATTTTGTGTCCCATAATATTTAAACAGCAATTCCGAACCATTTATCGGAGAAACGCAGCTTGGCGAATATTGAGTATTAGTACCATCACCACCTGTAATATAAAAATCTAGATCATCACTAATCGAAACGGTATCTATCCCAACAATTCTCAATGTACCCGTATAATCGGAATATGTTTGTTCAGCTCGAAGATAATCTGACATAAAATCTGATCCACTCACTGCATCACTGATATTTTGACTGCTAATAAACAATTTTCCACCCGCATCAAGATATTCAGAAATTAAAATTTGTTCATTTTCGTTCAATACAGTATGCACAGCCTCATTGTCTAAACCGGTAAACCAAACAATTGCATCAAAATTTAATAATTTATCAGAAGTAGGAACTCCAAAAAGATTCAGGTCATATTCCCTTACTGATTTTCCGGCAGAAATAATTGACTCTGCAAAATATTCGGATGACATATTCCTGTTTCTGTAAACGTGTTCTTCATCGTTAATCAACAGCACATCTGCTTCGCCAAAATACAGTTTAAAAATTGCTGAATCAATCAACATATCATCGGAATAAAAATACAATGTAAAATCAGACTCAAAACTCTCAGAAAAGGACTCTGTGTTAAAAGCAAATTCCAATGGTATTTCTAATGTTTCGCCTGATGCAATAGACGTTATTTGATCTTCATTATCGGAAAAGTTAATTAATTCATTATTCGAGGCTAATTCTACATCAATATTCCCGAAATCAAAATCAGAATTATTTCTTACTTTAATAGTCACATTAACACCCTCTCCCGATTCTAGTATAAAGTCATCATCCTGATCATCAACAATAATATTTGTAGCATTAAAAATCTCAAAATCTTTGGCAAACTGATACAACATAAACAAAATTTGCCAGGGTTCTCCTGCTCCATTCGACAAAACTACCACTCCCCAATCCTCATCCTTATCCAAAAACAGACCTGTTTTCACGCCGTAGAACCCACCATTATGTCCCCACAATTCATTATCAGAATCATACCCAAATAAAAGCCCTGCGTTTGGTGCAATAACATGATTGTCCTCGGTCATCATCAAATCAAGCAAATCAGAACTAATAATCGAATTTTCACCTACACTTCCACCATTTAGTAACATCTTCAAATACTCTGACATATCGTTGATATCACTTCTTAGAAAACCCGCAGGATAAAAAGGATTGCATTTTATCCCTTCCTGATTGTAATTTGGAGCAGAATAAGAATATTCCATTGCGATATTATCAGGGTCACAATTAGAAATCCTAAAAGAACTATTAGTCATCCCAATGGGTAACAGAATACTATCTGTGATATACTGAATATAACCTATTCCTGAAATACACTCAATTAGATAACCACATAAAGCAGCACCAACGTTACTATATGAGAAGTAAGTACCAGGACGACTATTGCCATAAGACGTGTTCTCACCATAGTACTCTCCATCTTCGACAAGGTAATTCTCTAATGCGTATGATAATTCCACATCAGAATCAACATTGTAGGTTAAAAGTGAATTGATAACTGTGAAGTTATCTTTTATACCGCTTGTATGAGTCATTAGCATTCTAAAGCTTATCTGATCATCAGGATAATCGGGATGTATCACTTCAAAAGGAAGATAATCATTTATTGGGTCATCCAAATTAAAGTACCCATTTTGGTACAATTGCATTAATCCAATTCCTGTAACTGTTTTCGTAACCGAATAAAGTAAAAATGAAGTAGTTTCATTTACCAAACTTGAATTCTCTATATTTGAATATCCATATGAAGACTTCCAGACAGTTTTACCTCCCTTAACAATTGCAGCACTCATTCCGCTAATGTGATACTGATTCATCAACGAGACCATATGCAGGTCAAGCATTTCGGGAGACACAAGCCTGACAGGATTTTCATCCTCATTAAATAACTGCGAAGACTGTGCAAAAAAAGTAATCTGCAAAAACACTGCAAATAAAATAATAAGTAGTCCTTTCTTCATCGTAATTAGATTTAAAAGTTTAGCAAACTTGTTTTATAATCTTAAAACAAAAGTATCGAACTTAAAAAAGCTAAATCCTAATATTTTATTAAGATTTTCATAATATTTTAAAGAGATAAAATTTAGGAAGGGGACGGCCACATTCGCATTAGCTAAATTATTAACAGTTTACTATTCATAAAAAACAACAATAAAATTACTGCAAATCATGAATGGAATTACTTTTACACCTTAGTTATATGATTAAGTAATGAAGAAAATATTTCTGATTTTTACGATAATTTATCTTACAGTCGCAGCAAGAGCTCAGGTAGAAACAATAATTCCATCAGATAAACCAAAATTAGTAGTTGGGATAGTTGTTGAACAAATGCGACAAGATTATATTGATCGCTTTTGGGTAAATTTTGGGATAAAAGGGTTTAAAAAGCTTGCTATAAACGGAACTTATTGTCAAAATGCAAATTTCAACTTTAGCTTAACGCAAACTGCTCCTGGATACGCAACAATTGCAACCGGAGCAGAGCCGTCAGAACATGGAATTGTTTCAGATTTTTGGTTTAATCCGCTGACGAATAAAAAGGAGGGTTGCATTGAAGACACAAGATGTAAAATTACAGGCGATAAAACATCGAAAAACGCATATTCACCAAAAAACATTTTCTCTACTACTTTTAGTGACGAAGCAAAACTATTTAATCGTGGGAAATCGAAAATTATAAGTATCTCTCTTGACCCCTATGGAGCAGTTATTACAGGAGGATTTACTGCCGATGCAGCATATTGGTTTGATGTAAAAACAGGCAATTGGGTAAGTTCCACATATTATCTTGATACCATTCCCGAATGGGTAAATCAGGTAAATAACAAGAGAATGCCTGATGAATATCTTGTACGCCAATGGAAACCAATGTTGCCTATTGATGAATACAATGAAGTTTTGCCGGATTCGAGCATTTACGAATTCGGAATTGACGGAGTTTATAAAGTTTTCCCCTATAATTATTCCGATATTACTAAAACAATTCCCAATTACGAGCTTATGATGATGATTCCTGAAGGGAATACTCATACAACTGATATGGCTATAGCAACATTATACAATGAGAATTTAGGTCAGGATGAAAATACCGATTTCCTTTTCATTAACTATACTGTTCCCGAAAATATTGGCAGATTATATGGCCCGCAATCAATAGAAGTTCAGGATTTATTTCTGCGTTTGGACAGTGATCTGGGACATTTAATTGATGTGATTGAAGAAACTGTAGGCAAAAACAATGTCCTTATCTATCTTACTTCTAATCATGGAATATCGGAAACACCTCAATATCTGATTGACAATAAAATGCCTGCCGGCAACTATAAACAACATTATATGCTGGCACTTTTAAAATCTTACCTAAAAGCTGTTTACGGCGAAGGTGATTGGATTCTTGATTTCAGCAACAATCAAATATTTCTAAATAAAATTTTGATTGAAGATTCTCAAATTCCTCTGTATGACTTTCAGGAAAAGGTTATTTCATTTATAATAAATTCAACAGGAATTTCTAATGCAATAAGTTCGCACCAGTTTCAGAATATTATTTTTCGTCAGGGAATGCCCGAGAAAATGCAAAATTCATTTAATCAAAAACGTTCTGGCGATATTATGATTTCCCTCAAAGCCGGCTGGATTGAAGATGTTCCTTATGCTACAGACCACAATTCGGGATATAAATACGATACAAATGTTCCATTAATTTGGTATGGATGGAAAGTGAAAAAACAAAAACTTTTCGGACAAATAAACATGACGGATATTGCTCCAACCATTTCGATGGTTCTGGGAACTCCTGCGCCACCTGCTACAACCGGCAAACCTCTTCAAGAGGTTTTTAACAATAGATGAAAAGAAAATTTGTTACATTGTTTTATATTAAAGTATGAACATTTTTTTTATTTTTGTGTTTTGCTGAAAACAAGTTTTATATGATTAATTATTCTGATGCCATAAAAAAACGAAGGTCAATAAGAAATTATGACAAGAAGCATCTTGAAGATAATCATATAGTTAAAGTTGACAAACTAATTTCAAAGCCTGCCATTGGTCCATTTGGAAATAAACCAAGATTTGCATTAATAGAAAAACCTGCAGCGAGAAAACAAGAAAAAGTAAGATTAGGAACCTACGGTTTTATTTCAAATGCTGCATATTTTATAGGTGGCTGTATTGAAAAATCAGAGTTTTCAGAAGTTGATTACGGATATTCTTTAGAAAGAATTGTTTTGGAACTAACCCGTATGGAATTAGGAACCTGCTGGATTGGGGGCACATTTAAAAGGAGCGATTATAAAGCCATTCTGCAAACAAAAGAAAATGAAATTATCCCATGCATTACACCTATTGGTTATCCGGCAAAAAAGAAAACACTTCGTGAACGACTTGGGCTCACTCTTACGGATGGCAGTTTGCGTAATGAATTCGGTTCATTATTTTTCGAAAACGATTTTCAAACACCAATAGTCTTTAACCCGGAAGATAAAATTCACCAGGCTTTGGAGGCTGTTAGGCTTGCACCTTCAGCAGTCAACAAACAACCTTGGCGGGTTGTTAAACAGGGAAATAAATATCATTTTTATATTTTTCGCGATAAAATGGTTTCAAAAACAAAGTCAACTGATTTGCAAAAAGTTGATTTAGGAATTGCTTTAGCACATTTTAAAATAATTATAGAAGAGAATTATATAAATGGCAAATGGCATATTGGTGACCCCGGCATTAAGGAAGGTGAATATTTGATAACCTGGATTAAAGAATAGTACCGGCTTTAAATTTTTAAGTTATAAGTTATCCTCAATTATTTTTAAAGACGTTGATTGACTTTGTTTTTGTTTTACAATTGTAGTTCTTTTGCCTAACTTAATAATCACTTTATCTGATTTGTCAAATAACGACAAAACTAAAGCAGATAATAACCATAGTGGAATAATACAATACATTAGGGGGGCTAACCAAAAACCTGCAAAACTATAAATTTTCGCATTGTTCGGATTATCATTTTGAAATACAACCCTTACCTCTTCCTCCAATTCGTATTGAACATTCTGTTCTCCACGAAAATGTATTGTATCTCCATTATATTCAAACTGAATCAATGCAGAACGATCTTCCCCGTGATTCCATTTGCTTTTTCGTATTTCAACGCCTGAAACTTTTCCGGTGGTTATAGTGCTTTTCCTTATTCTATCAATTCTGTTTATAGCAAGAAAAGCAAAAACTGTGATTATTGCTATTATTAAAATTTTACTTCTATTTAAACTAATTGTCATTTTTAGTAGCACATTTAGTTTTTAATTAAATATCTATTAAATAACCACATAGCAAAAGCAGTTGTAACGCCAATAGCAGCAAAAATTAGCCAGATATTGTAAGGATGATAATTGCTCCATAAATATGCGGTAAGTTCATGCCCATTTAGATTCATCAATTCACCTGCTTTTTCCATATAATCATTTTGTGAAAACTTACCAGAAATGTCGGGAATATCAAGACCTCGCTTCTCGACTTCAAGTTTAAGAAGACTAATTTTATCAGAATATTTCTGATACACATTTCCTGACAGCAAACCTGCAAAGAAATTCCCACCTGCCATTGGTAAAAAGCTGCAACCCATATACAGTGCTGTCTTTCCTTTTGGAGCAATTTTTCCTATATATTCTGTAATTTTAGGCGAACCGGCCATTTCACCCAAACCAAAAATCAAAATACTAATAAACAAAAACATTGGATTACTTGTCATAAAAGTTAATGACAATCCAATAGTTGATATAATAAAACCGCTTATCATTGAGTGAATCGGCTTTAACTTCATCACAAAATATGATACAATTAATTGAAATATAATGATATACATTGCATCTATATTTGTAAGCATTTCAGCAGCAATTGTTTTCTCGGATGTTCCTATTTGCTCAGCAAGCCATGGCCATATTCTATAAATATTATCATACACAACAGAAGTATCCATCCATTGATCTATAAATACCGGAAGTGTGTAAAACAATTGGTTGTACATGGTCCAAAACCCAATTATTATTAACAAAAAAACGACTAGCCTCATATCTCTTAAAGCTTCGAAAATATTCCTGAAGATTTTCTTTATTTCCTCACGAAAACTTGTTTGGGAAGCCGACCTTTCGGGTTCTTTAAAAAACAGAATAACCAATATTAGATTAAATACTATTACACCGGACGAAATATTAAAAACATTAACCCACGAATTTTGTCTTGCAAGTGAAGCCACAACCGGTCCTACAAATGCCCCGATATTAACTATCATATAAAAAATACCAAAACCTATAGACGATGTTTCATCATCAGTGGTTTTTGCAATACAGGCAGAAATTATTGGTTTAAATAATGCCGCTCCTAAGGCCAACATTAAAAAAGCAGCAAAAACCCACTCATATTCTTTTACTCTTCCCAACAAAAAATATGATGTTGTCATTAAAATATATGCAATTATCAGGACTTTTTTATATCCGACTCTATCGGCAATAGCACCGGTAAAAACCGGAAGAAAATACAAAAAGCCTACCACCGAACCCATCAAAAGTCCTTTTTGTGCCTGTGAAAAGCCTAATGCTCCAGAGTCAGTCGAACCTGTAAGATATAAAGCAAATAACATAAACATCCCATACCATGCCCAACGTTCAAAAAGCTCCATAATATTTGCAACCCAAAATGTACCGGGGTATTTCTTTAGAATTCGGAAAAACTTTGGCATAAAGAATATTTTATTGCAAAGCTAAATAATTTTACGAAAAAAAGATTTAACAGAATTTTATGCCATCACTATAGTTTTTAACACTGCTCTGCTGTCGGTTTTGTCATGATTTTGCATCGGGGGCTTCGAGAAAATCAGCCGAAAGGCTGATCCCTCAGTCCCCGATTCAAAAATACACGCCAAAACCTCTAAATAAATTCCAAAATTCAAAATCCAATTCGTAGATTTCAAATGCTTGTTGTTTTGTTTATCATTTTACTTTGTCAGCACCATTTTCTTCGATTCTATTGTTATTCCGTCTGCGACAAGATAGTAAGTGTAATTTCCGGCACTCAGGTCGTAAGCATAAACAAGTAATTCGCCACAACCACGTTCCTGTATTTCTACTTGTTTCAGAATATTGCCAAGATTATCTATAAAGACGATTTTTGCTTCTTTAACGGTTTCGGGTATCTGAAAACTTATTGTGGTTTGTTCTCTAAACGGATTCGGCACATTCTGATTTAAGACAATAGCCATTTTGTTTTCGAGAACTACTTCCTGTTGAAAATCTGCAGGCTTTGTATTTTTTGCTTCTACTTCGCCCAGATTATCGAAAACAAACTGTTCGAGATTGTTGAGACGACTTTCAAGCATATTTACACTTTCGCTGAGACTGTCGTTTATGTATTTCAGCTCTTTTACTGACTCAACCAGTACAGGAATCAGACTGCTGTAATCAATATACAAA
>Ga0116143_10001776_pt1 | contig 25178 bp, 19 predicted proteins | sample AD_UKC034_MetaG_FD_89745 | JGI IMG/M metagenome (GOLD analysis project Ga0116143, IMG submission 89745) | Active sludge microbial communities of municipal wastewater-treating anaerobic digesters from USA - AD_UKC034_MetaG | ecosystem: Engineered > Bioreactor > Anaerobic > Digestate | place: USA...
TCCTTCGCGCTTCTCTCGAAAAACAGCCGGCCGACAGAAGAAGACATTCTGGATGCTCATGGCGGCAATATCTGCCGCTGCACGGGTTATGTGAAAATCATTGAAGCTGTCAGGCTGGCGGCGCAAAACTGGCCCCGGAAGTGATTATGAAAAAGCTGGAAAAATCAGACTGCCGTTTCCCTTCCACGCTCAAAGAGGCGCTGGAGCTCCTGGCGAACGAGTCCACCCGCGGCCGGCTTCTGGCGGGAGGAAGCGATTTGATGGTTCAGTGGGCGGCAGGCATGGAGCCGCCTCCGCGCGTGATCAGCATCAAGGGGCTGAAGGAACTGCAGGGGATTAAAGAGGATGACGGCGCCGTTGTCATTGGCGCCGGCGTGACGCACGCGCACATTCGGAGTTCCAAACCGGTGCAGAAGCATCTGCCGGCCCTGGCGGCCGCCGCGGCCACAGTGGGCGGGCCCCAGATTCAGGCGCTTGGCACCATTGGCGGCAATGTGGCCAACGCCAGCCCGGCGGGCGATCTGGCTCCTGCGCTGCTGATCACCGGCGGAGAGGCCGTCGTGGCGAGCCGGACCGGAGAGCGCACGATCCCGCTGACGAAATTTTTCCTCGCCTACCGCAGGATTGACCTGAAACCCGATGAAATGATCGTGCGTTTTGTACTCCCGAAGCGTGCCGCCGGAGAGATTGAGGTGTTCCGCAAGCTCGGCACGCGCGCCGCGCAGGCGATCTCCAAGGTGATGTGCGCGGCCCGGTTCTCGGTGAAGGCCGGATCGTTCGAAACCTGCGCCGTCGCGCTGGGCAGCGTGGGCCCAACGACCGTCCGTCTGCCGAAACTGGAGGAATGGATCATCGGAAAATCCGCGAGTGAGGAAACGCTGGCGGAGGTTGAGAAGCGCGCGTCGGACGAAGTATCTCCGATAGACGACATTCGTTCCACCGCCGAATATCGGAAATGGGTTTCGGGCCGGCTGGTGCGTTTCCTGCTCGAATCCTGATTTCAGAGCTGTCCGGAGACTTCTTCCCAGTCTTTTGGCGTGTTGATGTTCCGCAAAATGGCCGGATCGTCCACTTCCAGTTCGAAGGCCCGGTCCGCAAGGAGGTCGTCCAGCCTTTCGGAATAGTTCTTCTGTATGATTTCATCTGAAAGCGCGGACGAAATCCACACCAGTTTGCCGCGAATTCCCCTGCAGACCGGACGCACCGCCGGCCATTCAGCCGTATCGGAAAATTCCAGAACACGTTTTATGGTTTCGGGCCGGATGCCGACCGTGTCCACCGGCAGGATGATCATGCCTTCGCAATCCGCCGCGCCCTTCAGCGCGGCCAGAACGGACGACGGCCGCCCGGATTCCCACGCGGGATTCAGGATGATGCGGACTCCCGGGAGTTCCGGCGCAATGCGGTCGGCCTCCGCTCCGAGTACAATGGCGGTTTTGGAGCATCCCCCCGATTCTAGCAGCCGGATCTGATGGAGGGCGAGGGGAATGCCGTCCGGCGGCCGCAGGAGCGCCTTCGGGGAGCCCATCCGGGACGATGCCCCGGCCGCCAGCACAATCCCGAGGTGGATTTTCACGGGGAATCTCTCTCGGGCCGCGGATCACGCGTCAGCAGGGCCTGCACGGCAAGCTTGGGATTTTTGCCCCTGTGAATCACGTCGTTCACCTCCTGCGTGATGGGAACTTCCACGCCGTGTGCTTCGGCCAGCGCGAGGGCCGAGGCGCTGTTTGCCACGCCTTCGGCCACCTGTTCCATTCCGGCAAGAATGGATTCAATGGACTGGCCGCGGCCCAGTTTTTCGCCTACCGCCCGGTTGCGGCTGAGCCTGCTGGTGCAGGTGACGATCAGGTCGCCCATGCCGCTCAGCCCGGAAAAGGTTTCGGCATGTGCCCCCAGTGCGCATCCAAGACGCTTCATTTCGGCCAGTCCGCGGGTGATCAGCGCGGCGCGGGTGTTGTCCCCGAAGCCGATCCCGTCGCTGACCCCGACGGCGATGGCGATCACATTCTTGAGACAGCCGCCCAGTTCGGCGCCGACGGTGTCGTCTGTCGTGTACACGCGGAAGCGCGGGTTGCTGAACAGTTCCTGCACAAACTCGGCGCGCGCGTGATCCTCGCAGGCGGCGACCACGGCGGTTGGAATGCCGCGGGCGACTTCTTCCGCATGGCTTGGACCGGTGAGGGCGACAATGGGGCCTCCCCGAAGCAGATCCGCGGCCATTTCACTCATGCGCCGGTGCGTTTTCCGGTCCAGTCCCTTGGTCACGCTGATGGCGTGTGTGTTTTTATCTGCAAACGGACGAAAGGACGCAACCACTTCTTCATAGAACTTCGATGGCACAGCCAGGACCCAGGCATCTGCGTTTTTCGCCGCCTCCGCCCGGTCTGCTGTCCATTGAATCTCCGGAGGAAGTTTTACGCCGGGGAGGAATTTGCGGTTCTCGCGGGCGGCCATGATTTCTCCGATGTAATCTGCAAAAGGACCCCAGACTGTGACGTGGTGCCCGTTGGCCTGCAGAACCGTGGCCAGCGCGGTGCCCCAGCCTCCGTCACCGATTACCGCAACTCTTTTCATTCTGCGCCTTCCTTTTTCTTTTTGAAGTCAAAGCGATTTTCGGTTCCCTTGAGCAGCCGGACGATGTTTGAACGGTGCCGCACAATGACCAGTGCGGCCAGCAGGGTCAGTGTCGCGGGAACCAGCCGGCGGCCGGGATAGAGAATCCATCCGGATATTCCGACCGAACCAGCCGTGATAATGGAAGCCAGTGACACATAACGGGTAAGGGCAAAGACGATGATCCAGCAGATCAGGCCGATAATAACAGCCTCCCATGCAATGCCCACCACGACTCCCGCGCCCGTGGCGACGCCTTTCCCGCCCCTGAATTGCGCGAAAACAGTCCATATATGCCCGGCAATTGCCGCGCAGCCGCAGAGAATCGGCGCGGCTGTGTCCGGAGCCAGCCAGTGTCCGGCCGCCAGCACGGGGAGGAGCCCCTTGAGGAAATCGAGGAAAAAAGTCAGGAGGCCGGGACCTTTCCCGACGGCCCGGAACACATTGGTGGCGCCGATGTTCCCGCTGCCCACGGAGCGGATGTCAACTCCCCTGGCACGGGCCAGCAGCAGCCCGAAGGGGACTGACCCCAGCAGATATGATCCCGCCGCGGCCGCAAGAACAGAAAGCCAGTCTGACTGCATAAGTTCTCCTCAAATCACGCGGTGCATTTTAAGGGCAGAGGCCCGCGGATTGCAACCGCATAAAAAAACACCCGGAGCATTTGCTCCGGGTGCTGCATGTGGAAAGCTCTGCGAATTATTTCTTTTCGAACTGGAAGGCGTCCTTGATGCTGGCTTCGAAGAACGAACCCTTTGAGGGCGCGGCCATCAGGCCGTCATAGATCGCCTGGGGCACGCCGGCGTAGACATACGTTTCACCGCTGTCAAACACAACCGTCAGCGTCTGGGCTGCGCCGTCATATTTCACCTTCTCCAGCAGACTGGAGTCAATTGCGACGAATCCTTCGTCAGAAGCTGCCGCCACGCCCGCTGCGGGCGCCGCCTGTTCTGTCGTGCCCTTGCTGCAGCCGGCAGCCAGTGCAACAGAAACAACAGCCAGAATGCTCAATACCTGATATAACTTCATGATCTCCTCCTGTAATTGTTAATCATGCAGGATTCAGTTTAGCATGACCCCGCCTTTGCGCAAGCATTTCCTGCAGTGTCATCCAGGAGGCCTCCGCGAAAAGCTGTGCGAGAATGTGATTGCCTGATTCCCGGTCGACTTTCATAATGGCCTCGATTTGGAAGGAGATTACGGTTATGGACGCACTGCAGGCAATATTTTCAAGGCGAAGCATTCGCAAGTTCACCCGTCAGCCGGTGGCGGGGGATCAGATTGAAATTCTGATGAAGGCGGCCAGCGTGGCCCCTTCGGCCGGCGATCAGCGTCCGTGGCATTTTGTTGTCATAACCGACACCGCTGTTCTCCGGAAACTTTCCGCCGCCATGCCCAAATGCGAAATGCTGGACACGGCCACGCTGGGCATTCTGGTCTGTGGCGACGAAGCGCTCGAGAAAATTCCGGGCTACTGGGTGCAGGACTGCTCGGCCTGCGCCGAAAACATTCTGCTGGCGGCCCATGCCCTGGGCCTCGGGGCCGTGTGGATCGCAATTCATCCCATTCCCGACCGCTTCAATCCCTGCCGCGAGATTCTGAATGTGCCGGAAAACATTTTCCCGTTCGCGCTGATCGCTGCCGGCCACCCGAATGAAAACCTTCAGGGAGAGGACCGCCTTGATCCCTCCCGCATTCACAACAACCTGTGGTGAAGAAGACCGGAACGCCCGCCTGCGCGGCTCTGCGCGGACTCATTTTGAGAGGCCGGCGCCCATGAGGCACTGTTCCACATAGGGATGAACGCCTTTGGGAATCCTTCGGACCCATTTTGCGTCTGTGTGATGGCTGTCCAGCGACGGTTTGAAGTCTGCCTTCACGGGATACATGAAGAAACAGCTGTTGATGCTGTGGATGCTGATGCCGCCCGGCCCGTCGGGAAAGATTGTTTCCGCCGTATGAACAATGGGTCCCACATGGCACTCGATGCCCACTTCATCGCGCGCTTTGCGCGCCGCGGCGGCCTTCATCATTTCCCCCTTGAGCACCCGTCCGCCCGGAAGCCACCACTGGCCTTTTGCGGGGTCGTCCTTCCGCCGCACCAGCAGGACCGCGCCATTGGCGACAATGGCCACATCCACGCATGCGATCGGCACGTTCTGAATAATCCGGCTGTACAGTTCCCAAGGGATCTGCTTTTTCATCAGGTTTCCTTTTTTCCCGGCCTTTCGCCGTGCGTCAGAAGGGGGTTTTCCCGAGCTTCTTGAGCCGATCCCTCAGGCGGGCGGCGTGCTCGTAGTTCTCGCTGGCGATGGAGGCCGCGAGTTCCTCGTGAATGCGATCCTCTTCGCTCCGCGGCTGCATCCGTATGATCTTGTGCTGCAGCGACTGCAGGGTGCGGATTTCCGGACAGTCCTCGAAATCCTCGTCCTCGTCCGTATAGTCCTGCATGAAATTGCGGATGTCGCAGAGGCCTTCCTCCACCGCGGCCAGGGCTTCGTCATAGTTCTTCTCGCGCAGCCCCTTTTCGGCCAGCGCCTTGCTGTTCATCATGCGGACATAGGGGAAGAACTGAATGAACTGCCACGCCACATCGTCATCAATGGCGTGTTCGGCCACAAGGTCGAAAATGGACAGGTCGTGGTCTGTGTCCGCGATGACCCCGTCGAGGTGGCCCAGCGCGGAATAGGCCAGGTAGCGATAGTAGTACTGCACCGCCTCCTGCTGAAGTTCTGCGCACATGTCCTCGTCAAACTGAAGCGAGGGGTGATCCTCCGGCACGGTGCGTTCCAGTTCCTCGTAATAGTCCAGAAGCGAAGGAAATCCGCGCGGCGTCTGGCCGTCGGGCCGGCCCTCCGCGCGCATCTGCAGCACGCCCAAATCAAGCCGAAGCTGCACTTCCGCCTCGCCCGACGCGGTTTTAACCCAGCGCGCGCGAACTTCGCGGGGGTTGTAATCCCATCCTTCCGTGATCAGCGATAAGTCTTTTCTGTCCAATTTCCATCTCTCCGTCTAAAAGCATACAGGACGGCACGGGTTTTTGCAACCGGGTGAGGTTTTTACCTTGCTCCGCCCGCGTTCCGTCATTTATCATGAGCGTTTAATCTAGTAATTATCAGCGAAAGATCAAGATGGCATCTGGAAAAGATCAAATGAAGTACAAACGGGTTCTGCTTAAACTGAGCGGAGAAGCATTCCAGGACGGGGACAAAAGCGAAAGCCTGTCTCCAGAAATGCTCCAGAAGGCGGCCCGACAGCTTAAAAAAGTGCATGACGCGGGCATTCAACTGGCCGTTGTGAACGGCGGCGGCAACATCTTCCGCGGACTTTCGGGCCTTGAGGGCGGCATTGACCGCGCCCGGGGCGACAACATGGGCATGCTGGCCACCATGATCAACGCCCTTGCCCTGCAGTCCGCGCTCGAAAACCTCGGGGTGGAAACCTGCGTGATGTCGGGCGTCGAAATGCCCCGCATCGCCGAGGCGGCGATTGCCGCCAAGGCCGTTGGCCATCTGGAAAAGGGCCGCATTGTGATCATCGGGGGCGGAACCGGAAACCCCTATTTCACAACCGACAGCGCCGCCGCGCTGCGCGCCTGCGAAATCAAGGCCGGCGCCCTGCTGAAGGGGACCAAGGTGGACGGCATTTATACAGCCGATCCCGTCAAAGATCCCTCCGCCGTGCGCTACGACGATATCTCCTACAAGGAGGCGCTGAACAAACGCCTCAAAGTCATGGATTCGTCGGCCTTTTCGCTGTGCATGGAAAATGACATTCCGATTATTGTGTTCAACTGGTTCAAGGATGATGAAATTGTGCGCGTGCTGAAGGGCGAGCCTGTCGGCACCGTGGTGCATCAGTAGCGCAAGGGAGGAAAAGCATGGAAACGCTCGACGACATACTGCTCGACAGCGACGACAAGATGAGCAAGGCGCTGGAGTACCTGCAGCAGGAGCTTGCGGGGCTGCGCACCGGCAAGGCGTCGCCAAGCCTCGTGGATCACATCGCCGTGGACTACTACGGCGCCGCCACGCGCCTGCGGGAAATCGCCGGCATCTCAACGCCCGAACCGCGCCTCATTGTGATCAACGCCTACGACCCATCCGCTCTGCCCGCAATCGAAAAAGCTATTCTGGCCGCCAACATCGGCGTCACGCCGATCAGCGACGGCCGTCTGATCCGCATTCCGATTCCGGAACTGACCGAGGAGCGCCGCCGGGAACTCACCAAAGTGGCCAAGCGCCAGGCGGAGGAGCAGCGCGTTGCCGTGCGCAATGTCCGCCGTGATGCCAATGAGGCCATTAAGAATCTGCAGAAAAGCAGCAAGATCACAGAGGATGAGCGTGATTCGGGTCTGGAGGAAATCCAGAAATACACCGACGACTACATTAAGAAAATCGATGCGCTCCTTGCTGCCAAGGAAAAGGATATCATGCAGGTCTGATATTTGTGGCGGCGGAACCGGATAAGTCCGCTGCGAGACATAGGGGCCTGTGTCGAGGATATGCGGAGGGCATGAGGTCTATGAAAGAATGCTTGCGGTCAGCAGTATGCGTTCTGTTTCGTGTTTGCCGCCAGCGTGGCCCGGCCTTCGCATTTTTCTTTTTCTTTGTGGGGAATGTTTTCATCCGCTGTGCATCGGCCGGGCCGCTCGCACCCGACACCATTACGGTTGTTTCCGATGACAATTATCCCCCTTTTATCTTCCGGGATGATGGAGGGGGTCTGCGGGGAATTCTTCCGGACGAATGGAAGCTCTGGGAGCAGAAAACGGGCGTCCGGGTCAATCTCATGGCGATGGACTGGAATCTTGCGCAGGAATACATGCGTCTTGGCCGCGCCGATGTTCTCGACACGATCTTTTCGAACTCAGTTCGGTCTTCGATTTACGATTTTACCCGTCCCTATGCGGATATTGAGGTTCCGGTGTTCAGTCACCATTCGCTGGGCGGATTTGCGGATATCGAGTCGCTGCGCGGATTTCCCATTGGCGTGAAAGCCGGCGATGCCTGCATTGATGTGCTGAAAGCCGGGGGGGGTCAAGGATTTCAGGGAATATCCCAGCTATGAAGCCATTATTCAGGCCGCTTCTGACCGCGATATTCTGGTTTTCTCCGTGGACAAGCCTCCGGCCCTGTATTACCTCTACAAAATGAACCTGGAGGATGACTTCAGGCTCTCTTTCACCCTCTACACCGGCGCCTTTCACCGGGCGGTGGCAAAAGGCCGTCTGGATGTGCTGCAGCTCGTGGAGGACGGGTTTGCGCAGATCACCGAAGACGAGCGCCGGGCCGTCATGAACCGCTGGATGGGACGCTCCCTGAGTCACCCGGCCTATATCCGCCCGCTGATCTATGCCATTCTGGCGACCGCCGGTTTCTGCGCGGTTCTGCTGGTCTTTAATTTGATGCTCCGCCACAAGGTTGAGGAGAAGATGGCCGACCTGAAGCGTGTCGAGCAGAAGGGGCGGGAAAGCGAAGAAACCTTCCGCGCCGTCATCGAAAGCTCGCCGATGGGCATTTATCTTTACCGCCTGGAGGATGACAGCCGCCTGGTGCTGGTCGGGGCCAATCCCGCCGCAGACCGGATCATCGGCATGGATCACTCGGTGTACTTCGGGAAAACCATCGAAGAGGTGTTCCCCCCGCTGGCAAAAACGGAAATCCCCGACCGTTACCGCCGCGCGGCGCAATTCGGAGAAAGCTGGCGCAGCGAACAGGTGGATTACGACTATGGCGGCATCCGGGGTGCGTTTGAAGTGTATGCGTTTCAGATTGCCGAGGGCGAAGCCGCCGTGATGTTCAACGAGATTTCGGAGCGCAAACAGGCCGAAGCGGAGCGCGAACGCCTGCGGGAGCAGCTGGCGCAGGCGCAGAAGATGGAGTCGGTCGGTCGTCTGGCCGGGGGCGTGGCCCACGATTTCAACAATATGCTGGGACTGATCCTCGGCCATGTGGAACTGGCCATGGACCAGCTTGATCCCGCAGATCCTGTTTGCGATGAACTCCGCGAAATTCACAATGCGGCGGAGCGGTCGGCCGACCTGACCCGGCAGCTGCTGGCGTTTGCGCGCAAACAGCCCATTCAGCCCCGCCGGCTGGATATCAATGCGACTGTTGAGGGACTGCTCAAGATGCTTAAGCGGCTCATTGGCGAGAACATTGAATTAGTCTGGCGGCCCGGTGTGCAGATTCCTCCGGTGATGATGGATGGTTCCCAGATAGATCATTTGCTGGCCAACCTCTGCGTCAATGCGCGGGATGCCATTGCGGACACGGGCCGGATCACCATTACCACGGGCCTTGCGAGGCTGCGGGGCGCCGCCTGTGCGGCTCACCCGGAATGCGCGCCGGGCGATTATGTTGAATTGAGTGTTTCCGACAACGGCTGCGGGATGGATGCGGAGGCTCTTACGCGGCTGTTTGAGCCTTTTTTCACCACCAAAGAAGTGGGCAGGGGAACGGGACTGGGTCTGGCCACCGTGTACGGAATTGTCCGCCAGAACCACGGGTTCATTGATGTGGACAGCCGGCCGGGTCACGGAACCCGCATCAGGATATGTCTCCCCCGCTGTGATGGGGATATTGATGTCCCCGGCCCAAAGGAGCGGAGCGAGGAGGCGGCCCCCACGGGCGGAGCGACAGTGCTGCTGGTGGCAGATGAAGCCACCATACTGAAACTGGGCGCGCGGATGCTTCGCAAGCTGGGCTATCAGGTGATGGAGGCTGATCGCCCGGACAAGGCCATGCAGGCCGTTCGCGAATATCAGGGGCGAATTGACCTGCTGATCACCGATCTCGTGATGCCGCGAATGAACGGCAGGGAACTGGCGGATCAGATACGCCAGCTGCGCCCGGACATCCGGGTCCTTTTCACTTCCGGCTATGCGGCGGGAACCCTTGACAACCTTGCGCCCGGGCACGAAGCGGAGATCAGTTTCCTCGCCAAGCCGTTCAATATGGCCTCTCTTTCCCGCAGTGTCCACTCGGCGCTTTCGCGGAAGAGATCAGGCCGCTGAAGCCCTGATCCTGTTCAATCCTGCGCCGGTGACGCTGGAGCATATGGGGCAGAAGTTCTGACTTCTACGGAAGAACGTTGAGAGCGGCCTTGTAGTCAGGCTCCTGCGTGATTTCCGGGACCAGTTCGCTGTAGATGATCCTGCCTTTCGGGTCCAGGATGATGACCGCGCGTGCCAGCAGGCCGGCCAGGGGCCCGGTGGTGATCGTTAGGCCGTAGTCTTTCCCGAATGCCGGCGAACGAAATGCCGACAGCGGAGTCACATTCTTAAGGCCTTCGACTTCGCAGAAACGGGCATGGGCGAAGGGGAGGTCCATGGAAATGCAGAGCACCGCCACATTGTTGCGGTTGCCCGCTTCTTCGTTAAACCGGCGGACTGATGCCGCGCAGACGGGGGTATCAATGCTTGGAAAGATATTGAGAACAAGGGTTTCCCCGGAGAAATCGGCCAGTCTGGCATTGGAAAGATCAGATTTCGCGAGTTCGAAAGCGGGGGCCGCGGAACCGGGCCGGGGGAGATTCCCGGAAGTTTCAGCCGGATTGCCTTTCAGTTTCACCGTTGCCATAAACACCTCCAGATTCAGTTGAATGGATCAGTATTGCTGCTAAAAATCTGAACACAGAATAGACGTCTGTGGAAAAAAGTCAAAACAAAACGAATTAAAGCGCTTTACATTGCAGCGTCAAGCGGTTAACTCTATTCAAGGTTCCGAGTTTTTTGAAACATCTGAAACAGGTGCGGCCATGATAAAATCTGATTCTCGCCATCTTATCTTCACTCTGCTTGCGGTCTTCGCATGCGCTCTCTCCATTCCGCTCGTGGCGGGCGCGGAGGAAGACGGCATCGACGCCTGGGGTGTGGACGATCCTGTTTATGGGCTTAAAACCCGGGAGGACGAATCAGGCTTCACCTATACCCCGAGCCCGGCTGACTGGCGCGACATCAATATCTATCAGCTTTTCACCGACCGCTTCGCGGACTCGGGCGAGGACCAGCTGGCTGGCTACAAGCCGGCCTGGAAATGCGAAGGCAAATCCTTTCCGTACAACCGCAATTATCACCACGGCGGCGACTGGAAGGGCCTGAAGAACAATCTCGGATACCTGACCGGCATGGGCGTTAAGGCGGTATGGATGTCCGGTGTGCAGATGAACGACCAGGGCAAGGATACGAACTACACCCCTTATCATCAGTACCATCCGGAGAACTTTTTCAAGTGCGATCCGGCCATGGGCACGTTTCAGGACCTGAAAGACCTGATTGACGCCTGCCATGCCGCCGGCATCTATGTCATTCTCGATGTGGCCCCCAACCACATGTGCGACAAGAACGGCCTGTGGGGCAACAACCAGCTGGAAGATAAACAGTACTGGGCGAGCGGAAACAGCACCTTTGGATGGTGGGACCAGAACAACAAGCATCCCGCGCCGTTCGACAACCTGAACTATTTCCACAACAACGGGACCATCAACTGCTGGGACTGCTCTCCGGAAAATCTGCTCGGCCAGTTCAAGGGCACGGACGACCTGAAGACGGAGGACGCCGCGGTGCAGAGCATCCTCTCCAAGGCCTTCAAAAACCTGATTGACGCGACGGACTGCGACGGATTCCGTGTCGATGCCATCAAGCACGTGGAATACAACTGGATAAAGCAGTGGGCGGACGACATGCGCAAGCACGCGGCCTACCGCGGCAAGAATGACTTCATCATCTTCGGCGAGCTTTTTTCTTATGACAACGGAGCGCTGGCCAGTTTCTGCAAGGATACGGGCTATTCCTTCAATTCAGCGCTTTTCTTCCCCATGAGCCAGACCATCAAGGGGGTGTTTGTAGACAACGGCTGGGCGGGACAGCTTACGCAGCAGCTTAACAACAAGAGCCAGTACGGAGAAGGCGCCGACCGCCTGGTGGCGTTCATTGACAATCACGACCTGAACCGCATTGCGCTCATGAACGGCGGCGACGCCGGGAATGACGTCTGGAAGCTGCGGCCGGCGCTGAGCTTTCTCTATCTGGCTACGCCGGTGCCCTGCCTCTATTACGGCACGGAGCATGTGTTTGACCAGGGCGGGCACTACAACGGGAGCAGTCCGTCGGGAGACAACCCGGACGACGGCGACTGGCAGCGCGAGTGCATGTTCGACAAGGGCTTCCAGCCCGGGCCCGCGCAGGGCAACAAACTGGCGGCCACGACCGCGCCGCTCTACCTGCACATCGCCGCGCTGAATACCGCCCGCGAGACGTACAAGAGCCTGACACGCGGCTCGTTCCAGGAACGCTGGACAGACGGCGCCTATGCCTTCAGCCGGGTTTATGATGACGAAGAGGCTCTGGTGGCGATCAACCTCGGAGATGGGAACAAGGATCTGAACCCGGAGGTGGGCAAGGACAGCACCGAGTTCACGAATGTCCTGAATCCGGCGGAAAAGGTCACGTCGAGCGGGGGCCGGCTCTCGTTCAGCCTGTCGGGCAAAGAGACCAAGATATTCGTGGCGGGCACGGCGGCGCCGGCGCTGTGGGCCCGCGGCACACATTCCTATCCCGTGGCGGGCGAAATCACATCTGACACTCCAATCTACATTAATTCTGAAGCCGGGCCGGCCGGCAGCGTGACCAATGTCCTCCTCGGGTACAGTTTGAACGGCGGGACCACCTGGACCACAATGGTGATGGCCGTGAACACCAACTGGAGCAGTCAGGGCGGCGCATGGTACAATGCAACCCTCGGCACTCAACCGGCCGACACGGTCGTGGAGTATTACATTGAAGCGCAGGGCGAGGCTGACAGCAGGGCGTGGGATAACAACAACGGCCAGAACTACACTTTCACCGTTGCACAGGGCTCCTCTTCCGGCCTGTGGATCCGCGGGACCAAAAATTATCCCGAGGACGGTGACGCGACTTTTGCGACTGATTTGTACGTGGACACCGAAGCCGGTCCGGCTGGAAGCGTGACCGGGGTGCAGGTTGTTCACAGCACCAACGGAACGTCATGGGCAACCAACGCCATGACGCTCAATGCCGACTGGGGTTCCGACGGCGGCAGCTGGTACAATGCGAATCTCGGCACATTCGCCGAAGGTACTGTCGTACGCTACTTTATTCAGGCCACCGACGGTGAAGAGACGGTTGAAAGCAACAATGGCGGACTCTACTTCCAGGTGACGATCCGCGGCGCGGGACTGGCGATCACGAACCCGCCGGGGGATTTGGCCGTGGAGAATTCCGTGTCGAACTATACGCTGCAGGGCACTGCGAGCGCCGTGACGAACGGGAATCTGCGCTGGACGAACACGCTGACCGGCGCCTCGGGACAGATCGCGGCCGCATCACCGTGGAGCGTCGAGAACATCCTTCTGGGAGTCGGCGCCAACCAGATAATTGTTTCAGGCGAGACTTCAGGGGGAGCGCCCTCCGCCATGCAGGACAGCGCCGACAACTACACCGGCGGCTGGGCCGACGGAGCCAATCAGGGGTCGGGCTTCGGGCCGTGGTCGTTCAACCACACGCAGGACGGGACCACCTTCTGGGCAGGCTGCTTCATCGGAAACCCGACCAATGCGGGCATCGAGGGATTTGGCGAGAATGCCTTCGGCTTTTACGCGAATCCGCCTGCATCGGGCGCCAATGCGGAAGTCCGCCGCAGTTTCAGCAGCGCAATTACGACGGGCTCGGTGTTCAGCTTCAAACTGGGCCTGAACTGGGACAGCAATGCCGAAGGATCCAATCGCGGCTTCAGTCTGCTGGCGGGCGACACGGAACTGGTCAACATCAATATGGGCAACAGCCAGACCGTCACGGTCAATGGCGCGTCCATGTTCACCAACTACGGCTATCGGGCCATGACCATGAACTTCGAGTATGCCTCCTCCGGCAGCATTCATGTGTGGGCGAACGGGCGCGACGGGATCGAAAGCTATGACCAGACATTGAGCGTTCCGGCCGGAGCGCCGACACGCTTCAAGTTTTATTTCAATGCGACTGATGCCGGCACGGATGAGCGGCAGATGTATGTGGACAGCCTGTCCATCACGGGTCCGGGCGCGGGGGAGACGCTCAGCGCGGCGGTGACCATCACGCGTGACGAGCCGGTTGCCGACACCAACGGCGACGGCGTTCCGGATGAGTGGCTCATCGGGCACGGGCTGGATCCCCTGACACCGGCCGGACAGATGGCCAGCAACGGCTACACCTACGGGGAGTCCTATCTGATGAATCTGGACCCCGCTGATGCCGGCACGCCTCCGTTCGTCATGGGCCCCGTGGACAGCAGCCGTTTCACGTTCGACGCCCCGACCAACTGCCGCTACATGGTGCAGTTCACCACCAACCTGCTTGCGCCGTTCGAAGACATGGGCGAGGGCGTGGATGTCGGCCATGAAATCCAGATCAACGGACTTCCGAACGGCTTCTATCGTGTGCGCTTCTATGACGAGGAGGGCGAGAACGAGTCCGTGACCGTAAGTGCAGCGCCGGGCAGCACGACCTTCACCAACGGCGCCGGTCTGCCAGTGAGGCTGAACGTTTCCGGAGTGAATGTTGAAGTCTCGACCTATGCCGTTGCCGGCGGCGCCCCAGTGGCGTTCACCAACGGGGAGGTCATCACGATTGGAGCGGGTCTGACGAATAATCAGACTGTGCTGCTGACACTCTACGGGGAAACATCACGCGGCGTTTCGGACAATGCCGTGTACGGCTATACTTACACCGATCCTTCCGCCCTGGCGATGACGCACGTCGGCGGCACGCATCACTGGGTCAGTGATGAGAACCAGGTGTTCATCAACTCCGCCGGCTATCCGGAAGGGGCTTCCGTCGAGGCCTGGGTGGTCTACAGCATCAATCCTGATCCCGAGGATACGAATGCATGGCCGCTGGTGGCCATGGAGCGCATTCCCGACTGGGAGAACGGCGACTGGTGGCACAAGGATCTTGAGGTGCTGACCAACGGCACCATTGTGCAGTTCGCCATCATGATGAAGGACGCCTACGGGACGGAGTTCTGGGACAACAACGGCGGCAGTGATTACGTCGTCACCATCGGATCGGTCGAGCCGCCGCCGCAGGGCGGCGACAAGCCGTATTCAACGAACCCGTCACTGGGGCAGCGCGGCACCATGACCATTGACGGGAATCCGTCCGGATGGACCACAAATCACCTGATTGCCCTGGATATGGCCAACGACGATCCGCGGTCCCTGTCCAGCAACTGGACCATGCATGAGGCGCCGATCGACCTGACGCACATGTGGGCGGCCTGGGATGACGATAATCTGTATCTCGCCTGGCAGTATGTGGACGTGACTGACGTGATTGATCCTGCCAACGCGGGCGGCGCGGCCAGCGGGAAAATTTCCAACAACGACGGTATTCTGCAATGGATTGTCATAGACACGAAGGCCAGCGAGGGGGCCACCACGGACGTGTGGGGCAAGAAGAACAGCTGGGTGGGGGCCAACAAGCCTGATTACCAGATATACCTTGCGGGCAGTCTCTGGCAGGGCTACATCTCGCGCGCGGTGGATGGCGTATTCGCTTTGGACGATGGCGGAACAAACTACAACACCATCGCCGCGGCGGGAATAACGGCTGCCAAGGGGAGCACCTTCGGCGCCGCCAGTCTCTGGGGCGTCGGGGATGCAGACAACCGCTTTGACGGCGGCGCACCCACGCGCAACTTCCTGAGCGAGGGGCACAGCACCAGCCGCGACAGCTTCTACGAGATGAGCATCCCGCTCAGTTATCTCGAAATCACCGCTGCTCAGCTCGATTCCGGCGCCGGCATCGGCATTATGATCGGCGGCGGTTCGGAATCCAGTATGGACTCCATTCCGCACGATGAAACCACGCTGGATCTGCCGGGGGTTGAAAGCTACAACTCCTCCTTTGAATGGGGAGACAGCGACAACTTCACTTCGCCGTTCTCGCGCATCGGCCACTGAGCGGGCCTGTGTTTTTCCAATGACTGGAAGTTTCCCGGCAAAAACTTCCAGTCATTGGAACTTTTCTCCGCAGACTTGCAGTGATTGGAACCTTTTCCCGGCCGGAAAATATTTTCGGGAAATGCAGTTGACGGAGCCGGCCTGATCGGATATTTTCGCCGGACTTTTCCGCGGGAACGTGGACGGACCAAAAAATAAGGAAAAAAATGACGGCACCGACAAAGAACAAAAAGCTTCTCGCATGGGTGGCGGAGGTCGAAAAGATGTGCACCCCGGACCGTGTGGTCTGGTGCGAAGGCACGAAATCCGAGTACGACCGGCTGATGAACCAGATGGTTGAATCGGGTTCGGCCGTCCGGCTCAATGAAAAACTGCGGCCGAACAGTTTTGCCTTCAATTCCGATCCGTCGGACGTGGCTCGTGTTGAGGACCGCACGTATATCGCCTCCCGCACAAAGGAGGAGGCCGGCCCGACGAACAACTGGATTGATCCGGTGGAGCTCAAAAAAACGATGCGCGCGCTCTACACGGGATGCATGAAGGGCCGCACGATGTACGTAATCCCGTTTTCAATGGGCCCGATCGGCTCGCCGATCGCGAAGATCGGCATTGAAATCACCGACAGCCCCTACGTGGTCTGCAACATGCATATCATGACCCGCGTGAGCAAGAAGGTTCTGCAGGTGCTGGGCGACGACGGCGAGTTCATTCCCTGCCTGCATTCCGTGGGCGCGCCCCTGGAGCCGGGCCAGAAGGATGTGCCGTGGCCCTGCGCGCCGATTGAGAAGAAGTACATCGCTCATTTCCCGGAGAAGAACCTGATCTGGTCGTTCGGCTCCGGCTACGGCGGCAACGCCCTGCTGGGGAAGAAGTGCCTCGCGCTGCGCATTGCGTCGAATATGGCGCGCAACGAGGGCTGGATGGCCGAGCATATGCTCATCCTCCGCATGATCAATCCGGAAGGCCGCAAGTATCATATCGCCGCGGCGTTCCCGAGCGCCTGCGGAAAAACCAACCTGGCCATGCTGCAGTCCACGATTCCCGGCTGGAAGGTCGAGACAATCGGGGATGACATCGCCTGGATGAAGATTCGTCCGGACGGCCGCCTGCACGCGATCAATCCGGAATACGGGTTTTTCGGCGTCGCGCCCGGAACGTCAAAGGCCTCCAATCCGATGGCGCTGGCCTCCTGCAGCAAGAACAGCATTTTCACCAACTGCGTGGTCACCAGCGAAGGCGACATCTGGTGGGAAGACATCGGCTGCGAGTGCAGGAGCGGAACGGACTGGAAAGGGCAGCCCTTCCATTCGGGCATGAAGGACAAGGACGGCAGGGCGGTCAAGGGCGCGCATCCGAACGCGCGCTTCACGGCCCCGGCATCTCAGTGTCCCGTGATCTGTCCGGACTGGGAGGATCCCGAGGGGGTGCCGATTGACATCTTCATCTTCGGCGGCCGCCGCACCACCACGGTGCCGCTGGTGCATGAAGCGCTGAGCTGGGAGCACGGCGTGTTCATGGGTGCCACAGCGGCCTCCGAACCCACCGCCGCCGCGCTGGATGTGAAACAGCATCTGCGGTTTGATCCCTTCGCGATGAAACCCTTCTGCGGATACAATGCGGCCGATTATTTCGCCCACTGGTTCAAGATGGGCGCGCGAATGGACGACAAGGCCCCGCGTATTTTCTATGTCAACTGGTTCCGCAAGAACAAGGACGGAAAATGGCTGTGGCCCGGTTTCGGCGAGAACAGCCGCGTGCTCAAGTGGATGTGCGAGCGCGTGGACGGCCGGGTTGAAGCGCGCGAGACGCCTATTGGCCTGATGCCGAAGGACGGCGATCTCGACCTGAAGGGCCTGAACATCTCCCCGGATGATTATGCGGAACTGATGAAGGTGGATGCGGGCCTGTACCGGAATATGCTGTCGGATATTGCCGATTACCTGAAGGAATTCGGGGACCGGCTTCCCTCCCAGATGACGCATCAGCTTGAAGCGCTGAGGAAACGGCTCGATTAGCGGCGCCTGCCGCTTTCAGCCGGGCCACGGCCCAGCGGGCGGCCTTCTGTTTCGGAGTCAGCCCGGCCATGGCCGGGCTGGTCGAGGGCAGGCGGATATATTCCAGAGTCTTCAGTTCGGCCGGCAGGTGCGGTTTCACGCGCCGGACGTATTCCCTCTCCGCCCGCGCCCCGTTGAAAAGAACAGTCTGGATTCCCGGATGTTCCCGAAAGAAGGATACGAAATCGTTCACGATGATTGAGCGGTCATCAATGGATGCATCAAGACTCCCGTCCCGCCGGCATTCTTTCAGGACATCCCAGAGCGCGATGCCGCAGCGCGCAAGACGCCGGCAGCGGTGCGCATAGGCTGCGTCGGGGGAGAATCCGAACAAGCGGCCCATGATGGGCCAGAAGGCGTTTCGCGGATGGGCATAGTACTGCCGCTGCCGCAGCGATTCCTCCCCCGGCATGCTCCCTAGAATCAGCACACACGGCCGGCCATCGGCAATGGGCGGAAATCCCTTTTTCATGCCCTCAATGATGGCGCGGTTTCTGCCGGTGTCCAGAAATTCCGCACGGCTTGATTCAATTTGATTTGTGAATCCGCCCGGGAGAAGTATCTTCTGCGGCAATGAAGCAGTTTTGGACAGAACCCGCCCCGGCGGATGTGGAAGCGGCCCGGCGTCGGACGCTGAAACTTTCCGTGTGGGACGGCGCCTTCTGGTCCGTCATGGCCGGATTCGGAGACATGTATCTTTCTCCGTTTGCGGTTTTCCTCAGGGCGGGAAGCTGGGCCATCGGGCTGCTGACGACGATGCCCCCGCTGCTGGGCGCGCTCGCGCAGATGATCGGTGCGCACTGGGCCGACCGGCTGGGCCGCCGCCGCGACCTGATTGTCCCGCTGATCATGCTGCATGCCCTTGTGTTTCTCCCGATATTCTTTGTTCCGCTGCTGTTCCGGTCCGCGGCCGTCCCGGCCCTGATTCTGCTTGCGGCCCTGGGGGTGATGTTCAACATGGCGGCCGCGCCGATCTGGACGAGCATGATGGGGGAAGTGGTGCCCGGCGCGACACGCGGCGACTACTGGGGCCGCCGCAGCCGCATACTGACGCTGACCGTGCTGCTGGCATCCCTGACGGCCGGCGGCATCCTGTCCCTTTTCCAGCGGGCGGGGCTCACATGGGCGGGATTCGGCATTCTTTTCAGTGTGGCGTTTCTGGCGCGTTTCATCTCGGCATTGATCCTCAGGCGGCATTATGATCCGCCTTATGCGCCGGGGCCGGAGGCGCATTTCACATTCCTGGATTTCATCCGCCGGATGCCCCATTCCAACTTCGCCCGCTATGCGCTGTATTTTTCGCTGATGATGGGCGCATCGAACATCGCGGCGCCCTTTTTCACCGTCTACATGCTTCGGGATCTGAAGTGGGATTATGCCCACTACACACTGTCGCAGGCCGTATTCCTGCTGACACAGGTTCTGCTGGTGGGGTGGTGGGGCAGAATCGGCGACCGGTACGGCAACCGGGTCGTGATTGCGGCGACCAGCTTCATTCTCCCGCTGCTCCCGTTTTTGTGGATGTTCAGCACGAATTATTCCTATCTGCTTGTCGTGCAGCTTGTGTCGGGGATCGGCTGGTCGGGGTTCACCATCGCGGCACAGAATTTCACGTTCGATGCAGTGTCAGTCCAGAAGCGCGCCCGTGTCGCCGCCTGTGTGAGCGTGCTTCACGGGCTCTGCATGTTTGCAGGAGGCACTCTGATAGGAGCGCCTCTGGCCAATCACCTGCCGTCTGTCTACACGCTGGGGCCGCTACGGGTCGGTTTCATCTCTTCTCTTCCCGGCCTGTTTGCCGTTTCGGGCCTGGCGCGTTTCGCCGTGGCGGCGCTCCTGCTGCGGAGGTTTGCGGAGGTCCGGGACGGACACGAGCAGATTCATCCCGCTCAGCTCATCCTTCGGCTGGCCGGCGGCGGTATTATTGCGGGATTCTTGAACGGGCTGCTCAGGCCAGAAGGGAAAGAAGGTCCGTCGGCCGGCTGAGCAGGGCCCGCGCTCCGGCCTGCCGCAGTTCATCCTCTGTGCGGAATCCCCAGAGCGCGCCTGCGGGGAAAAATCCGGCGCGCACGGCGGTCTGCATGTCCACATCACTGTCGCCCAGATAGAGGACTTCTTCCGGCCGAAGGCCGAGATGCCGCGTCATGGCCAGTGCTCCGGCGGGGTCGGGTTTTACGGGAACACCCGGCTGCTCGCCGCGAACGGGGTCGAAGGTCCATCGGGAAAGAAATCGTTTCACGCAGAGTTCGACCGCGGCCTGGGGCTTGTTGCTGAGCACGGCCATGCGGACTCCGTTCTGATGCAGTGCATCAAGCAGCTGCGGAATGCCGTCGTAGAGCCGTGTTTTATGGTCCCATCGCGCATCATATTCCCCGCGAAAGTCCTTGTAGCAGGCCTGCACGGTGTCTTCCGTCCTTCTCTCCGGAGGAATGGCGCGTGTGATCAGTGTAATGGCGCCGCTGCCGACAAAATGACGATAGGCCTTGATCGGATGGACCGGCAGCCCATTGCGGGCCAGGGCCGCATTGGCAGAATCCGCCAGATCCTGAAGGGTGTCCAGCAGGGTCCCGTCGAGATCGAAAAAGACAGCGCGTATCTTCACTGGTCCTGCAGGGTGGAGATGAAGCGGTCGGCCTCCGCAATGGATGCCTCCATGTCCCGGACCAGCCGGTCCACATTGGTTTGCACGCTGATCAGTTCGCTGCTGAGTCCGGCAATGGCCCGCGCATTGAGATTGTGCTTGAGATAGAGCACCTGGTCGCGCAGCGGGGTGAGGGCCGGCTCCAGCTTCGACTCGGCCTTTTTCATCGCCGCGATGAGATCCTCATACCTTCCCTTCGTCAGGTCGTATTTCTCCTGGCTGGAACGCGCCAGTTCCCGGTTGGAGTACTGCTTGATTTCCCCGCGCCATTCGCGGAACAGGGCCCTGGATACATCTTCAACGGCGCGGATGCGGTCGCGCACCTCCTGTGCGCCGGCTTCGCTTTTCTGCAGCACGGCATTAAGACGGTTGTATTCCTTTTCAAGGTCTCCGCCCTTGAAGTTCACCACGCTCTTGAAGGCCTCCATGGCTGAGACGAACTGCTCTTTGGTCTCGTCCTGCGCGTCGCGCGCGGCCTTGACGCGGCTGACCATGATGTCGCGCTTGTGCACGCCCATTTTTTCCATGGCGCCGAAATATACCGACTGGCAGCCCGTGGCCGCCAGCAGCAGTATGCTCAATAAAAGATTGCGTCGCATAACACAGTCTCCCTTCTTATTCCCCCTGCATCCTATCCGTGGCCGGAGTAAATATCAAGTTCATGGCGAGTCCGGCGCTGAAAGTGCGCATTGCCATTCGTTGCGCGCCCGGGTATATTGAATTCCGCGAGTGGATTCCGGTTATGGGAACAGACTTGACGGCCCGGACAGTGCGATGGCTTGTCCTGCTTTGTCTCACGGCGGCAGGAGGCTCTCTCTGTGCCCAGTCCCCGGCGGAGCCGCTGAAGCTGGCCGGCTACGTGGAGGTGACATCCCCGCAGATCAGGCTCTCCGTTCCCGATGCAGACGTGGCATTTCGGGCCGGCGACAACATCCCTCTTTTCCAGGAAAACGCGGACTATTTTGTCGGCATCATCAGCGGGGAGGCTCCCTTCAGGCGCCTGGTGGCCGTTCGCCGGCCGATATGGGCTGATCCCCCGGTCTGGGTGACTAAAGAAGGCCGCATGGTTTTCGGCAGCGCAGCATCCTCCAGCAGGGGCCATGTTGAATTCGAGGCTGGAAAGAAACTGGGTGTCGCTGCAGTCGAAGGGAAAGCCTATCAGGTGCTGCTGAAAAGCGGAGAGCACCTGATTCGGCTTGATGTCCCGGTGAACAAGCGCGGTCTGGGTGAACTGGTCGCTGTTCGGAGCGAATGGCGCCGAAAACCCGCACAGCGTGTGATTGCCATGACCTCTAAAACAAACGTTCCGGACGTGACGGCGCGCGCATCCGCCAGTACCGGCGCCCCGCCGGAGTCCGCCGCTGAGCCCGTTCCGGATGACGCTCCGGGGGAGGATGTCTCCAAGCTGTCAAGAATGCTGCAGATGGCGAGGGAGCACATGGACCGGCCGGACAGCACCAATGCTCCCTCGGCGCCGGAGGCCGATAAGGAGGACACGGTTGAAGAAACCGGCGATGCAGAGCGGACTTGGGCACTCCCGCAGTGGTGGCCCTATGCGCTTTCACTCTTTTTTGCAGTGGCCCTGCTTCCGCTCTACCGCAGGTATCGCAGGCAGCGGGCGCAGGCTCCGCCGCGGCCGCCAAAACCCAAAAAGGAAAAGAAACCCTCCAGAAAGAAAAAAATATCACGTGAGAAAAAGAAAACGGTCAAGGTGTCTCCCGCCCCGCCGGAGGACGTGGAGCCTGCACCTGCGCCGGCTCAGGATGTGACGGAGACCCTGCCTCTCGCGAAGCGGAGTGCGCAGGAAATTCCGGTGGTTGAAGCAAAGAGCGCAGAACCTTCTGCCGAGGGATTCATGATCGGGCGTTATCAGGCGAAGAGCGTGCAGGGGCGCGGAACCACCGGTATTGTGTACAAGGCATGGCAGGAGGATCTCAAGCGGACGGTTGCGCTCAAGGTCCTGAAAGAAGGCCGGCACGCCTCCATGGAGGCCAAACTCCGCTTTCTGAGGGAGGCGCAGGCGCTGGCCCGGCTGCGCCACCCCAATATCATTACCGTGTATGAAGTGGGTGAAATCGACGGCCAGCCGTTCTTCAGCATGGATTTTGTGGATGGAACTTCGCTGGACAAACTGATCATGACCAGTCGTCCCGGCCTGCGCGATTCAGTTGAACTCTGCCGCCGGATCGCCGAAACCGTTCATTACGCGCATGAAAACGGAATCATTCACCGGGATCTGAAGCCCGGAAACATCATCGTGGACTACAGGGGGGAGCCGGTCATCACCGACTTCGGTCTCGCCCGCAATCTGGACAGCGGCGTGCTGTCAATGTCGGGCGACATCATCGGCACGCCCTCCTACATGTCTCCCGAGCAGGCGCAGGGGAAAACCGCGGAAGTGGATGTTCGCACGGATGTGTATTCCATTGGCGCGGTGCTTTATTCCCTGCTGACAGGGAAAAGCCCGTTTGCCCGGGCCTCGCTCCTGGAGACGCTCAATGCGGTGATTAATGAAGCGCCCGAATCCATTCGCAGGCTGAATGCCCAGGTGGACCGCGAACTGGCGGGAATCTGCATGAAGGCCATGGCGAAAAACAAGGCGCAGCGCTATGCGACAGCGGAAAAGCTGGCGGATGCGCTGGCCCGTTATCTGGCCGTGCCGCCGCTGCAGCGCCGCTGGCGGCAGGTGCACCAGTCTCTCCGCGCGGTGTTCAGGAAGAAGCCTGTTCCTGAAAACCCGTAAATACTTCTGGAATCGCGGCTCATCTTTGGTACTTTCTTCTCCACGGGCCGGCGGTCGGCCGGAAAACAGCATGCTGACGTTGACCATAGTGAAAGGGCCCGGGACCGGGCAGATATTCCCGCTGGACAAGCCGGAAGTGATGATCGGCCGTGAGCCGGGCGACGGCATCACGCTCGAGGATCTTTCCGTTTCCCGCCGGCATTTCCGCCTGATTCTCGGCACACCCACTCCGGAAATCGAAGATATGGGGAGCCGCAATGGAACCCTGCTGAACGGGAAACCCGTGACCCGTCATGAGCTGCACACCGGGGATATCATTGAAATCGGCCAGACCACCCTGCGCTTTGATCTCATCAAGACCCGCGAAGAAGACATGAACTTCGACGCGAACTTCAACGCGACCGCCACGATCCCCATGCATGTGCTGCGCACAGAGGTCTTGGGCATCCGGGATGCCGAAAGCCGCGACGTCGCCGCGCTCAACAAGGCGCGCAACGCGCTGGCGGCGGCCAACCGGGCCGGTCAGGCGATCAGCGCCATTCTCCGCACAGAAGAACTGTATCACAAGGCAGTTGAGATTGTTCTGGATGAAATTCTCCATGTGGACCGGTGCGCTGTGCTTCTGAAAAGCCCGAACAGCCCGCTGTTCAGTCCCGCATCATGGTCTGTGCGCGGCACCCCGGCGGGTCCGGAGGTATTTCCGTACAGCCGGTTTCTGGCCAAATACACCTGTGACGAACAGATGGCCGTGCTGATTCAGGACATGCTGCACGATGAGCGTTTTCAGGCGGAGGATACGGTTCGAAGCCAGTGCATCCGGTCTGCCATCTGTGTGCCTCTGATAAGCAAAAGCAACCTGCTGGGTGTGCTGTACGCCGATACACTCGGAGACGCGGCGCAGTTCAGCCAGGACGATCTGAAGCTGCTGGCGATGATCAGCCTGCAGCTCTGCACCGCGCTGGAAACGGCCCGCCTCTACGAGAACCTGCTGGAAGAAAAAGCGGCCACGGAAACCGCGCACCGTGAACTGAAGGAAACTCAGGAGAAAATGCTGCAGCATGAGCAGATGGCCGCCATCGGGGAATTTTCCGCCGGGCTGGTGCATGACTTAAAGAATCCCCTCACTGTCATTCTGGGCCATACGCAGTTCTGCCAGCTTCAGTTTGCCCGTCAGGGGGACGTGCCTCCGGATTTCCGCGACCGGATATGCAGAAGTCTGGAGGAAATTGGGAAAGGTGTTTCTCATACCAACCATATCGTGGAACAGCTTCTGGAGTTCGCCCGGAAATCCATGCCGAACAAGGAGGAAGTTCACATCAACGGTTTGGTAAATGAAGTGCTGGAGTTTATTGCTCCCGAGGCTGAGCGGGCGGCCGTGACCCTTGAGCGGAAACTTCAGGCGGATATTCCGGTCATCCGGCTTGACCATGCGCAGATCAAGCGCGCCTTCATCAATATCGTGATGAATGCCATTCAGGCCATGCCGAATGGAGGAACCCTGACGGTGGAAACCTCGTTGCAGCGGCGCAGAACCGGAGTCGAGGTTCTTGTCCGCTTCACCGACACAGGGGTAGGCATGGCCCCGGAAGCCGCCCGACGGGTCTTTCAGCCCTTTTTCACCACCAAAACAAAAACAGGCGAAGGATACACGGGCACCGGACTGGGCATGGCTGTGACCTATGGCATCATCGAGAGCCACGAGGGGAGTATTTCCCTGACCAGCAAAAAGGGCGAGGGCACCACATTCTTCGTTGCACTTCCGATCGAGCTCCCTCCGGCCGTCACGCAGCGCATCCGATTGTAGCCGGAGCGGCGTCCGATCAGTCCGTATCGCCAATTTCCTGACTGATGCGCATCGAACAGAACTTAGGCCCGCACATGGTGCAGTAATGCGTGGAGCCGTCCTTGACGTCCGGATGCGTTTTCGTTTCTTCCAGCGCTTCTGCCCGGAGCGCGCGGGCCTTTTCGGGGTCCAGCGCCAGTTCAAACTGCTTTTCCCAGTCGAACGTGACCCTTGCGCGGGAGATGGCATCGTCGCGATCGCGAGCATGCGGCCGCCTGAGCGCGATGTCGGCCGCGTGAGCCGCGATTTTGTATGCGATGACCCCTTCGCGCACATCCCGGACATTGGGCAGGCCCAGATGCTCCTTGGGGGTGACATAGCAGAGCA
>Ga0116143_10001777_pt1 | contig 25157 bp, 20 predicted proteins | sample AD_UKC034_MetaG_FD_89745 | JGI IMG/M metagenome (GOLD analysis project Ga0116143, IMG submission 89745) | Active sludge microbial communities of municipal wastewater-treating anaerobic digesters from USA - AD_UKC034_MetaG | ecosystem: Engineered > Bioreactor > Anaerobic > Digestate | place: USA...
GGTCGGTGGCGCGGGTGGTGGTGTCCGTCGCTTTGCCAACGGCGGCGCGGTGGCTCCGGCCTTTCCCCGGATGAGCGGTGGCTCGGTGCCCGGCTCCGGCCACCACGACACCGTGCCGCGCACCTTGGACGCCGGTGCTTTCGTGATCCGCAAGGCAGCCGTGCAGAAGTACGGCAGCGGCGCGCTCTCGCGGTTGGCCAGTGGGGTCGCACACTTTGCACGCGGCGGCCCGGTGGCGATGTTCGGCGGCGGCAAGACGCCAGATGCCGACCCGAACGACAAGCCAAGCAGGCCCAAGAAGAACCGCGAAGCGTTCGAGGCGCTGAAGATGATCGATCTCGGCCTGCAGGGGATGAACGAATACACCAGTTGGCTGCAGTGGAATTACGGCGCATCGGTCAGTCTGGATATGCGCAGCAAGACGATGGACAACTACGGTAAGCAGGCGCAGCAGGATCGCCGCACGCTGGAAGAGTTCATGAGCCGCAAGACGCTCACCGGCAACGAGCGCCAGAACCTCGAACGCATCAAGCAGACGTGGCGCTCTGCGATGGCGCAGCCCCTGCTCTGGGGCAAAGACCTGGAGCGCGAGCTGATCGACTACATGGAGCAGAACCAGGGCGAGTTCTACCGGCGCGGCGGCTTGGCGAAGTCCGACACCGTCCCGGCGATGCTCACCCCGGGTGAGTTCGTCGTGAACCGGCAGGCCGTCTCTCGCTACGGCGCAGGGTTCTTCGAGGCCATCAACAACCTGAACGCTCCGGCGCAGGCACTGGCCGGACGCGCGCTGGCAGGCATTCAGGGTTTTGCCTCGGGCGGTCTGGTGCAGCCCGCCAGCCGCAGCCTGCCGCGTCCGTCGCTGCCCGATGGCACACCCGCTCGCACCGTGCGCGTGGAGCTGTCTTCGGGACAGCAGAAGGTCAACGCCACGGTCGATGCGCGCGACGAAGCGCGGCTGCTGCAACTGCTGGACGCCGCCCGCGCCCGCACGGCTTGACCGTGCGTTCCTGTCTTTCTGCCTGAAGGTTTCCCGATGCAACTGACGAACCTCGACACCGGGGTGGCTCTGCCATTGCCCGACGACTTGCTGTGGAGCGACGAGCACGCGTGGTCGCCCGCCGTGGCGTCCACGTCCTACCTCATCACGGGTGCCTTGTTGATCCAGTCCGCCACCCGGCAGGCAGGACGCCCGATCACGCTGGTGGGCGCACCCGACATGGCGTGGGTGACGCGCGCCACGGTCGAGCAGTTGCGGGCGTGGGCCGCGATTCCGGTGGGCGGCACCACGGGCCGCTTCGAACTGAGCTTCACCGATGGCCGTGTCTTCACGGTCGCCTTCCGCCACGCGGAGACAGCCATCGAGGCCGAACCCGTGCTGGGCATTCCGGCGCGATCCGGCTCCGACTTCTACCGCCTGACCCTTCGATTCCTGGAGATTTGAGATGCCGATTCAATCCGGCGACGTGAAACTGCTGAAGTCCGCCGTGATGGCGGACGTGCCCGAAGGCGGCGGCGCGCCCACGGGCCTCGTGATCGCCGACGGCGTCTCGAACGCGATCTTTCCGGACATCTCCGAACTGGATCGCGCCGGAGGCCGCGTCAATCTGCGCAAGAGCTTCGTGCAGGTGGCCACCGACGACACCGACACCTACTTCGGGGCCAACGTCATCGTGGCCGAGCCGCCGCAGGACGCGCGCGTCAGCGTCACGCTGTTCTCCACCAAGAAGACCTTCGACACCCGCGAGCAGGCGCAGACCCGCATCGAGGCCTACCTCAACAAGGGCCCCGAGTGGGCGGGCTATCTGTTCGAGAACCACATCGCGGGCCAGCGCGTGGTGCAGTTGTTCCAGCGCCCGAGCGACGCCGTGCCCAACGTCGGTCAGACCCTCGTCCTGATCGAGAACGAAGGCCTGCCGACGCAGAAGGAGCAGTACATCCGCGCCACCGCCGTCTCGGTGGTCGAACGCACCTTCACCTACAACACCGACCAGGACTACAAGGCGGCGGTCGTCACGGTGGCGATCAGTGACGCGCTGCGCTTCGATTTCACCGGATCGCCCGCGACGCGCACCTTCACGCGCGCCAACAACGCCACCCGCACGCGCGACACGGTGGTGGCCGATGCGGGGACCTACGTCGGCGTGGTGCCGCTGACGCAAGCGGCCAATGTGGGCGACTTCACCCTCAAGGGCGCGTCCATCTACACGCAGCTCGTGCCCAGCGCCCAGACCGAGACGCCAATCTCCTTCGTTCCACCCTACGCCGCAGCGGGCTTGCCGGTGCCGGGTGCGGCACCCGTGAGCTACACGGCCAGCCATGCCTGGAACACCACCCTCAAGTTCAATCTGCCGGGCGGCTGCCTGCCCGGATCGCTGTCCATCGTCACCGACGGCGTCACGATCTTCGACGACGCGGGCCTGCTCAAGACCGCCAGCGGCACGCTGGGCACCATCGACTACGCCAACGGCATCCTGAGCCTGAACTCGGGCTCGATGTCCAACAGCAAGTCCATCACCTACACGCCCGCCGCGTCTTTGCAGCGCGCGCCGCAAAGCTCGGAGATCGCGGTCACGCCGGAGTCGCGCAGCCAGTCCTACGTCGGCACCGTGAACCCGGTGCCGCAGCCCGGCACGCTCTCCATCAGCTACATGGCGCAGGGCCGCTGGTACGTGCTGTCGGATGGCGGCAACGGCTCGCTCAAGGGGCTGGACGCCAGCTACGGCGCAGGCACCTTCAACAAGAACACCGGGGCCTTTGTCGTGACCTTGGGCGCGCTGCCCGACGTGGGCTCGTCCCTGATCCTGACGTGGAACGTGCCGACGCAGGAAACGCAGCAGCCGACCGCGATCCTCAAGGCATCGCAGGCCTTGCAGCTCGCCCCGCCCGAAGGCAAGAGCGTGCAGCCGGGAACGCTCACCATCACCTGGCCGCACGAGAGCGGCACCGGCACACGCACGGCGTCCGCCGCCACCTCCGGCACGCTCAGTGGAGCCGCTACCGGCAACCTGAACGTCGCGCAGAACCTCTTGAGCTTCGCGCCCAACGTCCTGCCGCCGGTCGGCGCGCTGCTGACGGTGGACTACGTCGCGGGCCCCAAGCAGGAAGACAGCTTCGCGCACCCCTCGCGCGACGGTCAGGGCAAGGTGCCGGTGACCGCGACCCTGGGCTCCATCGAGCCGGGTTCGCTGGAGATCGAATGGAACACCCTGACCGACACCGCCGTGCTCGGGGTCTACACGCTGCAGCAGATTCAGGCGATGGGGCTGGGCCTGTGGAACGGGGTCGATCCCACGCAATACGCCCGCGACGATGGTGCGGGCAACGTGCTGCGCTCCGGCGTCGTGATCGGCACCGTCAACTACGCGACCGGGGCGGTGCAGTTCCAGCCCGACGTGACCGTCAAGATTCCGAGCCCTGTCTATGGCGCGCAACGCCTCGGCTGGGCCTCTGGCGTGGGCCAGATGTTCCGCCTCAACTACGGCGGCATCAGCTACGTGGACGCGCCGTCGCTGTACCCGAACGACGAGTCCGGCTACGTCAAGCTGCGCTACAACAGCGCGGGCTCGACCAGCAACCACAGCGAGACGTTCGCGTTCAGCCCATCGTTTCGGCTGGTGCCGGGCGTGAACGCGCAGGTGGTGACCGGCACGGTGCTGCTGGCCATCGCAGGCAGCCAGCCCTGGGGCGACAACGGTCAGGGCACGCTGCGCGAATTCACGCCCAGCGGCTGGGTCACGCGCGGCAGCATCAACTACCTCGCCGGGGCGGTGACTCTAACCTCCTGGTCGGCGGGCTCGGCCAACAGCATCACGCGCGCCAGTTGCGTGACCACGGTCGGCGAGAACATCTCCAGCGAGTACGTGTTCCGCACCGGTGCCGCGCCGCTGCGCCCGGGATCGCTGTCCATACAGTTCGCCCGTGCCGTGGGTGGCACGCAGACCGTGACGGCAGGCATCGACGGCGTGATCAGCGCGTCCGGCGTCAGCGGGAATGTCGATTACGACACCGGCCTCGTGCGCGTGCGCTTTGGTACCGTGGTCACGGCGGCGGGCAACGAGAGCGAGCCGTGGTTCGACGCCGAGAACGTCCGACCGGACGGCAAGATCTTCCGACCCGAGCCGGTGGCGGCCTCCAGCCTGCGCTACAGCGCCGTGGCCTACAGCTATCTGCCCCTGGATGCAGCGCTGCTGGGCATCGACCCGGTGCGCCTGCCCAGCGACGGACGGGTGCCGATCTTCCGGCCCGGTGGCTTTGCGGTGGTCGGCCACACCGGTCGCATCACGACCTCGGTCAGCAACGGCCAGACCATCGACTGCGCGCGGGTGCGCCTGTCGCGGGTGCGCGTGGTCGGCCACGACGGCGTGGTCATCCACACCGGCTACGCCACCGATCTGGAGGCAGGCTCCGTCATCTTCACCGACGTGACCGGCTACAGCCAGCCGGTGACCATCGAGCACCGCATCGAGGACATGGCCGTGGTGCGCGATGTGCAGATCAACGGCGAGATCAGCTTCACGCGCCCGCTGACCCACAACTATCCACTGGCCAATCTTGGCGATCCCGGCTCCGGCAGCTTCGTCTCCAGCGCCTTGGTGGCCGGTGATCTGTTCGCCCGCGTGAACCTCGTGTTCGACCAGAGCACCTGGAACGGCGGTTGGTCGGATGAGCTGGTGGGCAGCGCCGCCACTGCCACCTTCAACCACACGCAGTACCCGATCACGGTCACCAATCGCGGGGCGCTCACCGAGCGCTGGGTGGTACGCATGACCAACAGCACCTCGTTTGAGGTCATCGGCGAGAACGTCGGCGTGATTGCTACCGGCAACACCAGCGCCGACTGCGCACCCATCAATCCCGCAACCGGGGTGCCGTACTTCCGCCTGCCCGCGCTCGGCTGGGGTAACGGCTGGGCCACCGGCAATGTGCTGCGCTTCAACACCATCGGCAGCCAGTTCCCGGTGTGGGTGGTGCGCACCGTCCAGCAGGGGCCGGAATCCGTGCCCGACGACCACTTCACGTTGCTGATTCGCGGCGACGTCGACACCCCTTGACCATAAGGAATCAATGCAATGGCTGACCTCACCGTCAAATACTTCAACAGCGGCATGACCGGCGCGCCGCAGATCAGCAACAACTGGGGCGATCTGGTGACGATGCTCGATGCCTGCCTCGTCAACGGCTTCGCCTTGAAGGCCATCGACACGCTTACCATCGCCGATGGCGTGGCTACCGCCACCATCAGCGCGGGCCACGCCTACCGGCCCGAGCAGGTAGTCGAGATCGCCGGAGCCGACCAGCCCGAGTACAACGGTGAGGTGAGGGTGATCGCCGCCACCGCGACCAGCTTCACCTATGCGGTGATCGGCACGCCCGTGTCGCCCGCGACCAGCGCCACCAGCCTGTCGGCCAAGGTTGCGCCGCTGGGCTGGGAGAAGGCGTTCGCGGGAACGAACAAGGCGGCGTACCGCAGCCAGAACCCGCAGTCACCGCAAAACCTGCTGCTGATCGACGACAGCCTCAAGACGCCCGGCTACACGACGACCTGGGCGAAATGGGCCAACGTCGGCATCGTCGAAGGCCTGTCGGACATCGACACCATCGTCGGTGCGCAGGCTCCGTTCGACCCGAACAACCCGACGCAGAACTGGAAGCAAGTGCAGGCCAACCAGTGGGGTTGGCACAAGTGGTACCACGCACGCCAGGGTGGCTACGACAACACGGGCGATGGTGGTGGCGGCAACCGCAACTGGGTGCTGATCGGCGATGACCGCCTGTTCTACCTGTTCGTCACCAATGCCGCCGGGTACGGCTGGTACGGGCGCAACGGCTACTGCTTCGGCGACATCACAAGCTTCAAGCCCGCCGACAACTACGCCACGGTGCTGTGCGCCGATGACATCTACTGGAGCAATAGCAACCAGCATTCCAGCTATCCCGGCCAGTACAACGGCTACGGGCTCACCCATTCGCTGGACTTCGCAGGCAAGGTGCTGCTGCGCAACCACACCCAGCTCGGCAACCCAGTGCGCTTCGGGCTGACATCCCTGAACACCAACAACGGCCAGCAGGTCTGCGGACGCGGGCCGATGCCGTTTCCGAACGGCCCGGACTACAGCCTGTGGCTGCTGCCGACCTACGTGCGCGAGGAGTCGGGTCATATGCGCGGCCTGATGCCCGGAATGCTGTGGATGCCGCAGGATCGTCCGTACTCGGATCAGACCATCGTCGACAACGTCGTCGGCCAGACGGGCAGGAAATTCCTGCTGGTCAGGACGCAGTACAGCTCGGAAGCCGAAGGCGCGCAGATCGCCTTCGACATCACCGGGCCGTGGAGATAAGCCGTGAGCTGGTGGGACAGCGTGGCGTCCTTGACGCCGGTCGCGGCGTGGGATGCGCTGCACTTCTCGGGCGGGCAACTGCAGGATCAGGTGGGCAGCAATGCCATCACCGTGCAGGGTGGCGTGGCCACGCCATTCCCGCTGTACGGGCTGTACGGCCAGGACAAGCCCTGGCCGTTGGCCACGCCGATGTCCTTGTCCGGCGACTTCGTGCTGGCGGGCTTCGTGATGCACGTCAGCCGAGGGCTGGTGTTCTACAAGACCCTCGGCGACAGCAACAGCTACTTTCTGGATCAGGAGTCCAACGGCGTGATCTACCAGTACGCCAATGGCAGCGGCGGTCAGGTGGGCAGCGGGCCCGCGTGGGGCACGCCGAAATTCATGGCGCTGGTGGTCAGCCCGGCCAGTGCGCGCGTCTACATCAACGACGACTGGGCGGGCGCGGCGTTCGCGCGCTCGTGGGTCGCGGACAGCGTGGGCGGCATCGGCTACTACGCCGATGGCAACGAATACAACATCGGCGGCAGCGAGCGGTTCTTCGCGGCCGGGCTGTGGTCGGGTGCCGCAAGCCTTGCCGACTTGCGCGCGCTGGAAGCCGCCTGCCGCGTTGCGCTCGCCGGACCGCCGGTCGGTGTTCACGCCGCAGCTTTGCATCGCCTGAACAGCCCGAACTCCGAGCAGTGGAACCAGCCGGGCAGCCACCCGCGCCAGTACCGAGGCGTGGCCAGTGGTCGCCGCAACATCCATTTCGGCGGCAACGGTCAGATCACCGGAACCGTCAAGGAGAAGGGCCAGCCCGACCAGCCATTGGTGCGTGAGGTGCTGCTCTACAGCGAAAACACCCACGCCCTGGTGGCGAGCACGTGGTCTCAGGCTGACGGCACGTACCGCTTCGAGCGCATCGATCCCCAACAGCGCTACACGGTGATCAGCACCGACTACCAGCAGCTGTACCGCGCGGTGATCGCGGACAACCTCAGGCCGGAGCCGATGCCATGACCGTCGCCATCACGCAGGAACACAACGAGGCGCGGCTGGCGGGCACGCTGTCCTTCCTCGATGCAGGCAGCAACCCCGCGCGGCTGCGCATCTACGGCGGCACGCGCCCACCCAACCCGGCGGCGACTCCCACCAGCGTGATGCTGGTAGAGATCGCGCTCACCAAGCCCGCAGGAACGATTGCAGGCGGGTTGCTGACGCTCACCCAGCAGGAGGACGGCCTCATTACCGCCACCGGTATCGCCACGTGGGCGCGGCTGGTCAACGGCAGTGAGGTGACGGCACTCGATCTGGATTGCAGCGGCACCGATGGCGCGGGCGATGTGAAGCTCGCCAGCACCAACCTCTATCTGGGCGGGGACGCCCGGATGGTGTCGGCCATCTTGGGCTGAAGGATCGGGGGTGAACGATGCCTGTGAACTCTGGGCAAAACGTCGACCTGCTGTACGACCGACCCGCCGCGCTAGATGCCGATCTGATCTTCGGCGCGGACTACGTGCCGCCGCGCAACGACGTGGTGGTACAGGCCACGCTGCCGCTGCCGCTCGTCAGCATTGCCTTCATTCCGCCTGCGCGGCTGGAGGTGCTGGCCGAGCTGCCGGGCCTGACGGGCAGCACACTCATCCTGCGCCCGAGCGTGCCGCTCAACGTCGGTGTGGCCAACCTGCCCGGCGTGGTGCTCACCGGCGAGGTGCACTACGCCTCGCGCACCCAGCGCCCCACGGTCGGCCAAACGGCACACGAGTGGCAGCAAACCGTGCAGCACAAGGACGGCGCAGCGCAGCGCCAGCAGGACACGACGGCGACGCCCGCAGGTTGGGGCGCGGTGTGGCAGCGTGGGGCTGTGTCGGTGCACGGCATCGTGCACCGCCTGCCACCGGTCTTGGTGGCCGCGCCGCTGCTGCGCGCTACCCGCCAGCAGCAGGCGACGCACTTGCACGGGGTAACCGGGTTCGCCCATGAGAATGCGAGGCCCATCGTGCAGATTCGGACGGGCGCGTTCCAGAACGCCACCCGTTTGCGCGACGCCACGCGCTTCGCGCATCAGGATGGTGACCGAAGCAGGCGGGCCGGTCGGCTCGTGCTCTGGCAGAACGCAAGGCCGCTGACGCAGCGCCAGGGCACGGACTTCCAGAGTGCAAGCCGCCAACCGGTGGGCTGGCGCGGGCGCTACCAGGACGCGATGCGGCCACCGCCCGGCATCAGCGCGTGGGTGATCCCTGAGCCGCCCGAGCCGCCGCGCTGCTACACGCCCAGTGGCCATCTGCTGTTCGCAGCAACGGCTCCGGCCAGTGCCCACCTGCTGTTCTTCTGCGAAAACCACATCGCGCCGCCAGGGCCTGGGCCAGGCGAGCCGGTGGTCGTTCCCATCCGGAGGGTCTACTTCGTGATCAACAACGTGACCCTGCACCGGCTGCCCGATGGCTCGCCCGTGCCGGTGTTCAATCTCTCGCTGTCGCTCGATGCCGCGTCCTGGACGTGGGGCTTCGAGGCACTGCTCCCCGCCGCCGCAGAAAGCCTCGTCGCGCCCGGCAGCAACGGCGGCCCGGTCGAACTGGTGGCAAGCGTCAACGGCACAGCCTTCCGGGTGCAGGCCGAGAGCATCAGCCGCGAGCGGGTGTTTGGCGACGCCAGCATCCGCATCTCGGGTCGCGGGCGCAACGCCGTGCTGGCCGCCCCCTACGCGCCGGTGATGAATTTCCAGCAGTTGCAGGCGCGCACCGCGCGGCAGCTGATGGACGACGCGCTGACGCTCAACGGCATCTCGCTGGGCTGGAGCATCGATTGGGGTCTGACGGACTGGAACGTCCCAGCCGGAGTGTTCACTCAGCAGGGAACGTGGATGGAAGCCTTGGTTGCAATTGCCAGCGCAGCCGGGGGCTACCTGATCCCGCACCCGTCCGACCAGAGCATCCGCGTGCGCCATCGCTATCCGGCCGCGCCGTGGGACTGGGGCACCGTCACGCCTGACTTCGTGCTGCCCGTCGATGCCGTGGCCCGCGAGTCGCTGCGCTGGGTGGAGAAGCCCGACTACAACCGCGTGTTCGTGTCAGGGCAGGACGTCGGTGTGCTCGGTCAGGTCACGCGCGCAGGCACGGCGGGCGATGTGCTGGCCCCGATGGTGGTCGATGCGCTCATCACCGAAGCCGCTGCGGCGCGCCAGCGTGGCATCGCCGTGCTGGCCGACACCGGGCAGCAGATCGAGGTCAGCCTGCGCCTGCCGGTGCTGGCCGAGACGGGAATCATCGAACCGGGTGCCTTCGTCGAGTACCAAGACGGCAGCGTGACCCGGCTTGGCCTCGTGCGCTCGACGCAGATCGAGGCCGGGATGCCAGAGGTCTGGCAGACGCTGGGAGTGCAGAGCCATGCGTAATCTCTACGAACAGTTCCGCCAGCTCATCCCCGACCCGCCGTTGCAGGCGGGCACGGTGGTGGGCGTCGGCGCAGGCAGCGTGACCGTTGCCTTGCCCGGTGGTGGCCTGATCCGCGCACGCGGCAGCGCCGCCATCGGCCAGAAGGTGTTCGTGCGCGATGACGTCATCGAAGGCGTCGCGCCCAGCCTGACGCTGGAAATCATCGAGATCTGAAGCCCAACTTTCCGATCAACCCTGAACCCGCCCACGAGGCGGGTTTCGCATTTCTGGAGACCTGCAATGACTGAACCCGAACAACAAGCGCCCACCGCCCTCGTGGAGAACATGCTGCTTCTGCGCAAGGAGGACTTCGACGATCTGCTCGACCGTGCCGCCGAACGCGGAGCCGAGCGTTGCCTCGCCCACCTCGGGCTGGAAAACGGCAGCGCCGCGAAGGACATCCGCGAGTTGCGCGACCTACTGGAAGCGTGGCGCGATGCCCGCCGCACGGCGTGGCAGACCACCGTCAAGGTCGTGACCACCGGCATCCTGGCCGCGCTGCTGGTGGGGGCCGCCATCAAGCTCAAGCTGATGGGTGGTGGGCAATGAAGCCGCGCATCTGCCTGCTTGATGACTGGCGGCGCGTTCTGCGTCGTGCGTGGAGCATCCGCTTCTCGCTGCTGGCCGCTGCCTTCACGGCGGCGGAAGTGGTGGTGCCGCTGTTTGGCGACGTGCTGCCGCGCGGCGCATTCGTGTTGCTGGCCTTCGCCGCCAGCATCGGTGCGAGCGTGGCCCGCATCGTGGCGCAGCCGGAGATGCACCGATGATCCGGCCACCGCAAAGACGCACCGTGGCCGCGTTGACGCTGTCCGCAGCCGCCCTGGTCGGCATCGTGCTGCACGAGGGCTACACCGACCGCGCGGTGATCCCGGTCAAGGGCGATGTGCCGACCATCGGCTTCGGTACCACCACCGACGTGAAGCTGGGCGACACCACCACGCCGCCGAAGGCGCTGGCCCGCGCGCTCACTGACGTACAGCAGTTCGAGGGCGCATTGAAAACGTGCGTGAGCGTGCCGCTGGCCCAGCACGAGTACGACGCGCTGGTGAGCTTCTCCTACAACGTCGGCAGCCGCGCGTTCTGCCAGTCCACGCTGGTGAGAAAACTCAACGCCGAGGACTATGCCGGAGCCTGTGCCGAGTTGCTGCGCTGGCGCTTTTTCCAGGGCAAGGACTGCGCGCTGCCCTCCAATGCGCGCCTGTGCGGGGGGGTGGCCACACGGCGCGAGGCCGAGTACCGGCAGTGCGTCGGAGAAGCGCCATGAGCCTGATTCCGTGGCCGTACCGCTGGCTGGCCCTCATCCTGCTCGCCGCTGCGCTGATCGGCTTCGGCTGGATCAAGGGCGCAGGCCACGTTCAGGCGCAGTGGGACGCCGCCGTCCAGAAGCAGACCCTGCAGGCCGCCTCCGTCCATGAGCGGCAGGCGCAGGCCACCGTCAAGGTCGTCACCCAGTACGTCGACCGCGTCCGCGTCGTCCGCGAGAAGGGCGACACCATCATCAAGGAGGTTCCCGTCTATGTGCCCGTTCAGGCCGATGCTGCTTGCACTATCAACCGTGGCTTTGTGCGCCTGCACGACGCTGCCGCCGCCGGTGAACTGCCCGAGCCCGCCCGAGATGCTGATGCGGCCACCGCAGGCCTTGCGCTCTCTGCCGTCGCCGGAACCGTCGCCGCCAACTACCAGACCTGCCACGAGAACGCCGAGCAACTGAGGGCGTTGCAGGCGTGGGTCAGGGAGATGAAAGCAGCCGCCAAACAGTGACTTGGTGCTGGCCGACTTCTGCCTCCCCGACGCGCCTCGCCCTTACGCCCAGACCTCGTCCAGATTCTTTGCCGCCAGCAGCCTTTCCCGCAACGCGTAGCGGGACGACTGCATATTGACCTCGCTGTTCTCCGGGCGCGGGATCGGGACAATCGCCGTCGCAGGCCCTTTGAACTTGATCATGTACTTCCCGGTGTCGTTGTAAGGCAGGATGGCCTCGACCTCGGCAATGTGGGTGATCGCTGCGACTGGAGCGACCTGATAGGCAGCGATGAACTTTAGCTTCGAGATGTGCTTCGCATTGATCCGAACGGCAAACCAGCAGTTCTCGTTCAGGTAGCGTTGTTTGAATCCTTCCTCGCGTGCGGGAACGACGATGGTGTCGAACTTGTCGTTCTCCGACCCAATAGGCTGTACCTGATCACTCGGGTCTTCCTGCTTCGGCGGGGTGAAGGCGTTGATGCCGAGCATCGGCAGGATCAGCAACATATCGGCAAGAAAAGCCTGCGCAGTGGCCTTGGCTGCCGGGGCCATCGTCGGGGCCGTCGGGTTGTTCTTGTTCAGCAGAATGGCCCGGTCATGCTTCTTGGCCAGCGCAACCAGCGCCGACTCCAGGTACTGGACTTCCGTCTTGCCGATCTTGTGGTTGCGGTCGAAGAAGTAGACGCCCCACACCCAACCTTCTTTGTTCGAGACGTGGTTCTTCAGCCGGTCACCGACGGGATCAGCCTCGCCAATGTAAATCGTCTCCTCGGCGGCGTTGCCGACAAGGATGTAGATACCGGCTTGCGAGAAGCCCGGCTCCTGCTTCAACAGATGGAAAAGCTCCTTGTTGAAGACGACGCCGTAGCCAGACCAGTTCGACTTGTCGAGGTGACGAATGCCCTCAGGGTCACCGGTCGTCGCGAATAGCGTGATTGAAAACGGCTGCATGAACTTCTCCACCGACTATGCTCTTCCCGTGGTGACTACTTGATCACTTCCATCAGCTTCCCGAAGCTGTCCACCACGTCGTACCTGACATTCTCCGGGGCGAAGCGGCGGTTCATCTCATCGAAGAACTTGCGGGCGCATTTGATTTTGGTTTTCTCGATCTCGCGCAAATCCATCGAGGACATCGATCCCTTGGTTTCCGCCACGAAGTAGATGTGTTTTACCGTGCCTTCCTTGAACGAGATGGCCCAGTCGGGGTTGTAGTCGCCGACTGGGGTCGGGATCAGGAAACCGCGTGGCAACTTCGCGTACACGACGACTTCAGCACTGGCCTCCAATGCTTCGGCAAAGTCGCGCTCCGGCTTCGATCCGGAATCCGGCAGCACGAAGTCGTAGATGTGGTGCTTGGGCGTTTTGACCGCGTTGCTGAAGTCCTGCTTGGTTTGTCCGGCAGTGAAAATGTCGAGGTCGAATTTATCCTCGACCGGGTCGTAAGCCAGGTGCTCAATGATGACCGTGGCCTTCTGCTCGTTGATCAGCCGCGTGGCCTCGGCTATGAAGCTCTCTGGGTTGGTCTTGAACTGCGCGAAGACCGCGACGTTGATGCCCTTTAGGATTTCCGCCACCGTCCGGCGGGTCAGTTGCGTGCCTTCGGCCAGCTTGCCGACAAGGTCGTACTTGACCGCCGAGTGGATCGAGTTGCGGTTGGTGTCGGTTTCCGTGCTCTTCAACTCAAAGGCATTGCCGCCCTTGATGCCGTCGTAGGTGACGGCGGCAGCCTGCTCACCGTGCTGGATGGTGTATTGCAGCGGGGTCACGCGCAGAGCGGCGTCCAGCTCCTTAACCGCCTTCTGCACCAGCTCGTACGAGTCGAAATCGACGCTGTAGGCGGCCTTGCGGTTGATGCGGCTCCAAAGCGCCTTGAACTCCTGCTTGTCGAAGTTGGCGTTGAGAGGGTTCTTCTTGGGTTTGCGGTCGTCGCCAATGTCGGGCAATTGGCTGGCGCTGAAGACGCTGTCGATGAGTTGGAACACCTGCTCGGCGTGCGGCTTCAGCTCTGGCGGCAGATCGGCCAGCGTGCCGGCTTTCTTGGCATCGTGATACCCGCCCGTGATCCCATCCGCATCGTCGGTGTAGTCGTTCTTGACCAAATAGCGGTAGATCTGCTTCGCCAATTGCGGCGTGACCTGCACGTCGCCAGTCGCCGTCTTCAACACCTTGCCGCTGAAGTATTCCTCGTTCGCCACCTTGGGTCGGGCCGACAGCGACTCGCTGATGTCCTTTTGCAGCGCGGCAACGAAGTCCTTGTAGCTCTCGCTGGCCACCACGGTCAGCACATTCACCTCGTGCACCGTGGCCGGGTGATCCATGCGGTCACCACTCTGGTTCACGGACAGTCGCATGCCGCGCCCCACCTCCTGGCGGCGCGAGATGGTGTTGTCGCTGTGCTTGAGCGCACAGATCACGAACACGTTCGGGTTGTCCCAGCCTTCGCGCAGGGCCGAGTGGGAGAAGATGAAGCGCACCGGCTCGTTCAGCGACAGCAGGCGCTCCTTGTGCTTCAGGATCAGGTCGTAGGCGTCCACGTCGTCGGATAGCCCGGCGTTCTCGCCGCGCGCGGCAACAGAAGGGTCAACGTCACGCTTGCTCTTCTTGTCGATGGAAAAGTAGCCACTGTGGGTCTTGTTGGCGGGAATGCCTTTCAGGTACTTGATGTATGGCGTTTCGTCCAGGTCCAGCACCTCGTTGAGATAGAGCTGATATTCCTCCTCAAAGATGCGGGCGTACTCGCCTTTCTCGTCGGGCGCGGCGTAGTCGCGGTACTTGACCACTTCGTCGATGAAGTACAGCGTGAGTACCTTCACGCCCTGTTGGAATAGCGCTTGTTCCTTGTCGAAGTGCGCCTTGATAGCCTCGCGGATCTGAATACGGCGCAGCGTGGCCTCGGTCACATCACCCGCCGCATCCCCTACGGTGAGCTCGACTCCATTGGTAAAGCTCAGGGTATCGGAGTTGGCGTTGATGTCGGAGACGACATAGCCGTCGCGATACTGATCGAGCCCGTTGGACAGATCGAACAGGTTGTCACCCTTGCCGAGCTTCCTCACCACGCGCTTGATGTTGCCGCCCGCCAGCTTCTGCTCGAACTCGACGCGCGCCTCGGGCGGCCTCTTGCTCGAAATCTCGATGGATTGCAGGTACAGATAGCCCGCCGTGCCCGCCAGCCCCTTCACGGCGATGCCGCGCACCGCAATCTTCTTCACCAGTTTCTGGTTGTAGGCATCCAGCGCGTCCAGACGGTGAATCTTGTTGTGCGTGGTCTTGTGGGTGGCCGAGTAGCGCAGCACCGTCAAGGCCTTGAACTCCTCCAGCGACTTCAGCGTTGCCGCGCCTTCCATCTTCTGCGGTTCATCCAGGATCAGGATGGGGCGGTTGGCGCTGATCACGTCGATGGGCTTGCGCGACTGGAAGTCGTCCAGCACGTCGTAGATGCGGCGGTTGTCGGCTCCCCGCGCGGCAAAGGCCTGCACGTTGATCACCATCACGTTGATACCCGCGTCCGACGAAAAACTCTCCAGGTGGTGCAGCTGCTTGGAGTTGTAGATGAAGGAGCGCGCCTTCTTGTGGTAGGTCTCCAGGAAGTGCTCGGCAGTGATTTCCAGCGACTTGGCCACGCCTTCACGGATGGCGATGCTGGGTACGACGATGATGAACTTGCTCCAGCCGTACTGCTTGTTCAGCTCGAAGATCGTCTTGATGTAGCAGTAAGTCTTGCCCGTGCCGGTTTCCATCTCGATGTCGAGATTGACCTTGGCCACTTTGGTCTTGACCAGTGCGTCCGACACCGGCAGGTTCTGGCCGTGCTGCACGGCTCGGATGTTGTCGAGCAGCGATGTTTCCGACAACGTGAAGTCGGCGTTGCGGAACGCAGCTTCCTTTTCCGCTGCGGCTTCAGGCGAAGCGGCCTCCAGCGCCAGCGCCGCTTGCGGGCTTGCTGGGGCTGCTTTCTGGCTGCCCGGATCGAGCCGGTAGCGAACGCCGCCATGATGCGGAACCTGCCCTTTGAAGCAGTCCACCACTGCCTGCACCGCAGCCGTCTGGTAGGCCTGCGTCTTGAATTTCAGCTTCATCGCAGCCTCCTCAGATGCACTTCACTTCGGTGGCAGGCGACAAGAGCCTGAAGATTTGCTCCACGTTGATCTTGACGGCGCTGTCCTTGAAACCCGCATCGCGGAACACCACGCGCAGCGGCTGACGCTTGGCCAGTTCCTTTACGAAGGTTTCGTCGATGCCGCTGTGCGCGTCAAAGCAGGCGGCCAGTGCGTTGCCATCGACAAAGAACACCTCCTTGCCCTGAATGGCTTCCCTGGCAATCGGCAACGCCAAGTCAACGCCCCAGTCCAGCATCACCTGGAACAGCAGGTCTTCCGGTGTACGGTCGGGCTTGATGTTGTCGACAAAAAGGTCGAGCTTCGCTCTGTCGAGGGCATCCGGTGCGTAATGCACATCGGCCATGTTCGACGTGTCGATTTTCAAGACGCGAAAACCGACGTCAATTGTTGTGTCTTCAGATTCCGCTGATGCGGCTGCTGCGCTTAATCGACTCCCGACTCGCCTGATGCGCTCTTTGCCGATGTCACAGATTGTATTTAGTCCGAGCGACAAGGCTGCTTTTCCAGCCTCCGAGCTGCTATCCACTTCGGCGGGAAGCTGGATCGCGATATACCTTGCCTTTGGCGTCTCGGCGAGAACAGCTTCACACGTGGTTGCACTACCCGCAAAGAAATCGAGCACGATGTCTTCTTCGCGAACAAACCAACTGATGAAATCCCGAATCATCTGAACTGGCTTGGGGTTATCAAATACTGGCTTCCCAAAAAGCGATGCTATGTAGGCAGTCTGCTCGCTAACCATTCCATAGAGTGGCAGCAAAGTTGGCGGAGTTATTTTTGAACGCTCTTTGCGACACTTCAGCTTTCCAGTCGAGCTGAAGTAGAACTCAAGTACCTTTTGCCCTTTTGTGTCAATAACGTCCCTGCCATCAAAATAGGCCTTCATCTGTTCTTTCTGGGTCCATCCGGCTGACAGGGTCACGGACTCTGCCGTAACGCCGTTCTTGGACATAAAGCGTCCATTCACGACAGTCACCTGCTCGGAGTCGCCGAAGGTGCCTGTGAGTTCAAAGCCGTCTGGAGCCTCAAATCGAACACCTGCTGGAAACGTAAACTCGCTCGCAGGGTTGGCTCTCGATATCTTCTTGAGCGCGCCGGCATCAATTACTCCATCGCCGCCTGATATGTTTGTATGCGCGTTCGCGTTTTTCGCGTAGAGCAGTACATATTCGTGGTATTTTTTGAACAACCCTTGCTGTTGAGAGTGTTGCTTGTTCCAAATTAGTGAACAAATGAAATTCTGCGGTCCGAATATTTCATCGCAAAGCTTCTTAAGACTCGATGTCTCATAATCATCGATTGAAATGAAAATGACGCCGTCGTCGCTGAGTAGATTTTTCGCAAGCCTCAGCCGAGAAAATATCATGCTCAACCAAGCAGAGTGGAATCTTCCATTCGCTTCGGTATTTGCGACGAGACGATTTCCGGCTTCGTCCTGTTGATTTGACTGTGCTTTGTAGGTTTCGGTGTTGACCGCAAAGTTATCGCAATAAATAAAATCTGTTCCGGTGTTATACGGCGGATCAATGTAGATCATCTTCACCTTGCCGAGGTAGGTTTCCTGCAGCAGCTTCAGTGCGTCAAGGTTGTCACCCTCGATAAACAGGTTCTTGGTGGTATCGAAGTCCACGCTCTCATCGCGGCACGGCCGCAGCGTCTTTGCGATGGGCGCATTGGCCGTGAGCAGCGCTTCGCGCTTGCCCGGCCAGTTCAGGTGGTAGCGTTCCTGTGGCCCCTCGACAATCGACTCGGCCAGTTCCTGCCGCAGCTGATCAAAGTCCACCGCCAGCTTCACGCTGCCGTCTTCCCCCTTGACCTCGGTCACGCAGCCCGGAAACAGCTCGCGAATGCGGGCAATGTTGTCCTGCGTGAGATTGGGCGAGTGCATTTTGAGTTTGTCCATGTTCTTTCCTCTGGTCGCCGTGCTCCCGATGTCGGGGTTCAGCGGCTCAATTGTTCAAGTTCGGTTTTCAGTTGCCGCAAGATCGCGTTGATCTCCACCTTGCGGTTGAATTGCTTTTCCTTGGCCAGCCTCGCCTGGGTCTTGTCGACCTCACGGCGTTTGGCTGAGGCCAGCTCGACGCGCGCTACCCATTCGGCCAGCGGCTCCTGCGGACGCGCTGGCAGCGGCATCAAGCCTTGCAGCAAGGCGGTGTACAGGTGGGCCATGTCGAGCGCCAACGGCATAGCCGTGCGAGCAGTAGCCGCAGGCATCCAGTCGGTGGTGAAGTAGCTGGAGAGCACCCAGCGACTGGCGTCGGCCTCGCTCGGGCGCTTGTAAGCCGCCACCACCTGCGTTTTCGCCTGATCGCCCTGGCCTTGGTTCAATTCAAACAGGATCGGGAACTGCACCGCGCCATCAATGCAGCGCAGCACGTCTTCGTCCAGTTGGGTGGACTTGAGCTGGACGCTGAAGATCTGAATCTCTGGCACGCCGGGCCGTGCGGGCAGATTAATCGTCTCCGGGGCGAGTTTGTACTGCCAGACGATCTGCTCCACCTGCTCGACGAACAGACGTTGGAGCCGGGTGTTGGCCCCGCTGTGCTCGTAGATCTTGTTCTTGGGCAGAACACGTCCAAAGGCCGCCTGCTTGGGGTAGGCAATCAGCGCTGCTTGTTGTTGTGTGGTCGCGCCTTGGCTCATCCAACCTCCTGAATCACGAGGAAGCTGATGAGCTCGAAGTCGTCCAGACCGGAGATGGTGTCGGTCAGCGCGGTGGTCTTGCCGCCGGAAAACAGACTGTCCAGATCCTTTTCTTCCTTCACCTCGATCATCGAACGAATGGATTTGCCCAGCAGATCGGAGTACGGCTGCATCCTGCGGCCATCCGCCGTTTCCTGATTGAAGCGCTGGCACACGGCGACAATGGGCTTGTCCTGGCCCTTGCAGCACGTGCGCACCAGATCGAGCAGGCGCTTGACCTCGGTATGGTCGTGGATGACCTCGCCCTCGCGGTTGATGTAGACGAGGTAGTACGGGTGTAGGCGGTTGTGCTGGTTGAGATTGACGCCGGAATTGCGGTTACGAAGCGTGAAGATCGCACCAGGCCGCAGCCCCATCTCGGGTCTGGCGGGAACCACTGCGTGCATGCCATTGGGCACATTGCTCAGCTCGCCGTGGGCCTTGACGTAGTTGAGCAAGTCCATGCGGAAGTCATTCAAACCCAGGTCGGTGATGGAGACACCGGTCTTCAAGTCCTCCAGCTCGATGACTTCCTCCTGCAGGCGACGCAGTTGCTCCTTGCGGTACGACACGTCGTTGGCTTGCGCAGAAAGCACGTTGTCGTCACCGGTGGCGGTGACGTCAGCGATCATCATTCGGCTCTCGACGCGCTCCTTGAGATTGATGTACTCGTCGAGGGAAATGTCGGGCCAGTAATTGACGAGTTGGATGCTGCTGTTGGGTGAGCCGATGCGATCCACCCGGCCAAAGCGCTGGATGATGCGCACCGGGTTCCAGTGGATGTCGTAGTTGATCAGGTAGTCGCAGTCCTGCAGGTTCTGACCTTCGGAGATGCAGTCGGTGCCGATCAGCAGATCGACCTCGTGAGGTTCGTCCGGCAGCACCACGGCCTTCTCTTTCGAGCGCGGTGAGAAGAGAGTGAGCAGCTCCTGGAAGTCGTAGCTGCGCTTCTGTGTGCCGCTCTTGATGGTGGACTGCGGCGCACCCTTGCCGGTGACTTTGGCGCTGTGGATGGAGAGATTGGCCAGCAGCTCCGGCGCGAGGTTGGTGTACAGGTAATCGGCGGTGTCGGCAAAGGCGGTGAAGATCAGCACCTTCCTGTTGCCGGGGTTGATGGGTTTTTCAATCTTGCCGAGCAGTTGCGTCTTGAGGTGCTGCAACTTGGCATCGTCCTGCGGTGTGATCTTGTTCATCGAGGCCAGCAGCCCATCGATGACCTGCAAGTCCACCTTGAGTTCGTGCTCCCAGGACGGCAAGTCCATGTCGGCGAGGCTAATCTTGATCTTGCCGCCGATCTCGCCGCCCTCGTCGCCGGGCATAATCAGATCGTCGTCCTCTGCATCCAGCCCCTCCAGCACTTCCGTGAGGTCGCCCACCGTGGCTGTACCGCCGGATTGATTGAAAGCGGTGATCTTGGCGAGGGTGGCTTCGTTGTTGGCCCGCAGCGATTGCAGGGTGAGGCGGAACGACTGCACCGAGCTTTCAAGGCGCTTGAGCAGGTTGACCGTCATCAGGGCCTGCAGGCTCTTTTCGCGGTCGGCTTGGCGCAGCGTGCCTTTGCCGCCGACCTTGGTGTCGTAGATCTCCTCGTACTTCTTCAGACGGCTGGGCAGGATGTAGCTGATGGGCGCATACACGGCCAGCTTGAGCAGGGAGAGTTGCTCGAAGATCCCGTTGAAGTCCAGCACGTCCGACCGCTCGGTCAAGGGGCAGTGGAACGACAACGGCTTGCGGCGTTCGGGAAATTGGCCGATGTCCTTGGTGTCGTAGAAGGTCTGGATGTGCTTGCGCGACCGTGCGATGGTGACGCTGTCGAGCAGTTCGAAGAAGTCGAAGTCCAGCGAGTCGAGGATCGCACGCGCGGTGCGCTCTTCCGGCGGCAGCTTCGACCACGCATTGAAGGCTGCTTGTGCGCCCCGGAAAATCTCCTCGACGCTTCTGCCCGTGCGCAGCTTCTTCGCGAGGTTTTCTGAATCGCCTTCGTAGGCCAGGGCCAGCTGGTTGCGCAGATCGGTGAATCGGTTGTTGACCGGCGTGGCCGACAGCATCAGCACCTTGGTCTTCACACCTTCCTGGATCACCTTGCGCATCAGCTTCTGGTAGCGCGTTTCCTTGTCTTTGTAGGCGTCGTTGTTGCGGAAGTTGTGCGACTCGTCGATGACGACAAGGTCGTAGTTGCCCCAGTTGATCCGGTTCAGCGGTGTACCGAAAGACTCGCCGCTGGTGCGGGAGAGATCCGTGTGGCAAAGGACGTCATAGTTGAACCGGTCGCGGGCGAAGATATTGGTCTTGAGATTGCGGTTGTAGTTGAGCCAGTTGTCCGCCAGCTTCTTGGGGCAGAGCACCAGCACCGAGCGGTTGCGCAACTCGTAATACTTGACGACGGCCAGCGCGGTGAAGGTCTTGCCCAAGCCGACGCTGTCGGCCAGGATGCAACCGCTGTAGGTCTCCAGCTTGTTGATGATCCCGGTGGCGGCATCCTTCTGGTAGTTGAAGAGCTTGTTCCAGATCAGTGTGTCCTGGTAGCCGGTGCGGTCGTTGGGCAGGACGTCCTCGTCGATGTCGTCGAGGAACTCGTTGAAGATGTTGTAGAGCATCAGGAAGTAGATGCTCTCGGGCGAGTTCTCTTGGTAGACCGAGGCGATGTGCTCGCAAATCTGCGCTGTCACGTCCTCCAGCTTTTCCGGGTCGTTCCAGATCTGGTCGAACAGGCTCAGGTAGGTGGCCGCAAAGGGTGCCTCGTCCATCTTGTTGACGAGGTTGGAGACGGCATTGCCTTGCTGGTAGCCGAGATCGACAGCAGTGAAGCCGTGCAGGGGCATGTAGGCAGTGTCGGTGCCGCCAGCCTGCACGCAGGCGAACTGCTGCATGGGCGCTTTGGTGCGGTTGCTCTTGAACTTGGCCTTGCGGCGTATCCAGTCGGCGCACTCCTTGGCCACCGCCCGCTGAGTGAGCTTGTTGCGAAGCTGGATTTCAAACTCGCTGCCGTAGAGGCTGCGCTCCCGGTCGAGCTTGGGGATGTGGAATTCCTTGCGCTCCTTGCGAATCTTGTCGGTGACCTCGTTGGCCACAAAGGTGGGCGAGGTGAAGATGAAGTTCAACTCGTCGAGCTTCTCCAGCTCGGCTTTCAGCGCCTCGAAGGCGTACATCGAAAAGCACGAGGCGGCGACCTTGAGCCGTGCCCCTGGCCGGAGGGTTTGCTTGAGATCGTCGCCCAGCAAGCGGCTGATGTTGTCGATCAATTCCATCAGTCGCTTGCCCCCGAATCCTTGTTGGTCAGATTGGCGGCAATCCATTCGTCCAGATCGCTCCGGCGAAAGCGCCACGTACCGCCCAGCTTGAAAGCGGGGAGCTTGCCTTCGGCCGCAAGGCGGTAGACGGTGCGCTTGCCAGCCTTCAGGTAGGCAGCGACCTCGTCCAGGGTCAGGATTTCACCTTCCGGTGTTGACATCGTTTCGCCTTTGCCGATGATGAATATGGATTGCCAAGAATTGCCAATTCTCCCATACAACGACGACATAGGCCAGCGCTCCAGCGCGAACGGCAACGGCCAAATCATCGAATCCACGGCCTCAAGGCCAAGGCGTTACTATCTGCCTCGGATTACGGACGCGGGTTCGGTTCCGCGTTCCACCACCACTATTGAAGCCCCAACTGTTATCAGTTGGGGCTTTTTTCTTGTCCGATAGCCACAGTTCCCGCGTGTTTGCGCGGGTTCATGCGGGTACCTGTGGACTTCATCGGTTGCCTGTCAGGCCCGGTCTCGGCCGCCTGTCGCTCTCTCCTGGCCATTCTTCTCCCGGTCTTCACTCTGTGCGAATGGCCCGGAGTCCGCAAAGGCACAGTTCAGCGCCGTTTCAAATCAACGGGTTATGCGCGGACGGTTCAAGCGGTTGGATCGCGGCGTTGCTGGCCGGCGTCAACTATCCTGGCCGACTGGCCAGGGTAATTGTCGCCAACCACAGGTAGGATTGTTGGCAGTCGGGGCTGGATTCCGAACCTTTCCGCAGGAGTTTGCAGCGGTTCTAAGGCGCTGAGTTACATAGGTTTGGCGCAGGGTTCCACCCCACCGAGACCCCGCAGGAGTTCGAATCTTTCCGAACGAACCCGCAGGAACCCTCACTAGCCTGCACAGCCTGATGCCAGACCATTGATTTTCAACAATATGCTTGATCAGTCCGTGCTTGCGGACTGCGGACTTTCATGGGCCGGAAATCTGGTTCGCCCAGATGGCCGGCGGTGCTGCCATGTTGCAAAGCGTCGGTACTTATCGATCACTACCGACGAATCGGAACATCTCGGTTGGCAGTGACCTGGGCCACCACGGCCTTGGTCGACGTCGCCACGCACGCCTCCTCGTAGGCTTCGATGTCGATCTGGCGATAGAGCACCCGACCACATAGCTTCAGGAACTTGGGCCCGATCCCCTCGCTGCGCCAGCGTTCCAGGGTGGCCTCGCTGATGCGCCAGCGGGCGGCCAGTTGTTTTTGGTTGAGGTGGACGACGTCCATCTTGGTCTCCTTCCGAATGAGTTGGCAGGAGTCCATGAAGGCGCTGTTCCGCGCGTGAGCCAAGTGATCTCCTTGTAGAACCCGATTCGCCGCATCTTATGCAGAGATTAGGCCGATTATTCCCCGCAAGACCCCAACCTGGGAAGATTGGGTGCAAATGGGCGTCTCAATGGGTATCGCTCGAAAATGGGTGTAAATGGGTGTAGCATTGGTTCATGCTGAAAACCGACACCATCCAGATCACCCCGGAGATCCTGGGCCTCATCGCCAGGATCGACGAGTTCAAGGGTGCCTGGCGCGCCTTGGGCACGCTCGCGCCCGATCGCCTGTCGGCCTTGCGCAGGGTGGCCACCATCGAGAGCATCGGCTCCTCGACCCGCATCGAGGGCAGCAAGCTGTCCGACCGCGAAGTGGAGCAGCTGCTGTCGAACCTGGAGATCAAGTCCTTCGCCACCCGTGACGAACAGGAGGTGGCCGGCTACGCCGAGCTGATGGATCTGGTGTTCGCGTCCTGGCAGGACATCCCGTTCACCGAGAACCACATCAAGCAGTTGCACCAGATCCTGTTGCGCTACAGCGAGAAGGACACTTGGCATCGCGGCAACTACAAGACCAACTCGAACAGCGTCGCTGCCTTCAATGAAACCGGCGCGCGGATCGGCATCGTGTTTCAAACGGCGTCGCCCTTCGACACACCCCGCTTGATGATGGAACTGGTGGCCTGGGTGAACCAGGAGCGTGAGACAGCCCGTCTGCATCCGCTGCTGATCATCGCCCTGTGCGTCGTTGTGTTCCTCGAGATCCACCCCTTCCAGGACGGCAACGGGCGGCTCTCTCGCGTGCTGACCACGCTGCTGCTCCTGCAAGCCGGATACGCCTATGTGCCCTACAGCTCACTGGAAAGCGTGGTCGAGCAGAGCAAGGAAGCCTACTACCTGGCGCTGCGCCAGACGCAAGGCACCATTCGCACCGAGGCACCAAACTGGCAACCGTGGCTGATGTTCTTCCTGCGCTCGCTGGCTGAACAGGTGCGACGTCTGGAGAAGAAGGTCGAGCGCGAGAAGATCGTGCTGGCGGCCATGCCGGAACTGCAGCTCCAGATCGTCGAGTTCGCCCGCGAGCACGGGCGCGTCACCATCGGCGAAGCCATCAAGCTGACCGGGGCCAGCCGCAACACACTCAAGCAGCATTTCCGGGCGCTGGTCGAGCGTGGCACGCTTGATCAGCACGGCAGTGGCCGCGGGGTCTGGTACGGCCTGCACTGAGCGACTGCGGGACGCGGGTTCGATTCCGTGTTTGGGAACTGAACCAGCCCTGGAAAGCAGACGTGGTTGAACGGCCTTTCCGGTGACCAATCAAGGCGAAAAACCTGCTTGAATGTCCGCAGATTCACCTGTCAACCCCCGCTTTTCGCACCAGTACACAGGGCTTCGCAACTTGCCAGAACGCCGGTATCGCGTACTTTCAATAGTCGTTTGATGCGGGGTACCATCCCACCACCAATCACAAGAACGAACGCAAGCGGAGCCAAAGATGCCCGCATGAAGAAGGCCGACACCCTCAGGCTGCGCACATGGCATTCGATACCTGGCTTCTCTTCCTGGCGACTTCGATCGGGATGTCGCTGTCACCCGGCCCGAACGGCCTGCTCGCCTTGACTCACGGTGCACTGCACGGAAGCCGCAAGACGATGTTCACCATCGCGGGCGGCCTGCTGGGGTTCACGGTGATCATGGCCTTGTGCATGTTCGGAATCGGGGCGCTGATCAAGACATCCGCCGTGTGGCTGACGGTCCTCAAGTGGGCCGGGGGAGCCTACCTGGCGTGGCTCGGCATCAAGCTCTGGCGCTCGCCCCCGGTTGCCGTACAAACCCGCGGGTCGAACGCTGCGGCCACCGAATGGTCTCTGTTCCGCCAAGGCCTTCTGTCGGCGGCGACGAACCCCAAAGGCCTGCTGTTCTTCAGCGCGCTGCTGCCGCAGTTCATTGACCCGCAGCGCAGCTTGTTCGTGCAGTTCGCGGTGATGGCGGGCACCTACGCGGTCACCGAGTTCATGACCGAGTACGCCTTGGCCAGCGCTGCAAATCGCATTCGACCCTGGCTGGCACGCGTCGGACGGCACTTCAATCGAGTTTGCGGCGGGATCTTCGTGGCCATCGGCGCCGCGTTGCCGCTGCGTACCTGAGATGCGAAGGACGTGCTCAGGCACAGCGATCAGGCAGCAAAAAGGGCCCGATCGATGAGACCGGGCCCTTTTCTGGGGGTAAATGGCCTGACGATGTCCTACTTTCACACGGGAACCCGCACTATCATCGGCGCAGAGGCGTTTCACGGTCCTGTTCGGGA
>Ga0116143_10001779_pt1 | contig 25126 bp, 20 predicted proteins | sample AD_UKC034_MetaG_FD_89745 | JGI IMG/M metagenome (GOLD analysis project Ga0116143, IMG submission 89745) | Active sludge microbial communities of municipal wastewater-treating anaerobic digesters from USA - AD_UKC034_MetaG | ecosystem: Engineered > Bioreactor > Anaerobic > Digestate | place: USA...
ACAGTATTCTTGTTTTTGAGATTGAGGTGTTAGATACCAGGCCTGTTCAATAACTATTTTTGGTATAGAACTGTACAACTGTAGGGAGATAATACAAGGTTGGGCATTAAATACTCTTTGTTGTCGCTTTCAAATTTATTACTTTGAATGGCATATCGCCAGCTGCCAGAAGTTAACATTTTTTGTTCCTTACCTGTGCCATTAAATATCAGCCTTATGTTTTTCCAGGCGTCTCCATTAGCCCATCCATTTATTGAATAGGAAATGATGCCCGGGGGCATATCATCATCAAAACGTATATGCTTACTTATTTTAGCCGAGTCCATCATCCTGAATGCCGGATGAACTTTTCTGAGTTTTATTAAGTCTTTTATATAATCAAACACTTCTTTATTTTCTGTTTTCAGGTTCCAGTCAATCGCATTAATACTGTCCGGTGATTCATAAGAGTTTTCCACTTCTTTCTTGCTCCTCAAGAACTCCGTACCCGCATGCAGAAAAGAAATGCCTTGTGAAGTAAGGACTATAGACAAAGACAGCTTATGCATTTCTCTTCTTTCTGGTTCTGTTACATCTTTAGCTGATATTGCCAGTTTATCCCAAAGCACATGGTTGTCATGACACTCGGCATAGGTCACTGTTTGATAAGGTTCTTTTGCATAAGCTGCTTTGGAATAATTTACTTTCTTGTAATCAACCTGTGTATGTTTCACTGCGGCCACGATACCAAACTTTATACTCTCCTCCATACCCGGCTTACCACTGGCAAAACCTTTGTCTTTATGTTCAAATACGCTTCCTTTTATTCCGTCTCTTATATCATCACTAAAAACAGCGATCCTGTCCAGTTTGCTGGCATTGGCTTTTAAGGCTCTCAATGAATCTGGCAAAGGTGAGGCTCCGGCTGTCCAGCCTTCCCCATAAATTAGTATATCAGGTTTTATTTTATGCAATTCTCCTGATAGCTGGTTCATCGTTTCTATGTCATGAACTCCCATCAGATCAATCCTGAAGCCATCCACATGATATTCCTGTACCCAGTATTTCATGGATTCAAGCATGAATTTCCTGAACATAGGTCTTTCGCTGGCTGTTTCATTACCACAGGCAGTGGCATTGGAGAATTTTCTATCTTTTGTTTGCCGGTAATAATAACCAGGAGCAAGTTGATTAAAATTTGAGGTCTCAGTCAGCGCTGTATGATTGTATACCACATCCATCACTACTCTTAACCCATTCTCATGGAATGTTTTTACCAGCTCTTTAAATTCCTTAATTCTTGTAATGCCATCATAAGGATTGGAAGAATAGGAACCTTCAGGTACATTGTAATTTAATGGGTCGTAGCCCCAGTTGTATTTTGCATCAGGTTTTGTTTCATCAATAGAATTGAAATCATATAAAGGTAGCAGGTGCACATGGGTAACACCCAGTTCTTTAATATGATCAAGACCAGTTGACAAACCGGCGGCATTTTTTGTTCCAGTCTCTGTTAATCCTGAAAATTTGCCTTTATTTTTAATACCCGATGTAGATGAGATACTTGCATCTCTTATATGCAGTTCATAAATAATAGCATCCGTTTTATTTTTGAATACCGGGCTTTTATCTTTTTCCCAGCCATCAGGATTTGATTCTTTCAGATCAATCACCATTGCTCTTTTCCCATTTACACCCACGGCTTTTGCATAAGGATCCGGTACTTCACCGAGCCATTTGTCTTTTATTTTTACCCTGAAAACATAGAATTGGCCTTTCAAATCTGCTTTTATATTAATAGACCATATACCATTCTTTTCTTTGGTCATAAATGCTCGTTTCAGTTCTTTACCCCCTACCCCGTCTGTGTAAAGTATTATTTCTGTCTGTACAGCAGCCGGAGACCAGATTTTGAATGTCGATGACCCAGCAGTATATGTCAATCCAAGATCATTGCCTTTGTAAACAGGATACTTGTCAAAATCATCTTGCTGGGCCTTACCATGAAATAAATGGGTAATAAAACTCAACAGCATAATAAAACGCTTCATTAAAACAACAGAATTTGTATTAAAGATACACAAATGAAAATGTGTAGAAATTTGAATAAATAATTTCGGTAGCAAAAAAGCAAACCTGTAAATTGTTGCTTCAATTCAAAATACTTCTTACTATATGGGAGATTTCCAGGTAAAAAAACAGGCCAAGAAATATGATGTAGTAATTGTCGGATCAGGAGCTGGTGGAGGTATGGCTGCTTATATGTTAGCAAAAGCAGGATTAAAAGTTTGTATCATTGAGGCGGGTTATATGTATGATCCGCAAAAGAATATCACCCAGTTAAAAAATCCATGGGATTCACCCCGCCGGGGTGCCAGTACCAAGATTCGCCCTTTTGGTGATTTTGATGCCTGTTATGGAGGCTGGTCGGTAGAAGGCGAGCCCTTTACCAAGGAAGCCGGAACAGATTGGATGTGGTGGCGGGCAAGGATGCTTGGTGGCCGGACCAATCACTGGGGAAGAATTTCGCTCCGTTTCGGCCCCAAAGATTTTAAACGCAAAAGTATTGACGGATTGGGAGACGACTGGCCAATTGGCTATGAGGATATAAAACCATACTACGATAGAGTTGATAAACTCATCGGAATATTCGGGACTAACGAAGGATTAGATAATGATCCTGATGGTTTTTTTCTGCCACCCCCTAAACCAAGGCTGCATGAACTTTTTATCAAAAACGCTGCTACACAGGCCGGAGTAAAAGTAATTCCCTCGAGGCTCTCCATTCTCACTAAAGCGATTGAAAACGATGCCGACAGGGGAGCATGTTTTTTCTGCGGTCAGTGTAACCGTAATTGCAGTATGGCGAAAGCTGATTTCTCCTCCCCCAATGTGCTGATATATCCTGCCATGAAAACGGGAAATGTAGATGTGATTGCCAATGCTATGGCAAGAGAAGTATTGACTAATAATGAGGGATTGGCTACCGGTATTTCCTATATCAGCAAAGATGATATGACAGAATACCAGGTGGAAGGGAAAGTAGTGATACTGGCTGCCAGTGCCTGCGAAAGTGCCAGATTATTGCTCAACTCTAAATCTCAACGTCATCCAAACGGATTGGCCAATAGCAGTAATGTAGTTGGTAAGTATCTGCATGACTCTACTGGCGCAGCCCTGGGCGGCATTCTTCCTCAACTTTTTGACAGAAAAAGGTATAATGAAGACGGTGTGGGTGGCATGCATATTTACTCACCCTGGTGGCTGGATAATAAGAAATTGGATTTTCCGAGAGGTTATCATATTGAATACTGGGGCGGGATGAGTCAGCCATCCTATGGATTTAGCTGGGGAATAGAAAATCTCAACGGTAAGTATGTTGTAAAAGGAAAACAAAAAGAAGCCGGTGGTTATGGAGCATCTTTAAAAGAAGATTATCGTTATTTCTATGGTTGCGGTGTGGGAATGGCTGGCCGGGGTGAAGCAATTCCGCTGGAAACTAATTATTGCGAAATTGATCCCAATACAGTAGATAAGTTTGGCATCCCGGTTCTGAAATTCAATGTGAAATGGAGCGAACATGAAATAAAACAGGCAAAGCACATGAAAGAAACTTTTAAAGAAGTGATGCATAATATGGGTGCTGTTATTACCTGGGGTGGCGATGATAATGAAAAAAATCAGTGGGGACTTGCCAAGCCCGGTGAGATCATTCATGAAGCAGGTACAGTACGGATGGGAAATGATGCTAAAAAATCTGCCCTTAATAAATGGAGCCAGGCACATGATTGTAAGAACCTGTTTTGTGTGGATGGAGGCCAGTTTGTAAGCCAGGCAGATAAAAATATTACCTGGACCATCCTGGCATTAAGCATGCGGGCTTCAGAATATATTGTTGAAGAAATGAAGAAACAAAATCTTTAATTGACAAACTAATTATATGGATCGTCGTAAATCACTCAAATTAATTGCCACAGGTGCAGTAGCTGTTCCTGCTGTTATTGCTGGCTGCAATACTGATGATAAAAAAAAGGATACGGCTAAAGCAGAGGAATTAAAATTTAATCTCGACCGGAACCCGGACGAATTAAAGTATGAAAAAGAATTACTGGCTAAAGAAAAATTCTTTACCGATCATGAAATGGCAACCATTACTGTGTTGAGTGATATCATCATTCCAAGAGATGAGATAAGTGGTAGTGCCAGTGAAGCCAAAGTACCTGAATTCATTGAGTTTATTGTAAAAGATATGCCCCAGCACCAGGTTCCGATGAAAGGCGGTCTCCGTTGGCTGGACCTGCAATGTATGAAACGCTTTGAAAAATCATTTAAAGATTGTACTCCACAGGAACAGGTAGAGCTGATAGACCAGATTGCCTATCCAAAAAAAGCAAAACCAGAGATGAGCCAAGGGGTTCAGTTCTTCCGTTTAATGCGGGATCTGACAGCTACCGGGTTTTACACATCTGAAATTGGAATTAAGGATGTAGGTTACCAGGGAAACCAGCCCACTCAATGGAATGGTGTTCCCGCTGATGTGCTGGCCCAGTATAAACTGGCATATACGGATAAAGAATTGAAAGAATGCATCAGTTTCCCGGCAAAATAATCTTCTTTTTGTTACTCACTAAATATCTGATTATAGCCCGTTATGATTATTTGCTTAAAATGAATATCTTGGGCTGTAATTCGTAATGTATACAATATAAGGGTTCTGCTTATTTAACTATATTGTACACAGGGAATGGCCGTTAATTAAGTACGATGTTCTTGTAACAGCCATGTAAATGTTGTTTATTTTTTCAACAATTTTATCAAAAGGTTAAGTCTGATGGTTGCACTACCGTTTTATTAAAAATTATTTATAAAACAGTATATGTAATCTGATTTATCATTATCAAAAAGCATTACAGTTCTTATGAATAGTGAACTGAAAGTTTCCTTATTTACTACGGATAACGATTTTTATTCGATGGAGAAGGAATGGAACAGGTTATTGCAGCAAAGTGCCGCTGATACAATTTTTCTTACCTGGGAGTGGGTTAGCTCCTGGTGGAAAGTACACAAGAATAATAACCAGCAGCTTTTTATATTATTTCTCAGGGAGGGAGAGGAATTAATTGGCATTGCACCTTTCTATTGCACAAAGATCAGGTTTTTGTCTTTCCTTTCAGTAAGGCGCCTTGACTATATTGGTTTTGGAACTCTTGACTCGGAGTATATGGATTTCATTATAGTGAAAGGGAAAGAACAAGTAGTAATAACTGCTTTTTTTAATTACCTCAAACAAAATGAATCCAGGTGGGATATTCTTTACCTCAATGAAATGCCTGAAAGTGCTGTCACACTCCCATTATTGTTTTCATCCGCAGCGCAAAACCATTATAAGACTTTTGAAACCAGGCATGAGTGTTCTTCCGTACAACTTCCGGCAGATTGGGATACCTATCTTGCCACAATGGATTCGAAATTCCGTTACCAGTTACGACACTCTACCAAGAGACTGGAGGAAGGACATAAGGTGGAATTTGGTTATTGTAACTCGGAAGACAAACTGACGGCAGATCTTGAATCCCTATACAAACTTCACCAGAAGCATTGGATAGGAAAAGATATTGAAGGCAGTTTTATAAATGAAAAACGGCGGTCTTTTTATTATGAAATGTCCCGGCTGTTTCTTGAAAAAGGGTGGCTGCGACTTTTTGGGTTAAAAGTAGACGGTGAATACAGGGCTCAGCAGTTTTCTTTTGAGTATGCCGGTAAAATATTTTCCTTGCAGGAGGGATATGACCCCGATTGGAAAAAGAAAAGAGTCGGCCAGGTTTTAAGAGGATATGTATTCAGAGATATTATCAGCCGCGGATTAACTGAATATGATTTCCTGGGAGGAATTTCCCCTCACAAGAAAACCTGGGAAGCCAGGGCCAAGTATAGTGTTAATCTTCGTATTTCGAAGCAGAATCTCAAAACCAAACTATTCCTGGAGATCCCGGTAATTGGTAAAAAAATCAGACTGGCCGTAAAAAGCTTGCTTCCTTCCCGACTGGTAAGGTTCAGAAGAGATTATTTGGATAACCGGTTTAAGGATAATCTGAAGAAAAAGGTTAATCAGCAGGAAAGTACAGAAGCAGGAGAATAAATTAGTTCTTGCCTGGTTAATAAATTCTATTGCAAATAAAGCCAATTAGGCAGAAAGTGTCTAACTTTCAATAGCTTAATCATTCACCAAATTCCGCTTTATGTATAGGAAGCTAATACTGTCTGCAACAGCAGTTATTTTTTCACTACTTGCTTTTTCTCAAAATTTTGTTTCTCTATACGAAGGATGTAATTATTCCGGAAGAAAATATACCCTGGAGCCAGGCTCCTATCGTTTGTATCAAATGAAAATTGGAAACGACAGGCTATCATCGATACAGATACCCCCCGGAGTGAAGGTTACAATTTATACCGATGATGGATTTAATGGGAAATCAAGTACCTACTCAGTTGATGTAGCTTGCCTGGATATTGAATGGAGGCAAATGGCATCATCTATTGTCGTTGAATATTTGTATGGGCAGCCGAATTCCGGGCAAAATGATTTTGTAACATTTTACAACGATTGCTATTCAAAAGGGTTTTCTCAAACCTTGCGGCCAGGTAGTTATAACGGAAGTCAGCTCGGTATTCTTAAAAACAATATTTCTTCTTTCACTATCAATGGAAATCTGAGAATAAAAGTTTATATAAACAATGAATACTTATCAGGAGCATCTGCGACTTTCGAAACAAGTCAAATTTGCCTTAGCCGTTCATATAATGATAGGATTGCCTCTTTGGTTATAGAATATAAACCAATACCTCCTGGCAATAAGGGTAATTATGCTACCCTGTATGAGGAATGCAATTATGAAGGTAATGCGCTGCGCCTGCTACCCGGGTATTATGATGGCAATAAACTTGGCCTGATGAAGTTTAATATTGAATCTATAGAACTGCCTCAGGGACTTCGGGTCAGGGTGTATATTGATAATGAGAATTTATCAGGCTTTTCTTATACAATTACTTCAAGCAGTAACTGTCTGTCATCAAGCTATCGAAACCGGATTGGGGCCTTAATGATTGAGGAGACAGGTTCTTATAATCAAAATACACCTGGTGGAAATGACGAAAGAATAGTTTTATATGCAGACAAGGATTTCCGGGGGCAATCAGTTTCCTTATTGCCGGGTACATACTATTCTATGGCACAGGCTGGATTTACAGACAACACTTTAAGTTCACTGAAAATACCTGTCGGATACCGGGTGGTATTGTATGAAGAGGAGAATTTTAAAGGTCGTAGTTACACCCTGACGACCTCACGAAGTGGGTTGAATCTGTCTGGATGGAATGACAGGGCTTCCTCCATTGCCATATATAAGGATTAAAAAAACAGTCACCAATCTGGTGACTGTTAAAAAATAATTAAGCCAGTTTATTATACATACTCTTCTTTAGAAGTTTTGCTGTAATCGTCTATTAGTTTACGTTGTAGTTCGAATGGAACCGCTTCGTAGCCATTAAACTTCATTTTGAATTTTGCCCTTCCCTGAGTAATGGATCTGAGTGAGGAAGAGTAACCTTCCATCTCAGCCAAAGGTACTTTAGCGATTACTTTTTGGAAATGCCCTTCACTGTCAATTCCTTCCACAATAGCCCTGCGACTCTGTAAATCACCCATTACAGCACCAGTAAGGTCATCCGGGCAAAGTACTTCGAGTTGAAAGATTGGCTCCAATATCTGTGGATCTGCCTGCTGAAATGCCTGCCGGAATGCCTGCAAACCTGCAATCTTAAAGGATATATCATTGCTGTCAACGGGGTGCATTTTACCATCATAGACACACACTCTTATATCCCTGGCATAAGAGCCAGTCAGCGGGCCGTTTTGCATCTTTTCCATCACTCCTTTCAGGATCGATGGTAAGAAGCGGGCATCAATAGCACCGCCGACGATGCAATTGTAAAATACCAGCTTACCACCCCAGTCAAGGTCATGTACATCCCTTCCTCTTACATTAAGATCGGAAGGTTCAGGCATACCTTCATACCATGGTTCAATACGCATAAAGACTTCACCGAATTGACCTGCTCCCCCGCTTTGCTTTTTATGCCGGTAACTGGCATCTGCCACCTTTCTGATTGTTTCACGGTAAGCAATGCGGGGTTTCACAAATTTCACTTCAAGCTTGTGTTGATGTTTAATTTTCCATTTAGCCACCGCCAGGTGCATATCTCCCTGGCAATGGATAAGTGTTTGTTTTAATTCTGGTGAGACTTCTATAAGTAATGTTGGATCTTCTTCTCTTAACTGATGCAATGCCTGTGAAAGTTTTTCCTCCTCTCCTTTTTTCAGCGACTCAATGGCAACCGTCATATTGGGTGGAGGAAATTCAATAGAAGGCAGATCATAATTCTTGCCTTTTATATGCAAGGTATTATTGACATGCGTATTTTTCAATTTCAATGTGGCACCAATATCTCCTGCTACCAACTCATTAATAGCTGTCCGCTTATTGCCTTCAACCAGGAAGAGCTGACTTAATTTTTCTGTCACACCTGTGGTTTCATTTTCCAACTCCATTCCACTTTTTACTGTTCCTGAATAAACCTTGAAGAAAGAAAGTTCACCAACATGCGGTTCTGAGATAGTTTTATAAATAAAAATACAGGCAGGACCATTTGCATCACAGTTTAAAGCCTCTCCTTTCCTTGTTTTTTGCGGTGGCATTTCATTGGCGCTGGGGCAAACGTTATCAATAAAACCCATCAGCCGTCCGCTACCCATATTCCTTTCAGCAGACAGGCAAAATAATGGGAACAGGTCATGATTGATCATGGCATGCTTTAAACCCATTTTCATTTCATCTTCATCCAGCTCTCCTTTGTCAAAATACTTTTCCATCAATGTTTCGTCATTACTGGCTATAGCCTCAATCAATTCTTTATGTAAGAGGTCGGCTTTTTCTTTTTCGTCAGCAGGGATATCCATTTTTTCAGGTTTGCCGCCATTATCTTTGAATTTGTACATTGTCATACGTAGTACATCAATCACTTCGTGAAAACCAGACCCTACCTGGTGAGGATATTGCACAACGACCACTTTACTGCCAAAATGGGATTTAGCTTCCCGGACAGTCTTATCAAAATCTGCATTATCGTCGTCCAGTTTATTTACAGCAAATATCATCGGGGTTTTAAATTTCTCTGTATAGTCCCAGATAATATCAGTACCCACTTCAACTCCCATTACTGCGTTCAAAAGCATTACACCTGTATCTGCTACTTTAAGGGCTGAAATTACTTCACCGGCAAAGTCATCATAACCTGGTGTGTCTATGATGTTAATCTTGTAACCTCTCCATTTTGTGTGCAGGAGCTTGCTAAAAATAGAATTACCACGTTCCTGTTCCAGTTCGTGGTAATCGCCAGTTGTATTTCGTTCAGCTATAGAGCCTCTTCTGTTAATGAGGCCTGCTTCAAAAAGCATGCATTCCGCTAAGGTGGTCTTACCGGAGCCGGCATGGCCCAGCAAGACAATATTTTTTACATGTGAGGTATCAAATTCTGGCATAGCAAATAATTTATAGTGAAGAAATTGTGTTGTCAATTACAAATCTTCAAAAGGAATGGAATTTATCTTATGAACCCGGTTAGGCTCAAAGGTGATTAAAGTCAGGTGCCTGTATTACAGCTTATTGCGTTCGTGAAAGAAAATCATTGAACTCGTTTCTGAGATCGTTAAGTTTCTGCTCCAGCGACTGGTATTCTTCCTGCAAGCTTTCATGGCGACTGAGAGTATCTTCGTTAGCGGTACCATTAAAAACAGACTGTTCAAAATTCATTTTACGGTCATGAATCTTTACAGATTGTTTGAGATCATGAATGTTGATTAGCTGAATGTGAAACTGGTTGTGGAGATGTTCTACTTCCTGTAATTGGTCTTTGGAGAGTTGTTGACCGGCCACCTGGCGGATCTTGTTTTCGTCTTGTGTGAGTTCTTCACGATAGTTGCGGAGCTGCTCTCTCCAGGCGTTGCACTCCGCTGAGAGCTGTGAGATGTCTACCTGTACCATGGGATTTAATTTTTAGGTGTTAAAAAATAAAGAACTATAAACTGCCTGTAGCTGGCAGATTTTCCCGGGGTGTCGGATCCTGTGAGGTGGGTTATTTGTTATTCAGTAAATTAATACCATTTTGGAGAAAATCAAATATTTGTGAGGGATATTTATAAAAAAGAAATGCACAGACCTTTATCTGTGCATTTTCCTGGTTATGAAATAAACTTACTGAACTCTTCCTGGTTTTGCCAGGGTTGATTTTTTGGCTGTATCATCAATGATTCTCTGGTTATTCGGTGCACCTTGATTGACAGAGTTGTTTCCGTTTTTTTTCTGTGAAGCCTGTTGATTGATTTGCTGCTTATTATTGCTGCCGGTATTGCTCAGTTTTCCTGGTGCAGGATTTCTTATAAATAATAATGAATCGTCTATTTTTCCCCGGGAATTCTTACTTGTTTTATTTTGTGCATTACTTCCGGGGTTACTTATTGTTCTGGCCTGCTGACTAGTGGTGGCCTTCACTTTCTTGGTAGTGTCAAAAGGATTCTTCAGGTCGTCTAATTTTGTATTATTAACTGTTTTCCCTTTTGAAACTGTCTGTTTGGGTTGCTGACCGGTTTGCGAATAGCCCGGCAAAATAAAGAATACTATAATTGCCAGAATGATTAATACTTTCTTCATATTAAATAGGTTTATTTCCCCAAAATGTAAAAAAAATAAAAGAGTTTTTTCACCCTAACGGGTGAAAAAAAAGGCTCATCTATGTGATGAGCCTTTAGATAATTATTTTGTTGTGAAGCTTAGTGTCTTCTTACTTTCACCTTTGTTGCCTTATTACCCCTTGGTCCTGTAACGGTTGTTTTTTTAACTGTCGTTGTCTTTCCCCGGGGACCAGTAACGGAAGTCCGGGTCCTGCTTACCCGATAATTATTCACTGCCACAGAATGACGGGTTCTTACTGTTACAGAAGCAGAGCGGTAAGGAGTATAAACCCTATGGGCTCTGCCAACCCTGTGTGTATGAACAACAACAAAACCAGTGTGATAATGTACCCTTCTTGGATGCCATACATGCCAGTGAAGTGGTCTCCAGGGCCTCCACCAGGTTGGATAGTATCTCCAGCGCCAGGGAGAAATCCATGGCCTGTATAATGGAGTGTAAACAAACCTAACGGACGGCCAGAACCATACATTGACTACGATCCTTGGAAAATAAGCATCATCAAAACCTGCATTAGGACCGCTTAAATTGGTATTATTGCTCCAGTTGATATAGGCTGCATCATCTCCTCCCCCATCTGGCTCTACAATTACCTGTTCGCCATATATATCTTCATCTCCGATTATCTGCAAAATTGCAGTAGTATCACCAGTCTTTTCCAGTTCAATTACGGCAATATCCTGATTTTCTTTTTCTGATACAGGAACCTGCAAAACAAAAGCATGAACATCTCCATCCATTTTGTCTATCACTTTTATATAATCCGTCTCTCCGTCTCCGTTCAGGTCAAGGTTGTTTACATTATTGTCCTGTGAATTAATAAGTTTCTCAAAATCTTCAGGTGAAGTGGCTTTCTGAAACATTTGAAGGGCACCCTGAAGGTCAAAATTATCACCGGGTACACCTGTAGAATCGGCTGGGTTATCCTGGGCTTTGATTTTTGACGAGGATAATGCCATTACCAGCACAAAAGGCAGAATTTTCAGGTATGATTTCATAAAAAAAGTTTTGTATGAGACATATATAAATTCCATCCGTTTAATCTCCGGAAAAATTATTTGCCAGATCTTTAATCATTCGGGCAAAGTTTTCTCCGGTCAGAGAAAGAATTGACAAAATTGATAGCATCCTGGTCCTGCCTGACATAAATCCCATACTCAAGTATTACCAGTTTTGTTTGTGCAACACCTTCAATATACCCGACAGCCATCCGGTCAATGATGAACTGGGAATTACAATTGTTGACAGCACCGGTAATTGTAATCGTTTTCCTTGTGGTACTATTGCCCCAGTTTTCCACTTTAAAGGAAGGCTTCTCACAGTACATCAGTTTATAAGTAGCTTTATTGTTATAAGCGGCTGTGATTACATTAGCAAGATTTTGCTCCTGTACAGACTGTAATTGAACTGTACTTCCTTCTACAAAAAAACCGGATGCCAATACCTGTAACATTACAGCCCTGAATTGATCAGGGGTGCCATGACGTAAAATACCATGAATAAATCTAACCATTTCGTCTGCGCTATTAAAGACAGGGACTGTTACTTTTTTAGCAAGTAATTCAGCATCCTGCCTGGCTTTTTGTTCAGACATGGTAAAAGCAAGGGTTTGTTTTTCCAGATCTTTTACCTGCTCTGCTGTATATTTCTTAACACCCGATATTTTACTGTCTGAAGCATCCTGGCTTCTGTGAGCAATAAAGTTCTTCCATTCTCCTTTGGGGTCATCCCTGTATAGCCTGATTTTCCATATTGTTTCCACTGTTTCTACTTCAGTGTAACTGATGATATGATCAAATTTCAGTTTCATTTTAAATTCAACCGAGTTTGGTGTATGCCAAAACCATTTAGGGTCATCGGCTAAAGCAGGTTCGGTATGTTCTTTGATGATTTTTTGAAAATAATAGCCATAAAATTTCTGCCAATCCCTGCTTAGGAAGTTTTTAATTTCTGTAGCTGTTGGATTAGGAATGCCAAGATATTGATTGCTGATAGTCCGGAATTTCCAATAGCTGTATTTCCCAACTCCTGTATATTGGTAAACAACATCACCAATGACAACCAGGTCAATTCCGGGATAATCACTCTTTCTTATTACCTCCACCCCTCTTACCCACTCCCAGTTACCAATATCGCTGTTCCATTGGCGGGTACCTGTGGACTTTGTGAATTTGATTGCTTTTGTTCCTGCATTTGTCAATTGCTTTCTTATATCGGCTTCTGATGGTTGCGCCACAACCAGGCTTGTCAGAAAACCTCCGATAAGCAGTAATAAAAGGTTTTTTTGAATAAGTGACATATGTATTTTTTTAAAACTGGTATATGAATAATTTACAGATATGACATATATTTTATTGTAATTCTCATTTTAAGACGGTACATTGAATAAGTAAAAATACAAGAACTTAATTTTAAGCCTCCCACAAGATGTTTTGGCTACTTAAGCATAAGTTCCCTGAGACGATTTATCACATCAATTCTTGTATTTGCATCCAGTTTCAGGTAAATATTTTTAAGATGAGTTTTTACAGTATTAATACTAATAAATAGTTTTTCAGCAATCTGTGTATTTGTATTCCCGTCATAAACCAATTGGGATAATTCAAATTCTCTTTCACTCATAGAAGAAATTAAATGATTATTCAGTTTTTCGTAGTTCAGTTTGGGTAAATCATGATTTTTTTCTGCTGCATGGTTACTTATGGCAATTTCCAATGAGGCCAGTAAGGTTTTCTCATTAAACGGTTTTACAATATAGCCGCTGGGTTTCACTTTTTTTGCTCTTTCAAGAGTAACTTTATCCGAGTAGGAAGTAAGAAAAACAAAGGGTAGCTGATATACAGCATTAATATAGCCGGCTATGTCAATACCGTCTTTATCACTTTCGAGGTTAATATCCAGAATAATAGCATCAGGGGTATTTAGTTTTAACTGATCCATAGCTTCCTCACTGTCATAGGCAATACCGCTTACTTCAAAATCATTATTATCCAGGTACAACGAAACATTTTCTGCAATTACCGGTTCATCTTCTACAAGTAATACTTTTATTTTGCTCATGCCACTTTAAATTTTGCAATTTCCATTTCTACTACTGCACCATTATTGTTATAAATTTCCAGTCTGGCTTTTAGCTTTTGGGCGAAAGCCTTTATCATCTTCAGCCCAAAGGATTTGCTGTTTTTTACATCCAGGCCTTCCGGGAAACCATTCCCGTTATCTCTGATTAACAGGTGTAATTTGTCAGCATTTTCTTTAAGCAATATTTGCAACTCACCTCCGGATTTTTCTTTAAATGCATATTTAAAAGCATTACTGACAAGTTCATTGATTACAAGGCCCAGTGGTATCATTGTATCAACATCAAGATTCAGATCATCAATAAGAACATTTATCTTGATTTTTTCGCTGCTGATGTTATATGAACTGCATAATGCCATCAAAAGATTATTAATATATTCCTTTACTTTTATACCTTTTATATTGCCCTCGGAGTATAAATTCTGATGGATCAGCGCCATACTCTGTACCCTGTTTTTCCCTTCTTTTACAGCTTCGCTGGCCTGTGCATCGTTGATATAATGACTTTGAAGATCGAGCAGACTGCTTACTATCTGTAGATTATTTTTTACCCTATGATGAATTTCTTTCATTAGCACTTCCAGGTCCCCGGATTGTTTCTGAATGATTTGAGTTTTTGCTTTTTGTTTCTGATACAATGAAAATATAGATATACCAGAAAGCAGCAATAAAACTGCACTGCCTGCCAAAATCCATTTGGTTTGTTTTTCTTTCCTCACTTTTGCTTTTTGTAAAGTATTTTCCCGGGTAAGTGCCTGCATCAGGTCATTCTCTTTTTTCAGTTTTATTTCTTTAAACCCATTCTCACTTGCCAGTAATGCACTATAGGCCTTTTCTTTTTTAACAATGGAATCCATCAGCATATTCTCCCTTGCTAATGCGCTTTGCTGGATCAGTTGCTGTTGCAGTAATAAAGTATTCATTTTCTGATCAGCAAGCAGCAGGTCAATTTTTTTTTGTTTTTTTTCGGTTTCAAATTTTGTTTCAAGTGCATATAACTGATCCCTTTTTTGAAGCATCAGTATACTGTCTTTTAGTTTAAAAAGGGCATCCGCCATTTTGTTGGCTTCTTTATAATTTCCTGTTTTTTCCAATAAACTATACTTCACTTTTTTGCTTTCATAAATGAAATATATGCCGCCTGTTTTTGTGGCCAGGTCTTCACTTTCATTTGCAAATTCGATTGCCTTCTCATAATTTTTTTTCTTTTCATAATATTTTATAAGATAATTATTTGCCAGAAGCGCTTGCTGAAGTAACCCACTGTTTAAACATTGTTTTTTTACTGATTCCATAAACTCCACGCTGTTGATGAGCTTACTTTCTGTAATATTTCTTAACACATCCTGGAGTGGGTCTGTAATATTTTTTTTCTTTCTCTCCTCCACTAGTAAATTGTATTCTTCGATTAAATAACCGGCATTTTCCGGCTTGTTTTGTGCCAGGTAAAAGTTTAGGAAAATTATAAGCAGGTGCAGGTGGTCAGGTTTCCCTTCCCGGGTTGAAGTAAGAAAATAAGATTTCTTAAAATATTTTTCTGCTTCGGTAAAGTCATTCATCTGTTTATATAATTCTCCCAGTGACATATAAACCAGATAATTCCGGTAAGGCATCTTTTCAGCATTATATTCCTCTGCCATTTTATAATAATACACAGCAGAATCTTTTCTGCCCGTTAGCATATAATGATTAGCCTGCAGTAAAATCCCGGTAATCTTTACCTCATAGATATCTGCCTTTTCAAGATATGGTAATGATGCCTGTATAAATTGCCCTGATGTGTTGTACTTTCCCTGTAGGTTATAAAGGTTTGCATAATCAATATAACAGCGGGCAATAATATTATAATTTCCACTTTGCAAAGCAAGTTCCAGCGCTTTATCAAGGTTGCTTTTTGCACTGTCATATTTCAATTTCATCATTAGTTTCCTTGCTTCCAGATCAATTGAATCTGCAGTCAAAGCCTTGTGACTTATGGCATAAACTGGATTTTTTTTCTGTTGGGCAGCAACATTAGCGGCATGCAATCCTATAAATACTACTATAAACAATACTTTGTTAATCATGAAATAATAATTTGCCGGCAGTCATTATAGCGCTACAAAATTATCATTCAATTTAAGCATATTTTCACCCGGCCGGGTGAAAAAGAAAAACCACCCCCGTAGGTAGCCCCTAAAATGAAGCTCCGCAGGCAAACCCCTGAGGGTTCTTATCAGTTAAAGTTTAGAAAAGATGATTTACGGTTTTCGGTACTGCCGCATCCATGCCCAATGATGACGGGGTGCATTCATCCAATGATTAATACCATTTGGATAAATATGCCCCAGGTTTTTCACAAATACATAACGGAATACGTTTAATGTATCGCCAGGGGTAAGTGAATGATAACTGGCAACCATTACTGAATTGGTATCGCCGCTTATAGTATAAACAGAGTCTAAGCTGAAATTATTTATGTATTTCCTGGCTTTATTGTAATACTTACCCCCGATTACAGGTACATCAGGTGTACTTATTACATAACTAAATGAATTTAACGGTATGGCTGGCCCGGTATTACCGGGGCCGTAATCTTCATTGCCAATCTGGAATAAAACCGGTAACCTACGCTGAGGGGCATAAACAGTATCCTTGTTAAAAGTGGAGGCATTGGAGGCAACCGCTGCAAAAATATTGCTCATTTCAACGGCACATTTGGCTGCCATTTGCCCTCCATTTGAAAAACCATTCATATAAATCATACCGGTATCAATATTAAATTTAAGCTGCATTTCAAGAACAACTTTTTTCAGAAACTTTATATCATCCAGCCCGGTATAGCCCGGCATAAATATAAAAGTTCCTTCGGGCAGAATGTTCCATTTGGTAGTGTTTTGAACGGTGCTATCTCCGAAATTAAAAATCTTATACCTGCCGGAGGAGGGATAAACTGATATGAAATTTTCTTCTTCTCCCAATTCTTTCCAGCCGCTGATATCATAAAATTTCTCGCCATTCCCGCTGGTTCCATGAAGCACAAATACGAGCGGAACGGCGGCATTGCCGGTATAGTCTGCTGGTATATGAACATAGTATTCTCTTTCTACGTTATCTACCATAACGGTAAAGCGGTTTTTACCTTTTGTATATCCGGCATTATTGTTATTTCCCTCTTCTTTTTTGCATGCGGTAAAATGCAAGATGGTAACAAGAATGGTAAGGCCGGTAATCCTTTTTATTAGCATGTTGTATTTTTTTTCACTGTAAAAATGGGCATGCCGGATGAAATTAAATTAGAACCAGGGGGTGATTTTAAGAAATGATGAGAATTATTTAAGCATGTATTCCCTCAGTTTTGCTATTGCAGAAGTACGGCTTGTTACATCCAGTTTGAAATAGGCATTATTAATATGTTTCTTGAGTGTGTTCATGGCAATGAAAAGGATGCCGGCTATCTGCTGGTTGGTTTTTCCCTCGTATAAAAGTTTGATGACATCAAATTCTCTTTCACTGAGCGATGTAACAAGTTGCCGGTTTATTTTTTCAAATACCAGTGCAGGGACATGACGGTTGTTTTGCTGTGCATGATTGGATAAAGCAATCTCGATAGTAGCAAACAGGGTTTTGTCGTTAAAGGGCTTTACGATATATCCATACGGATTTGTTTGTTTGGCCCTCTCCAATGTTTCCTTATCCGAGTAGGATGTAAGGAATACAAAAGGAATATTGTAATGCTGGTTAATGTACTCTCCGAGGTGTATGCCGTCTTTTTCGCCTTCCAGGTTAATATCGAGAATAGCAAAATCAGGAGGGTTTCTTTTCAGCTGTATCAATGCATCATCTGCGTCATAAGCGATAGCAGACACTTCAAAGTCATTATTATTAAGATACATCCCGATATTCTTTGCTATCAGGGGTTCATCTTCCACAATCAGTATTTTGATGCCTGTCATGACTTATTCCGCGGTTTTGAATTTTGATATGATGAGTTGTATGTCGGCGCCATTAATGCTATCAATATTCATGCGGGCTTTCATTTTCTGGATAAACGCCTTGATGATCTCATAGCCGAAGGAAGTTGTATTTTCAGGATCAAAATCCGGAGGTAACCCAATGCCATTATCTTTTACCCTTAACAGCAGTTCACTCTTTGTTTTTTTTACCGTAACCCAAATATCACCCTGCTCCCTGTTTTTGAATGCATATTTGAGTGAGTTGCTGATGAGTTCATTTAAAATCATTCCAAGAGGGATGGCGGTATCGGTGTGGAGGCTTAAGTTTTCAATTTCAGTGTGCAGGCAGATCTTCTCGGGGCGGATATTGTAGGAATGAAAAAGATGGTTGGAAAGCATTTTGATATACTCATTCATATTTACTCCGTTTACTGAATTGCCCTGGTAAAGATTCTGGTGGATGAAAGCCATAGATTGCACCCGCTGTATTCCTTCCTTTATGATCGCTGTGGCTTTATCATCATTGAGCGACTGCGACTGCAGATCCAGCATACTGGATATGACCTGCAGATTATTTTTTACCCGGTGATGAATTTCTTTGTTCAGCACTTCCAGTTCGGCCGATTGTTTTTTGATGATTCTGTTTTTTTTTTGCTGCTTTTTGAATTGAAAGAAAATGATACCACCCAGCAATGTCATGGCGCCCAATCCCAGCCACAACAGGTTTTTGTTTCTTCTTTCATTTACCAGCATCCGTTGTTTCAGTTTGTTCTCCCTGCTGAGCGACAAGCTGAGTTCTTTTTGCTTTTCGAGTTGATCGCTCCGGAGGCCAGCTTCTGTTTCCAGCGTCTTCATCAGCAGTTTTTGGTTTGCCAATGAAGAATCTTTCAATATGTTTTCCCGCAGCAACGCCATCTGTTTTATTTCTTCCTTGCTTAGCTGTTCCTCTTTCAGTTTGTTTACCAGGTTGAGATATTCAATTTCTTTTTCTTTTAACCCCGTTTCTGCATAATTTTTTATCTCGGCGCTTATTCTTTCTATATTTTCAGTGCGGAACATATCCTTATAGGTATCCATCATTTTCATCATCCTGTATGCAGTGGCCGAGTCTCCATTGCGGTTGCTCATCTCTTCCAACAGGCTGAGACCGTAAATGGCAAGCTCCGGGCTTTTGGCTTCGGTTGTTTTTGCAGCTGCCAAATCAAAATATTTTTTTGAATTCACAGGATCCTTTGCCCCCATATAAAATCCGGAAGTGGCAACGAGTAATTTCAACCGGTGAAACGGATTACCTGCCTCGGCTACTTGCCTGTCGGCATTTTGCTTGGCCTGAGCTGCCTCCTCCTGGCGGCCGAGGTAAGAAAGAATAACCATTTCATCAATGACGGCATCCGTGAGCAGATCTGAGCCTGCATAGTTGCTTCGCTGCACTTCTTTATTAAAGAGAAGTGCACTGTCGTATTTTTCCAGTGTAAGAAATAGTTTTGAAAGCTTTGATTTTACGTTCACTGCACCTACATAATCGCTGAGATTGTTCTTAAGTGTAAGCGACCTTCTGTAATGCTCCACGGCTCCGCGCCACCTGCCAAAGTCCACCGCATTATTAGCCATTGCATCCTGGCATTCGTTGAGCAGTTTCAACTGGTTTGTTTTTTTCAGCAATACAGCGGCCTCACGGTAATAGTCGAACGACTGCCTGAAAAAACTTTTTGAGGCATAAGCCTCTGCCAGGCTTTTGTACACCCTACCCAACTTTGCTTCATCATTTAAATATTGAAGTATGGGCCTGGCCATTTCAAAACTTTCAATGGCTGCCTTATAATCCTTACTGGCCAGGTACAGTGTGCCGGTAATGATACAGGCATCTGCGATTCCATTTTTATAATTCAATTTTTCGGAAAGCGCAAATGCTTTTTTGGCATATTCAAGAGATACTGCCGGGTTATTTTTTTGATGAAATTGCGCCAGTTTTAACCAGTCGGTTACTTTTGATGTATCTATCCGGAATTCTGTTGAAAGATTACCTTGCCCGGAACAAAAACAGGAAAATGTAAAAAATATAGTATACCAAGAAAAAAATTTCATTCCTGAAAATACAAATTTGTGTTTTGAAATTTCTGGCATCCACACGAATCTCCGTGGCAAAATTGCGAAACCGGGTTTGCAGCGGTATGACCCCAGGGGGTTATTTTCCATTTTGAAGGCGCTATTTAAAGTTTTAACTTGCCGCTCTCCAAGAGTAAAGAAGTGTGATTTCCCAAAATACCATACAGCAAATCCTTTCCCGTCTTGATATCATTGATGTGATCGGCAGTTTTGTTAAATTGAAAAAAAGAGGCACTAATTACCTTGGCCTTTGTCCTTTCCACAATGAGAAAACCCCATCATTTACAGTCTCTCCCAGTAAAGAGATCTATAAATGTTTTGGTTGCGGGAAAAGCGGCAATACCGTCAGTTTTATAATGGAGCATGAGAAATACAGTTATGTAGAGGCCCTGAAATGGCTGGCCAATCGCTACGGAATTGAGATCGAGGAAACATTTGTAAATGACGAGCAGCGTCAGCAGATGCTGGCTGCTGATAGCCTGTTTATCATCAACAGTTTTGCCCAGCAGTTTTTTAGCCGGGTACTTTTTGAAACGGAGGAAGGACAAGATATTGGTCTTGCTTATTTTAAAGAAAGAGGGTTTAGAGAAGATATTATCAAAAAATTCCAGTTGGGTTATTCCCCGGAGCAGCGGGATAGTTTTACAAGGGAAGCTATTGCCAAACAATACAACACAGAGCTATTAATAAAATCTGGCCTCGTCGCCAACCGAAATGATCAATTGGTAGATAATTACAGGGGGCGAGTAATTTTTCCTGTTCATAACCATAGTGGCAAAGTAGTTGGATTTGGAGCGAGGATATTAAAAAGCAACGACAAAGCTCCTAAGTATATCAATACGCCGGAGAATGAGATATACATCAAAAGTAAAATTCTCTATGGATCTTACTTTGCCAGGCAGGCTATTGATAAAGCAGATGAATGCCTTCTGGTAGAAGGGTATACGGATGTGATCTCTTTGCACCAGGCCGGAATTGAAAACGTTGTGGCAAGTGGCGGTACATCCCTCACCCCTGATCAATTGAGGCTGGTCAAGAAGTATACAAACAACCTTACCATAATTTATGATGGTGATGCTGCAGGTGTAAAAGCTGCTTTAAGGGGGCTGGATCTTGCACTGGAAGAGGGACTGAATGTTAAATTGGTACTGGTACCAGATAAAGAGGATCCCGACAGTTATGTAAATAAAGTTGGTGCCGGAGCTTTTACACAGTTTGTCCAAAAGAGCAAGAAAGATTTTATTCTATTCCAGTTGGAGGTGGCACTGAAAGATGCTGGTAATGATTCAGTGAAAAAGTCGGAAGTAGTTAACCGGATGGCAGAAACGATTTCCAGGATCAATAAAGCAGAAGATTTTACAAAGCAGCAGGATTATATCAAACAATGTGCAGAAGTGCTGAAAATCGACGAAGCAGGGTTACATGCACTCGTTAATAAATTTATCAGGGACCGCATCTCCACAATGGAGAAAAAAATGCCTTTTGAAGAGGCAAAACAGTTTGAACAGAATGCAAGACAGGCGGAGCAGACAGATTATGATGAAGCTACATTCAACCTGCTTTTTAAAGATGACCTGCAGGAGAAAGAGATAGCAAGAATATTGCTCGAATATGGCATCAGAAAGTGGGATGACAAGAAACTGATTGCTGAACATATTATTGAGGAAATGGTGGATGATAGCCTCCTTGATAATACAGATGTGATCAGACTTATTGCTGTGTTTAAGGAATTACTACAAGAGAATCCGTCTGTAGCTAACAGGAGTTATTTTATACATCATCCTGATACAAAACTTAGCGCTTTTTCTGTATCATTACTAAATTTCCCTTACGAGGAAAGTGAGCATTGGCGAAGGGAATTCAGCCAGGCAAGCGGGTATCAAAAAAGACTTTTTGAACAATCCTATGAAGATTTTATCAAAACGGTCTCTCCTGAAAATAATGACCAACTGATGGGTTTTCTGAAAATGGATGAGGATAAAACAAATGAAGAGGTTGACTCTGTCATTAATTATCTCAAACTAAGGAAAATAAAACGAATGTTGCTGGAAAACCAGTTTGACCTGGAGAAAGAACATACCCCTGAAGAATTTCATATGCTTCACCAAACACATGATCATTTGAAGCAAATGGAAATGGAACTGACAAAAAAGATGGGCACAGTAATAATCCGTTAACCCTTCACAAGAAGCATATCGCTATATGACAGACTAATTAAATCTTCTTCTTTTATTCCAAGTACTCTAATATAAAAATCACATTGTTCTCTCAGTTCATTTTCAGATAAATCAGCAAGCTTATTTCCCGCTTCAATTTCTATAAAATCACCTAACCCCGGTACTTCGTCAATGTGAAATTTTACATTGTTTATAAAATAGATTTCTCTTTTCTTTTTCACGACTATTTTTATTCCGTTAGCCTTTGATAAGGCATCTTTTAGCCCGACAGCGTCTTCCACCTTCACTAGTTGAAAATGCGAACTTTTAGGTCCTGACTGGTTATCTCTTTCATAAAAGATGAGATTATTTTCAATATTACCTTCCCGAAGTTTCAAACGTCCATTAGGAACATTAAAGTAAGTGTCAGTCTGTTCGTCGGTTCCCCTGAATTCTGCACTATTGGACAAAAGATAATTGCGTACAAAGCCACTATTTATGGATCTTGCTTTGATTTCTATATTAAGGAAAGCCATATAGCAAAATAAAAGGTTTGTCAATAATTCTGACAAACCTAAACACATTTAAAGAGACATTAAATTATTCTGCAACAGCTGCAGCCTGTCTTTTCCTTAAGGATACCACTTCTTCACCGCGGATGTTTTCACCCCTGGTAAAACGCATAGCACTCCAAACATGGTCTAACTCTACTCTTTCGATACTTTCGTACCCTTCGCAGGTAAGACGATTCCAACTGCATTCCCGGTTAAGATCTGTAACGATCTTAGAAGTAGTTTTTGGGTAGGCTACCCAGAACTTTGAGCCATCCTTTAAGGAAGGCATTACATCCTTCAGAATACCATTCAGCTGATTTTCGCTAACAGCGAATACTAGAGCAAAATCTATTTTCCGCGACTTAAGCAACGGTGTCATGTTTTTGCAGAATGATAATTTGCTGAATTGTTTCTCGATGGAAGAGGGCAAACCCTGAATTAGAAGATTCTTTTCGTCTGCCAGTTGTAACTTTTCAAAAACAGTTTGTGACATACTTAGAAGCTATTTTAAAGGTTTCAGTCAGCATTCCGATAAGAGGACAGTAAGCTGAAAGAGTTCTCAGAAGCAGGGAGGGCAAAGATACACATTTTACCGTGTATTTTCTACACCAAATCAATAAAAAACCCGTTCATCGAAGTTTTGAACGGGTTTTTTATATGAAATCCTGTAAATCAGTTGCCAACAGGCTTATAGTATTGCAAAGCTTCGGGCATATATTTCTTTAATTGATCGATTCTTCGGCCTTCTGAAGGGTGAGTGCTCAGGAATTCCGGAGGTTTTTGCCCGGCTGATAATTTTTCCATCCTTTCCCAGAGACCTATTGCTTCCTGTGGATTGTAACCTGCCATGGCAGTAAAAATCAATCCATACCGGTCGGCTTCCAATTCATGTTTTCTGGAGAAAGGGAGCATGATACCAACTGTTGATCCTGCACCATAAGCTGTCATAAATAAGTTTTGTGTTTCCTGTGGTTTATTGGCCACAGCCACAGCAAGTGCAACACCACCCAATTGTTGTAATAGGCCTTGACTCATTCGCTGGTTGCCATGTTGCAATAAAGCATGTGAAACCTCATGGCCCATTACTGCTGCTAATGCGGCCTCATTTTGGGTTACTGGTAAAATACCGGTATAGACTACAATTTTTCCACCCGGCATACACCATGCGTTCACAGTTTTATCATCCACCAGATTAGTTTCCCATTTAAAACCAGCCAGCTTGTCAGTCATACCCTTCTCAGCATAAAATCTTTCCACTGCTCCAACAATACGCTGACCTACTCTTTTTACCATCTCTGCATCTTTATTATTTGTTGTTGCTACAACTTTATTAGTAGAAAGAAACTGGGCATACTGGGTAGTGGCCATTGCTTGTAATTCCGATTCAGGCAACAGGGTTAGTTGGTTCTTACCGGATAAGGCATTTTTTGAACAAGCAATGATAAGTGCAGATAAAACAAATAAAGTAGTGATCTTCTGTATCATTTTTCAATTTTTTATAATGACGTTCAACGATTGTACCAGGTTGGTACAATAACAATTTTTTGTTGCTTTAAGGTAAGATTTTTTTTAACGATCTAATCGTTATGCTGGTCAGCTTCGTTACGGCGTTGGCGCCGGCGGTCCCGATGCTTCAAAATGGGCACCTTACTTTCATCCCCTCTTAACAGGCGCCCAATATTTTTCTGGTGTGTCAATAACACCATTAGGGCAACTGCAATTGCGAATACCCGGTATGCCGGATTATCTACATTAAAAATAACCAGGATAAAAATGGGGAAGGCAATGCTTGCCAGTATTGAACTTAGAGAAACGAAACGGGTTAAGTATAACACTAATGAAAATATACCAACACAACTTAAGGCAGTCCATGGTGATATACCCAGCACAAGTCCAAATAATGTTGCCACTCCCTTACCGCCACGAAAATCGGCCCAGATCGGGAAAATATGACCCACTACTGCTGCAAGTCCCAACCCGGTCTGGAGATTCTGAAGATTAATTTCATTATCTGCATATTCGGGTAAAAGCAAAGCAAGTTTTACAGCAACAATACCCTTCAGCATATCAATTACCATAACAAAAGTGCCCCACCGGGGACCTAATACCCTGTACGTATTAGTAGCACCAGCATTCCCACTGCCGTAATCCCGTATATCAATGTTGAAAAAAGATTTACTCACCCACACAGAAGTGGGAACACTACCAATCAGATATGCGAGAATAATTAATAGTAGTTCGTTCATAGAACCTTGTACTTACCTCTATTGTTTTTAAATATACAGGGATACAAAAATAGGTAAAAAAACAGGATAGGTAACATTAAATTAACCTGCTGATAACGTTCTATTAATGTCTCAATTGAAGGCAAATCCAGTTATTCCTTTCCTGTTTATCAATCAATTGTAAAAAAAGGCTGTTCGTTGCATTTAAGATATCTGATTCATCATCTTTCAATAATCCACTAAGTAATAGTACGCCTCCGGGAGTAAGCTGTTTTTTTAGATCCG
>Ga0116143_10001781_pt1 | contig 25111 bp, 23 predicted proteins | sample AD_UKC034_MetaG_FD_89745 | JGI IMG/M metagenome (GOLD analysis project Ga0116143, IMG submission 89745) | Active sludge microbial communities of municipal wastewater-treating anaerobic digesters from USA - AD_UKC034_MetaG | ecosystem: Engineered > Bioreactor > Anaerobic > Digestate | place: USA...
ATGCAGCAAAGCGCGCTGGGGCGCGGCGCTACCCGTGTGAGCGTCAAACTCGTGGTGAACGGAATAATGCTGTTTGCCGGGCCGGGCATTCTTAAAAAAGCCTCGAAGAAATCAGGCGCTGCGGCTTCGCACTTGGTCGAACTCCTGGGAGACGGGTTGAGCCTTTGGGAAAAACTGGAAGGCAAGTCGCTGCGCGACCTTGATGGCCTTGGCGCTATAACTTGGACATTTACCGAAACGCTTGCCAATTGGAACGACACAGACTTTTCCATCTACAAAGCGTGGTGGTGTCCTGCGGTCTATGGCACGGAGCGCGGCACCGGCACATTCGACATCAAGGACTTCCGGCCATCGGTGGGATACAGGCCCATCGTGGATGCTATATTTCTGTCACAGGGATATACGATTGTATCTGAGTTCTTTGACACCTACTTCTTTCGCCGGAATGTTCACCTGTTCGGCGTGGGTGACCAATGGAAGATCGATTTTGATGTGTCGGGCTATTATTTTAAGGGTAGTTTTGGGGCATCCACAACCTTGGCCATCGCCCTTGGTACTGCGCACATAACACTACTGTTTGATCCAGATGACGACCCGCACAGTATGTACCACAATAACGGAGAGCCACAACTCGACCCCTCGCCGCCCTCCTTTCCCGGCTCTCCGACAAATGTTGTGAACGACGAGTATGTACAATGGCTCCAAATTCCTGTAACCGGGATTTGGAAATTCAGGGTTCGCGTGAATACGCAGGACGCGAGCGAGTTGCAGGTGTTTGTTGTGCGGTCGTCGGTAAATGTGATTGACAAGAAATACCAGGTCGGTATATCTGCTGACGGCGCACCGGGCGTGACCGTTGAGTTCGAGTACTTGGTAGAGGCCAACGACGAGGTTTTCATGTACCTATATGGGACTGTAATCGTAAGCGGCGTAGGTGTCAGGTCCAGAATAAGGCACACGTTTGTTTCTGCAACCATGCTGAACAAGCCATTTATAGGCTCCGACGTTGCCCTGTCTTCCTGCTTGCCAGACGAAGACCAGAAAGCATTCCTGCGCGGTATCTCGCACCAATTCAACCTTGCATGGCAGGTGGACGATGTGACACGCCGGGTATTTGTTGAGCCAAGGTTCGACTATACACTCATTGAGGATGGGGTACCGGTTGTCCGCAAAGGCTTTTACAGGCGCGACTATCCACTAAAGACCTACGAAATTGACGCTGAGCAGGTAGAGGTTGAGTATGTCTCCCCATTGGGGGAATCGCTGCGCATGGGCTACAAGGACGACAGCAGCGACCCGATGGAAAAGGCTACGCTGGCTGAGTTGCAGCGTTCAGACCAGAAAAAGCAGCCGCCGTACTACTGCGACATTGAACTGTTTGACCGGGGCGTGAAGGGTCTCAATTCTCCCAACCCATACTTTACCACGCTGTACCAAGGTAAGCCCAGCGACATTCAGTTGCGCGAAGATTCCTATTTACCACTGCTGTTGCCCTCATCGTACAAGCGCGGCGACAAACTCCCCGGCATGATATGGACTCCTCCCGGCGAAGCGGAGAAGCGAGAAGAAATGCCTACTTACGAGACGAGCCCTAAATGTGGCATCATGTTCCCTGACGCACTGTCGTTCGCATTCCACTACGACGACAGTGAAACAACATATTACAGCGAGGGCGCCCGCGCGCCGTGGGTCACGCAGCAAAAATGGCAGGACATGGGCGGCGGCCCGGCGCTGGCCGATTGGGATACAGACGTGGCTTACGCCGACCTCGAAGCAAAAGACACGGCTCGCAATATCCGGGGCTTGGTGTCATCGTTTTATCCCAACTACATTTCCATTATCAAGGAAGGGCAACAACTCAAGGGGGTAATCAATATGCCACTGCCAACGATAGCGGCGCTGAGTTACCGCCACATGGCGCGGCTGCCGTTCGATTCCAATGAGTCGATATGGATTCTACTCGAACTGGCAAACTACAAGGCTTTGCTTGGTGATGAGTGTGACGGCACGTTCATCAAGTATGTGGCCCCGAAAAAAGAAGACATGGACGTCGTGACTTACGACGATCCAGACCTTGACCCAATTGTACCTGACATCGCACCAGAAGACAATACCGAATAAAAATGGGTTCTGAAAGAGTCATATCGCTACGGCTGCAACTCAAGGGTGAGCAAGAGGTACTTGCCCAACTCAATGAAGTGAACGCCACGCTGGACAAGTCCGGCCAGATACTCAAAGACATCAACGAAAAGTCGAAGGCGCTGGACGTGCTCACGCGAAAGTTGAAGTCAATGACCGAGGAACTGGAATCGGTCTCTCGTCGGCTTGTCGCCGCTCAAAACGGCACGGGAACAGGTGATACCGGCAGGCTGGAAGGACAGCAAAGGCGACTGCGGGAAGAAATCGAGCAGACGCGCAAAAGCGTGGCCCAGCTGCGCAAAGAGTTGCAAGGCGCTGAGCAGGGGTCGGATGTGTACAATGACCTCATCAAGAAAATCGCCCAGGCGAAGGGTGAGCAGAAGTTGTTGAATGATGAAATCCGAAAGCAGCAGGTGGCATTCGAGCGAACGCAGGTGGCAGCAGGGTCATACCGGGATTTGGAATTACAGTTGCAGCAACTTCGGGCACAGTACAAGTTGCTGGGCGAAGCGCAGATAAAGGCCGGTGTAGGTGACCCCATTTTGAAAAACATCCAGGTACTGGACGGGCAACTCAAACAGATTGACAAGAACATGGGCGTCTATACGCGCAATGTTGGCAACTACGCCAGTGCGTTTGACGGCTTTATTGGTGTTACCCAGCGACTTGCGCCTATCATCGGCCTGACTGTTGGTATAACTGAATTCATTGACGCCAACGCCCGGGCCAGTGACGAAGTGGCGAACGTGGCAAAGACAGCCAATGCCTCTATACCTTCCATCCGCAAACTACAGGAAGAGTTGAAGTTTCGGGATACCCGCACCTCTTTGGTAGAACAACTCCAAATAGCGGAAATAGGCGGTCAGTTGGGCGTGGCCGAAAAAGACCTGCGGAGTTTTGCAGAGGCTACCGACATCGTTACCGTCGCGCTCAAAGACGAGTTTGGCGGCTCCGTGGAGGAAGTCACCAAGTCGGTGGCTACGCTGCGCAACGTCATACCGGGCCTGAAGACGGACGATGTAGGCAAGGATATTCTCCAAATCGGCAATGCCCTGAACTTCTTGTCGGCTTCCGGCAATGCCACAGCACCGGCCATCGCGGATTTTGTCAACCGGCTGTCCGGTATCGCCGGGCCGCTGGATGTGGGCAAGGCCTCGCTGTTTGGCCTGAGCGCCACGCTTGATGAGTTGGGCGTATCGGCTGAGCGCGGCGCGACCGCCGTGCAGAAAACCCTTTTCCGTATCGGTGAAGCCCCGGATAAATTCGCTGCCATCGCAGGCAAGGGCGCTGCCGAATTCCGCAAACTGGTTGAGGATGATATTGTGTCTGCCTTCGGGTTGGTCACGAAGGGTGCCCAGGAGAGCAGCGAAAAGAACACGGAGTTTATCAAACTGCTGGGCGAACTGGGAATCAAAGGAAGCCGCGAACTCGAAGTCTTTGGTAAGTTGGGCCAGAACTTCGACCTGTTGACACAGCGCGTCACGGAGGCCGGTGTAGCTCTCGAAGATACGTCGTCTGTGCAGCAGGAGTTTGAGAAAAAGAACGAAACGTTTGGCGCGTCCATCGCCAAACTGCGCAACTCCATTGTGAACCTCACGGTCAATACCGACCTGCAGGACTTCCTTGCATCCGGCATTGACCTGGTATCCGGGTTTATCAATGTGCTGGCTGGTTTGCCAAAACTTCTTTCAGACAACCGCGAAGAGTTTGCGGCTCTGGCGCTGGCAGTATTGGCCTTCAACCGCCAAGCCGTCATTGCAACGGTGGCCAGCATCAAACAGTCCGCGGCGTTTCTACTGCTCACTGACGCCACCAAACGGCAGGCCCTGGCTCAAGGCATCCTGAATGCTATTACCAAAGCGTTCCCGCTACTTGCCATTATCGCTGTGGTGTACGCAGCGGTCAAGGCGTATCAGGCACTCACAACGTCCACCGATGCGGCTACCAAAGCCGCAGAGAAATTGAGCGAAGCACAGAAGGAAATCGCACAGGAAGCGGCTAAAGAAGCGTCGGTGCTCAACAAGAACATCGAGATTTTAAAAAGTGCTGCATCGTCCACCAAGCAGCGGGCAGATGCAATTAAGGCATTGAAGGAAGCCTACCCGGAATACCTGCGCGGGATGGATTTGGAAAAACTTTCTGTGTCGCAACTGACCGATTTACAAAAACGGTTGACAGATGAAATTATTCGAAGTATCGCCGAGCGCAAGAAGGCAGCAGCGCAGGACGAAGAACTGGCAAAGGTTGCTGAGGCAACAATAGCCAGGCAGCAGTTACGTCAGCGCGGCAAGGTATCGGTTGAGGATATCGGTACGATCGGTGAGGATCCGCTGGGCCTGAACCGGCTGGTTGGCCGAACTACTTTTATTAGCGATGACGCCGAGCGCGAAGCCTTCAAGCGTGCTGATGCCTTCTATGGCAAAATGATTGAAGATGGAACAAAGGCGGCATCTGAAATTGAGAAGGTGTTTAATGACGCATTCTCACTGCGTAATGTTGGCACAGAAGAAATTGCGGCATCGGCGGCCAGCGAGGTACTTGCTGAGCAGGCAGAGAAACGCAAACAGGAAATAGTAAACCTGCGCAAACTCAGTATTGACGAACTCAAGGCGCTCGATACCGACGCAGCCAAGGAGGAAATTGAGCGCCGGGAAAAGTTGGACAAACGATTAAAGGAACTCGCAGAGCAACGGGCCAAAGATGAAAAAACAGCCGCCGAAAACATCTACAAATTACAACAGGACCTTATCAAGCGCACGTTTGACGGGCGGATCCAGTTGGCGAAAAACGAAACAGCCAACGCAATATCGGCACTGGTCGGCACGCCCGAGCAGATTACCATACAGGCCAATCTTCTCAAAGAGAAGTTGAAGCAAACTATTGCCGACATCGAAACGGAACGCTCCGATGCGCAGGCGCGGGCGCTGCGTGAAATCCAGGCATTTCAGCAAGCGGCTGCCGAGATACAGGCACAGAACGCGGCCAACAGCGCAGGCCGGCAGTTGGATATCATCCGCAACCTCAACCGGATTGACGAGACAAAGACCGAAGGATTCTTTATCCTCGAACAACAGCGGATAGAAGAGCAGCGCAAACAAGGACTGCTCACACAGGAAGAGTTCAACGAGCGGTCCGAAATTCTGGAAATCCAGCGCGAGCGCGCCATATTCGAGATTCGCAACCAGTCGGCGGTCGCAGAAAAGAACCTCATTGTCCAGCAGCAGCAGGAACAACTGCGGGCGCTTGAGGCAGGTTTCCAGCAGGAACTTGCACAAATCCTGCAACAGGAGGAAGCGCGTAAGGCTGCGCTGCAGGGCCAACTGGAAAGCGGTGCCATTGATCAGCCGACGTTCGACACGGCCACGCAGGAAGTCACTGCCGCAGCGAATCAGGAGCGCCTTGATGCCGAGCGCGAGTTCAGGGAAGAGCAGGCTATCATCGTTCAGGACGCCTCGCAACAAATCCTCGATACGGAGGTGGAGTTGGCGAATCAGTCTTTGGAACTGCAAAAGAGCACTGACCAGCAGAAAATTGATTCGGCCATGCGCACGGCTGAGCAACTCAATGCCCTGCAAAACGCGCAACTTGACTCTATCAGCGAGTTTATTGGCGGCGTGTCGCGCCTGCTTGCCCAGGACGTGGAGAACCGCCGCAAGTACGGAGCCATCCTCAAAGTGCTGGCCTTGGCTGAAATCGCTATCAATCTTCGAAAGGAGTTGTCGGCCATCGCCTTGGCAGCGGTACAGGCCGGGGCTGCGACCGGTCCTTTCGGCATCTTCACAGCCGGTGGCATCTATGCTGCCCAGGCAGCGGCGGCCATTATCCGCTCATCGTTCAACGCAGCGCAAGTCCTGCTGCAAAAGTTCGAGTACGGCGGCGCCATACCCACGGAGCAATCTATCCAGCGTGTCGATGGCGGCTCGATACCGCGCGGCTCGGGGGAAATCAAAGGAAGGTCACACGCTGAAGGTGGTGTCAAGGCCATCTATAACAACCGACTTGTGGAGTTTCAAGGCGGCGAATACCACCTGCGAAATGGCAAGGAGACCTACATCATCAACAAAAAAAGCACGAAAGCCTACAGGGAAACGCTGCTCAGGATCAGTGACAAGCCTAACCAGTTCAGCCGCAAGCGCCGCGAACTGGCATCCCGAATCAACTCGGCGAACAACTGGGGCAAGAAATTTGCAGCAGGCGGCATAGCGCCTTCGCCGCTCGATGTGCGACCGCTCGAAGCGCCGCAGGTATCGGCACAAAATCAAATCGTTGTCGAGGCTGCCAGCCGTTCGGATTTGGACGCTGTGCTGCAGGTCGCTCAAAGCGCCATCCTGATGGCTGAGGCTACCAACAACCGCATTGACAATATCCAGGTGGTGAACGACCCGCTGGAAACGCTGGAAAAGGGCACGACCGCACAAACCGTGAAACAAACGCGCAACCTATGACCGTAGTCAATCACTCGGAGAAGGATGTCCACCTGTACCGCATCGCATTCGAAGTGCGGGCCGAGGTGCGCGCGGCCTACGACAATTCGGAGTGGCTTTGGCTCGTGAAAATCTGGAATGAATACGGCGTGACTGCCAAAAAACTGTGCTCTGCCTGTCCGGACAGCATGAAAATCGTAAAGGCTTTTACCCCTATTTTATGGCAAGAGTCAACCTGAATGTTATCATACAAGAGGGCCGCACGGCCACGCGGCTCGAAAAGAATCTGTTGTTTCAGGATTATGTCTGTGAAACAACCTGCATCCGTGTCATCAAACTGATGTCGGAGCATGAAATAAACCGCATCTTGGCACTGCATTTGTTTGATTACCACGTACTGCAACTCAATCGCGACAGGGGCTTGATGATCCGGCACATAGGGCTTGCCCTCGGCGTATCCAAACCGACGATGTACCGTTGGTTTCCAGCCGCCGCCGACCGGGAATCGGTTTACGATGAACCTCAACGCGATGCCAAAACTCTTGCAACACCTAAATCAAATTATTGACTCGTCTGCCGTAGCCCTCCTGAGCGCACTCTCCCGCGTTTTGTTCATGTCCGGCAATGATTTCAAATCCCGCGCTGCTACCTTCATCGCCTCGCTTTGCATAGGCCTTGTGTCCGGCATCGTAGTGTCCAACTTCGAGTCGCTCAACCATTGGGGCGACCTCATTGTTGGCATATCGGCCCTGTGCGCGAAGGAGACGATTGACTGGCTGGCAAAAAAAATGACCAACCCGCTTGGTTTTTTTCAAGAACTTCGCAGCCAAAAGCCATCCGATGCTGACAAAACTCCTGACAATAGTTAACCTCACCGGCTGCATTGCGGCGCTCGTTTACCTGTACTGCTCGATGCGCGCCACATCCCGCGACGATGCGCATCCGCTCCTGGTTCGTTTCGAGTGGGCGTTTCTCGTTACGCTGTGCCTCAACTCTTTGCACCATATCCGGGTGCTGCTCGGAGACCCGCTTGCATCGTACATACCGACCGGGTTTTCCAACCTCACCGTCTGGGTTTCGGCGATTTTGTTCGCCCGTTATTTGCGGTACAATTTCAAATAGGTTCTCACAAGTGAGACAAAAGCGGCGCAACGGCACGGGTGTTGTTTCACCTTTGCGCTATGCCGAGGAAATTCATTTTCGGGAACAAGGCCATAGTCGCCACCAACCGCGCCGGTAAAGCGGTGGACATCGCCCCTGCGATGAACCTCGCCGGTGGCACCATCAACATCATGATATTCGGGGAAATCTCCGAATGGTGGGGCGTCAACAGCCGCGATGTCTATTGGGCGCTCAAAGATCAGCGCGTTTCCCAAATCAATGTGTTTATTTCTTCGCCGGGCGGCGAGATTACCGAAGCCTTCACCATGCACGACATGCTGAAAGGCCACCCGGCAAAAGTGACGGCTTACCTCGTGGGCCTCTGCGCCAGCGCCGCCACCATCGTTTCCTGCGCCGCCGATGAAGTGATCATGTCCAATCAGTGCCTCTACATGATCCACCGTCCGCAGTGGGGCACCTGGGGCGAATCGGACGAACTGCGCACCATTGCTGACGTGCTCGACAAATTTGAGAACGTCATCGTCGCTACCTACAAGCGCAAGACGGGCATGAGCGACAGCGCACTGCACGACCTGATGGAAGCCGAAACGTGGTTTGAGCCGACCGAGGCGCTTGCCCTTGGCTTCGTTGACAAGGTTGTGGACTCCATAGAAGTTGACTTTTTGCTTCCCACCACCGGCACCCAACAGCCGGACACGGTGGAGACTGCCTTCAATTATACCAGTTCCTACCGGGTTGCCGCGCTCGCCGCGCTCGAAAAGGGGCTGCGACCTGCAAACTCAGCGGACATCCGCAAATTCACACGCAAATCTACCAACACCATGTTCGGCAAAGACTTTTTCAAAAGCATCCTCAACTTCCTCAGCGAAAACAAAGCCCTGGCGAAAAACGCCGATGTTGAGGAACTCGCTCAAGACCTCGCAGACGATGAGGATTTGGCGGGTGAACTGCAAAACGACGCTATCACCGAGGCGGTGAAGGCCGAAGTTGCGAAAGTGAAACCAACGGCGCTGACGATGGAAAGCCTCGTTGCGCTGGTTGACAAAGCCACTCCCGACGAGAAAGCGAAAATCGCTACCGCGCTCAACATCAAGCCGGCAGAAGCCAAAAAGCCAGCCGCCAAAAAAGGCGAAGGCGAAGGCGATGAAGAGGAAGGTGACGACGAAGAAGAAGAGGATGAATACGCCGCGCTCAACCAGCGGTTCACCGACCTGCAGGCCGAGTTCGCCGCCCTGAAAAAAGGCGGGTCTGCAACTGCTCCGACCAACGGCAAGCCGCCGCTCAAGCCCAAAACCGAAGGCGCGGGCAATAGCGGCAAGCCCAACGAGGGGCAACTCAAAATCGCCAACGACTCGTTTGCAAAGGGGTACATCACCGCCGAGCAGTACGAGAAAGTAACCGGCCTCAAGCCGCCTTCCCGCAAGAAAGGCTAAGGGGGCTGTCATATTCCCGACCCGACCGACACAACTACTACTTCACCAAGCAAATAAACACAAAGCATGGAACCTATCATCCTGCTCGATTTGGACACCCACGATGCCAACGCGCTTGTGTTGGAACCGGCGTTCAACTACGACAACGTGTTTCAGCGCAACCTCAGCGTCTATAAGTTTGAAATAGGCGTGACGAAGTTTCGCATGACGCACCTCAGCCGTCCGACGAACGTATTGCAGCCAAAAATGGGCTGTGATGACTGGAATCCGACCGTCAACTTCTCGCTGCGCCCTTGGGAAATCGGCAGCGTGGAATACGAACTCATGGGCGAGCAATGCCCGGACGAGTTCGACCGCGGATGCGCCCGCAACCTCAAAAACAGCGCCGACGAACTCAACCGTCTGGGCGGATCCAATCCCACGGTGAACGCCATCGAAATGGCAATGGCCATGCAGACGCGCCGCGCCCTCGTGGACTCCATCTTTAAAATCGCGTGGTTCGGCGATACCAGTTTCTCGGCGAAAGTCACTGCCGGCGCTGTCACCATCTCGCACCTGCCGCTCAAAGAGCAGCAGAAGTTGACCCGGATGCTCGAACACCACAACGGTTGGTGGTCGGAAATCCAGGCCCGCGTCGGCGCCAGCGGCGAATACGTCAAGGTGCGCTACGTGGACACGAACGACGGCACGTCGGGCGGCAATGCCACGAAGCCGGCGAACATCGCCGACTACCTGCGCGAACTTCGCATGGCATCGCACCCCATCCTCCAGTTCTGGAACCTCGACCGCCCGAAAGTCGAATGGCCGGTGTACCTGTTGCAGCGCGGCCTGTTTGATGCGCTGTTCAAATACTACGAATCACTGGGCACGGAAATCGCAAACCGTTTCATCATTGACGGCAAGCCGGTGGAAAACGCCCTCGTGTTCGAGAACTATGTAGTCCTCATGATGCCCGAATGGGACATGTTCGACTTCGAGACCGGCAAGATGGCCGCCAACGGACAGTCGCTCACGCAGCGCGCCATCTTTACGGCGCCGGAAAACCTGTGCGGCATCGCTCATGCGCAGTCGCTCGAAGGCGCCCCGGAATCGGCGCTCGTGATCCAGAAATCTCCGCTCATCAAGGACAAAGGCAAGTCGTGGATGTACGCATCGTTGGGCATCGGCTTCGGCATCGCCCAGCCCATCCTGATGACGGTCGGCTACAACAGTTCGGAAACCTACGCATAAGGCACCAATTGGTTTTTTAACCATAACTCATAACGCAAAACTCTTTCAACAATGAGCGTAATAACCGCAATTTCGTTGGCCGCATGTCCAAAGGCGCGGGCGGGTATTAAAACCATTTGGGCCGCCAACTGCGCGCAGGTAGATACCCTCACGTTCAACGCCACGCGCGAGATAACCGCCATCACGATGGTTGTTGCCACGCCTGCCAACGTGTTCAAGCGCATTGACTTCGAGGAAAACACCGCGTTTTTCAACCAGGCCAAAGTGCGCAACAAGTCGGCTGTCAACGTCACCCAGACGATTTCGTTTGTGGAGCCGGGGCTTTCGAACACCGTGCGCAACGCCCTCGAGGACCTCAACGGCAACTGCTGCCTGCACATCATCGTGCTGGACAACTCGAACAATTACCACTACGCGGGCATATCGTTCGACATCGAATCCGAAGAATGGTCTTCCGACAAGATGAAAACCGGCGAAGGCTCGTCCAATACGAACACCGACCCGACCGCTGACCAGGCTGAATATATCGAGACCGTTGTAGGCAACTCCATATTCTACGCCCCGTTCTGGACACTGGGCGAGGCAGGTATTCCGGTGTAATTCACGGCGGGTGAGTTCTTTTACCGGGCCTGCCCGCTCAAACCATTCATCACGCAAACATCAATCCGATGGCAGAAGTAACGGCGCCTGTGAGCGCAGAACAACAACCAAAGGGCTTCAAATTGCTTCGCGTTCAGGATAACCTGGTTACCATCTGCAAAGCGGGTAAAAAGGCCGCTTTCCTGAATCACGGCAGCAAGGATGTCGAGTTCCCCTCAAAGGGCAACATCGTAAAACCCGCCACGCAGGAACTGCTCAAGGCGATTTACGACACCGACGAATCCTACACGCAACTAATTGAAGCGCCTAAAGACTACAAAGCCCCCTGGCAGCAGGGTAAATGATTAAGGAATGACCCAGGATTTGGCAGCCTACGAAATTGACGAGAGCTGCGCTGCTTGCCCGGATGAATCGTCCAACCCGAAAAAGACGAGATTCAGCCGGCGCAAAACAGGCGCTTTCGGAGACGTGTACGACCCGGTTGCCGAGGAGCTGCGCGACGTTGAACTCGCGCCCATGATTTACGGGTCATTCCCCATTGTGCCGTTCTTTGACAATTCCGATGCAACCCTTCGCGTCCTTCGCCGGATGCGCGAACTATCGCCTACCCACGCCTCGTGCGTCGGCAATATCCGCGATTATGTCTTTGGCGGTGAACTCACCGTGAGGCGCTACGTCGAGCCTGGCATGGCCTTCGACATGGAGCAGGACACCGAATTGGGAAAGCCTGAAAAGAAAGTGTTCACCGATTTCGTGCGCTCGCTCAACCCGCAACTGACGTTCGAGCAGATACTTGGAGAGAGCATAGGCATCTTCGAGAACCTGAAAACCTACGGCAATGGCTTTTTCCGCATTGACGCGGTGCAGGTCATGGGCAAATGGTTTTTCTACTTCGAGTCGGTGGACGCTGAAAAGTGCCGTTACCTGGCTACCGAGCGAAACGAGGATAAGGTGATCGTCATCTCCCCGGAGTGGACGGCTATCTACATCCAGTCGCACCCGCCCGAGTTCGTGGACGTTTTTCCAAACTGGTCAGACTATGGGAACGGCCGGATGTCCACCATCATCCACATTAAAAACAAGGTGGTGGGGCGCGACTGGTACGGACTGCCGGACGCTTTCGGCTCGCTCTACTGGCAATACCTCGAGGTTCAGCAAGGCCAGCACGGTACGGAAGGCTACGCCAACGACTTCATCGCCCGGGTTTTCTTCGAGATAACCGCCGAGGAAGATGACGACGGCGACGAGGACGATTTCGACAGCGCTGTTCGCCGCACGTTCACCAACCAGGCTTCGCGCTATGGTGAGCAGCCCAAGCGGTACATCATCCGCCGCCGACTGCCCGATGACAAACCGGCTTTCGTCCACGAGTTCAAAGCCAACACGGAGCATCAATACCACTCCGTAATGGCCGCGACCGCAGAGCGCGAAATACTGAAGGCGCACAACTGGCACAGCGTTCTTTTGGGCGCGCCGACACCGGGACGCATCGGGCAAAACGAAGAGTTCAAGGAAGTGTACAAACAGAAGTATAACTCCGTGATCCGGCAGTGGCAGGAACGTTCGCTCAGGCCCATCATCCAGGGGATGCAAGCCTGTGAAATGATACTGAAAGGGCGGCTCGACATAACGACACAATATTCGTTCGGCCTTTTCAACCTGTATGCAGAGTACCTCAAAAGCGAGGCTGACGCGATGGGAGATAACAAACCCCCTATACCAACTGACCAAAACGACGATGGCACTGACGTATGAATTCGGGAGCGTGGAAACGCTCATCACCCCGCAGGAAGTCATAGACTTCGGGCCGGTGGATCCAGCCTCTTACGGAGAGAGCAGGAAACCGAACATTGCAGTCAGGGAGGAAAAGTTCTTTCTCAAGTGCGCGGGCATGGCGATGTACAAGGCGCTCATGGCCGACAAGGTGAAATACCGGACGGTCGCTGGCACGGGCATCGTGGTTTATGTCAACTACCAGGAAACCACGCCGTCCTATTCATCCGGACAGGTGGTGTTGTACAAAAACCGGCTCTACAAAGCGAAGTCGGCCACTACGACCCAACTGCCGACCGACGAAGGCTACTGGGCGCTGGCGCCGCGCTTCGAGACGGACGAGTACAATTACCTGTGGGAACGATACCTGCGGACGCTGCTGGCCTTCGCCATCAACAACGACACGGTGTTTTACCGCGTGGTTTCGGACACGCCGATGGGCGTGGTGCAGAAGTTCGAGGAAGGAAAATCAAGGCCGCTCGACATCAAAAGCGTCGGGAGGCTCAAACAAGAATACGTTTTGGACGTGGACGATATGATGCACACGATGGACGTGTTCATCCGGGAAAACCCCGAAGCGTTCCCGGACTATGCGCCCCTGACCGACAACTGTATTGATTGCGCCCCGAAACGACACAGGCATTATGGCTTTAACACAACCAAGCGGCGCGGGTACGCAACAACCTAAGCCGTGCAATGAAGGACTGGCCGACACCGTGAGCCTGGCGCTTCGGTGGATAGACAAAGGCTATCATTTTGAAAAGGTGAGCGAAGCGGCGGCGAAACTGCGCATCGCCATCTGCGAAGGTTGCAAAGAGCATTTCATCGAGGAGGAAAGACGGTGCGACATTTGTTGCTGCCCGATGGACTTCAAGGTGACATTGAAATACGACCCCATAAAGGGGATAATGAAAAAAACGCTCGTCACTTGCCCGATGGGTAAATGGTAGGCATCATCAAACAAATTGACACAAGATGACAAATCTCGACGGCTTCATATTGAAGCACAACAACCCGGACGCGAATCCGCTCAACGCGCTCAAATTCACCAACCTTTCGGGCTTGTGCTGCGGCGACAAGGCTGCCGCTGTCGTCTGCCGCTATACAGCCACGTTGGGTTCCATAACCGGCACGACGGCGGTTGACCAGGTGCGAATCGCCGGGACAACCTACGACCTCGACGGCGCTTACCTCGTCAATCAGGAGCGCGAGCGCGATGCGCTGGTCGCCAACCTGGAACGCCTCGTGGACGAAACGCTGGGCTACACCGGCAAGGGCAATATCACCCAGTCTTTTTCTTCCGGCACGATGACCATCAATGTGGACTATTCCGACCTCGAATTCGAGTGGCTGGAATCGTCGGCAACGCCGTTCGTCCCGACCGCCTGCCAGATGATCGGCGATGTGAACACCGGCACTTGCGACGCGGGCGCCTCCATCGTTGTGGTGGCTGAAACACTGGTCGTCAAGCCATACGCTGCCGGCGCGATCACGAACGTGACCATCAACGACGGCGGCGGCGATGTGTACAATGGCAACCTGGCCAACGGCGTGACAGGTAACGCCACAGTGACAACCGACGCGACCGGCCAAAAGGTAGTGACCATCAACGGCGCATCGGGCGGAGAAAACTGGACTGGCTCTGTGACCTTCACCGTAAGCATTACCCAATCGGGTTGCGCGGCGGTTACGCGGACCATCATCCTTGTTTATCCGTAAAAATTGCCATGAGCGTAGTCACACCGATAACAACGGTACTCTGCCCAAGTGCGCGCGCCGGACTGGTCGCCATTTGGGCAGTGCCTTGTAATGAGGTCATTGACGTGCTCATTGACCCCATCCTGAACATGGTCACCAACGTCATTTTGAACGTGGGTGTCGAGTGGCAACGCATTGAGTTCGAGCCGGGAACGGCTTATCTGCTACAGGAGAAGTTGATAGCCAAGGGCTATACCGAATATGTAAAGCAGACCATCTACTTCGAGGAATACGGGCTGTCGTCCGTGATGAGAAACGCCCTCGAAGATTTGAACGGCAACTGCTGCATGAACGTAATCGCCGAGGATGAAGCGGGTAACTATCATTACTGCGGAATCTCGGTACGAGACACGGACGAATTTAACGACAACCTGCGCACAGCCGATGGCAGCAGCGAAACCGGGGCTGACCCCGAAACCGATGTTGCCAAGTACACCGAATCGCTGATGTGCATCTGCGATTTCTACGCCCTGATCACCATTGACCCGAACGACTTTAACCCGCTCTTCTGGAAGAAACCGGACGACAACTTCTGGACAAAACCGGACGACCATTTCTGGACGATAAAAGGAAACTAAGATATGCCATCGGATTACCCGCACCTATTCGACGACATTGGCTTTTTGAATCGCCAGACGCAGCTGTACACACAGCGGCGGCAAAACTCCGAGTTGCCTAAAAACTACAAGTTCAATGTTGAGTTTCTGCTGTCTTTTGTAATCACTGAATTTCAACTGATTACAGCGGACAATATCACCTACACGCATTCGCAGGCAAGCCCCTCTGCGACGTGGACTGTGATACACAATCTTAACAGAAATGTGCAACTGCGGTGCATAGATGACGACGATAACAATATTATAGGTGAGCCAACAAACGATAGTCCGAATCAAATCACAATAACGTTCACAACGCCGGTTGCCGGCACAGCTATTATCACATGAAATACCTACACGAGATAGATGCCAGCAGAGCCAACCGGCTTATTGTTCCCATCTTCACCAACCTTGCCGCCTTTCCATCGGCGGCAACATCGGAGGCATCCTTTGCGTATGCCAACGACACCAACCTCATTTATTACTCGAACGGCACGACGTGGGTCAACCTCACCGCTGCTGCCGGCGCGATGAACTTCTTGGGCGGCATTGCTTTCGACGCTGCCGAGCCAGGCTCTCCGAACACCGGCGACACCTACGTTTTCACCACGGCGGGAACCAACACATGGGAAGGCTCGAACGTGGTCGAAATCGGAGACCTCGCCATTTGGGGCGGCTCTGCGTGGACGTTCGTGCAAAACAACATCGGCGCGGCCAGCGAGACAACGCCCGGTTACGTCGAGTTGGCAACCAGCGCGGAGACCATCACCGGCACATCCACCACGCTTGCCACGCACCCTGCCGGCGTTACGGCTGCCATCAACGCAAACCGGGTCACTTCGGTAGATGCAGTGGGCGGTAATACGCTTACAGGAGACGGCGTAAAGGTTTCCTTCCCGGTCGTTCACACCGGCAAGAACACGCCATGCGTAGCGGTTCGGGAAACAACCCTGGGCAACTATGTAGCAGTGGATATAACATTCACGTCGGCCACTGGCTTTAATATCATTTTTGCAATCGCTCCGGCAGCATCGCCGACATTCACGGTCAGCATCTCGTAATCGAGCCGCATGAAATACCTGTCCGAAATAGACGGGTCGAAGGCTGGGAGACTGATTGCGCCAAAGTACACGAACAAAGCGGCGTTCCCTTCTGCTTCGACTTCTGAGGGTTCGCTCGCCTACGACGATGCCCTTGGCGACCTGTACCATTCGGACGGCACGAACTGGGTATTGCTGACCAAAGAAAAGACCTTCATCCTCACGGAAGGCGTGACCGACGAAATAGCGGTGCCTGCCGGGAGACTGATTAGCCAAATCGTTGTTATAGCGTCAAGCGGCACAGGCAACGTGACAATAGGAACAACCGACCTTGGCAGTGAGATTATAGAGGATGAGTTTTACAACACATCGGGGCGCCCGTACACTATCGGTTGGTGGTTTCCTTCCGATTCAACATTGTATTTCAGCGTGTTCACCGGCACCATAACAGTAAAAATTTTCTACGCATGAAAAGGGTAATCCTTCTTTTTTCGCTCGCTTTATTGACGTTGAGCGTTCAGGCGCAAACCACAGGAACGTGGAACAAGGTGAACGCAAGGGATACGTTTGCTTTAAGTGGTCGGCAACTTGCGGAGATTGTATACACTATATCGGCGGCATCTCGAAACAATGAATCGCCGACAGCGAAGGCGGTTTACGATGCGATAAACAGCCTTGGTATTGCAGCCGACACTTTAAATAGTTTGGCCGCCCTGCGAGCATATACCGGATTTGCCCGGGGGATTTGGGTGCAATCCACCGAAGGGTTGTTTTTTAGGGTTTCGAGCGGCACAGAGAACGGGGGTACGCTGATAGTGGCATCGAATGGTGTAAAATGGAAGCGCTCTGGCGTGGGCAGTACATACTACCCGGAAATGTGGGAGGTTGGAGGATATGACGAAAACGGTGTAGCGGCTGGAGTGGCGGACAAAACCGAGCAAATACAGGCAGCGGTCAACGTGTGTGCTGGTTCTGGCGGTGAAGTTGTTTTGCGCCGACGATTCAGCCCCTACAATGTAATCGGAAAAGTGCCGAACATAGTTTACCCCTCTACGCAAAAGGGGGCAATAGAGTTGAAATCAAACATGAAATTCGTAATTGAGCGAGGTTGTGTGCTGCGAAAAGCGGATGGGGCGCAAACAGACGCGGGCGGCTCTGTCACGCTTTTGTATGGTGATACCATCAACAACATAACCATAACTGGCGGCGGAGAAATTGACGGCAACACGGCGGGACAGCCTGGATGGACGGGCGGATACTCGCAGGTTGGAGCAAATGGCGCGGGGATTTTTATAGCAGCGACGAACGCGACGAAGGCAATGATAAACGGAAATATCATTGTTGAAGACCTTGACATATACGACCATTTTTCACTTGCCACTCAGGTAAAAAACGCATTGAACACAGAGTTTAGGAACATCCGCTTTTGGGCGGTCGGAGAAGGGATAGAGTTTAGTCAGTGCCGGGATTTGAAGGCCTACAACATTTATGGGGATGGGGTTAGTGAGGTGTCGGTCGGTGACGGGTTTGAAACGTCCGGGTGCATCGGGGTTGTTGCGGACGGAATCAATTTGCAAAACTGGCCGACAGGGTCGGCAATAGATGTGTATTCTTCCAACAATGTGGTTGTTTCCAATTTTATCATCAAAAACACGGTGGTGGATGGAAATGGAATAGGGAGCGGAGGTAGCAGCGACACTACCTATGCTGACAACCTGTTGTTTGCGAACGGATATATTTACAACTGTGCGCTTGGAGGGCTTCAAGCGGATGGGTATTCTCGTTACCAGAATGTGACATTTGACAGCTGCACAATAGGGATTATGTCGGTTGCTAACCCTCGGCCATCGGCATACTCAAACCCTCTTGAAATATCGGGATGCACGTTTAAAAACAGGCCGACAGCGCAAGGGGTTTTAATGGCCGACAGTCGTCCGGTTATTGTTAGAAATTGCACTTTTTACGATTTGTTGGACGGTGTTCGCGTTTCTGGGTCGGCAGACAACCTTGCTCCAGAACTTACCGTGACGGGATGCACTTTTATGTGGATGGCGCGTTGGGGCATAAATTTTGACGCGCAAGGTCAATCGGCATTTCAGCCAATTTCACTTTTGGAGGGTAACACGTTTAGGGATAATACGAATCCTGGAATAACGCTTCCAGCGCGAACAAAGGATATTGTTTTGGTTGGAAATACGATAGACACGATGCTCACGCTTGGAGGCACCTTCAAAGAAGTGATTACAGGGCGCATCTATGTGGCAGACGCAAGTCCAAACACAACAACGGCACTACCAAAATCAGGTGAAGAGCATATCGTTGTTTTAATGGCTCCGAACCTTTCGCTTTCTGGTAGCACAAAACTTGTTCAGCACTTTACGGTTGCTGGCGGCTCAGCAAATATTGCCCTTGCGAATGGCGAATCTTTTAGTTTTGAGCGGGGGGGGCAACTTGCCTTAAAATACAATGCAGAAAAAAACAGGTGGTACGAAATATCGAGAACGCACACCGGAGCATACGCCGACAGCACATACGCGATTGGCGAGCGAAGGATTTACGCAGACGGGTGGAACGTTGAAAACATAGGGCTTGGAAGCCAATCGAACATTGTTGTTTATAGGTTCAACGGACTCAATACCGAAGACCAGTTTTTTTACATACCCGCGTATAGCGTGGTTAGGAGCATTGGGATTAGGTCAAGTACGGCTATCAGCACAGGTACAATAACCGCTGGGCTGTGGTGGAACGCAACCGGCCCCAATGGAACAGTAACGCTTTCCGGAGGACAAACAACCAACACTACAACATACAGCAGATTTGCAAAATACCCAGCGTCCTCACCAACAAAATACCACATGAAGTATACTACAAGTTCGGATTTTGCACATCCGACAGCGGATATTTCAATGTGGGTAGAACTTGAATTTTGACATGAAGAATTTAATATTCATCCTATTTATTATTGTTCCAATGCTCTGTTTTTCACAAAACAGGGGGCTGAATCTCACATCAGACAGCGAAATGATGCTGTTGAATGATGGGGGCAACCCAGATACGATCGGGTTGAAATTGCGTGTGGTTGAACAGATAGGCAATACTGCCGAACTGATACCATCCGGCACAACCGGAACACGGCCAACTGGTTTCCCCGGATATTTCAGGCACAACAAAACAACGGGAAGATACGAGGGCGTTGTTTCAGGAACGACGTGGGTCAACTTTCTTACAAGCGCAGACGGTAGTGTTGCTGGCGGCGGCGCGGCTAATAGACTCGCTTTTTGGTCAGACGCAAGCACGTTGTCAAGTTCTGGTAACTTGACATGGGACGGCACTATTCACGGTATAACTGGGCGGCAGACTATAGTTGGAACAGCATCTTATTCAACAGACCAAAACTTTTTGGGAATTTCTGGCACAGCAACAACGACGGCGAATGGCGTAGATATTTCAGGTATAAATTCTACGATTGTTGCTGCAAACGATGGAACGCCTACTTCAAATTCTTTTCGTGGCGGCACGTTTGGCCTAACAACAAATACGACGACATCTGGGATACTTTATGGCCTTGTTTTAGGTGGCACAAATACGTCTCCGAACACAACACAGTTTTATGGGATGAGCGCACGGCTTGACGAAAACTCTGCGAGTGGCAGCCTTTCTAACAGGTACGGCATGGATTTTCTGATCGTAAAAGGTGCGCTGGATGGAGCCGATGCTCATACCGCAACAGGCTTTCGGGCGCGGCTACAAGAGAGCACTTCGACAGGTCGCTGGACAACTGCAATAGGTGCATCACTTGGCGTTGAAAACGCGGTGACTGGTACTGGTGCTGTGATAAATGTGAGCAACTCCAAAGGAACGAACGCCACGCAGTTTGGTATGACGATAACGAACACAGCTAGTGGTAGCGGTGTGACTGTTGCAAACGCTTATGGCATACGATTTATCCCGACAGAAACGAGCAGTGGTAGTATCACAAACAACTACTGTTTATTTAACAATACCGCCCCGGTCGCTACCAACTCGTGGTTTCTTTACAACAGCCAAAACTACCGAAACTACCTCAACGGCAATCTCGCAATAGGAGCGGACTTGCAGACCGCGAAACTCACTGTGCGCGGCGCTGGCAACACTTCAAGCACCTATTCGGCTATTTTTGAAGACTCTGATGGGGATCGAGTTGTTGTTATTCGCGACGATGAACTTGTAGGGGTCGGCACAAGCACGCCAAGTACGAAGTTGCACATAGAAACTGTGACAGGCACCACTACGCCGATTTTGCGAATAGAAAATACGGGCGGCAGTGCCGATTTTTTTGTAGCCAATACATCTCCAGAGGGTTCTATTACAGCAAGCCCAGGTTCGCTGGCCTTGCGAACGGATACAGGCAACGGCAAATTATATGTGAAAGGTTCTGGAACCGGCAACACAGGGTGGGTTGAGTTGGGTGCTGGCGGCGCAACCGACCACGGCGCACTGACTGGCCTTTCCGATGACGACCATTCGCAGTATCTTTTGCTCGCCGGTCGAGCGACCGGGCAAGTCGCTACGGGCGGCACTGCAAGCGGCGATGACCTTACGCTGCGCTCCACGACCGACGCGACAAAAGGCGATGTTATCCTGAACGACCAAGGCGGCAATGTGATTCTGGGCGGCGGCGAATTGTCCGGCGAACTTCGTTTCATGGAGCCGGGCGGCTCTGGCAGCAACTACACCGGCTTCAAGTCAGGCGCTATGGGCGCAAACCAGATGTACACGCTACCGACCGACGCACCTTCAGATGGCGATGTGATGACATGGGGAACTGGCAATGTACTGTCCTGGGAGCCAGTCGGCGGCGGCGCGAACTACCAAACATGGAGAGAAGACGGCGCGGCGGCCACGGTGCAGCCAAACGCGAATTTTGTCACAACAAGCACCATCGAGCCGACACTGACAAACGACGCGGGCAACTCCGAAACAGAGGTTTCCATGAGCATTGTCGTAGGCTCAGTGAATAGTACACACCTCAACCAGATGGGCGCGGTGGCTGGGCAAGTGCTTACATGGGACGGCGCGGCGTGGAACCCGGCCTACGTCACAGATGACATATACCCTGCGGACATCACCGTGGACGTGAACGACTATGAGCCGACAGGCTGGGCAACCAGCACAGAGGTGTTTGTATCGTCGAGCGCAATTTGGACAATCACGGGCTTTGACGCATTGGTCGGGCAAGTGCGCACGGTCATAAACGACGGCGATTTTCCCTTTGTGATTGCCTGCCACCATACGGGCAGCGCGGCGGCGAACCGCGTTTTTGGCCGCGAAGATTTGATTGTACTGCCGGGCGATGCTGTCACGCTCACCTACAACAATAACATTGGCCGGTGGTATGTGAAATCAAACACATTCTACCCTCAAAAACTCGGCACTGTTTGGAATGGCATCTACTATTATCAGCAGCCAGGCAGCACAAACCAATCAGACCACCCGTTTCTGGGGCTTGCGACCTCTGGCACAGGCACAAGCAACGCGAATGCGGTTCCAGGCGCCGAACAGCCGAACCATTGGGAGGCTTCAACAGGCTCGACCGCTGCGGGCATAGCAACCATTTACCTGCCCAAAAACGCCAACAACTTTGCCCGCACGGGCGATGGGCATATAGAGGTGCAGGCGAATGTGTTTGTGCCTACGCTCTCTACAAGTGCGCAGCGGTACACGCTGCAAGTCGGCATGATACCCAACGCGAACACCACGACTCTTGCAGTGAACAACTCGGTTTTTGTAAGATACAAAGACGACGTGAACGACGGAGAGTTTGAGTTGGTAACGCGCAACAACGCAGGCACCGAAACGGCAGTGGATTGCAACGTAGCCGTAGCAGCCAACACACCCTATCAAATCACGGTCGTATTGAACGAATCGCGCACGGAGGCGCGGGCGTACATCAATGGGACACTGGCCGCTATCAATACCTCAACGATGCCCAACGCGGCAGTAAACGTAGGTGCACGGGTCGGAATCTTTAAATCAGTCGGCACTACTGCGAGGTTTGCCAAGATAGGCTCTATCGTCGGTTTTGTTGTACTATAAACACCACACTTCAAACACTTTCTAACGCACATCAAACATGAACGACGAATTTGCTTTTTCCGAAATCCTTGATACCGTAGTCGCCGAATCCGGTGTTGATAAGCGCGAAGCACAGGCTGTGCTGGAAGCCTTTTTCCTGAAACTCCCCACAGCGGTCGCAGAGCATGGCCGCGTTGACCTATCCGGCAAAGGTTTTGGCGTGTTCCGCCTCGAAGCCCGTGCAGCGGACAGCGGAGTTTACCCTTCGCCCAACGGCGCGGGCGGCTTCGATATGCTCCCGTGGGGCAAGCCAGAGCGCGACGAGATTGTTTTTCGCCCATCTCCCGGCTTCACGACGGGCGTTGCGGTCGTAACCGGAAAGCCGTGCATCTGATGAGGCTGTTTGTGAAACAATACCTGCCGGGCATTTTTATGCTCGGTCTTTGGTTTGCAAGTTTTTTGTGGCTTGCGAGCCGCCTAATTTCGGCGCTGTAAACCTTACCATGGAACAACGGCCCCCGCCTGACTGAAAATGATTTCTTTCATCAAACAAATAGGTTATGTCATCCAACATTATTACTCAAATCGTGTCCGTCGTGCTGTGGATATTCGCGCTCGCTGGGCTTCAAATCAACCCTGACGCGACTGCCAACGATGCTGTTGTAGCGGTGGAGACGGCCAACTGGCCGCTTTTCCTGATGCTAATTATCAACGTGGGCAACTCCATTTGGCAGTGGTCGCTGACGTGGAAAACCAACAAGCCGAACTTCATCCTGTTTCTGCGCAGCCATAATTGGTGGGCCTCCGTGCTGAACGTCGTGTTCGCAATCGCACTGCTCAACGGTATTATGCTCCCAGCAGACGCAGCGCACAGGGTTGTAGAGTACGCATTCAGTGGCGATTGGTGGGGCTTGGCAGGGTATGCGCTGCCGGCCATCATCGCGCCCATCGTGTCGTGGCTCACAAAGCGAAAGGCTGACGCGCTCAAGGCTAAAGCGGGGATTCAGGCATGAACCGCACACGCGGCATCGGCGCCTTTCTGTCGCTGGCAGTCCTGACAGGTGTTGTCAAGAAAGGCGTAGAGATGTACCGCGAAGCCTCTGGCTGGCGACGCTGGGCTGTCATTGCCGCAATGGGCATCGCAGCGGGCATCCTTATTGCAATCATACTCAGGGCATTCATCCCCTGAAACAGCATCCAATCAACTCAACTCCTGTTGTTTTGATGTTGCAGGCCCTGGAGCGTTCGCGCTTCGGGGTTTTTTATTTGGTTAAAGTTCGCGCGGCAGAAAAAAATATTTTCGGAAAGTGTTGCGCAACCAGTTAAAGTAGTTATCTTTGCAACACATTTAAAAAGCGATACAACAACTCAACTTTTTGACAATGGCAAAAAAATCAATCCAACCAGCAACAGCGAGCGAAACCAATGATGTGTACATCGTTTGCGCCATGAAGCACACCGCGCCCAAAGACATGAACGAACTCGAATACGAGTGCCATTCGGCCGTTCGCAACCAGTTCCGGGCGTTTGTGGCCGACACCGGGGCGGCCAGCATCAGCAAGGCAACACCTGAACAATTGAAAACAGCGATTGAGCAGATGATGACCTACGTCCGTTGCGGCGTGGCGTTCGATGGTGGCGGAAAACTATCAGTATCGGAGCAGGTGGTAGTCGCCAGCAGCGCACTTCGCGCTGAGTGCAAGGTCGTGGCAAAGGCCGAGGAAATCACGATAGGCCGCGCCATCGAGAAGTACATCATCGCAGACTTTGATTTTGAGGCGAACAGCGCAAAGAAAAAAGACCAGCCCGTGAAAGCGACCGCCGCGAAAAGGCAGCCGGCAGAGGCAACACCCGCCGTGTTCGGCGACTGGATAGAACGCCTCGACCTCGACGCGCAACTTGAATTCCATGCCGCCGATTCCCCTGAGCGCGTCGCTGAACTGCTCGAAGCATGGAATCAGGGCGGCGAGTTCCGGCTGCTGGTCAAACGCTCGACCGCACTGGCCGTGAAAGTTTCCACCCTCGATGAGCAGGCCGACCGCCAAACGCTTGTCGCCTTCGATGTGAGCGGCAAGAAAGTGGGCATGGCCTACATGGACAAACTCGCTCAGTACTTCACGGTGGTAGAAAAGAACGGATGAAGGAGGACAGCATCTTTGTGAACGACCCGATTGTGCGGTCGTTCACAAAGGAGTTTGAGCGGCTGGCTTACGCGCAGGGGAATTATAGCCAGGTCTTCGAGGACTTTTTGGACTTCTGCATTTTCTACCTGTCGCTCGGACTCATAAACGATAACGGTGAGCGGCTCGAAAAAACCTACGGGGAGGCCGGGCTAAAGCAGATGATGGCGCTCTTTGAAATTTTGGGGGATGGCTCAGACGATTTTCAGGACTTGCTTGGCACGGTGTACATGGAAATATCGTCGCAGTACAAGGCCTCGGCAATGGGTCAGTTTTTTACGCCGGGCAATATCTCTGCGATGATATCCGAAATGATGATCGGCGATGTGGACACGGATAAGGAGGGCTTGAAAATCTGCGACCCGAGCTGTGGCAGCGGCATCATGATTTTGAAATCAGCAAAGAAGTTTGGGGATCGCCGCCACCTGCAACGCTTCACAGGGTTTGACCTCGACCGGATATGCTGCAAGATGTGCGTCGTCAATATGGCGCTCAACACGATACCGGGCGAAGTTTTCCACGCCAACAGCCTTTCCCTCGAACATTACGGCGCTTATTCGCTCGTGCTCGACCGGCTTGGCGGCAAATGGATCACCTACATTGTCAAGTGGCCCGCAGAGCGGATAGACGCCATCAACGAACGAATCAAACAAGATTTTCAACAATCAAACGAACAGCAAAAGCAGGCGATTGAGGCCGAGAGAGAGCGCCAGCGCGAAGAGCAGATTCAAAAACGGCTCAGAGCGAAGGACGAAAAGAAGG
>Ga0116143_10001783_pt1 | contig 25108 bp, 20 predicted proteins | sample AD_UKC034_MetaG_FD_89745 | JGI IMG/M metagenome (GOLD analysis project Ga0116143, IMG submission 89745) | Active sludge microbial communities of municipal wastewater-treating anaerobic digesters from USA - AD_UKC034_MetaG | ecosystem: Engineered > Bioreactor > Anaerobic > Digestate | place: USA...
AGGTTCTCGAAGTGGCGCACGTGCAGCGGCGAGTCGAAGGCCAGCCGCGCCTTGGTGCCGCCGAAGCCGTTGTTCAGCGTCGCGAAGAGCACGTTGTGCCAGGTCGAGAAGCTCTCCAGCTGCGTCCAGCTGATCCAGCTCGTCGTGAAGGGGCACTTGTGGCCGCTGGCCTTGAGCTTGGCCGCTGCGGAGACGACCTCGGGCCAGGTCTGCGGCGCCTTGTTCGGGTCCATGCCCGCAGCCTTGAAGGCGTCCTTGTTGTACCAGAACACCGTCGTCGAGCTGTTGAAGGGCAGGCTCAGCATCTGGCCGCTGGGCGCCGTGTAGTAGCCGGCGACCGCAGGGATGTAGGCCTTGGCGTCGAACTTGGCGCCGCCCGTCGTCATCACCTCGCCGACCGGCTTGATCGCGCCCTTGGCGGCCATCATCGTCGCCGTGCCGACTTCGTAGACCTGCAGGATGTCGGGCGCGTTGCCGGCGCGAAAAGCCGCCATCGCCGCGGTCAGCGTCTCGCCGTAGGTGCCCTTGAAGGTGGGCACGACGACGTAGTCCTTCTGGCTTGCGTTGTACTCCTTGGCGAGGTCGTTGACCCATTCGCCCAGCGGCCCGCTCATGGCGTGCCACCACTGGATCTGCGTCTGCGCCTGCGCCTGGGCCGACGAAAGGGTGAGCAGCGTCGTCGCGGCGACGGCAAGAACAGTGCGGGCTGGGGACATGCGGACTCCATTCGTTCGATGCGGGATGGCGGACCTGGTGGCCGTGGTCGCGGCCGGTCCGGCCGACAGCCGGGGTTCTGTCATGGATGCGCAAGGGCCTGCAAGCGGGATAACCCCGTCGCACTTGCTGCGCGCACCATGGCTGCGCGGCCTTGGCCTGACGGTGCCGGCGGTGAGCCGGTCGCTTCCCCCAGCTCCTCCCGACGCTCGCGGGCGCTCGCAACGAAGGAGCACGAGCAAGGAAAAACGGCGAGAAAAAAGGCGAGCCGGTGGCTCGCCTTTACCACTCATGCGCGGCGCGGTGCCGCGCATCTTCGCTTCTTCGTCTTCAGTCGTCCCGGCGACGGCGTGCGCCCAGGAAGCCGATCACACCGAGGCCCGCGAGCATCATTGCCCAGGTCTCGGCCTCGGGAACCGGCATGATCGTCGACGTCAGCGAGTACATGCCACCGCCCGAATAGCCGCCGCTCCCGGTGCCGGTCACCATGTAGTAGTACTTGCCCGGGGACAGCAGGACGGTATTCGTCACGTCACCGGTCATGCCGTCAAAAGACCAGCCGCCACCGAGCTGCGAATCGTCCCCGCCGCCAACGGCCCCGTCCCCTCCCGCGGACCAGAGCGAATACTGTCCGCCACTGATGTTCAGAACAGCGCCACCGCCGAGATTGTTCGCGACCGCAGTGCTCGAAACCCAGTAGTCGCTGGGCGAGATCTCGAACGTCCAGTGGTCGGTGAAGTCACCGAAAACGAGATTGACGCCGATCTCGACGGTGTCATGCACACCCCAGTTGACCGTGGTGTCCGCCTGAGCGCCCGCAACGCCAAGGGCCAGCATGCTCGCCAACGCAATGGATTTCATCTTCATCTGCTACTCCTCCGATAAGGCCTCATGCTGCCGCTGGCGCGTCAGGCATGCAGTTGAGTTTTTTACACCTTCATTGTCCCGTGCCGTACCCCCTTGTTCAAGGGGGGGCGGCCCCGATCCTGAGCGCGAAGAGTAACAGAAGATGGCGGTGGAGCTTCCCTCGTCAGCGCTCGGACGTATCGTAGTCAGATCTGATTGTCATCCGGCTCATCCGATCGTCGTTCTGCCGCATGCTCTTTGGCCGGCGGCGGCGCATGTCCCCTGTACGCGGAGGGTGCGGCGCGAGGCCCCGCCCGTGCGACTCGGTAGACTGCGCCGCCGTTCCTCACTTCGCGGACGCGCAGCCGCGCCCGAGCGGTCCATGACTTCCCCGAAAACCACCCCTCAACCCGTCGCACTGACGCTGCACCAGGCGTCGCGCGTGCTCGAAATCGGCTTCGACGATGGCCGCACGTTCCGCATCCCGTTCGAGCTGATGCGCGTCTATTCGCCCTCGGCCGAGGTCATGGGCCACGGCCCCGGGCAGGAAGTGCTGCAGACGGGCAAGCGCGAGGTCACGATCACCGACATCACGCCGGTGGGCCACTACGCCGTGCAGCCGCGCTTCTCCGACGGCCACGAGAGCGGACTCTTCACCTGGGACTACCTCTACCACCTCGGCGCCGACCAGGACGAGCTCTGGGCGCGTTACGAAAGACGTCTGGCCGAAGCCGGGCTGGATCGCGACGCCTCGATGGCCAAGCCTCCGGGCGTCAAGGTCGTGCGCAGCAAGGATGCCGCCACCGGCGAGATCCACGACCTCTCCAAGGCCGCCGCCGCCGCGGGTACCGTCTTCAAGGACGTCACCCACAGCAGCCCGCGCTCCGGTGCCGGAAAGAGCAGCGCCTAGCCGGCACTGGCCCGAAGCGCCGCAAGACCGATGCCGCGGCTCCTGCGGCGGGCGGAGAATCGCCGCGTCCGATTCAGTCCGATGCAGTCCGATGCATCATCATCCGCACAGGCCCCTGACCTCGTGAGAGGCGTTCCCCATGACGCAGACCCATTTCGGCTACCAGACCGTCGACGAGCGCGAGAAGGCTTCGCGCGTGCGCGGCGTCTTCGACTCGGTCGCCCAGCACTACGACCTGATGAACGACCTGCTCTCGTTCGGCATGCACCGGCTCTGGAAGACCTACACCGTTGCCGTGGCCAACGTGCGGCCGGGCGACAAGGTGCTGGACATCGCCGGCGGCACCGGCGACCTCGCGCGCGCCTTCGCGCAGCGCGTCGGCGCGCAGGGGATGGTCGTGCTCACCGACATCAACGAGGCCATGCTGCGCGTGGGCCGCGACCGTCTGCTCGACCAGGGTCTCGTTCCGCCCGCCCTCGCTTGCGACGCCGAGCACCTGCCCTTCGCCGACGGCAGCTTCGATCTCGTCAGCGTCGCCTTCGGCCTGCGCAACATGACGCACAAGGACGTCGCGCTGGCCGAGATGGCGCGCGTGCTGCGGCCCGGCGGGCGGCTGCTCGTGCTCGAGTTCTCGCAGATCGCCGAGCCCCTGCGCAAGCCCTACGACTGGTATTCGTTCCACGTCATGCCGCGCATCGGCAAGTGGGTCGCCAAGGACGAGGACAGCTATCGCTACCTCGCCGAATCGATCCGCATGCACCCCGACCAGGAAACGCTCAAGGCCATGATGAAGGCGGCCGGCTTCGGCCATGTCGACGTCCACAACCTCGCCGCCGGCGCCGTCGCGCTGCACGTCGGCATCCGCTGCTAGTGTTTCGTGTTTTGGGGTCACGTGTTTTGGGGTCAGGTCTTGCCTTTTGCCTCCCGGAGTCAGATGGCAAAAGGCAAGACCTGACCCCATTTCAAGATCCATGCCGCATCACCGCCCGCTCTCGCGCCTCGGACCGGCGTTCATCGTCGCCGTCGGCCTTGTGGTGCTTGCGCTCGCGGGCTGTGGCGAGAAGAAGAAGGAGCGCCCGCAGACGCAGGTCGCGGCGCGCGTCAACGGGCACGCGCTCACGCTGCCGCAGATCAACCACGTGCTGGAGCAGCAGCAGAACCTGCGCCCCGATCAGGTCGACGCGGCCGGCCGTCGCGTGCTCGAGAGGCTCATCGACCAGCGCCTGCTGGTCGAGCAGGCCGAGCGTGCCGAGCTCGACCGTGACCCGCGCGTGCGCGAGCGGGTCGACGCCGCGGCGCGCGAGATCGTCGCGCGCGCCTATGCCGAACGCATCGGCGAGCAGGCCGTCGCGCCGACTGCCGACGAGGTCGCCGAGTACTACCGCAGTCATCCCGAGCGCTTCGAGCAGCGCCGCATCTACACGATCCAGGAGCTGGCGATCGAGGCCCGCACCGAGCAGCTCGGCGCGCTTCGCGAGCAGCTCCAGGCGTCGACGTCGATCGGCGAATTCATCGAGCACCTGAAGGCCGATGGCTACCGCTTTGCCGGCACGCAGGCCGTGCGCGCCGCCGAGCAGCTCTCGCCGCAGGCCCTGCAGACGCTCTCGCGCCTGCAGGACGGCCAGGCAGCGCTGACCACCACCGGCGGCGGCGCCGTCGTCACGGTGCTGGCCGGCTCGCGCAGCGAGCCGCTGACGCTCGAGCAGGCCAAAGGTGCGATCGAGCAGCAGCTTCTGGCCGAGCGCAGGCGCCAGCTCGTCGAGGCCGAACTTGCTTCGCTGCGAAAGGCCGCGCGCATCGAGTATGGAGGGCGATTCGCGCAGGCAGGGGAGGCGCTGCCGTCGGACGCCGGAGCGGCCTCGGCTGCCGGGATCAGCGGCGACTGAGCTCGACCGGGTAGGCCGCATGCAGCGGGCGAGCCCGTCGCTGCCGACAGCGGTCATGCGTTCGAGGGCGAAGCTCGAGCCGAAGGGCGCAGCCGCGATCAACAGTGCCGCTGCCGCTGTCGCTGTCGCTGCCGCCGGCCGGATGGCCGTGCAAGACTTGCTCCGCGGCCTTGGTTCTCCTCAATGTTCTCCTCAACAGCCCCGCCCCAGGGGACATGCGAAGCGACGCCCGCCCCGTAACATTCGCTAGCATTCTGTGCAGAAAAAGGCCCCCGAATCGGGGGTCGACGGCTGTTGCACCGCGTTCAGACGCGGCACAATGAACTCCCCGGGCCGATACCCGGGAAGGGAGCGGGCACCGTGACGGCGTTGGCGCGCGGGCTTTAAGACTTTTAGGGTTCAAGGCTTTCAAGGAGGATCGATCGATGTCTGCTGCACTCAAGAAGCCGGGCGTTGTGCTGGCGGCTCTGCTCGCTGCCGGTGCGATGGGATCGGCCCAGGCCATGACCGCGCTGTGCACGGATTTGGGAACACCCGATCCAGCCTCAATGAACTTCGGCGCGACGAGCGCCGCAGGATCGTTCAACGACGGCTTCTGCTTCACATTGACCAGTCCGCACGTGGTGGCGGCATCGCTCACCAACGTCTACGTCAGCTTCGCCGGATTGACGGCTGGCGATATCTCCGGTTTCGCGGCATGGCTTGACGGTGACCCCCTCGCCCTGTCGACCACGTCCGCGCCGCCGGCGACAGTCCAGGTGCTTGCGGGCACGAAGACGCTCGGACCTGGAACCTATTATCTCGGCGTCTCTGGCAACGCAGGTTCGAATGGCGCTTCCTATGGCGGCAACATCACCGTCACGCCGGTCCCCGAGGCCGAGACCTACGCGATGATGCTGGCCGGGCTGGGCGTGGTCGGCTTCCTTGCGGTGCGCCGCCGCCGCGACGACTGAATCCGCTACGAAGCCTCTTGCCTGACCGTGAAGGGCGAGCGCATGGCGTCTCGCCCTTCTGCATTTCTGCTTGTGCACATGTCGATCCGGGCTTCCGTCACGGAGCGACATCGTGGATGCCGGACACCCCGAGTGAGCGGGGTCGGCCGCTCGTTCTTGCGTGTGACGAAGGCTACACTCCCCGCCGCCGCATTCGCCGAACCGGACGGGCCACGCAGCCAGGCACTGCAAGCTGCGCCGAGCTGGACACGGGGCGGCCTGCAAAGGAATACGACTTGATGAGACCGCACCACGCACCGCGCACCCGGCGCGGGTTCGAGGTTTTCGGCGCGACCTTGTTGGTGGCAGCCGCGCTGCTGGCGCTTGCCGGCTGCGGCCAGCGCAGCGGCAGTGGTGCCACGCAGACCGCCGCCAAGGTCAACAAGGGCGAGGTCACCGTCCACCAGATCAACTTCATCCTGCAGCAGCAGCGCGGCCTGCGTCCCGAGCAGGCGGACGCTGCCGGCCGCCAGGTGCTGGAGCGGCTGATCGACCAGGAACTGGCGGTGCAGAAGGCCAACTCGATGGACCTCGACCGCGACCCGCGCGTGATGCAGGCGCTCGAAGCCGCACGGCGGGAGGTGATGGCGCGCGCCTACGCCGAGAAGGTCGGCGAGGGCGCGGCCAAGCCCACCGCGGAGGAAGTCGGCCGCTACTACGCCGAGAAGCCCGAGCTCTTCAGCCAGCGCCGCATCTACAGCCTGCAGGACGTCGCGGTGCAGGCCACGCCCGAGCAGGTGCAGGCGCTGCGCGAGCAGCTCGGCAAGGCGGCTTCGCCGGCCGAGGTCCTCGACTACCTGCGAAGCGCCGGCCTGCGCTTCGGCGTCAGCCAGGTCGTGCGCGCGGCCGGGCAGATCCCGCTGCCGCTGCTGGCCACGATCTCGAAGATGAAGGACGGGCAGGCGACGCTGATCACGTCGCCGCAAGGCGCGCAGATCCTGCTGCTGGCGGGCTCGCGCCTGGAGCCGGTGACCGAGGAGCAGGCGCGCCCCGCGATCGAGCAGTTCCTGCTCAACGACCGCAAGCGCCAGCTCGTCGAGGCCGACCGCAAGGCGATGCGCGCCGCGGCCAAGATCGAATACATGGGCAGCTTCGCGCAGGGCGCGCCGGCCGCTCCGGCCGGGGAGGGCGGTGCACCCGCCGAGGGTGCCGCGCTGCAGCCGCAGCCCGCGCCGGCGCTCGCTCCCGCGGCAGCGCCGGCCGCTGCTCCGGCAGCGCCGCCGGCGCCGGCCGCACCCGCGGCTTCGGTCTCGGCCGACGACGTCGCGCGCGGCCTGGGGGTGCGGCGATGAGTTGCGACAGCTTCCGCAGCGCCCCCGGGCCAGGCGCGACCATGCATCCATCCGCTTGCACATGCGGCCCTCGACCGGCGGCACCGGCCTTGCGACGCGAGCGGCCCGCCGCCCTGTCGACGGCGCTGCCGGCCTTCCTGCCGGCTTTCCTGCTGGCCTGGGTCCTCGTGCCGATGCTCGGAACCGCGTCGTTACCTGCGGCGGCGCAGGCAACGCAGGCAGCGCAGGCGGTGCCTGCCGGCGCGGCGGGCCAGATGGCCGTTGCCGACTACACCCTGGGCGCCGGCGACGTCATCCGGATCAGCGTCTTCCAGAACCCCGACCTCACGCTCGAGACGCGCATTCCCGACAACGGCGTCATCAGCTATCCGCTGCTGGGCCATGTGCGCGTGGGCGGGCGCACCGTCGGCGCGGCCGAGCAAGTCATTGCCGATGGTCTGCGCGCGGGCAGCTTCGTCAAGCAGCCGCAGGTCACGCTCACCGTGCTGCAGGTGCGCGCGCACCAGGCCAGTGTGCTCGGCCAGGTCAACCGCCCCGGGCGCTTCCCGCTCGAGCAGACCGACATGCGCCTCACCGATCTGCTCGCGCTGGCCGGCGGCACCACGCCGATGGGCGCCGAGGTCGTCGTGCTCAGCGGCATGCGCGACGGCCAGCTCGTGCGGCTCGAGGTCGACCTCGTGCGCCTCTTCGGCCCCGGCGGTCGCGAGACCGACCCCCTGGTGCGCAACGGCGACGTCATCTGGGTCGACCGCCAGCCGCTCGTCTACATCTACGGCGAGGTGCAGCGCCCGGGGCAGATGCGCCTGGAGCGCGGCATGACCGTGATGCAGGGCCTGGCCGCCGGCGGCGGCCTGACGCTGCGCGGCACCGACAAGGGCCTGCGCGTGCACCGCCGCGGCAGCGACGGCCGCGTGCAGGTGGTCGAGCCGCGCATGGACGACCCGCTGCTGCCCGGTGACGTCATCTACGTCCGCGAGAGCCTCTTCTGAACCCTGAACCGCACCCGAGCCGAACCTGAGCCGAACCCGCGCCCCTCAACGCGCCTCCATGACGAGCAGGGCACACCGCCGATGAGCTTCCAGCAATTCCTCTCCGTGCTGCGCGCCCGCTTCTGGGCCGCGCTGCTCGTCTTCGTGCTCGTCGTGGCCACCGCGGTGGGCGTCAGCCTCGTGCTGCCCAAGCAGTACCTGGGCGAGGCCAGCGTCGTCATCGACGTCAAGCCCGACCCCGTGGCGATGATGGCCACGCCGGGCATCGCGCTGCCGAGCTTCATGGCCACGCAGGTCGACATCCTCGCCAGCGACCGCGTCGCGCTGCGCGTCATCAAGGATCTGCGGCTCGCCGAGAACCCGCAGATCCGCCAGCAGTGGCAGGAAGACGCGCAGGGCATCGGCACCGTCGAGCAGTGGCTGATGGCGCTGCTGCAAGAGCAGCTCGACGTGCGCCCCTCGCGCGAGAGCAACGTCATCAACATCGCCTACAAGTCGCCGGACCCGCGTTTTGCCGCGGCGCTGGCCAACGCCTTCGCGCAGGCCTACATCGCCACCACGCTCGAGCTGCGCGTCGACCCGGCGCAGAACTTCCGCAACTTCTTCGACACGCAGACGCAGGGCGCGCGCGACGCGCTCGAGAAGGCGCAGGGCCGCCTCTCCGCCTACCAGCAGCAGAAGGGCATCATCGCCACCGACGAGCGCCTGGACGTCGAGAACGCGCGCCTGAACGAACTCTCCAGCCAGCTCACCCAGCTGCAGGCGATCTCCGCCGAGAGCGCGAGCCGCGAGCGCCAGGCGCAGGGCGCCCGTGGCGACCGGCTGCAGGAAGTGCTCGCCAACCCGGTCGTCGGCAGCCTCAAGGCCGAGCTCGCCCGCAGCGAGGCACGGCTCAAGGAACTCGGCTCGCGTTACGGCGACCGCCACCCGCAGGTGATCGAGGCCCGCGCCAACATCGCCGAGCTGCAGTCCCGCCTGAACGCCGAGACCCAGCGCGTGACCAGCAGCGTCGGCGTCACCGCCACGATCAACCAGCAGCGCGAAGCCCAGGTGCGCCGCGAGCTCGAGGCGCAGCGCGCCAAGGTGCTGAAGATGAAGGCCGTGCGCGACGAAGGCATGGTGCTGCAGCGCGAGGTCGAGAACGCGCAGCGCGTCTTCGACAGCCTGGCCGCGCGGCTGAACCAGACCGCGCTCGAGGCGCAATCCAGCCAGAGCTACGCCAACGTCCTCACCACCGCGCTTCCGCCCACCGAACCCAGCAGCCCGAAGATCCTGCTGAACACCGCGCTTGCCGTCTTCCTCGGCGTGCTGCTGGCCATCGGCGTGGCGCTGCTGCTCGAGCTGGCCGACCGCCGCGTGCGCTCGCCCGACGACGCCGTCGCCGCGCTCGGCCTGCCGGTCATCGGCACGCTGCCCAAGCCCGGCGCCAAGCGCTTCATCCCCGGCAACCGCCCGCTGCTGCCCGGCACGCGCGGCCTGGCGCTGCCTGCACCCGCGCAGGAGGGCTGACCGATCATGGCCGCGCATCGCTTCCAGCACGACGACATCGAATCCATCCTGCCGCGCGACGCCGCCGGCGCGCACGCCGGGCCCCACGGTGCCGGTGCCGGCGCGCCCGGTTCCGGCCCGGGCCTGGGCAGCGGCCCGGCCGTGGCCGACCGCTCGATCGGATCGATCATCGCGCAGACGCGCAACCTCGGCCCCGAGCAGGTCGAGCGCATCCTGCAGCACCAGCGCCAGACCGGCCTGCGCTTCGGCGAGGCCGCGATCGCGCTCGGCCTGGCCAGTGCCGACGACGTCATGTTCGCGCTGGCGCAGCAGTTCCACTACCCCTACGCGCCCGAGGAGCGCCGCCGCGCCAACCCCGAGCTCGTCGCGCTGAACCAGCCCTTCGGCGTGCAGGCCGAGAGCCTGCGCGCGATCCGCACGCAGCTGATGATGCGGCTGCTCAACGAGGGCAAGAACCGCCGCGCCATCGCCGTCGTCAGCCCCGACAGCGGCGACGGCAAGACCTTCTTCGCCGCCAACCTGGCCGTCGTGCTGGCGCAGCTCGGCGGCCGCACCCTGCTCGTCGACGCCGACCTTCGCCACCCGCGCCAGCACGAGGTCTTCGGCCTGGAGAACGACGCCGGCCTCTCCGGCGTGCTCACCGGCCGCACCGAGGCCAAGGTCATCCAGCAGGTCGTCGGCGTGCCCAACCTCTTCGTGCTGCCGGTGGGCATCACGCCGCCCAACCCGCTCGAACTCGTCGAGCGCCCGGCCTTCGGCCTGCTGATGCGCGAACTGCTCGCCAAGTTCGACCACGTCGTCGTCGACACCCCGGCGGCCTGCTACGGCAGCGACAGCGCCGTGATCGCCGCGCGCTGCGGCGCCGCGCTCGTCATCGCGCGCAAGGACAAGGGCCGTATCGGCGCGCTGCAGGACCTGGTGGCCAACCTCGCCGAGACGCCGGCCGCGCTGGCGGGGGTGGTCTACAACGAGTTCTGAGGGCGGCGATGTCTGCCATGTCGGGTCGGGTCGATCGCCAACACGCGCGGGCTGACACTCACCCCAAGGCGCCTTTACTCCCGGCGGGCACGGATCGCGTCGTTGCCCTCACCCTGGCGGCTGGGCTGCTGCTGCTCTACCTGCCCGCGTACTACGACCTGGCCCACACCATCTGGGCGACCGACGAGCAGGGCCACGGCCCGATCATCCTGGTCGTCAGCCTGTGGCTGATCTACATGAAACGCCACGAGCTGGCCGCGCTGCCGGCGCGCGCCCGGCCGTGGCTCGGCTGGCCCCTGCTCGTCTTCGCGCTCGCGCTCTACGCGCTCGGCCGCTCGCAGGACATCATCATGTTCGAGATCGGCTCGCAGATCCTGCTGCTGTCTGCGCTCCTGCTCGTCTTCAAGGGCTGGGCCGCGCTGCGGCTGCTCTGGTTCCCGCTCTTCTTCATGCTCTTCATGGTCCCGCTGCCCGAGGCGCTGGTGGCGGCCGTCACCGCCCCGCTGAAGTCCGCCGTCTCCGCCGTGGCGAGCGAGTTGATGTACCGCATCGGGTACCCAGTGGCGCGCACCGGGGTGGTGATGAGCGTCGGCCCTTACCAGCTGCTGGTGGCGGATGCCTGTGCCGGCCTCAACAGCATGTTCACGCTCGAGGCGCTGGGCATGCTCTACATGAACCTGATGAAGTACACGAATGCCACGCGCAACCTCGTGCTTGCGGCGCTGCTCATCCCGACCGCGTTCGTGGCCAACATCGTCCGCGTGATCATCCTCGTGCTCGTCACCTACCACTTCGGCGACGCTGCGGGCCAGGGCTTCGTGCACGGCTTCGCGGGCATCGTGCTCTTCCTCGTGGCCCTCATGCTGATGCTGGTGCTCGATCGCATCCTCGGCCTCTTCCTGCCCGCGCAGCGTCGCGGTCACGCGGGGGCCGCATGATCTCGCCCGCGCGTCGCAAGGCCGCCGCCTTCCTGCTGCTGTCGCTGGCCTCGGCCGCAGGCGCCGTGGCCTGGCGGCCGACGCAGCGCCTGGCCGACACCCGCCCGCCGATCGACCTCGAAACGTTCTTCCCGAAGAGCTTCGGCGACTGGCGCGTCGACGACCGCGCGCCGGTGCAGCTCGTATCGCCGGACCAGAAGGCCCTGCTCGACAAGATCTACAACCAGACGCTGGCGCGCACCTACGTCAACGGGAAGGGCGAGCGCATCATGCTGAGCGTCGCCTACGGCGGCGACCAGTCCGATGGCACCCGCGCACACCGGCCCGAGGTTTGCTACCCCGCACAGGGTTTCGCAATACGTAGCGCCAGCCGTGCCACCATCCCGCTCGATGGCGGTGGGCGCCTGCCGGTGCGTTGGCTGGTGGCGCGGCAAGGCGCGCGCAACGAACCGATCACCTACTGGACCGTCGTTGGCGAGCGCATCGCGCTCAGCGGTACCGAGCAGAAGCTGGCGCAGCTGAGCTACAGCACCCGGGGCATCATTCCCGATGGCTTGCTCATGCGCGTGTCGACGATCGATCCCGACGCGGCCAGGGCGTTCGAGGTTCAGGGCGGCTTCATTGCCGCGCTGGCGCAGGCGCTCGATCCGCTGGCGCGCTTGCGGGTCTTCGGGCCTGCGGGCAGCGCCGCAGGCGCGACGAGCGCGTGAAGCCTGACGTGGTGCAACGGCAAACGGGTGCTCCCGGCGTGGGCAGCAGCGTGACGTCGTCATGAACCGCACTGCGTACCTGCAACCGCACGCGGCGCGTCGCTCACCGCTCACGCCCCTGCTGATCGTCGTCGGCTTCGTGCTGCTGGCGCCGCTGTTCGGGCTGGTCGCGGTCAGCAGCGACCCGGTCGCGGTCGGACTGGCGACTGCGGCAATCGTCGGCGCGGCGCTGCTGGCCCGACCCGGCTGGTTGCTCTGGCTGATCTTCCTGCTTGGTTTGTTCGTCGCGGGCGTGGTGCCGATCTGGGCAGAAGGCTCGGCGACGAAAGTCGTCTGGGCAGTGGCGCTGCTGGGCTTTGGTGTGATGGCGCTGGCGGTGCTGCGCCCGCTCACGGTGCCGGGCAGCACGCGCGGCACCCCTGCCTTCGTCTGGGTCGGCCTCGTCTTCGTCGTGTACACGGTGCTGAACGGATTGGCCCACTTCGACAGCGCCTACCAGTTTCTCGGCGGCTTCAAGCGCTACTTCCAGGCCGCGGGGCTGCTGTTTGCGCTGGCGTGGCTGCCGATCGACGAGCCGACCATCAAGCGATGGCGCAAGCTGTTCCTCGTCGTCGCCCTGTTCCAGCTGCCGTGGGCCGCGTACGAGCTGCTGCGCCTGGTGCCGATCCGCACCGCGATGCGCGCGGCTTATCCCGGCATGGTGCCGATCGACGTCGTCGCCGGCACCTTCGGTGCCAACATGACCAGCGGCGGCGCCAACGGCGAAATGGCCGCGTTCCTGATCATCATGCTGGTCTTCCTGCTCGCGCACCTGCGCGACGCCGGGTTGCCCAAGAGGCAACTTCTTTGGCTTGCGCCTGTTGTTGTAACTCCGCTGTTCATGGGTGAAACCAAGGCGGTGGTCGTGATGCTTCCCCTCGCGTTTTTCGGACTGTACCGGCGTGAGATGCTCCGACGGCCGCACGTCGCGATGGCCGGATTGCTTGTCGGAGCGTTGCTCACTGCGGCTGCCGGGTACGCATATCTGTCGGTCACTGGGAAGAGCCTGGATGAATTGACGGAGGCGACGCTGGCGCACAACGTGTACGAAGGAGGCCACGCCGGCTATGCGCTGAACCGCACGACCGTGCTTACTTTCTGGGCAGACGAACAGGGGCTGCACGACCCGGCCGGTGCGGTCCTTGGTCATGGCCTGGGCAGCGCGCACATGGAGACCGGGGGCTCTATGGCTCGCCGCTACCCAGCCCATGGAATCGGCCTGACGGCAGCGTCCACTTTGTTGTGGGAGCAAGGTGTACTAGGCGCAGGGCTGTTTCTCGCGATGCTAGCGATGGCGTGGAGTGCTGCCGGCCGCCTGAGGCGCTCGGCGAATGCTTCCTGGATCAGGGCCGATGCCGCAGCGATCCAGGCGGTGCTGCCCGTCTTCGCTTTCTACTTGATCTATCGTTCCGCCCTCACTCAGAACCTGCCGTTCCAGATCGTGTTCTACAGTCTGCTCGGATACCTCGCATGGCTGTTGCGTAGGAAAGTTGGAGAGAGCGGATGAACCTCCAACCCTACTCAGGCGCAGCGTTGCGCCTTGCCGCGTGGCAGTTCCTGACTGGGAAGGCCATATCGGGCCTGCTTAGTTTCGTGATCCTGCTGTGGCTGGTACGCCTGTTGCCGGTGCCCGAGTACGCCGCCTACTTGAGCCTGATTGCAGCGGCTGAACTTGTCTTTTCGGTGTCCAGCTTCGGCTTGCCGTGGGCTGTTGCGCGCTTCCTGCCGGACGCGCGGCTGCACGCGCAACCGGCAGTGACCAAGCGGTTCGTCTGGCGGATCGTGCAGTGGCAGGCTGGTATCCTGACGCTTTTTTGCGTCGGAGCGATCCTCGGGCACGCGACGCTGCTGCCCACGCTCGGGTTGGCGGTGTCTGGCGCAGCGGTGTCGGCGTGGATTGGGTTCATTCTGACTCAGGGTTTGGGTCGCTTCCTGCGTGACGCGGTCCTTGGAGCTCTGCTGCAGCAGGGCATCGCACGACTCAGTCTGATCGTACGGCTCGGACTGTTCTTGGGGTTGCTCGGTCTGCTGGTGCTGTTTGAAAGGGTGAGCCTCGATACTGTGCTTGCCGCGGAGGCATTGGCGAGCCTAGTGGCAGTGCTGGCGGCATTAGGGGGAATAGCTTGGCATCTGCGAGCACTGCCGGAGCTCCAGTACGCTGAGCCGTGGGATTCGCCGAGCGCTCATGCACTTTGGCGCATTGCGCTGCCGATGTATGCGGGGAGCGTTTTCACGCTGGCCTATTCACCGCAGGTCTTCTTGCTGCTGCTGCAGCGCTTCGCTGGCGCCGAGGCGGCCGCCGTTTTCGGCTTTCTGCGCAGTTTGTATCAGCAGGCCTCGCGCTACTTGCCCGCCACGCTGCTCTTCGGCCTGGTCCGGCCCAAGCTGGTGGCGAGCTATGTGGGCGGCGGTGGCTTGATGGAGCTCTCACGCAGCGCCAACCTCGCCGGCAAGCTGAGCCTGTTCGTGCTGATGCCCGTGGTCGCTTTCACCTTTGCCGCCGGTGAGCCGCTCGTCGCCGTGCTTTCCGGCGGTAAATTCGATCAGACCGGATTGTTGCTCTTCGGTTTCATGCTGGCACTTGTTCCGGCGAGCCAGCGCCAGCTATTGGAGACTGTGGCTGTCACCGTGGGGCGTACACAGCTGTGCATCTTGGGTGCTGTCGTGGGCTTGGCCACCTTACCGCTGATGTTGGGATTGCTGTACGGGGGAGCCGGCGCGTGGGCCGGAGTGGCCGGACTCGGCAGCGGGGAACTGCTTTTCGTTCTCGTCGTCGGCACGGGGCTGGCGCGTGTGGGTTACCAGCCCGACCATGGCGCTCTGCTCCGGCTCTGTGGAGCTGCGGTTGCTGCGGCGGCCGGTGCGCTGTTGGTACGGCTGTTGCCTTCACCGCCAGGTGGACTGATATTGCAGGCCCTCGCTGCGTGTGCTGCGTTCATGGCGGCAGTCGGCGTGCTCAAACCGTTTCCCGCGACGGAGCGCCAGCGTCTGGGCCGGCTACTGAGCCGCAAGGTGCGGCATGCCTAAACCGGTACGGCTGCTCTACTTCACCGCCGAGACTTGGCCAACCTTCCGCGCCGATGTCGCGGTGCTGTTTGGCAAGGATCTGCCGCAGCACGGCGTCTATGCAGACTTGGTGACGGCCCGTACCGAAGGGACAGCGCCGAAGGAGTGGGGTGGGGGACGAGCGCACCTGCTCGACTGCTCCGGTGGCCGGATTAAGAGGCACTTTACCCGTGCTTTGCACGCTTGGCGAGAGCTTCGACGCATTGACCTGTCCCGCTACGACGCGATCCAAGTGCGCGATATGCCACTACCTGCTTTTCTGGCCCTGCGACGCGCGCGCCGGGCGCAGGTGCCGTTTTTTTACTGGATGTCCTACCCGATGCCGGAAGGGCAGATCGCACGGGCTGCCGAGACGGGCCTGTCGGCTGGGTTGACGAGATTTCTTTTCCCCTGGATCAGGGGGCGGTTCGGGCGCTATCTGCTCTACCGCAGAGTCCTGCCCTACGCGGATCATGTCTTCGTTCAGTCCGAACGAATGAAGGCTGATCTGATCGAGCGCGGAGTCTCGGCCGACCGGATGACACCAGTGCCGATGGGAGTGGATCTGGCCGCACTGCAGCTTGACGAGATCGAGCCCGCTGACGATCCGCGCCTTTTGGATCGGAAAGTACTGGTCTACCTGGGTACGTTGAATCGTCCGCGACGCATCGAGATCTTGTTCGATATGCTTGCCTTGGTACGCGAGGTCGAACCGTCAGCAGTGCTAGTGCTGGTCGGCGACACCGACGACGACGTTCATCGAAACAACCTGAGGCAGCGAGCACAAGCTGCGGGCGTTGCCGAGCATGTCGTCTGGACGGGCTGGCTGCCGATGCGTGTGGGCTGGCGCTATGTTCGTAGTGCTGACGTCGGCCTCTCGCCTTTTCCGCGAGGCTATTTACTTGACTCCGCTTCTCCGACGAAAGTTCCGGAGTACCTCGCTCTCGGCGTGCCGGTCGTATGCAACGACAACCCAGATCAGCAGCAACTGGTCGAGCAATGCAATTGCGGACGCTGTGTACCGTATACCGCCAGCGACTTTGCCTGCGCGGTGCTCGAACTCCTCCAACTCCCTGACGCAGAACGTGCGGCGATGAGCGCGCGCGGATTCCAGATGATCAGCGCCATCAGGGACTATCGGACTCTTGCAGCTTCCCTAGCGAAACATTATCGGCACTTGACCGGGAGTAGAGCAGCCTGACCCGTAGTCTCGGATTCGACAGCGTGGCTAGAAGCTCCTGCCGCCAATTTCGTCCCTCGTTGGCGGCGGCACGATCAGCAGACGAACGACTCAATGCCTGCAAGAGACCTGAGTGCAGCATCCTTTTGCGGGTAAGCCGTCGTTCTGCTTGCCGCAGTGGATTCACCTTTGGACGATCGCGGGCTCGGCGCATGTCGGGCACGCCCCGCCAAGCACGAATGGCAGATCGACGAGGGCGGCCATAGTTGTGCATTCGCGATATCCGCAGTGTCGTGCCGCTGGATAGCTTTCGACGAGCGAGCCGGGCATGAGCGCCGGGGTAGCATGCGTGCCTTCGACTGGAAGTGCGACGACCGTACGCGCGAGTCGAGAATTTTGGTCCCACATGTTCGAGTGTGACATGCGGGGCCAGAGCAACGTACGTAAAGATCCGAACTGATCTTCAATTCGAATAGAGCGATATGAGTATAGCCAGAGAAGCAGTGCGCACGCTGTTGCGCAGCCTGCCTGACGAAGGCAAGGCAGTGAGGCGAGCAGTGCGCCGAGTCCTTATGTATAAGGAGTTGGTGCTTGGCCGGGTGCGCAGCCACTTATCCGGCCAGTCCATACCCGATCCGCGCTGCGTCTATTACATCGATCCCCGGAAGATCGTGTTCGCAACCTGCCTGGACAATGGGAGCCCCGACTGGGAGGACTGGGTGCTGCCGCAGCGTGGAACCCTTAAGCCCGTCCAGTCGGGTGACTGGGATGCATCGATCCATAAATTCGCGGACATGCGAATTCACGCAGCGGTCGCGGCGCGCATCCATGAAGGTGCGGCCTGGAAGTCGACAGATTACTATCGAACGGCGATCCGACAGATCGATTCCGGGCGCTATGTCTGGGGCTGCCGCACTGCGGCTGAATTCGACTTGCATTGTCGCCGCATCGACGAATTGATCGAGTCGATCACACGTGATGGCTATCGGAGCGGTGCCGAGCTCGCCGATGCAGCACACTTTCATGTATCAACCGGCCAGACCGAGGTTCTCGTCAACCTCAGCCGTGAAGGCCTGCCGCTGTTCCAGGACGGCCGACACCGGCTGGCCATCGCATTGGCACTGGGCTTACCTCGCATCCCTGTACAGGTGTTCGTGCGGCATGCGGAATGGCAGGGGTTCCGTGAGTACATGCGGCGGATGGCGGCCAGCACGGGCGGAGGCGCGAGTAAGAAGGCTGGGTCGCTTTATCAACCGGCGCTGCATTTCGATCTGGAGGATTTGCCGGCGGAGCACGGCTGTGAGGATCGCTGGGCCGCCATCGAGCCGTACTTGTCTCCCTCAGGAAACCGAGCCCGTGCACTCGACATCGGTTGCAACTTGGGTTTTATGTGTCATCGGCTCGAGGAGCGTGGGTACGCAGCTGTGGGCGTCGAGTATCGCCCCGAAGTGGCATACGCGGCACGTCGTATCGCTACAGCTGAAATGCGTAGCCTATCGATCGTCACCGGAGATATCTTGGACGAAGCGACGCTGGAGCCGATCGGAAGCAGCTTCGACGTTGTCCTCGCTCTGAACATCTTCCACCATTTCATCAAGAGCGCATCCGGCTACGAGAGGCTGCGCGCATTGATGCGACGTTTGCAGGTCGACTTGCTCTTCTTCGAGCCTCATCGACCCGATGATCCGCAGATGCGATCTGCCTATGCGAACCCTGCACCGCTGGAGTTCGCAAGAATGATCTCCGAATGGAGTGGCCTGCACTCGATAGAAGAGATTTATAAGGCGACGGACGGCAGAATTTTGTTTGTCCTTCGACGCTAGAGTTGTCGTACTGCCGCTGATCCCGGGTGGGAGTCTCACTGCGCCTGATTCGAAACGGCCTTTAGCCTAGCTCACTTTATGGGCTATCCGCCTGCGTTATCTGCTACTGCATCAACCGACGTTTCGATCCCGCTGACCTAGTCTGCCGACCTGCGGGGGTTGTTAGCCGCTATGTGGAGCACGGAAGCACGTGATCAAGTTTGCATAGGAGCATTTGTAAACAACATGGATTTTGCGTGTTGTACTCGGGCGAAATCACGTTATAGCCAAGAGGACATTGACGAAATCGGTAGGAGACAGTCTACGCTACCGCGTGGGTTTGTGGTGATCGATGGAGCATTGCCTCGACTACTGTCATGACACCACCAGTCTTCATCGTTGGAGTGAACGGCTCAGGCACAACGATGCTCGCTGAAGCACTTGGCCGGCATTCAAAGCTGTACATGCTTCCACAAGAGTCTAAGGTCCTGCCGTACTTTGCGCAGCGGTTCAGTGACACCGCGTTAGCCGAACCTTTGGTGCGTGCGCGAATGGCTCAAGCGCTGGGTGCTACACGCGCATTTTATGCGTGTAATGGTAACGCGAACGTCGAACTCGGTCCCGCGGATGCTCTGCCTCCGAACTTCGCTGGAATAGTGGACGCGCTATATCGACGGTTTGCGCGCGATCAGGGGAAGGAGCGATGGGGAGATAAATCTCCTATGAACTTGCAACACATAACTCTGTTGGGCGAGCGCTTTCCGCACGCCTCTTTCGTCCACATATATCGCGATGGTCGTGACGCTGCACAGTCTTTCCATCGTCGTTGGCGACAAAATCCGCGGCGTTCGATCTGGCGCTGGAAGCACGCGGTGCGCGAAGGCCGTCGACAGGGACAGCTATTGGGTCCCGAGCGTTACATGGAAGTCAGCTACGAGATGCTCACTGCGGATCCGCAGAAACATCTCGCTCAAGTCTGCAGTTTCCTCGGCCTGTCGTTCGAGCCCGCCCTGCTCGACGCATCGATGCGTTGGATGGACTCACAGACCAGAGCTTCGGCGCAGGGCCGCATCATCCCTAACCGTGATCGCTGGCGCAGCTACTTTGATGCCGACGAGATCGATACGCTCGAGTCCATCGCCGGACGGCTCCTGGCCGAGCTGGGGTACGAAACCAAGCAGCAAGGTGATAGCGAACCAAATCGCTGGTTGCTTCAAGCTTGGCAGCTGATGGACAGGTGGCACTTCACGGTGGATCACTTTAGGCGGTACGGATGGCATGGCACTGTCGCCTATGCCAAACGCGTGGTCGATGCAAGGCGGCAGGCGCGAGTCAATCGCTACTGAGTAAACCGCACCGGATTTGGAGGAAACCTCGCGGTTTGAGTCAGGGCGGCATGGTTTGAGAGCCTTGGCTCTAGACCGAAGTGCTACGAAATCCGGGCGCAGTGCAGACAGGGGTACCGAACTAGAAATCCTGAGAGCTATGCCTATATCTTCTCGACGAATCGCTGCTTACAGCGCAAAGTCTTGTGTGGCTGCTGCAGCATTTGTACTCGTAGGTTGTAGTGCCGGTAGCCGTCCATCCAGCTTGCCATTCGATTCGTCCTTGCAGGCCATTGCTGCGACGACCCTAGCACCTCAGCAGAGAATGGCGATAGCAAGTCTGGTGATCTCTGAGACAACCCATGGCAACGGTGAGGTCGTCCCGGGAGTGCTACCCCCCAATCCAGAGGCCAGGCGGATAGCGACCGCACAGGCCGATGTCGCGCTACTAATGGGTCGTACTTGGTATGTCCTGCCTACGGGTTCCGACCGTGCGACAGGAACTGCAGATCAACCGTTTGCGTCGATTCAGCATGCAATTGACGCATCTCAGCCCGGGGACGCAGTCATCATCCAGGCTGGCGTCTACAAGGTAAATAAGCCCGTACGCATCGTGGGTAAACGAGGTTCTGCAGATAAGAAGCTCCTTGTTGTTGGGCATGGTTTACCGACAATCACCGGGACAAATCCAAGTGTACCGGCTGTCTGGTCCGGACTAATCGAGATCAGCGATTCAAGCCATGTGCTGGTGCAGGGTCTGGCTCTCGAGCGATCTGCTTTTTTTGGATTCAAGATAGCCAACAGTGATCACGTCGATCTGTTGAAAAATCGTAGCACGATCTCTCTGGCTTCCGCCATCCATGCAGCGAATTCCACATCCATAAGTGTGGAAGATAATGATCTCTCGCGCTTCTGTGACTTAAATAAATATGGTGCTGATGGCCGTACTGGATGTCAGGAAGGCATCACCCTCGCCAATGTAGATCGCTTCTCGGTTCTAAGGAATAGGATTCATGATGCGCCTCAGCAGCCTAGCGTTAGGCCAGGTGGCGGAGAAGGTATCGATATTAAGCAGGGGAGTAGAAATGGTTTAGTTGAGGGAAATTTAGTATGGAACTTACCGCAGATTGGGATCTATGTTGATGGGTATGAACTTGGGGTCACCAATATCAAGATTCGTGCGAACCAAGTGTGGCACACGTTCATGGGTATTGTTGTAAACAGCGAGCAAGGCGGTGTCGTCTCGAACGTTGATATTAACGACAACCTTATTCACGACGTCGGTTATCACGGTATTTTAATCGATAATTTGAAAAAGGAACGCGGCGGTGATGGTCGGCGACAGAGAATTCGGATCTACAACAATACGATCGTGTCTGCCGGGGTAAAAGAGGCCAAGCCGCCATACTGTCGATTGTGGTCGGATCCGTGCGTGGATAGTGGGGTTGGAGTTAAAGTGGCCACGACTAATATTACTGGTTTAGATATCCATGATAATATCATTCTAGACGCTAAGAGCATGCCAATGATGATCGAGTTGGCGATTCGTAATACATCGCGTATTGAACGAAATCTCGTTTGGTCAGGAGTGTCTAGTACGTTGACTCGAGGCTTCCTCGGCAACAATCCAATTGTCGCTAATCCACTGTTAGTCGATCCGGATGGCGGCGACTATCGTCTGAAACCTGGCAGCCCGGCAATAGGTACCGGCGTCGGCGGCGCACCGCTCGAACGCGATATCACCGGAAGGCAGCGTCCCGCGAACGCCCCAATCGACCTGGGTGCGTTCGCGTTCAGGGACAATTGAAAAAGGTTACGACTTGGGAAAGGCCTACATAAATCCGATGTAACTATACTGGTGTAAGTGCCAACCAGCATTGTTGCCAAAGGAAAAGCCGTGCGCAACGGTTTAACGTCGAGCGGGATATCGTCAAGAATTGTACATCTCACGGACCTGTCCCGACGCTCCCGGCTTTGTCGTATAAGCTCGCTCTCCTCAGCAATATTGTTGTCAGATTTGAGATTATGTGATGTATCTAGCGCCCGAGTTCAGACTAAGGATGCGTTACTGTGTCTTCCAATTGCTGACGGACTACGTTGCCCTAGATAACGAAGTTTCTAGGAGCTTTTCTACACTTTCCGCAAGAACGTTAACACGTAAAATTAAGCGTAGGCGGCTGGTTACTCCATCTGACAGGTGTTTGGCCCGCACTTCGCCGCGGGGTCAATCAGCCGTAGGCGCCGTATGTCGCAGTGCATCTTGTCCGCGTATACGGCGCCGCAACGCCCGTAGTAGGAACAGCGGGTTCCCCAAGATGTAGCGAGTAAACATGCGACGTGGTTCTAGTATGAAGCGATATATCCATTCGATACCGAGCTTGCGCATAAAAAGGGGTGCCCTACTGACCTCGCCAGAATAGAAGTCGAATAATGCGCCCACGCCGAGTAGTACCGGCGAGTTTAATGTATTAGCATAGCGCGAAATCCAAAGCTCCTGAGCAGGTACTCCCATCGCGACGAAAATCATACCGGCCCCGCTGTCGTTAAGTGATGAAATCACGCTTGATATATCCGTATGCTGCAGATACCCATGATGTGTCCACACCACCTGCAGCTTAGGGAAACGGCTGCGCATGTTGGCCGCGCAGCGCTCGGCAATACCCGGGCGCGCGCCTAGCAAGGCAATACTCACCCCAGCTGCAGCGGCATCTTGGCATAACAGCGGAAACAGATCAGTCCCATTTACGTTGTCGCGAAGGCTCTGCCCGGATAGACGTGCAGCCAAGCGCATGCCACTACCGTCTGCGTACAGCACATCCGCGCCTCGCAGCGTATCCAGGTAAGTCCGATTCCGTGCTGCAACGTTCACGCAATGCGCGTTCACGAAGAGAACCTGACGCCGCGCCCCCTCCGCCGCCGCTTTTACTAGACTGGCTGACGCCTCCGGCAAGGTCGAATTGCAGATCGGCAAGCCAAATAGCGTAAGCGTGCTGTCGAGCGTCATAGCCGATCTTCTGCAACTAATAGCGTGGCGGCAGAAGCTCTAGGTATACCTTTGCTACCCCTTCCGCCATGCTACGGTCCGAAAAACGGTGGCGCTGCACCTCATATGCTGCTTCACGGATCGCGCGCCAATCGTGAACTCCATCCATTAGCTGGGTCACCGCAGCGGCCAGGCTGGCAGCATCGGCAGGTGGTACCACGAGCCCGGTGCGCCCATGTTCTAACACCTCGGGGATTCCCTCCACCTCGGACGCCACGACCGGCACTCCCATTGCCATTGCTTCCAGGATCACCATCGGCATACCCTCGCCAAACAAGCTCGGCAGCACTAAAACATCCATGCGTCCGAATTCCTTGTTCACGTCCTTTGTGAATCCGGTCCAGTCGATCCTGTCCGCCACGCCAAGGCGGTGCACCAGCGCCATGATGTCCGCCTCATAGGTCGCTGTCTCGAACGGCCCCACCGCGCGCAGACGCACAACCCTACCCTGCCTGCGTAGGAGCGCCAGCGCTTCGATTAGCACTTCGATCCCTTTACGTGGCCGGAACAGTGCCACGCAGCCGATCACCCATTCCGCTCCCGGTTCATCGCGGACCGGCAACGGGCCGGGCGTTGGCACACCGTTGGCGACGAGGCGGATTTTCTCCGGAAGAACATCCTGGGTGCGCAAATAGTCCAGTAGACTGCAGGATACCGGGATGAGGCGGGCCACGCCAGTCAGGCTAACCCGTTCCATCGCAGAGTTGACGCGGTTGCGCATAACGTTCTCGGTATCCCGCGAAGTGGGGCTATGTACGTGATGCACCATTGGTACCTTCGCCAGCAGCGAGGCGATCCTACCGACCAGTGCTGCGCGGGGCGTGTGCGTGTGCACGAGCTTGTACCCTTGTTTGCGCACAATACGGGCAACTCTGAAACCGCACATCAAATCAAAGCGGGAAGCCATCGGCACCAAGTGCAGTGGTGCCTCCTTGGCCATGCGCCGCTCGGGGAATTTGTCGGGCTTAATGCAGGCGAACCCCACTTCGTACCCGAATTCGCGCAAACGTAGGGCAAGCAAATCCTGGACGCGTTCTGCACCGGAATAGAGCTCGCCGTTAATCACGTGAAGTACGCGTGTGCTCACAGTTACTTTCCATCTTCAGGCTGTCTACCCCGGTCCATATACACGCGCGTTGATTCGGCAAGAGGTTGGTACTTCGCCAGCCAGCCGCGCGCCTCCGCTACATCCTCTGCAAAGTGTTCGATAAGTGCGTCGATGTCTCCCCCGTAGTAGTCCAGCAAGAGCCGCGTTGTTGCGGGCGACATATGGGGCTTCTCTGCCGGCTTGCCGTTGATACGTTTGTACCATCGGAGCAGGCGCTGCTTCGCCGCTGGATGACGGTTGAAGAACGGTTCCAGCGCATCGTTCACCCGCAGCCCCGCGCGTTGCAGCCACGCTCGGCGGGGGCTAAAAGTCACGTTGGCACGCACGAAGTCGAATCCGTTGTAAAAATCGTCATCGAGCTCCGCCCATTTGCAGATCGCCCGCATGAAGTTGCGTGCGTCCCGCTGCAGCCGGTCCAGCGTCATTACCTTGAGTTGTTCGCGGCTAAAATGCGCTTCGTAGTCTTGTAGATGCTTGGCGTAGCGACCGGCGTCCGGTACGCGTAGGAACCACTCGCCCAGCCCCGCTTCGGCAGGCGCAATCTCGCGGTGCTCGAAGCGCATGCATAGCGTGACATAGGCGTCGAAGGACAACTCCCGAGGTATGAGGAAACGTGATTTATGGAACTCGAAGCTCGATAACAGGCGGTCGATTGGATTTCGAAGAATGAAGAGTAGCTTCGCGTCGGGTATTAGAGTGGCGATTGCGTGGGCGGCCAGATGACTCTCGGCGAGGTACCCGGGGGACGCCTCCATGCGCAGAAGTCCGGGCGCCGCCCCGGGAAACAGAGTCTCGTAGGCAGCGCGGGCATGCGGCGGCGGCGAACGGAAATAGTCCGTCTCTTTGCGCGCCGAGGCCACTACGTCCGGGTGCGCGGCGAGGTACTGGTACACGGACGTCGTGCCCGACTTCTCCGTACCGGCTAAAATCAAATACTTCGGATTCGTGGACTCCCGACCGCCAACTGCGCTGCTCGGATAACTCATGATGTATTTTACGCCAGTGGTCTCAGGAACGGCGCCTTGCGTGTGCGAGCTTGGATTAACAGTTCGTAGCTCGAGCGGCTGATAGAGCGCGCAAAATGGATTTTTCCGGCGAGCGACAACAGCGCGAGAACGAACGCTAACTAACCCGACTGTAGCATGCACCGCCTAAAGTCGGCGATCTAGTTGATCTTCTTTGCTGGACGCAACGAAGCCACTGTGAGCGTAATTCGTGGAGGACCGCTTCGATCGGCTGCGACGAACCAGGAGCCGGCCGTTGGTGGGTAACGCGGCGCAATGCACCGCCTGCGCGTTCGTCGTCAAACGGGAGGCCGGCGCGCTGATCGCACTTGAAGTCTGACAAAACAATGTCACTCAGCGACGAAGAGACGATGGAGCGACTGGCTTGCTAGCGGCGACTGCTTCGAATATTACGAGTGAATAAACACGCAAATTGTTTGTGCACATCATAACTTCCGTCGCTCGCCGCCTCACGGCAGTAAGCGGGTCGCATTGCGAGTCCTCAACTGAACTGCACTTTGATTAGGATCCCAGCAGCCGGTCGAGCAGCGCGACGATGCGTTCGCCGCTGCGGCCATGCCACATCGGCGGGGTGTCGCCTCGCTTTCACTTGCCCGCGAACAGCCGATCCAGCGCCAGCGGCAGGGCGATGTCCCGATAGCTGTTGAACGGCAACCCGGCGGCGGCTCCAATTTGGTGATGTTACGCGGCGGCGTGCAGGTCGCGCATTTCGGCAGCTTGGAGCTTTTCAGCGTGCGAATTCAATGCAGCAACCAAGGCTTTCATTTCCTTGTGCCC
>Ga0116143_10001784_pt1 | contig 25098 bp, 16 predicted proteins | sample AD_UKC034_MetaG_FD_89745 | JGI IMG/M metagenome (GOLD analysis project Ga0116143, IMG submission 89745) | Active sludge microbial communities of municipal wastewater-treating anaerobic digesters from USA - AD_UKC034_MetaG | ecosystem: Engineered > Bioreactor > Anaerobic > Digestate | place: USA...
GGCGCGCAGTACAAGCATGGGCATGTACCTGCGTGAGACCAAACGCCGCAACGCCGATGGCTCCGTGGCCCGCTACTACCAGCTCGCCGAGAACGAGTGGAGCAAGGAGAAGGGCTGCGCCGTGGCCAAGGTCGTCTACAGCTTCGGCCGCGCCGATGGGCTCGACGCCGAGAAGCTCAAGCGGCTGGCCAAGAGCATCATGCGCCTGTTCTCGGGCGAGGAAGCCCTGGCCGTCGAGCCCGACGTGCGCGTGCTCGACTCCTGGCCCTACGGCGGCTACGTCCTGGAGCACCTCTGGAACGAGCTGGAGATCGATCGCGTGCTCGGGCGTGGTCGGCAGGAGCGAGCCATCTTCGCCATGACCGCCAACCGCGCCCTCCAACCCTACTCGAACCTGTACTGCCACCAGCAGTGGCTCAAGGAGGAGGTCTTCCTGCCGGAGGGACAGGATCTGGCGCTCCATGAGCTCTACCGGGCCATGGACTACCTCCTGGTGAAGACCACGGCGCTCGAGGAGGCGGTCTACTTCAAGATGGCCGACCTGATGAACGCGGAAGTGGATCTCATCTTCTACGACACGACCAACATCCACTTCGAGATCGACGAGGAGGACGAGGCCACCATCAAGGGGCCCGACGGTATCCGGCGCCCGCCGTTGCGCAAGCGGGGCCGGGCGAAGAACCGGCGGGACGACGCGCCGCTCTTGACGGTCGGCCTGGCGGTGACGCGCGACGGGCTGCCGGTGCGGTCCTGGGTCTTCCCGGGGAACACGCACGACGGAACCACCGTGGAGCGGGTGAAGGCGGATCTGAAGGGCTGGAAGCTGGGTCGCTGTGTGTTCGTCGGCGACGCGGGCATGAACTCCGAGGAGAACCGGCGCGAGCTGGCCCTGGGGGGCGGCAAGTACATCCTGGCCTCGAAGATGCGTGGCGGCGACGAGGTCACCAAGTTGTTGCTCACCCGGCCGGGCCGCTTCAAGCGGGTGAAGGAGAACCTCCGGGTCAAGGAGGTGTGGGTCGGCGACGGCGAGAGGCGCCGTCGATATGTAGTCTGCCACAAGCCGCAGGAGGCCGGGCGGCAACAGCAGCACCGCGCCAGGCTCATCGAGCTCCTCGAAGGTGAGCTGGCGACCCTGTCTGCTCCGGCGAAGGGCAAAGGGCACTCGAAGCTCACCTGCGAGCTGATCACCAGCGAGCGGTTCGGCCGCTACCTCCGCCGAACCACGGGCGGCGCGTTGCGGATCGATCGCGCCGCCATCCGGTGCGAGGCACGCTACGACGGCAAGTGGGTCATCACGACCAACGACGACACGCTGAGCGTGGAGGACCTCGCCCTGGGCTACAAGCAGTTGATGCGTGTGGAGGAGTGCTGGCGGACGATGAAGACCGGGCTCCAGATTCGGCCGGTCCATCACTGGATGCCGCACCGGATCGAGGCGCACGTGAAGCTGTGCGTGCTCGCCTTGCTGCTTGAGCGCATCGCGGAGATCCGGGCGGGGGACACCTAGCGCAACCTGGTCGCCCAGATCGACACGATTAGGGTGGTGGAGTATTCCCGAGGCGCATCCCTGGTCCGCCAGACCACCGAAATGCGGGCCGAGGTGGCCAAATTGCTCAATAAGATCTGAGTGCCTGAGCCACCCAGACTGCACCACGTCCAGGCCGCAACCGCCTAGTAACACGCGCGGATCGCTGGATGTCGGCCTAACCATGCGCACCTACGAGATAAATTGGAGTTTCTGCGTGCCTGCTGATGTCAAAGTCGGGCTCTGGGACTTCCGGAAGCTCACGACGCTGTGCCAGGAGCTGGTGCTGCGCACGGGCCGGCTGACCAAGCCGGGCAATGACCTGACCCTGACGATGAGCGCGAACCAGGCGGTGGTGGTTGAGGTGGCTCATCTCATGTGGCGTGAGGCCTATATGGTTGTCTAGGCATGCAACGTTGAGGTAGACTTATCTATTCTTGCTTATCATTATCTACTAGAGAAAATGGATACTGAACGATTTCCATTCCTTCTTCTTCACTTGCTTCTAATTTTATTGAGTATAATGTCTCGGTAACGCATTCGGTCAAGTTGGCGTCTTTTGCCAATTCTGAATCTCCGAGAACTTTTACATTTCCAATTACACCTCCTGATTCAGTATCCGCATATATGGCATATTTTACCACCAGCACATCACCATTCAATTCTGGATTGCCTGTTTTAGCTATTTCGTAACACTCTTGGATTAATGGAGCTACTTCTTTCATCTTACTGCCAAGGTACTTCATGCTGTTAAATGACTGCCTATTACCAGCCGAAGCTTCATTTTCTTTATGTCTTCTTTCTGCTTCATCCAGAATTTTTCTTTCAACTATCTCCATTATTGCCTTTCTCTCCTCCTGCGTAATGGCCTTCATACGATTCAAATTCCTATTAGATACTATTCTGATCGGGTGCCTCCCTTCCTTGTCATCTATACTCTCTTCTGTACCTCTTCCGCCATTGATATCTCTATTGCTTACGTTAGTTCCTTTCGTTTTCTCACTTTTCCTCACACTCTGACTATTTATAGATATCACAACTATTACAGTTGCTGCCATCATGAGTAGCACTACTGCAACGATAAACGATTTTTTCATTCTATCTCCTTTGACCTAGCACCTAGATTGCCGACCGTCCGTAACGCCTAGAGATGTAACAGGATATACCCTGTGGCCATGTGTGATCATATGTGATCATATGCAAATCTCCTTGTACAGCAAGCCCTCCGCGATACCGTACCTCCTCGAAGATCTGCTGCAGAGGAGGTGTCGGATGGCGTTCGAGCGATGGATGCCAAGGCGTGAGCTGACCAGGCAGGAGGAGTTCCTGATGCGTCGGCTCGTCCGTACCCGCAGGCTGTTCCACTTCCTGCGAGAGTAACGGCATGAGATCTTCACCGAGGAATTCCAGGAAGAGCTGGAAAGATGTACCGCGCGACGGGTGCAGGTAAGCCCCCGGTACCGCCGGCCATGATGGCCATAGTCATCCTGCTGCAGGGATACGTCGGCGCCTCGGATGCCTAGGCTTTCGAGCTGGCGCTGGTGGATCTGCGCTGGCAGATGGTCCTCGACTGCCTCAGGGCCACCGAGCCACCCTTTTCTCAGGGCGCTCTTCATGACTTCCGTCAAAGGCTCGTCCACGCAGACATGGATCGCCGGCTGCTCGAGCAGACCATCGAGGTGGCCCGCGCGACCAAGGCCTTCGACCCGAAGACGCTGCGCAAGTCGCTGAAGCTTGCCGTCGACTCGGCACCGCCGGAGGGCGCAGGCAAGGTCGAGGACACCGTCAACTTGCTGGGGCACGCGGCGCGCAAGGTCGTCGAGTGCGTGGCGGCCATCATCGAAAGGCCCGTCGAACAGGCTTGCTCCGAGGCAGGTACCCCGCTGCTCCTCGCCAGCAGCATCAAGCGGGGGCTCGACGTGGACTGGAGCGACCCCGCGGAGATACGCGAAGCGCTCCAGACCCTGCTGGCCCAACTCGACGCCCTGGAGAAGTTCATCCGTCGCGATCTCCCCGAGGCCCTGAAGCGCGCTCCCTTGGAGGAGACCTTTGATACGCTTCGCCAACTGCTCGACCAGGACATCGATCCCGATCCCTCCGGCGGGCGCAGGATCCGCAAGGGCGTTGCGCCCGACCGGCGCGTGTCGGTGGAAGACTCCCAGATGCGCCATGGCCGCAAGAGCGCCAACCGCCGGTTCAACGGATACAAGCGGCATCTCGCCACGAACCTCATCCATGCCTGCGCAGTGACCCCCGCCAACCGCCCCGAGGGTGAAGCGGCACCCGCCATCCAGGAAGACATCGCCCGCCAAGGCCGCGCGATCGACGCTTTGTACGTCGATCGCGCCTACATCAACATCATCCTCGTCCCCGGAAGGGTCGTCGAGTTCGATCCCGAGGCGTGCGAGCCATGTCCCTTGAGGGAGAAGTGCACAGAGCGTGCGCCCGATGCTGGCCGTACCATCAGCATCGGCGTCAACGAGAGGCTCCAACACAAACTGAGGATGCTCGTCATGACCCGCGCGGGCCGAGAGAAACTCCGCGACCGTGTCGGAGTAGAGCATCGCTTTGCCCACCTGACTCGCAGACAGGGACGCTGCACGCGCTACCGCGGCATGCGCCTCAACCTCTTCGACACGAAACGAGCTTCTTCAATCGAGATCCTCGAGACCATCCAATGCAAGGTGACAGCATCTCAAGCCAACCAGTGTTCTAGCAATACATTGACCCTCACGAATGCCTTAATGGCCTATATTTCATTACGTTTCTGATGTTTACTAAAGTGCTATTTTCCACATCACTAATCACATCTTCTAGCATATTTCTCAATGTGTCTTTATCCATATAACTAAGACAGCGATAACCCTCGCCATCATCATCCATACAATTTAGGCATCCATCACAAACTATGTTATAACACATATTGCACAAACTTAATATTCTTTCATATTTCTTCATGCAGTCTTGAGCTACCTTGCCATAATCAATATATACTCCGCGTATTGTTGCTCTTCCAATTTTATGCTTCTTGTCAATTTTCTCACACTGCAGTATGTCACCATCGGCACAAGCAAACAGGGACTTACCGAATGGCAAACATGTCGCTGTTGGAAAATATTTCGACTTGCTTTTTCCAAGAAACAACTCATTGTAGTCTTGATAGCACCAAAATATCGATCTGTCAATTATTTTCCTAAGCTTCCAGTAATCATTTGGATTATAATCATATCTGTTTTCGCCACAATCGCTATTTAGCATATTCTTTGTTTTTCTCATCATATTTAGAAGAGGTCTAAATCTCTTTCTAACTCCATATGGAACTATTTCTCCTAATAATGGAACCTTGTTGTGCCTATTCATAAAAAATTCTCTTATCTCATCGATGCTGCTATAATTGTTTAGCACTGCCAGGAATGATACTCTTTTATCGTAATACTTTGGATATTTACTCTTAATTAGGTCCACGTTTTTTTCTATCACATCGTACGAACTATTCCCGTCTTTCATCACTCTATACTTCATGCATGCTATTGGTCCATCGTGACTTATCAGCATATCAAAATCATTATCAACAAAGAAAGGTATGTGTTTATCAATCTCTGTACCATTCGTTGTCAATCCATAAGTAACACTGATATCATAGGGCCACTTCACACGTTTTGAGTAATCAACGATTCTCTCTATTAGGTCCATTGCCAGTAGAGGTTCACCGCCATAGAATGACAACCTTAGTTTTCTTCTATTCGAACCAATCATTCTTGTTGTGCTGCACGCTTCAATATGATAATCTATGATATTTTTTGCGACAGTGTAATCCATATCTATCTCTGCCCTGGTTCTATTTGTGTAAATCTTTCCGTAAGCACAGTAGGCGCAGCGCATATTGCATCTTGTTGTAACTTCAAAACATATGTTTCCAACATTTGACAATTTGTTCTTTATCTGATCCCCCGTGACGATTGCCGAGTATCGTCGATTATAATAGTTACCACCAGCTTCTTCTCTTGCGCGCTTAGTGCAATTTCTATCATTCTCATTCTTGCGACTGGAGGTTGCTAATTGGTATTCCCTAGGATCGCATATTGACAACTCTCTATGGACCATGTCATAGTAGTAGTAGTAGCCATGTCTCGATAATAGATAGACCTTCTCACTCATATATCTCTCCCTTGTCGCTCATAAAGAGCCCGTCTGGTATGTGATTGGTCTGAGCGACTGGGCCATGCTGATCGCCGAGATCGAGCAGCTGCGGCGCTCCAAAGTTGGCAAGGCCGGTCGCAGGCCTCACCTGCGGGCCCTCATCGGCGCCATGATCCCGATGAACATCCAGCGCATGACCTACCGCCAAGTCGAGGACCAGATCCGGCACTACGCTCCGGCCCGCTACCTGTGCGGGCCGACGGAGACGACACGGGCGCCGGACTTCACCACCTTGCAAGACTTCGCGGCGCTGCTCGGCGAGGAGAACATGCGGATCATCAACCAGGAGGTGGTCCGGCTGGCGATTGAGCTGAAGCTTGCCGACCCCAAGGTGGCGGTGGCGGACATGCCCGCGCAGGAGGCCGCCATCCCCTACCCGAACGAGATGGGCCTGATGGCGCGCTTCATCGGCTCGCTGGGCCGGGCCAGCAAGAAGACGGACGGGGCGCTGGGGCACTTCTGAGTCGAGGTGTCCGGCAAGGTCAGGAAGGCCAAGCGCAAGGTCCGGGCGCACCGGCAGTTCACCAAGACGCCCGAGGCGAGGGATCGGCTCACCTTCCAGGTGTCTCGGCTGATCGGCAGGCTGCAGGGGGAACTCAGCCGTGCACTGGACACCGCACTGAAGACTGGCAAGCAGCTTCGAGGGAACGCGAAGCGGGCGCTGGGCAAGGCCTGCGAGCTGCACGATGCGATGCAGAAGCTCCTTCCGCAGATCCGGTTCTGGCTCCGCACCGGCCGTGTGGCCAGGGGGAAGATCATCAACCTGCACAGGCCACAGGTGTACACCATCGTGCAGGACAGCGGGGCTGGGAAGGACGTGGAGGCCGCCAAGAACTGGGACATTCTGCGGGTGGACGGTTGTAACTTGCTGGTTCGCCCCAAAAAGACCAGGGTGGAGCTGACGAACGCGAAGTTCACAGTGGAGATGCAGAAGGATGCGCTGGGTGTGGCGCCCGAGGGTTACGCCTACGACCGCGGCGGCTGGAGTCAGGAGAACCTCGCCGCCCAGACCAAGCTCAAGGTGAAGAATATCAGTCTGGCTCCTCGCGGCCAGGCAAAGTGGGCCGTGTTCGGTGGCATCCGGAACCTTCTCGTACGCGAACGGGCCATGGTCGAGGGCTGCGGCGGCGGCGCCAGCAAGAGCTCGCGGCATACGTTCACCAAGTCTGGGGCGAGGTCCGTGCCTGCTATGAAGTTCTGCAGGATGCACTCGCTGGTCGGATTTAACCCCAACAAGTTGGTCCGTGGCATCTCGAAGAAAGAGGACTGGACGATGGTCGGATGAATATCGGGCGGTGTTCCGCCGCTGGCGGGTATGGCAAGATGGAACACGACGGTCGGCAGGAGTAGCCGATCGCGAGGTTGGAGATGCGTACTTGTGGCTCACGCAATTACCCAACATGAAATATTTTCATCATCTATCGGTACACATATCGTTGCGCTTGAGATAAGCATTATAGTCACAAATTGGAGAACATAAATATCTATATACGCATGAAGCGCATGGTTCTACTTTTTTTCTTGTATTCATCCAATTGCTGTTGCGCCTTAGCAGTTCTTTCTTTATTGCATCAGCCAAGCCCCCCATCGACATAGTTCCTATCTGAGTATCGCCAATACGTGAGTAGAATTTGTCTTTTATGATATGAACATGTCCAAAATAGTATCTGTTGATCTCTTGATTTGCATTTATCATGTCGCAGTCATGATAGCTCTCGAGAACATCCTTGCTCTTGGTAAATAGATATTTCCTTATAAAAGAAAGGTTATTGTGTTCACAATACGGAGTTGTTCTATAGTAGCTGTATTTCTTGTCAACAATTTCATTTTTTGCTCTTTTCATTCCAGCAACAGACATTACTATAAATTGTATCTCATAATTGATACCAACAGATGCAAGATGACCAATATTGCGCTTCAATAGAACACTATCATAATCTTCACCGACGAGTATTCTAAATGTTGGTTTGTACTGGCTGATTTTGTCTATTGCAGAAATGCTTTTTCTAATATTCTGATTATCTGTATATATGTTTATTGTCGAGTGTTTGTGCTCGATTCTGATAGCCTTCACTATATCCACAAAGTCACCATTACGGAATACGTCTCCGCCAACAAGATTGATTGAATATAGTGAAGTTCCTCGGAGTTCTTCTAATAGGTCTGTCATCTGCAAATTATCGATTGTTGATTCTATGTTCTTTGTGCACGAAATGAACTGTCGATAAGCATTAGAACAATGTCTACATGTATAGTCACAACTGTTCTCAATATGAAACGTCACACGAGAAAGATACTTCTTAAGATTGTGATTTATGCCATCCTTGACTTTGATATCTTCGCTGAGTTGCACTTTTGGAGGTAGCTGAACAGGATAGACGCCATTCTTGGATATTACGACATCCCCCAATCCAAGAGTACGCAGTAATTTAGTGAATTTTCTAGAGCACGTCTCATAAACCATCATGTGTATGGTCGTGATCATATGTGATCATATATGACGACATGTGATCATATGCGTTTTGCCTTTACTGGAGCGTGAAAACTCTTTCTCATAGAGTTTATGGAACTGAAAGACGAACAGTGGCAGATCATCGAACCTTTGCTTCCCATCCCGAACACCCGCGAGGACGGGCGAGGACGGCCGTGGAAGGACAACCGGGAGGTACTCAACGGCATCCTCTGGATCCTCCAAACCGGCGCTCGCTGGAAAGACCTGCCGCCGCGCTTCCCTTCGTACCAGACCTGCCACCGACGTTTCCAGCAATGGTCGAAGGATGGGACACTGGCAAACATCCTTCGCGCACTGGCAGCGGACCTCAAGGAGAGAGGTGGAATCGACGTCCAAGAGTGCTTCGTCGATGGCTCCTTCGTCGGGGCCAAAAAAGGGGGCTCTGCGTCGGGCCTACCAAGCGCGGTAAGGGGACCAAGATCATGGCAGTTGCAGACCGCTCTGGTCTTCCTATCGCCGTTTGCATTGAAAGCGCTTCGCCCCACGAAGTCACCCTCGTCGAAAGAACCCTCGACAGCTCCTTCCTCGAAGAAAGGCCGGAAAGGCTGATCGGCGACAAGGCCTACGACAGCGATCCCCTCGACAAGCGGCTGGCCGAGGAGCGAGGCATCGAGCTCATCGCACCGAACATCCGCCGATCCAACAGGAAGACCTACAGCCAAGACGGCCGTCCTCTTCGACGATACAGGCGCCGATGGAAAATAGAGCGACTCTTCTCGTGGCTCTATAACTTCCGTCGGATCGTGACTCGGTACGAATATCATGCGGTCAACTTCCTGGGCTTTGTCCAGCTTGGCTGCATCGTTATCCTGCTGAGGCATTTATGAGACTGCCTCTAATCAACAAACTACAATTTATCTTTTCAGTGATGTCAACTAAATATAGCCTATTTCTGACAAGAGGTATGATAACATCATTTAGTATAATACGGCTATCTCCAATTAGATATCTTTGTGTCTTGCCATCATATAGTAAATATGAACTACCGTTATGGGTAATATATACAGACGGCGATATAAATAGAATGTATCTATTTCCAGAGATCAAGATACCTCCTCTTGACCTGAGTTTGATAAGGTCCGACTCGCCCTGTTGACCCTTGTTCCCACGGTCTAACCGTGCTTAATGCCTCAGGTATGCCAAGACGAGGAACCAAGCAAGCACTCGAGCCTCGCCGGATGCTTGCGGTGCCAATGCTCCGGAGGGGCGAAAGCGTCGGCGAGGTTGCGAACAAGCTCGGGGTGACGCACGGCGCCGTCAGCCAGTGGAACAAGATCCTCATCGAGCTGGGCATCGAGGGTCTCAAGCTGCGTCGGTACCCGGGCGGCATCTCTCGGCTGTCCGAGGAGCAGAAGGAGAAACTCGCCGATCTGATCGTCGCTGGCGCCCTGGTGCACGGTTTCGACACCGACCTCTGGACGCTTCCCCGGGTGGCCGAGCTGATCCGACTCAAGATCGACCTCGAGTACGAGAGCTCGCACGTCTCGCGGATCCTGCGGGGCATGGGGTTCAGCTCGCAGAAGCCGACGAAGAAGGCGCGGGAGCAGGACGAGGATGCCGTGGCGTAGTGGCGGAAAGAGGAGTGGTCTCGGATCAAAAAAAGGCCCGGAGATAGGGCCGTAGCATCATGTTCATCGATGAAAGCGGGTAACCGTTCAGCACCCTCCAACGGCCTGAGGGCCGGCTGAGAGGGGAAGGCGCCTGAAACGCCCATGCTGGCCGGCCGGAAAAAAGTTGCGCCGACCGTGCAGAAAAAGCTTTTAGCTTTCTGTCGCCCGTGCTCCATTCTGGTCGATGCAGGACCAAGACGACAAGCCGGTCCAGCTCCCCACGCTGACCCGCGAGCAGCTCGAGCAGCTCTCCAAGCCCCAGCTGATCGACATCGTCCTGCTGCTCCAAGACCAGAACCGACTGCTCCAGGAGCGCGTCCGGATCCTCGAGGAGAAGAACAAGCAGCTCGAGGCACGGGTCGCGGAGCTCGAGCGACAGCTCGGGCAGAACTCGTCCAACTCATCGAAGCCGCCCTCCAGCGACCCGCCCTGGTTCTCGCGCAAGAAGAAGCCCAAGACCGGCCGCAAGCCCGGCGGCCAGCCGGGCCACGAGGGACACCACCGCGAGCTGGTGGACGCAGACCAGGTCCCCGACCTCAGGAAGGTCTTCCCGGTCCAGAGCTGCGATTGCGGGGCCAGGTTGCCCCGCGGCGAGTCCGACCCCAGGCGCTACCAGTGGCTGGAGCTGCCCGAGGTCGTCGAGCCCGAGCTCCACGAGGTCCAGCTCTTCTCGAGCGTCTGCCCGAGGTGCGGCAAGGTGCATGTTGCGACGCTGCCCCAGGGCACTCCGACTGGGGCCTTCGGACCCAGAGTGCACGCCCTGGTCGCGCTGCTGACCGGGGTCTACCGGCTCAGCAAGCGCAAGGCGCGAGCCCTGCTGCTGGACCTCTACCAACTGGACATCAGCCTGGGCTCCATCTCGGCCTGCGAGGCCGAGGTCAGCCTGGCGGTCGAGCAACCTGTCGAAGAAGCCCACGAGCACATCCAGCAGGCCAGCAGCCTGCACGCCGACGAGACCAATTGGCGGCAGGGCAGTCAGAAGGCCTGGCTGTGGGTGGCTGCCACTTCCCTGGTGACGGTCTTCCTCATCCACCTTCACAGGAGTGGCGAGGCGGCCAAAAAGCTCCTGGGAGCCGTCCAGGGAGTCCTGGTCACGGATCGCTGGAGTGCCTACGGCTTCTACGCCGGGCCGCGGCAGCTCTGCTGGGCGCACCTGCTCCGGTACTTCCGGTACTTCCAGGGCTTCGCGGAGCGGTCCGGCAAAGCTTGGATGATCGGCCAGGAGCTGGCCGACAAGACCAAGACGATGTTCAAGTGGTGGCACGCGGTGCGGGACGGGACTCTTGCACGGTCCACCTTCCAGACGCGGATGTCCGGGCTGAAGATCGAGATCGAGGATCTCCTGATCGAGGGGGAGATCTGCGGCCCGGAGAAGATGGCCGCCACGTGCCACGACATCTTGAAGGTGGCAGTGCACCTGTGGACGTTCGTGAAGGAGCCAGGGGTCGAGCCGGCGAACAACGCGGCAGAGCAGGCGCTCAGGCACGCGGTCATCTGGCGGAAGGTGAGCTTCGGAACGCACAACGCGGGCGGCAGCCTGTACGTGGCGCGGGTACTCACCGTGGTCGCGACCTGCGTCCAGCAGGGCCGGAACGCGCTGGACTACATCACCGCAGCCTGTACCGCGCGACTTCATCACGCTGCCGCACCCTCTCTTCTACCCCAGAATGCAATCATGTCGGCCTGAACGGTTACCTGATTTGAACCGGTCTTCTTGCCTTCTACCTATCTCATTTCAGAATATGAACTATTTGTTTACCATTGGCTAGTAGCAACCTAAGGCGTTGACGGCTTCAATTTCAAGCTGTTCCCGCCGTTAAAGAGCCTTTCTCCGAGCGAAGCCAGTTCACCAGATGGTTCACAGAACTGGCACTGACAAGCACAGAAGCAAGAATCCAGTGGCTCAGGATTGTCACCAAGGCCTGCCGTTCTACTAATCTCCAGTTCCGTCAGGTTATCGAATGAACTCAGCTCAGTACGTTTCACTTTCCGCCTCCTTTTCTCGCAGGAATATCGTTTGTTAGCAAGAAGACCGGACTTTGACAGATCATGGAATTTCCATTCATCAATTTTACGTTATTGAATAGTGCGTCCCTTATTACCAAGCGCGAGTCACTCGGTCCTATTCCCTCGAACCACCATCCATGAGAGTTTCGGCGGCGCCGCGAGCGGACCGGTCCGGCCTTTGACCTCTGCAGGATCCGAGAGATCGTGCTTCTTCTCGGCCAGAGCGGCCGAGTCCCCTGCCCCATTCGACCCGCAGCCTGCTCCCAGAACGACAAGCAGAAGCGCCGCCACCAGCCCCAGGAACCCCACCGACTTGCGTCCCGCAACCATTAGAAGTGACCTCCCGAGTTCTCGAGCTGCCTGCCTCGGAGACGGAAGGTGCCCTTCACGAAGCACTCCACCCGATCCAGGTTCGCTCGAGTTCCACACCGAGCGAACCACACTCAATCGATTTCTGTCAATATGCACTTTCTATATACTTTTGTAACTAAATGTAACTAAACACAAGACCAAAAGACTCCTTTAGCTACTTTCCCGTAACCCTCACCACCACAAACGGAGACAGGCGGTAGCCTTCGTTCCGTACTGTCTGCAGGAGGTCCTTTCCCGCCTTTCCGAGCTTCCCTCTCAGCCTGTGGATCGCCATCTCGACCACCCTACTTTCGTCCGCGGGCCCAGCTCCTTTCAGGTGCTCCGACAGCTCCTTCTTGGAGACGGTTTCGCCCGGCCTCCTTGCCAGGAGCTCGAGGAGCCCGAGTTCCGACTCCCACAGCTCGAGGTCCTTACCGTCCAGGAAGGCCTTCCGCTGCGCGCAATCGATTTCAAGGACCGGCCCGGGCTGTCGAGTTGCCTCGGCAGTCGCAGGCTTCACAGGGGCAACCTCGGCTCCCTGGCCTGTGGTTCGACCTCTCTCCCGGAGTCTACATTCTACATGGGCCAGCAAGACATCATCTCCGACTGGTTTCTTCAGAAAATCGCTCGCCCCGAGGTTCAGTCCGAGCGCATGGACCTCCAACTCGCTCTTCCCGGTTACGATCACAATCGGGTTGGAGTACTTCTCCCTGACCTCGCGAATGATGTCGATGCCGTCTTTACCGGGGAGTCCAAGGTCCAGGAGCACCAGATCGGGGTTCTCGGCAGGGATTCGCTCGGCTGCCCGGTCCCCGTCCATCTCGCAATCCACATCGTAGCGCCCTGTCCTCTTGAGGATATTCACGAAGTGATGCGCGATGAGCGGCTCATCCTCGACCACCAGTATTCGTACCTTCCCAAGATCTGCCATGGTGGCTCCCCTTCTCCCCCGCCCCGGCGCCATCGACAAAGCGACCGGCGCTGTCAAGCACAAGTCTCCTGGAGTCTAGGTTCTTCTCCCTGAACACGGGCAGGGACAGCGGCCAAGAAAAGGTCGACCCACATCCCCGACCCGATCTGATTCCAGATCCACGTCCTCATCCCTCACCCCGATCGCCCCGATAACCGACCACGGAGGTGAGCCGAGCGTACCACCGTTGAAGGACTGGGCTCAAGGGATGTAGGACACGGTGTCGGTTCTGGTTGCCGGACCTCAGTCCCTTGTCCCCCGAATCAGCGGCTCTTGCTCTTGATCCCCATCCTCTTCACCTTCTCCTGCAGCGTCGACTTCGGCATTCCGAGCGACTTGGCAGCCGCCCTGAGGCTGCCGCATCGGGCGATTGCCTGCTCGAGCATCTCCTTTTCCTTGGCGTCGACCTGGTCCTGAACGTTCCTGGCCACACCAGGCTCGCTTTCTGGCCCGGCGCTGAGATCCAGGTCCCCTGGCTGGATCTCAGCTCCCTTGGCAGCCAGGATGGACCGCATGACGGCCGACTTCAGCTCCCGGACGTTTCCCGGCCATCGGTAGCTCTGGACCAGAGTCAGGGCTGCCTCGGAGAACTTGAGGGACCGCTTCAGCTCTCCGAGGTGCTGCCCGAGGAAGTGCTCGGCGAGCAGCCTCAGGTCCCCGGGCCGTTCGCGGAGCGGCGGAATTTGGATCCGGACCACATTCAGCCGGTCGTAGAGGTCCGCCCGGAACCGACCATCCTCGATCATCTCCCTGAGCGGCTTGTTCGTGGCCGCGACTACCCGGACGTCCACCTTCCGGACTTCGTCCGAGCCCAACCGCTCGACCTCGCCCTCCTGGAGCACCCTGAGGAGCTTCGCTTGCATGCCGGGCGGCATGTCCCCGACCTCGTCGAGGAAGAGGGTCCCGCCGTCCGCCTGCTCGAACTTCCCGGGCCGGTCCTTGGTGGCCCCGGTGAAGGTGCCCTTCTCGTGGCCAAAGAGCTCGCTCTCGATGAGCTCCGACGGTACGGCGGAGCAGTTCAGGGTGACGAGCCCCCGCCGGCGGGACTGGTCGTGGAGGGCTCTGGCAATGAGCTCCTTCCCGGTTCCACGCTCCCCAATGATCAGGACCGGCCAGGAGGTCATGGCGGCCTTGGACACGGCCTCCAGGACCATGAGCATATCCGGGTTCCGGGTCAGGACCTTCCCGGGCTGCTGGGCCGGCTCAGCGGGCTCCAGAGAAAAGTCGTGCTCCCCGATCTTGAGGCTCTGGCCCAGTTCGATCATGGCCTCCCGGATCTTGACTCCGTTGAGGAAGGTCCCAGTCACGGAGCCCAGGTCCTCGACATAGTAGCCATCGGATCTCTTGGAGATCCGGCAGTGAAAGTGCGAGACACTCGGAGAGCGAAGGACGAGGTCGTTCCCTAGGTCCTGGCCGATGGAGCCAATCGAGCCGACCTGCAGCCGAACCTTCCGGCCGTCCGGCAGAGCTCCGGAAAGGACACAGGGATTGAGGTCCGAGGGCGAAGCCAGGGGCTGCAGGGCAGTCAGTGGCAGGCGAGGGATGGTTGTCTGGTTGGCGAAGCATTCCACGGTGGCGGAGAGCTCGAGACGGATGGCTCCGAGCTCGATCACCGCACCGTGGGCCAGGGTAGCCTCCTGGACGCACTTGCCGTTGACGAACGTACCATTCCCAGACCGGTCCGCGAGGTGGACCTCCCCCGCGGTCAGAACCAGGTCGCACTGGTGGCGGGATACCGACTGGTCGGGAATCTGGAGGTCGCAGTGCCGTCCTCGTCCGATCTTGATGAGCTCCGACTCGAGGAGGGGTAGGACCATGATGCGGTCGGAGCCCCTGAATACCTGGATGGCCAGCCTGGATTCGGCGTCACCGTGCATGGAGTCATCGCCCTCCCTAGATGTTCTGTTCCCTAGCACTTTCAGGCGCCTGGCGCTAGTGGATCGCTGCTCTCGGCCCCTGGGGCGCCTCGGTGGTGTTCGCCGGCCACCGCACCGACCTCGCGCTCGTGTACAGGGCTCTCGTGGAGATCGTGACCAACGGCGAGACTGGCCGCGGCTGGTGCGCGAGGATTCCCCGCAGCCTCTTGGACGCGGCCCTGGTTGGGGCGCTGGCCGATCTGGCGCGGCTCCTGGCCTGGGGCGCCCGGGCCCGGGAGGAGGTGCTTCAGCGCTTCCGCTTCGACCGCCAGGTCGAGGCTATCCATGCCAGGTCCAAGGAGGCCCAGGCGGCCCTGGGCGCGCCATGATGCTGTTGCCTCCGTAGTCCCGAAAGCGACATGTACCAGGGCCCGTGGTGGGCAAATGTAGTCGAAACACCCAACTTGCGAAACCGCCCTCGATGCGCGTACGATTCTTCTTGCACCTGGGGATGGGACCTCATCTTGGACAGACGACCGGAGGGATGCAATGCAAAGGCAAGGGCCCCGCTCGCACACCACCAAGTACTCGCAGCCTGCCGGTTGATGTTGAGGAGGACCCGACTGGTCGGGGCGGCAATGTGGACAGAGTCTTCATCCTGGAGGATCTGATGCAAATCTCCTATCCGTATGGGTTCTGCTGCACCGCAGTGCGACTCGCTCTTGCGTTGGTTGTTTCATGGCTAATGAGCTGTTCTCGCGGTGACGACGGGGGTGCCGATGCGGTTGATGCGCGGAGGATCGATGTTCCTCGTCTGCTGCGAGAGGATGGCATCACTGCCGTGTTGGCTGCTGAGCGACGCCTGGCACCCATTCCAAGTTTCGCATCAGGACGGCCGACCTCAGACAGCGATGTCTTGGAGCTGATGTCGGGTGCAAGACTCTCGCTAGACGAGCTGGGCTACAAGCCCGCCAGAGAAGGATTCATGTCTGGCACCATCCTCAAGTGCGGTCATTTCATCGAACCTCCATTCGTCTTCGAATGTAAGGCCTGCAGTGATGAGCCAGGGGCGGCCGCCATTGGAGCGACGCTGCGCGTGAACGGAGTCATCCTGTGGACGTCATGCAGCCGGCTGGATGATTGCGGGAGGCCTGTCGTCCAAAGGCGTCCCGCTACAAAGCCCGACAAGTGCAGGAGCGAATTCTACGCGCTGATCGATGATATCCAAGATGCTGTCGATGCACTTGACAGTGAAACACCTGTCGAGGTCGCCGACGGGATCGTGCTCTCGAAGGCCAAGGCTCTTGCTTCATTCTCATGCATTGGCGGTCCGACCAAGATCAAGTATCTCGGCCTAAGGAAGCTGGATGGGTATCCAAAGCACATTGGTTGGACTCTGGAGTTCTGCTCCAATGGAATGTGCGGAGGTAGTATCTCAGTCTCTTACAGTTATAGGGATCGTGCCGGCGAATATCGGCCGACCCAGGCAGACTGGAATCGTGTATGTCAGGAGAATCTCGAGAACGCCAAGCAACGGCTTACTGAGATCGGTCTCGTGTTTCAGTGCCAGTACCCGATGGACATGAGCAAGTTGTCAAGAGACAGAATTCTTGATGTTATCAACTCCGATTCCGGCCTGTTGAAGAAGTGGAGCAAGCTTCACGGACTGAGCATCTGTTGCCCGGAATGCCTTCTCGCTCGAGCGCAGGAGCTGGGGAAATGATATTGCGATGCATCGCCTTGTCTTTGATCTTACTCCTGGCCTGCAATAAGGCTTCAACTGAAGAAGTTGAAACCAATTTGGGGACGTTCATCGTTGTCGAGGTGGAATCGTACGATCCGAGGATTGCGGCGGCGATGCCACATGATCTGTCGGAATACAAGGCGTTCGTGCGATTCTGTGAGAATGTGTCCAGGGTCAACAACTACCCAAGGTCCTGCAATGTCGTATTTCACAGGAATATGGACGGTACACGCTATTCGGCAACGTTTGAGCAACTCGTGGAGAAGCTTGCCGCAAGCGGACGGAAGCCGGTGCTGTCACTCGGGGAGCATTCGATTTATGATGACTACATCACAGTGGAATCATGGATCGAAAGTTCACGCGATGAATGCATCAATGGTCTCGAGTGGGCAGTTCTGATGTATAATCTCAATGGTGCAGGCGGCATCGATGTTCCTCAAGAACTTCCATCCGACGAGGGCGCCAACATTCCGACCTTGAGATATGACCCTATCCGTCTTTCCAGAGACATGATTTCTCACGAGGAACGTTGGTCCTGCCGTTTGCTGCTGCATAAGAACTGGTTCTCGTTGATGTTTGGTTTCAGTCCGAGTTGGTTCAATTTAGCCAGGTGCAACTCTGGGTACGGGAATGCGGAGAGGATTGGGCAGTCTATGGTGGCCGATGTTGTCACCGGTTACAAGGAACTGGTCAATCCCGCAGATGCCGCAGCTAGCGCGGCGGGTGTTCTGGGAAACATCAGTGGTGCATGTGAGGAGACAATCTGGCGCGGATGGACGGAATCGTTGGATTTGCGAGATCTGTGCGGGCAGCAGAGGACAAACCTGTCCGTCTTTGAGGCAGCCGCCATTGTTTCACCTGTTGCTGCCTCCAGGGGACTTGGAGTGCTGGAGAGCTGGATCATCGATTCAGACAGACGAACCAGGTTCTACAGCGCACCAAGGTTGAATAGGGTGACGATTTCGACGATTGGTCAGGACGGTGGTGCCCAGCAAGTTTACGACTACTCATTCTCGGATGATTATCCTTATGATATCCCTGCGTGGGGCGGTAGTGACTTTCCTGGAGAGGAGAGAATACGGAACTCTCGGCTGGGCGATATCTACGGGGGCGACATCCTTGGTATCGATGTCCATGCAACGACGGAAATGGACCGAGCGATAGGTCTAAAGATGCGGGTAGTCGCGAGCTGTGATGAGGACGTAAAGTACTCGAGTGATGTAGAAATGTTTTCCTATGATGGGGGCAGGGGGAAAGGCCAGTATTGGAAGAACGTTTTTCCGGTAGAGCTTCCCAAGGAACTTGGGGATGGATGTGTGGTGGTGCTGGAGGTTTCCGGAAGAGGTGCTCTGGGCGACGACAATGAATGCATCGACACGGACGGCGACGGAAAAGGGTTGTTCTCTGCTGATGACGAGGTGTTGTGTCATGATGTGGCGCACAACATCCCGATCGCTGGCTCTGCTATACGAACGTTTCTATTGAAGACCAGCAACAAGAACCAAGAGCTTCCGGCCCTCGGAGAGGATGTCCGCTCCACGATTCAGTTCGAGGGCGAGATGGACCCGAGCGCGATTCCAATGGTCGGCATCATCTCCGGCATCCAACAGACTATGGTCCTCGATCTGAACGATGCGCATTGGGAATCCAGTATAGACGCTGATGGGAAGCCGCTACCCAACTCGATGTTCGTAGGTTCATGGAGCATTCCCGAAGACCTTCAGGTTGGTGGGCAGGATAGCCTCCAGCTGCATTTCGACGTCTCCGGAGTCGTAACTAAGTCTGGCCGACGTCTCAAGACGTTCACCGAGGATATCGATTCAGAGCCTCTCGTAGGAATGTTCGATCTGGTCAGGCCGATCGCGGGCTTCGCTGGCGTTCGCTACCCGGTCGTCGAGTGCGGGGCCTTGGAGGTACTTGCAGCTCTCCAGGACCAGCCGGCGGAGCGAGAACCCGGTGTTCCGATTCCGCGTGAGGGAGCCTTCGGGCGCATGACCTTCATCGTCGAGCAGCAGAACGGTAGTGAATGGGTTCCGTTAACGAGCCAGACCCTCTCCAGCCCTGATCAGCTTGTGTTCGCTTCGGGATTTCAGGCAGGCAGGAACTACCGTTGGTATTTCGAGGTCGAGGATGCTGCAGGAAACCTCGATGAGGTAACATTCCGGGAGGGGAGTGCCAGAATCACCGCAAATGAGTTTTCGGTCGCAGCTTGCAGAACCGGCGAAAACACCGGGAACTGTTCTTACAAACGATGCCTCGCTGCAGAACGACGATGCGAGATTGTTTCCTATTGCCCACCAGACAACTCCGAAGCTTGCGTGACCTACCGGTGTGAACAGGGCAACTGCATTGGGCAATCTGGGAATTGTAACCCTGAACCAGATCCGAATGACCCTGACTACGACCCTCGCAGCCAGGACTGGACCGACGACAACGTGGACCTCGCCGACCAGGTCCCGACCATGGAGAACGTGACGAACCTCCGGCAGGACGCGGAGATCGCCATCCTCGGTGCCGGAGTCTACCCCGCCACCTTCGGCCTCCTGGCCGAGTTCGGCGAGGACGCGCGGCTGGTTGGAACCCGGCTGGCCCCTGCCAGCCTCGCGGGCGTGAAGCTGCTGATCGTGCCCTCGGGAGCGCTGCGGAACCAGGAGCCCCAGGGGCTCGCGGAGGGGCTGCGCGCCTTCGCAGAGACCGGTGGTCAGGTCATCGTCCTGGGACAACCCTTTGGGCGGGACTTTAGGGCGGTTCCTGGACCTGTCGCCGGATACGGCTGGCAAGAAGACCTCATGTGCTGGATCGGAAACCTCTATTTCGGCGAGGACTACGCCGAGCACCCGGCCATGTCCTCGGTCGGCACCAGCTCGAGTGGCAGAGGAGTCATGACCCTGCCTGTCGACGGCCACTTCACGGGTTGGCCGGGCGATGCTGACGTTTGGCTTCGACGGGTGAGCACCAACCAGGCTGCCGTGGTGCGCTATCCAATCGGTCTCGGAGCCATCACGGTGAGCGCCGCGTACCTCGACCATGACAGGGTGCGGGCGTTCCGGTTGCGGTCTGCGGAGGCCGTACGCGGGGGCCAGCTCCGCGACGAGGAGGAGTTCTTCCGCGACCTGGTGACCTGGCTCAAGGCACCGCAGCCGGCGGTCGACTTCGTCCGCGTGTCCGACGGTCAGGCGAACGTTCCCCTGGCCCTCCACGTCACGAACGACTCGCCGGGCGCCGAGCGCGCAGCCGCTGCCAGGATCATGGTTGTGGATCCAAGCCGGTCCTACACCATGTGGCAGGCCGAGGTACCGGTCGACCTCGCGGAAGGGGCGTCTACCGAGCTTTCTTTGGCCGTGCCCTTCGACTGGGCCCGCTTCCACCAGGGCGCTGGTGGCTCTCCTTTCTATCCGCCCGTGGGCATCTGGCACACGCAGATCGAGCTGCTGGACGCCGAGGGGAACGTGATCCGCGATGACCGCGAGGAGCTTAGCGGCCGATTCGTGGTGCCCGCTGCGGCCGGCGAAGACGCCTGGTTCGACCCGAACGAAGTGACGCTGAGCATTCTCGTGGAGCGCTCCAGCATGCCTGCGGGCATGGAGGGTCGATACCGGTTCGAGATCGGCAACCAGGGGCCAGCGGCCCGGCGTCTCCGGCTGGAGCTCAACAGGTTCGGCAGCAGTGAGCTCCTGCTGGCCGCGACGGCCGAGGTTGCGCCCGGAGGTATGTGGGTGCCGGAGTACTCCACCGGCGATTCGGTCACCGGCGAATTCCAGGTCGTGGCTCGGGTATTCGATGCAGACACGGATGAGCTGCTCGCCATGGCGCGGAAGTCGCTCTGGTTCCTGGAATTCCCGGTGGCCATGTCGGCGGAGGCGCTGCCGGAGTATCCCGGGGCAGGCGCGGTGGTCTCCGTGGCGGTGGGCTTCCGCAACCTGACAGACGTGGAGCTCGGCGGAACGCTCGAACTGGAGATGGATGGCCTGACCGCTCCGTGGACGGCTCCGGTGACCCTCGGTCCGGCCGCAGACGGCCGAGTGACCACCACGGTGCAAGTGCCGGACCTGGCCTGGCCGGGAGAGACCTACCGGGTGATGGCGCGGATGATCGCGGTCGACGGCCAGCCGCTGGGCAATGCCCAGGACCAGATCGTCGTGTACCAGCCCGGCATCCGACCTGGGGTCGAGGTCCGGACGGACCGGGATGTCTACCAGCGCGGCGACGAGCTGCTGGTCGAGGTCGAGGTCCGGAACGAAGGTGAGGAGGGTGGCGCGCTACCCTACAAGCTCACGGTGGGCGAATTCGGGTCGTTCGAGGGCGAGATGACGTTGGCGCAGGGTGGCACCTCGGTCTTGAACCGGCAGGTGACCGTGCCCGCGGATCTCGTGCGCGGTGGGAACGTCGCCATCGTGTTCGAGACCTGGCAGGCCACTGGCTTCAAGCACGTGACGGTCGAGGTGCCTTCGCTGGCCATCGTTCCGATGGTCCAAGCCCTGCCTGGTGGGATCCTGGTCACCGGTGAGGTGCGGCAGACCGGTACGGCTCCTCTTGCCGGAAACCTTGGATGCAGGCTCTGGGGGCCTGGCGGTTCGCTCGAGGCGGAGCAAGTGTTCCTGGACTTTGTGGTTCCAGGCACGGTGGGGCAACCCTTCACCTGCACGCTACCGGTCGGCGCTCTCGAGCGGGGGGCGTACCTTGTCGAGGTGGTGGCCAGCTCGCCCCAGGCGGTATCCGAGGCGCGCGTCGAGCGCCAGCTCGCCGCCGACTTCGAGATGCTTCAAGCTGACCTCGTCTGCATGGATCTGGCGGCGAACGGCGCCTGCCTCACTTCCTTCCTCCTGGGCGAGGACTTCGGGCGGCCCGTTCATCTGGTGAACCGGGGTGACTTCTTCTACCCGGAGGTCCGCGTCTCGCGGTCCCTGCCCGAGGTGGGCATCGCGTGGGAGGCTGTGGCCTCGTTGCCGCCGCGGTCCGTGGTCGAGGTGCGGCCTGCGGCCGCCGTGCCGGTGCCGTTCTTCCAGAACGCCGCCTCCTGGATCGAATGCCCCTCGGTGATCACCCCCACGTCCATGGAGCTCCAGGCCCTGGTGCCGGGTGGCTTCTCGGAGCTCGGCTCCGAGACTGCCCTGGTGCTCACCCCCCTGCTCGAGCTGGAGGTGGCCCAGGTCGCCTACGACGCCTGCAGCGGCGCTCCGCTCCAGATCAGCGTGGCCGGCTCGGCACGCGTACCTTCGCTGGCCGGGCCGCTGGACGTTCGGGTGCTCGTGGAGGTGCCTGACGCCGGGCTGTCTCGCGAGGTGCAGGCGACCCTGGCCCCAGGCGCCGCCTCGTTCTCCCAGGATCTCGAGCTCTCCGCGCCGTCGGTCCTCGGGCCGGGGACCCACGCGGTTCGTCCGCGCTGGCTCGGCCCGGTGGTCGCGCCCCACCTGCTGCCTTTCGCCGCGACCGTGGCAGGCGGGAGCTTCGGCGTGGGCGGCGCGGGGCTGGATGCAACCCTGGTCACCAGGCCCCTGGCCGCGGGTGAGGCCGGACTCCTGGCCCTCTCCAATCCTGGCCAGACCGACGGCTGGGTGGATTGGCGCATCTTCCTGGCAGAATCAGGCGGCAGGCGCTGGCTCGAGCTCGAGGGGAGCGGAGAGCTCGCGGGCTGCGGCGGCGCGGGCCTGGACCTTCCGTTCACCGTCCCTGACGGGCTCCAGGGCGGGCGGTACTCCCTGTCGCTCGAGACCTCCCTCGATGGCGGCTCGCCCGCGTGGCGCAGGTGGGACATGGATCTCGCCGGCCTCGAGGCCGGACTGGACCTGTGGACCAGCCAGGACGTGTACCGGAGCGGGCTGCCGGTCCAGGGACTGGGGACGCTCACCGGGGGGCCGCTGCCCATCGCGGGTGGCTCCCTGCACCTCGAGGTGGTCCGGCTCGCGGCCGGCGCCGGGGTCGCGGCGCCCGGGTGGCCTGCCTTCGGTGCTGGCCCGGCCAGGACGATGGCGGTGGATGGCGCGGGAGAGATCTCCTCGCCGCGGCTCCTGTGGGAGCAGTCGCCTGCCGAGCTCTCCGGCGGCTGGCCCGGAGAGCGGGGCCCCGCGGTCGCCGACCTCACCGGAGACGGCGCGGCCGATCTGGTGGTGGCCAGCGTCGATGGCCAGGTGCGCGCGCTGCGTGGCTCGGACGGGGGCCTGCTGTGGACCTACACGGCCCCTGCCGGCCTGAGCGCCTCGGTCCCGGCGGTGGACGATCTGGATGGAGACGGGTTGCCCGAGGTGGCCGTGCTGCTCCGCGACCGGGTGGTCACGCTCCGCGGCGCGGACGGGAGCCTCGCCTGGGAGGCCATGCTGCGCACGGCGGTGGGGGTGGGCGCACCCGCGCCGCTCGTCCTGGCCGACACGGATGGCGACGGGCTTACGGAGGTGGCGCACTTCGAGCACTACCGCGAGTGGCGCTGCATGGCGCCTCCGTTCAGCAACATCTGCTTCTGGGTGAACGTGCCCTTCCTCCAGGTGCGGAACGGCGCGACCGGCGCGCCGACCTGGGACAGCCTGTCCTCGGGCCTGCCCGCCGAGCCAGTGACCTACCGGGCGCTGGCGGCCGCAGACCTCGACGGGGATGGCGCGGACGAGATCGTGCTGTCGACCGCCAGCGGACTGGTGGCGCTCGCCGCCTCCGGGGAGCTGCGCTGGTCCACGGCCATTCCGGGCTGCTCCCAGACCACGTCCGCGGTGGTGGCTGACCTCGATGCAGCGCCCGGCCAGGAAGTCCTGGTCGGCTGCTCGAGCACCAGCGGGGACGTCTCGTTCCTGGCGCTCGTCTCCGGCGCGACCGGCGCGCTCCTGCGCTCGGTCGGCCTGGGCGTCTACGACAGCGCGAGCACCCCGCTCAGCGTGGCGGACCTGGACGGCGACGGGGACCAGGACGCGGTGCTGGGCCTGGGCTCGACGGTCGTGGCCGCGGATCTGACCTCGGGCGCGATGTGGAGCTTGCCCCTCAGCGCGGCCCTCGGCGCGGGCCTGCCGGTGGCCGACCTCGACGGCGACGGGTCGGCCGACGTGCTCGTGCTCGACAGCACGGCCTGGGAGAGCCTGCGGCTCGTGTCTGGCGCGACCGGAGCGGTGCTGTGGGACAGCGCGGCCTCCGGGCTCTCGCTGGCCGGGACGGCGCACCCGGCCCTCGGGGATCTGGACGGGGACGGCTGGCTGGAGGTGGCGCTGGTGCGCGCCAGCAACTCCACCGGCGAGGGCGCCTACCTGGCCCTGGACTCGCTGACGACGGGCGGGCCCGCGGGGAGCGGGGGCGTGGTCGAGGAGGTGCTCTGGACCACCGACCGGCCGCAGGGGCTGGCCGCAACGGAAGCCCTCCCTCTCGACGAGGCCGTGGGAGCGCTGGCCGCCACGGGCCAGCTCTGGTGGCGGGGCTGGCTGACCTCGGCGGCGGGTCAGGAGCTGGCCCGGGACGCCTACCCGTTCTGGATCGTGGACGGAGACCTGGCCGTGTCGATTGCTGCCGCGCCCGAGGTGGCCAGGGTCGGCGGGACCGTGGCGGTCTCCGGCGAGGTGCGTGAGCTCGGCGCGACCGCCGCGCCTGGCGTGGTGCTCGAGGTTCGGGCCGAGGACGGCGGCCTGCTGTTCCAGGACTCCATGGATCTGGCGGCCTCCGAGGTCCGGCCGTACACCTTCACCACGGGTGCCGGCGCGGTCGGCGTGCACGACATCAAGGCGACGGTCACGGGGACCGGCGGCGACACGGCCCAGGCCTGGGCGCGCTACCGGGTGGCGGCCTCCGCCCTGGAGGTGGCCTTCACCGGGCCCGAGGTCGTGGGCGACGAGCCGTTCGCGCTGCTGGCGACCCTGCGCAACGCGGGCGAGCTGCCTCTGGCGCTCACCGCGGCGGTCTCGGGTGGGGGCGACCCCAGGAGCTTCGAGCTGGGTCCCGGCCAGACCCTGGAGGAGAGCTACCCGCGGGCCATCACAGCGGACACCACCTTCACCCTCGAGATGTCCGGCGAGGAGTCCTGGTCCGGCTCGCACCTGGTGCGCTTCGGCCTCGCGGCGCGGATGCTCGCGGAGCCGCTGGCCGGCTACCCCGTCGATGAAATCGTTTCGATCCCCTGGAGCGTGGAGAACGTGGGTGAGCTCGGACACGCCTACGGGACCGAGCTCCAGGTGGTGACCCAGGGTGGGGCGCTGGTCGAGCGCTGGGAGGAGAGAATCGAGCTCGCGGCGGCGGGTGACCCGGACGGCTGGGACCACTACCTCGGCGCGGTTGAGCTGTTCCTCCCCGAGGGTAGCTACCGGGTCCAGCACGCGGTGGAGCACGGGCAGGCGGGCGAGGAAGCCTTCGAGGTCCA
>Ga0116143_10001786_pt1 | contig 25087 bp, 15 predicted proteins | sample AD_UKC034_MetaG_FD_89745 | JGI IMG/M metagenome (GOLD analysis project Ga0116143, IMG submission 89745) | Active sludge microbial communities of municipal wastewater-treating anaerobic digesters from USA - AD_UKC034_MetaG | ecosystem: Engineered > Bioreactor > Anaerobic > Digestate | place: USA...
ACACTTATGGTCGGGTGTAACTTTGACGCTGCCGCAACGCTGAAACACCACGCCCATGTCTTCGAGTTCACGGCGGAGCTTGTCTATTTTTCTGGCAACGCCGGCCGGGAAATATCGGGAAGCGTCGAGTATCGATTCGTCGCATACGCTGATCTTTAGCCCGTCTCCAAGAGCATGACATAATACTCTGGTGATATAAGTATCAGCGATCAGGTTTGCCGCTTTAGAAAGGCTGTTGATCGAAAGAGACGGCACCAGAAGCTGAGAAATGCCGTCAAGAGCTTTATGACTTGGCACGTTGCCTGAATGAACAAGGCTGAAGCCCTTGCCAATGCTGTCTTTGCCAAAATTGTCGTAAAGGTATGAAGAAACGATGAGTTTGCTGCCGTTGGGAACGAGAGCGCTGATCTGCCCTAGAACCTGGTCGACAACCTTAAAATTGGCTGTTAATAAAACCGCCGTCTGTCCAGCTTTTGCCGGTTTGCCCGGTTCGCTGCTGCGCTGCGGTGGAGGAGTGTAAGCAGAACCCCGGTTTGCCGAATCTGCCTTGAGCTTCAACATTACCTCTTTTGCAATCTGTTCTACAATCGATTCCATTATGACAGCCCCCTGTTATGCTGATTCAAACGTTGATTTGTCGAATATTTTTTTGTCGTCAACCGTTATGTGATCGACGACCCCTACAATGGCAGCGTCTGCCGGCGCTTCGTCCAGGCCCATCATGTCGTTTACCGAGCTGCCTTCTTTCATGATCATGACAACTTCACCGATGTCAACTCCGATAAAGTCGATACACAGCACCTCGCTGCCTTTGGCCTGCATTTTCATGTTGAGCGGCTGCACCAGCAGCAGAGGTCGGGCAGCAAATGCCTCGTTCTTTACCGTTGCAACTACCTGTTTTACTACTTTTCCAATAACCATCAGCTTATTCCAGATTATCGATAATGCCTATTATCGAGGCATCTGAAGGTGGTCTCTGCTTGATGAAGGGAAACGCAGCTTCGCCTCCACCGCAGAGAAAGACAGTCTCGCCATTGCCGGCGCCGATCGAGTCACAGGCGATGAATGGCTCACCTTTAGCTTTGCCGGTAGCATCTATACGGGTGACTAGCAGCAGCTTGAGGCCCGCCAGTTGCGGGTCTTTCATGGTGCAGACTGCTCGACCGAGTACTCTTCCCAGATACATTGTCTACCTGCTTTTCGCCTTTTGTATTCCCAGAAAATTTAACAGATTCTCAAGCAGCATGCAACATTATTTGCGGAGTTTACGTTTGTCGGATTGTCTGCAGAGAAAATGCCCCGCGAATGCGGGGCATGGATTGAAGAGAATATAAATGGCTTATTCAGGCGTAAACGTCGATACGACTGCCCAGCGTTTTCACTGCCGGCTTTGGCTTTCGTGCAATGCTGTCGGCTCTGGCCTGTTCGGGAGTCGGTCTGGCAGGTTCCTCACGGGGGCGTTCGGTTGTCCGGGGTTCCTGCTCGCGTGAATACTCGACAGGGCGCGGTTGATACCCGGAAACTCTATCTGTAGCCATATTTTGCCGCCTTTCGCTGGCAGCCGCACGATGGCGGAGCCAGAATTTTATTCTAATCTAAAGATATTTGTTTCTGACATAAAGCGCAAGACTGTCTTCAATCATTGATTATGACTGAATTTTCCTTGCCGTGTTTGCGAAGTGCCGCAATAGACCTGCTGTTGAAGAATCGTGTTCGCTAAGATCGGTTTCTTTGCCGTTCAGCAGGCTTTCTTCTTCGCTCAGTATTTTTTGTGCCAGAACCTTGCCGAGCTCGACACCCCACTGGTCGAAGCTGTTGATACGCCAGATTATTCCCTGAACAAATATCTTCATTTCATACAATGCCGTCAAAAAGCCGAGATTGTAAGGTGTCAGTTTCTTCAGCAGCAGCGAAGAGGTCGGTCTGTTGCCGGTGAAAACCTTGTGCGGCAGCAGCATCTTTTGCTGCTCAGCAGAAGCTCCGCTTTTCTCGAGATCTTCTCTGACCTCATGCATGGTTTTGCCTTTCATCAGAGCTTCGGTCTGGGCAAAGAAATTGGCCATGAGTTTGCGGTGGTGGTCGCCAATCGGGTTGTGGCTCTCGACGAAGCCGATGAAATCAGCTGGAATCAACTTCCTGCCCTGGTGTATCAGCTGATAAAATGCATGCTGTCCGTTTGTCCCTGGCTCGCCCCAGATGATCGGGCCAGTCTGATAATCAACGGTGTTTCCGTCACGATCGACGTATTTGCCGTTGCTTTCCATGTCGCCCTGCTGAAAGTAAGCGGCAAAACGATGCAGATACTGGTCGTAAGGCAGTATTGCCATGCTTTCGGCGCCAAAAAAATTGTTGTACCAGATACCCAGAAGTGCCATCAGCACCGGAAGGTTTTTTTCGTAAGGCGTGTTGAGGAAGTGCTGATCGAGAGCGTGGGCGCCTGCAAGCAGTTCTTCAAAACGTTCGAAGCCGATTACCAGCGCTATCGGCAGGCCGATGGCCGACCACGAAGAATAGCGTCCGCCGACCCAGTCCCAGAATTCGAACATGTTTTCGCTGTCGATGCCAAACGCTTCGACTGCCTTCTTATTGGTTGAAAGTGCGACAAAATGAGATGCTACTGCTTTCTCGTCGCCAAGTTTTTTTAACAGCCATTCGCGCGCTGTATGCGCATTGGTCATGGTTTCCTGAGTTGTGAAGGTTTTTGAGGCAACTATGAACAAGGTTTCTTCGGGTGGCAGATCTCTGGTCTTCTCGACGAAATCGGTGCCGTCGACGTTTGAGACGAATCTTGGCCGTGGCCCGTCGGCGTAGTGTTTGAGAGCTTCTGTAATCATGACCGGGCCAAGGTCAGAGCCGCCAATACCGATATTAACTACATATCTGATCTTTTTGCCGGTGAACCCCTTCCATTCACCTGATCGTACGCGGTCGCAAAACCTTTTCATCTTTGCCAGAACCGAGTTAACTTCTGGCATGACATCTTTGCCGTCAACCATAACCGGAGTGTTGGAGCGGTTGCGCAATGCAATGTGCAATACAGCACGGTTTTCGGTCCAGTTGATCTTTTTGCCGGCATACATGGCTTCGGCAGCCTCTTTAACTCCGGCTGCCTGTGCCAGTTGGACCAGCAGGCATATGGTTTCTTCGGTTATTCGATGTTTTGAATAGTCGAACAACAGATCGCCGCATTGCAGGCTGAACTTGTCGAAGCGCTTTGCATCCATTGCAAACAGATCGCGCATGTGCAGGTTTTTAATCTTGTCGTAATGAGCGGCGAGCTCCTGCCATTCTCTGCACTGGGTCAGGGTTTTGCCCTTTTCAATTTCATGGTCGAGTTTTGCCGTAAACATGTTCATTGCGATACTCTCCTGATGATTGCTATTTTGAAGTTATACTCTGTTACCCAGTAAAACATCAACCATGTTTTTGGATTTGATCTTCAGCCTGCGGCACAGCAGCGCGGCATCACTATTGCCCTCTTTTTACCGGCGTTTTGTCGATATGTGCAAATGCGTGAAATTGTGATACAATTATCTCCCAGCAGTGAGTCAGTGAATCGCATGATTCAAAGGAGTTTATGAAGTATGCAAAAAATGGTAGCAGCAGCGGTGCAGTTTTCAGTTGAACCGATGGCCGTAGAGCGCAACATGGATAGAGCTTACGAGCTCATTTCTGAATGCCATAAAGCTTCAGGTGCAAATCTGATTGTGCTGCCCGAGAGTTTTACCACCGGTTTTACCCCAAAAGGCAAGGCCGAAGATCTCTGGGAAGTCGTCGATAACATTCCCGGCAGATTGACCGATCGTGCTGTAGCCTGGGCAAAAGAATTCAACTGCTACATCTGCTTTCCTACCTATGAACGGGGCTCCGAAAAACACATCGTTTACAACAGCGCCGCTCTGATCGGCCCTGAAGGCGTTATCGGGGTCTATCGCAAAACTCATCCGTTTCCGACCGAACGTATCGAAGGCGGCGGCTGGACAACTCCCGGCTCTGATGCCTGTTGTCTCGAAACTCCGATTGGCAAAATCGGCATTGTCATCTGCTATGACGGTGATTTTCCAGAACTTGCCAGAGTTACTGCACTCAAGGGAGCCGAGGTAATTTGCCGGCCGTCAGCGTTTATGCGCACTTTTGACCACTGGGAACTCACCAACCGCGCACGAGCTTATGACAACCATGTATACTGGGTCGCCACCAACAGCGTTGGCCCGGATGCGAGTGGAGCCTGGTTCTTTGGCTCTTCGATGATAGTTCATCCGACCGGAGTCAAGCTTTCGCAGGCGCGTTCATGTGATGAATATGTCTGGGCCAATCTCGACCCCGATCCCATCAGAACTGTAGTCCCGAATAACTCCACTCCGCAGATTTTCGATCACCTTGAAGACCGCAACGTCGCGTCCTATGAAGGCATTCTTGCTCTGGGCCGCTCGTCGTTCGAACCTGCCCGCCGTATTCCCTATACCCGCTGGAGATAATCATGCCAGGCCCATTAGACGGAATTAAAGTTGTCGATATGACCCGCGTGCTGGCGGGGCCCTTTTGCACCATGACTCTGGCCGATCTCGGCGCTGAAGTGATCAAGATCGAGCGCCCGGACGGCGGCGATGACTCGCGAGCTTTTGGCCCGCACCAGCATGGCGAAAGTGCTTATTTCATGAGCATTAATCGTGGCAAAAAAAGCCTGACTCTCGATCTCAAGTCGGAAAAAGGTCGTGAAATCCTGATCAAACTGGTAAAACAGGCTGACGTGCTGGTCGAAAATTTCAAGCCTGGGGTTATGAAAAAGCTGGGAATCGACTATGAGGCTCTCAGCCAGATCAATCCGCGCCTGATATACTGTGCCTCATCAGGATTCGGACATACCGGCCCATACAGCAGCCGGCCCGCTTACGACCTGATCATTCAGGGAATGGGCGGCCTGATGAGTATCACCGGCCCCGATGCCAGTCAGCCTACTAAGGTCGGCAGCTCGATAGCCGACATTTTTGCCGGCGTATTCTCAGTGATTGGAATTTTAAGTGCTCTATATGCCCGCGAAAAAACCGGCCGCGGCCAGATGGTCGATATTGCCATGCTCGACTGCATGGTTTCGATTCTCGAAAATGCCGTGGCGCGCTATACTGTATCCGGAGTAGATCCGGTGCCGATAGGCAACCGACATCCTTCTATCGCGCCTTTTTCTTCGGTTAAAACTGCTGATGGCTTCATCAACATTGCCTGCGGCAACGACAGCCTCTGGAAAAAGCTGTGCGAAATCATCGAACGGCCAGATCTGGCGGCAGATTCGCGTTACGAAACCAACCACAGCCGTTGCGAGCATATGCCTGACCTGTTGCCGGCTCTGAATGAGTCGATGTGTAAAAAGCCTTCAACATACTGGCTGGAAAAGCTGGAAGCTGGTCATGTGCCCGCCGGGCCGATAAATTCGATCAGCCACGTTCTTTCCGATCCTCAGGTTCTCGCTCGCAATATGCTTGTAGAACTGATGCATCCAGTTGCCGGGAAGGTCAAGATTCCGGGTTCGCCGGTCAAGCTTTCCGCGACTCCAGCCGAAGTCAGGTCGCCGGCGCCGGTTCTTGGCCAGCATAACGAGGAGATTCTGCATATGCTGGGCTATACTCTGGACCAGATCGAAGATATGAGGAGTTCCAGAGTTATCTGAATCGATCACCTGTAGAAGCAAGTTTGTCTACCGGCGGTGAAACAGAGGCTTTCAGCCGTTTTATTATGGGAGTTGACGTCGATGAAATCATGGATGAGGGAACTACACCAGCGGTTCTGTGATTTTTCAGGAGGGTGAGCCTGGAAATGTGGCGTTCATTCTTACTGAAGGCAGCGTAGAAATTGCTGTTGGCAGCGGTGACAAAAAAAGGTCGTTACGGTTTTCAAACCAGTGTCGGTTTTTGGTGAAATGGCTCTGGTTCTGAAAGACCAGAAACGCACTGCTACCGCCATAGCCCGCTCTGATTCAAAGGTCGCGGTTATTTCCAAACAGGACTTCGATGAGTTCCTCGAAAAATCGCCGAAACTGATCGGTGTGGCGCTTACTGCACTGGTCCACAGATTGCGCACTACCACAGAAAGACTTGCGAAAACACCTGACCTTTTTATGGGCATTGCGCATCTGATCGATCTGTTGGCGCAGTATACGGTTGCTGGGGTAAAATACAATTCGGCCCTCTCGATGATCAGATACGACAGTCTGGTGAAAACTGTCAGTCAGGCCTTTCTGGTCGAGACCTCAGAAGTCACCGGGATCATTGAGATGATGGAAACGATGGGACTTCTTGAGCAGCAGTTTCTTGAGGATACATTGTATCTTAACATCAAAGGAAAAGACGATTTTATACGGCGCTGCACCAAAATTCGTGACACTCTTGGCCGCGCCAATCTCCTGAGTGACTGATAAATGGAATGGGCAGCCTCTTTTTGCCTGCCTTTGCCGAGCAGAATCGCGCATTCGGCGAAATCTGTTGCCAATTTGGCTTGAATCTGATACAATACACACACAGGTTATGAATGCTGTTCAATCAGCCGAACCTACGGGGCGTAGCGCAGTTGGTAGCGTACTTGAATGGGGTTCAAGTGGTCGCTGGTTCGAGTCCAGTCGCCCCGACCGAAAACCGCCATCAGTCTTTGACTGGTGGCGGTTTTTGGCATAAGCTTAAAACTTGCTGGACAAATTGGCAGGATGAGCCTATTATGACAACACAAAATGATTGCAGGGAAAAGGAGTCATGATATGAAACACGCATCAGTAAAAATGGACACCGCATGTATTCATGCGGGTCAGGAACCCGACAAGCTTTTTGGTGGCGTCAGTGTTCCGATTTTTCAGTCATCGACCTTCGCTTTTGAAGACGCCGATCAGGGCGCAGCAAGGTTTTCCGGCAAGGATAATGGCTATAAATACACGAGAATCGGTAACCCGACAACTGCCGCGCTTGAGTGTTGTATCGCTGAACTCGAAGGCGGTGCCGCCGGTCTGGCAACAGCAACCGGCATGGCGGCGATCTCAACCGTATTCATGACCTTCCTTGGTGCCGGTCAGCATGCAGTTTCGACCGGTTCAGTATATGGGCCTACCCGAACTCTGCTCGAAAACGAGCTCAAAAGATTCGGGGTAGAATCGACATTTGTCGACACAGCCGATCTCGACAGCGTTAGAAAGGCCGTTAAAAGCAATACAAAGCTGATTTATATCGAGACTCCAGCCAATCCGACTCTCGCAATAACTGATATTGCTGCCGTCGCTGAAATAGCGAAAAAAGCGGGAGTGTTACTGGTTGTCGACAATACTTTCTGCAGCCCGGTTCTGCAGAAGCCTCTGGCACTGGGCGCCGATATCGTTCTGCACAGCATGACCAAGTTTATCAACGGTCACAGCGACGTCGTCGCCGGCATGCTGGTGGCAAAGGACACTGGTTTGCGCAAGAAAATGCATCAGGTTCTCTGCCAGATGGGCGGAACTATCGATCCGCACCAGGCCTGGCTGGTTCTGCGCGGCGTAAAGACTCTTGCCATGCGCGTAAAGGTGGCTCAGGCCAATGCCATGAAACTTGCCGAAGAGCTCGAAAAGCACCCCAAAATCGAATGGGTTAAATACCCCGGTCTCAAATCTCACCCTCAGTATGAACTGGCTAAAAAACAGATGGCCGGCCCTGGTGCCATGATTTCGTTTGAACTCAAGGGTGGGGTGAAGGCCGGCAAAACTGTTATGGATTCAGTTGGCCTGAGCACTCTCGCAGTTTCACTGGGTGGCATCGAAAGCCTGATTCAGCACCCGGCCAGCATGACCCATGCCAGCATGGGTCCGCAAGCCCGTGCCGAAGCCGGGATCTCAGACGGTCTGGTGCGATTTTCGGTCGGTTGCGAAGATGTCGATGATATCAAAGCTGATCTCTGGCAGGCTCTCGACAAGATCTGATTTCTAATCTGGTTTTAAAAAACTCCGCCAGCAGGCTGCCGGCGGAGTTTTTTTATGTCAGCTTTTACGCAGTGGCGCCATAGCTGTCTTTGTCTCGCAAAAAAAAGCCGCCGGAGTTGCCCCCGGCGGTTTTCTGACTTGCGATCAGGTTGCGTTAACCAGTTTGAGCATCGGCATGAAAACCGCGAGAACGATACCGCCGATGACGACCCCCATGAACACGATAACGATCGGTTCGATGACCGAGGTCAAGCCCTTAACGGCGTTGTCTACTTCGGTGTCGTAAAAGTCGGCGATCTTGGAAAGCATTTTGTCGAGTTCACCGGTTTCTTCACCAACCGCGATCATCTGCACGACCATCGGCGGGAAAACCCCTGAGTTTTTGAGCGGGTCAGCGATTGATTCACCTTCGCGGATCGAAACGCGGGTTTTATCAACGGCCTCGGCGATAACGACGTTACCGGCAGTCTGCGAGGTAACTTCGAGCGCCTGCAGAATCGGAACACCGGATGCGATAAGCGTGCCGAGCGTTCGGGTGAATTTGGCGACCGCAACTTTGCGCATCATCAGGCCGATGGCGGGCATGCGCAGGATGTTGGTATCGAAGATGCGAGCACCGGTTTTGGTCTGGAAGAAGTTGTAGATAAGGATAGGAACCGCGACGATAGCCGGGATGATGATGAACCACCAGGCGATCATGAAGTCTGAAGTGCCGAGCAGAATCTGGGTCGCCATGGGCAGTTCGACATTCATGCCCATGAAGATTTCTTTGAACTGAGGCAGAACGAAGAGAACCAGTGCGAGAACGACGAGACCGGCGATGGCGAATACGACGACCGGGTAGGTCAACGCGCCCTTAACCTTTGACTTGAGGTTCTCTGAGCTTTCGAGATAGTCGGCCAGACGCTCGAGAATCTGGTCGAGAATACCGCCGACTTCGCCGGCCTTAACCAGAGAGCAGAAAAGGTCACTGAAGACGCGGGGGTGCTTTTCGAGAGACTTCGAGAAGGTCGCGCCGCCTTCGACGTCTGATCTGATCTGGCTGATAATCTTTTTGAAGGTCGGATTTTCGGCCTGAGCCTGTAGAATTGTGAGACAACGGACGAGCGGAACGCCCGAGCCAATCATGGTAGCAAACTGACGGGCAAAGATACAGACTTCCTGCGAACTGACGCCGCGCTGCAGAAAACTCAGCGAAATACCGCCAGAGCCTTTTTTTTCGGTGATATTGGTGACGAAATAGCCCTTTTCGCGCAACTTGGCGATGCAGACTTCTTTGCTTTCGCCTTCCATTTCGGCTGAAACTATTTTTCCATCCCAGTTTCTGGCCTTATAAGCGAAGGTCGCCATGAAAACTCCTCCTTCAATTTGCTAGCATACGAACAGGAACGCCCTTCGATGATTCGGGCTAAAATATGATTATTTCAAGTATAGTATAAAACGAATCGGTAATTTTCGGCAAATATTTAATTAAGAATCGCAAAAACTCTTTAACTGGACAGATATTTTTGTCTGAGTTAGCATACTTGCATGAAAACTCTCGTATTCGCAGAAAAACCATCGGTGGGCAAAGATATCGCCCGCATTCTCGGGGCTGGTAGACGCGGAGAAGGCTTTCTCGAAGGCCAGGATTACATCGTTACCTGGGGGTTCGGTCACCTGGTATCACTTGGTCACCCTGAAGTTCAGAATCCGGCTTGGCAGAAATGGAACCTCGAAACACTGCCGATGCTGCCGGCAGAATGGAAACTCTCGGTTCTGCAATCCTCTCGGCAGCAGTATGAGATTGTTGCCAGACTGTTCAACCGCGACGATGTCGGCCAGATCATTAACGGTGCTGACGCCGGCCGTGAGGGCGAACTGATTTTTCGCCTGGTTTACCAGCATAGTGGCTGTAAAAAGCCAATTCGGCGACTGTGGATATCGAGCATGACTGACGAGGCTATCAAACATGGTTTCGAAGACCTGAGGCCAGGAGAAAAATACGAACCACTGGCGCAGGCCGCCGTCTGTCGCAGCCGTGCCGACTGGCTGGTGGGCATGAATTTTACCCGGGCCTACACCAAGCGCATGAATAGCATGTTTACGCTTGGCCGTGTGCAGACACCGACTCTGGCCATGGTGGTAAATCGGCATCTTGAGATCCAGAATTTCGTGCCGAAGGATTACTGGGAAGTCAACGCGGTTTTTTCCGATTTCAGTGCGCTGTGGTTCGATCCCGACGCAGATGAATACCCGAGCCGTATCGATCAGGCCGAAAAGGCGAGAGAACTCGCCGACCGGCTGAAGGGCGAGCAGGCTGTCGTGCACAGCGTAAAAAAGTCGAAAAAGAAGCAGTCGCCGCCGTCGCTTTATGACCTGACGACTTTGCAGCGCGAAGCTAACTCAAAATATTCGATGACAGCCGCTGATACTCTGGCAGCGCTGCAGACTCTTTACGAAAAACGCAAGGTAGTCACCTACCCAAGAACCGACAGTCGCTACCTTTCGGATGACATTTTTCCAACAATAGAAAAGCGTCTGGCGTCTCTGCCCGGGCAATATGATGAATATCTCGGCTGGCTGCGGCAGAACCGCCCAACCAAAGACAAAAGAATTTTCAATGATGCCAAAGTATCTGACCATCACGCCATAATACCCACTGAGAAGAAAGTTCCCGACACAGCCGGGTGGCCAGCTGAAGAACGCAACGTCTACGATCTGGTCGTCCGCCGTTTTCTCGCAGTTTTTTATCCTGATCACGAGTATCTGTCAACGACAGTTGTGATGCGTTCCGGTAAAGACAATTTCAAGGCCTCCGGCAGGGTGATCACCGAAGAAGGCTGGCGCGCGCTCTATCCGAAACGTCAGCATACTGCCGAAAAGGCAGTTGACAAATCTGCTGAAAAAGATTCCGAGATGGGAGCCGGTACTGAAGACGATGAGAATGAACAGTCGCTGCCTGATCTCAAGAAAGGCGATACCCGTAAGATTGAAGACGCAGTGCTGCTGACCAGAAAGACGCGGCCACCGGCAGCTTATACCGAAGCAACGCTTCTGCAGGCGATGGAAACCGCCGGCAAGCTGGTCGAGAGCGAAGAACTGCGTGAAGCCATGAAAGACAGCGGGCTCGGGACTCCGGCTACCCGAGCTGAAATCATTGAAAAGCTGATTCGAGTTGAATACATGCTACGCGAAAAGAAGAAGCTGGTACCGACACCAAAAGGCATCAAGCTGGTAGAAGTTGCAGCCGCTGAGATCAAAAGCCCTGAATTGACCGGCAGCTGGGAAAAACGACTTGCCGACATGGCGAAAGGCAAAGATGATCCGGAAGCTTTTATGGGCGATATTGCAGCTTTTGTCAGCGCTATTGTTACGCAGATAAAGAGTGCTCGCAATCTTGCTTCATACCCGTCAGCAGTAAAACATGCGGCAGGCACCAATACGCGCACAGTCGCAGAATCGTCAGATAGCGCGACGACTCAGCGTTCTGCCCGCCCTGCGCCAGCAGTGCCAGCAGCAGTTCGGAAAACGTTCGGCGAATGCCCTGCCTGTGGCAAGGGGCAGATAATCGAAGGCAGCCGTGGTTTTGGCTGTAATCGTTTCAAAGAAGGCTGTAATTACGTGGTCTGGAAAGAGTTTTATGGCAAGAAGCTGACTCAGTCTGCTATCGATCTTCTCATTCAGGGCAGAACAACGCGTCTGATCAAGGGTTTTACACTTGAAGACGGGCGTGTGGTTTCCGGTCGCCTGGCAATGAAGGAAGACCGCAGCGGCATCGAACTGCTGGCGGTTAAAGAATAGCGGGCAGATATTGCTTTACAGCCGCCCGAAATCAGATAGGTTTTGCGCATGGATATAGCCTACAGACTGTTAATGTATCTACTCATGGCCAATGTCGGCTACATGATGTTTTCACTCTTCCAGAAAGGTTTCAAGCACTATTCTGGCTACATTTCGCAGCTGTTTTTCCTGCTTTGCCTGATGATTGTCATGATTGCCCGTGATGTCAGCGGAGGAGTGGCGATAAGTGTCTCTTTGAGCGGTATCGTGATTCTTGTTCTGCTGCCCATGTATCTGCAGAGACAGATCGACATATTGATGGCCGAGAACCGTTTTGCCGAGATCGAGCCTTATGCCCGCTGGAAGGCCCATATTGCCTGGACCGACATGAATTACCATCTGCATGAACTGGCGGTACTGGCAGAAAAATTCGGCGAAAACATCGCGCAGCTCGAGCTCGAGATGCGTTCAATGCTTCATCGGGGTGAGCCGTTTGACGGTGTCACCAGGGTGTTTCTCGGACTGATACATTTTAACAACCGTAATTTCAGCGGATTGATCGATGATCTGAGATTGGCAGACAAAGATCTGTCACAGCAGTCTTTCGAAGAACTGCTTTATCTGGTAAGGGCTTATCTTGAAACGACACGCTACGAAGAAGCGGCAGCGGCTCAGCTGGCGCTCGAAAAAGCGATGCATACCGGCGATGATTCTTCTCTGGAAAAGAGGGCGAATCTGGTGATCAGCCGAATGATTTTTTTTGCTTTTCTTGGTTGGAACGATGAATTCGATGAACTGCTCAAGTCTGGAGAGGAAGGAATAGAGCGCCTCCCAGAAAGCCTCAAAGATTTCTGGTGGGGCGTTTGCCGCTTTAACTCAGGAGATTACGAGGCCGGCGAGAAAAAAATGGCCTCAATTATCAGTGTTACAGCCGCCGAAGAAGCTGAAAGCAGCGAGGCCTGGCTGCCATTCATGCGCAAACGCTATTTTTCTTTGATTGAAAATCGTGATTTTTTTGACCGCAAGCTTCTCGCTCATCTCAAAGAGCTGCATACCCGTTATAGTGATGCAGTCAAAACTGCAATCAATGAAGATGTTAAACAACAGCAGGAGTTGGAAGAAACTCCGGCGAATGCTACCAGCGTGCTTTCATGGCTGATAATGATAGTATCGGTCATTCTGATCGTTACCCGCAATGTAGAAGACATCGTGACTCTTATCGATCTGGGCGCCAACAGCTCTTTTCTTGTTAAAGATGGCGAGTATTTCCGGTTGTTTTCGTATCAGTTCATTCATATTGGCTGGATACATCTGCTGATGAACCTGGTGGCGCTGAAATTTTTCGGGCCGCCAATAGAACGCATTGTTGGCTGGCCGCTTTATCTTGCGTCGTTTTTCTTTTGTGGGATTGCTGGCGGTCTGGCTGCTGTGTATACTGGCCAACCTCTTTCTGCAGGGGCTTCGGCAGCAGTTCTTGGCCTTTTGTCACTCGCCATCGTTTTTGAATTTTTCAGAGTAAAAGGCGCAGAGAGTCTGGCCAGACGCAACAATTTTTCTACTCTTCTCTTTATTCTGGTCATAAATCTCATAATTGGCGCAGTTGAAAAGGGCGTAGACAACAGTGCTCACCTTGGCGGTCTTTTGGGCGGAGCAATTCTAGCTGTATTTTTATTGCCGATTCTCAAACTACCTTTCTATAAGAGGGTTGCTGGATATGCTGCCGCCGTTGTCATGCTCTTCGTAGCCGGCTTCAGTATCTGGCAGATGGCAGCTGTTGCTGAAAGAGGTTCCTATCCGCGCACCATTAACAAGTTTGCAGAAATCTGCAATGCTTCTGCAACTTTCTCGTTGCAACTTCCTGCCAGCTGGCAGATCGATCCGCTTGAAAATAAACCTCTTGCGCTCGAAGCGGTTGGCCCGTTTCGTGAGAGAGTGTCTGTGCTGGTGGGCTTGAACAGCGAGCCAGTCGAAGCTGTGCTGAAAGAGTTTGTCGGTGAGAGAACGCGCGAAATTGAAAGCACCGAGGAGATTCTGCTTAAATCGCGCCGTGGTCCTGAAGATCTTAAACAGGTCAGGCCCGGCACTTACCGGATACGGTGGTTGATCACTTCTGGCGGAGGACCTCTTTCAGTAGTCGATTATCTGGTATTCGAAAATGACATTCTGCTGTTGATCCGTTTCTTTATTGGAACAGAGACTGACAGCGCATATGAAAGTCTTACTGAAAAAGCCGTGGCAAGTTTCAGGCTTCTGCCAGAACGATAATAATCTGTAAAAAACCTGTTTTATAACAATCTTTACTTTGCCTCTTGAAATTGTGAAGTTAAAGTATTATACATTCCTCTAGCATCTATATCTCTACAGGGGGCTACATTTTTCATGAGGACAAAATTGATCGCAGTTGTAATAATGGCTATTCTTGCTCTGCCTGCCGGCGCTTTTGCAAAGTCTGGTGACTGGTGGAAACCGAGCAGCTGGTTTTCCAAAAAAAGCCGCTCGACAACCATTACCGGAGTCGTTGATTCTGTGGCTGAAAACAAAGTCATGTTCAAGACTCTCGATGGTCAGACTCTGCAGCTTATCGGCGAACCCGCTGCCAAGGTCGGCGAAAACAGAAGCGTCAAGATCAGAATTTTCGGCAATGTCGTAAAACCTGATCAGAAGTATCCTTCTGGCGCTGTCCAGATAAGAAGCTTCAAGGTTCTGGAAGCCGTGCCGGTAGAAACCGCAGAACCAGCATCGGAACCCGAAACGACCTATGAACCGGAACCCTACATCGAACCGGAACCGGTAGAAGAACCTGCTCCTTACGTTCCATCTGAACCGGTTGCTGCCGATGTTGAAGAAGATGACGAAGACGCAGCACCCTTCGTCGATGATGCAACCGAATATGCAGACGAAGAGCCAGCAGTTGAAGAAGCCAAGACCTATGTGGTCGCTTCCGGCGATACTCTTGGCAAAATCAGCCAGAAAGTCTATGGAACCACCGCTAAATGGAAACAGATCGCTGAACACAACGGCATCACCAACCCCAAGCTGCTCAAAGTCGGTATGACTCTGAGAATTCCTTGATGATTTAACTGCCAGGCGGCACGTTTGTGCTGCCTGGCAAAAGCTTTTGAATTAATAACTGGTCAAGTGCTTGCAGTTGTGGTAATCTCTCAGGCAATTCACCGGTATTTCAGGAGGAATAATAATGAAGAATGTTGATATGAGCATCGAAGGCAATATCCTTACCCTTAAGGTCGATCTTTCCAAGGATTTTGGCAAGTCTTCTTCAGGCAAGTCGATCATTATCGCTTCAACTGAAGGTAACTATGCAATTCCTGGCCGTGAAGAAAAAGTCGGCCTCAACGTTTACCGCAAAGTTTGATCTGAACGCGGATATCTGAACGAAAAGACGGCACCTGTGGTGCCGTCTTTTTTGGTGCGAGTTAAGAGCTGATTCTCAGGAAGATTTTTCTTCTTCTTCTTCGGTTTCTTCTTCTTCTTCGGTTTCTTCTTCTTCGTCGTCTTCGGCCGCTTCTTCGTCTTCAGCTTCGAGCTCGTTCTCTTCCTCTTCTTCTGTTTCTTCTGTTTCTTCTGTTTCTTCTTCGGTCTCTGCTTCATCAGAATCTTCGCTCTGGTCAGAATCTGCGGCGTTTTCGGAAGCGCTGGCAGATTCCTCTTCCGAAGGGGCATTGGCTGGTTTCTTTTTGAAACGTGCCAGTATGCCCTTGAATTTGTCGAGCAGTGGAGCAAGCTTCTGCATGAGTTTGCCCTGCGGCTTCAATTCCTGCTCAGAACCTGCCGGTTCAGCAGGTTTTTCCAGATCGATTCCGGCTGCTGCTTTCTTCTTTTTCTTGATGATCTGGGCGATGCCGCCAATCAAACCGGCGATTACCAGCAGCAGAGGAATCATGAACTTTTTGAAGGTCATGCTCCAGTAGAATGCCGATGCTCCTTCCGGGGGGTCTTTAGCCTTGAGTGCAATTGCGAGGTGTTCGCCGGCTTTGGCGGTATTTGGCTTTTTAGCGTTGTAATAAGCCAGAGCCAGACCGTAATTTGCCATGGCATCGTTTTCATCGATTTTGGCCAGCTGATCTGAATATCGCCGTATCTGCATGTAATTCGGCTTTGCTTCGTTGATCTCGGCTTCAATCATATAACGCAGTCCATCTTTGGTTGCACCAGCTTCGGGATTTTCACTGAATAGATCTTTGATGCCTTTCCAGTCCTGTTTTTTGTAAAGCCCCATGGCGGTTGCCAGTACTGCGTCATGACTGCCAGCGGGTGCGCTTTCTCCTTCTTCTCCTTCGGCCACCTCGCTGTCTTCGCCACTATCGCCATCTTCGCCACTCTTCGTAGACTCTTTCTCAGAAAGCTGCAGAGCCATTTCAAACGCGTCTTCGGCAAGCTGCTTATCGCGAGCAAGAGACTCTTCGAAACCAACCACGCCGGGATTTTTTCGCAGGGTCTGCCATGCAGCCATAAGGTTGCCGGTCGGAGGAGGGTGGGATGGGGCGGCAACAACGGTCACCGGCGGCGGCTTGACAGGTCTTGTCGGAGTCGAAGAATCGACTGCAGCAGATTTTTGCGCTGCTGAAGTGGTTTGTGCTGGTTGTCCGCCCGGTTGCGCTGTTACGCCCTTTGCAGTGTTTCTGGCGGTGTTCTGTTCTTCCTTCCTGGCATCAGCAAGGCGTTTGATAAGCTTGACAGTTGAACTTACAACCGGGTTGTCCTTGACCGATTCAATCTGTTTGAGAGCCTTTTCCAGCGGTCTGGTCGATGGCTTTGTCCGGCCATAATATTCTACTTTCATCTCGTCAGGCAGTGCAATTGGTGGCTTGACGGCTTTAATTTCCGGCAGAGTATAGTTCACTTCTGGCGGTGGCAGCTGACGCAGAATTTCTTCCGGGTCAATTTCTGCCATGACCTGCGACCATGGCAAAAGGAGAACCAGAATCAATATGATGGTTGCTCTACTCAAGCTTTACCTGCGAACTTGTCACGTTCTATGACTGCAAGTTTGTCACAGCGCTCGTTTTCAGGATGCCCGGCATGCCCCTTTATCCAGTTCCAGTTGAGCTTGTGACGGTTAGCCTGTATCAGCAGGCGTTCCCAGAGTTCACGGTTTTTAACCGGCTTTTTGGCGGCTGTTTTCCAGCCATTTTTCTGCCAGGAGTCCAGCCAGCTTTTTAAAAAGGCGTCGGCGATATACTTGCTGTCAGTGAATATCTTAACGTTACAGGGCTCTTTCAGCGATTCAAGCCCCGATATAACGCCCATGAGTTCCATGCGGTTGTTGGTCGTTTCTTTTTCGCCGCCCGACAACTCTTTTTCAATATCTTTGAAACGCAGCAGTGCGCCCCAGCCACCTGGCCCGGGATTGCCGCTGCAGGCACCATCTGAATACAATTCTATCTGCTTTAATTCTTTGTTCATGCTGTTTCTCTGATGACGTCGGGTAACAGCACTTCAAATCTGCTGCCCTGATCAACCTTGCTTTCTACTGATATGCGACCATTCAATTCTTCGGTAAGTTTCTTGACAATGCTTAATCCAAGGCCAGCCCCGCCATATTTCCGGCGATTGCCATGACTGACCTGATAAAATGCATCAAAAATTTTGTCGAGATGTTGTTCTGCAATGCCTATGCCAGTATCTTTCGCTTCGATCAGAAGATCATTTTCACGGCGAATTATCTTGATCGAAATCTCGCCTTCTTTGCAGAATTTTATCGCGTTCATCAGCAAATTCACTACGATATGCTGCACCGAAAGCTTGTCTGTATAGATTTTAAGCTGGCGTTCGGGAATATACAGGCTGAACCTGGCTTTTGAAAACTGCTGCTGCTGCAGTATCAGCGCTTCAATATAATCTGCAAGTTCGGTGAGCTGAAATTTTTCTTTGTGATAGGTGAATTTTCCGCTTTCCAGCTGAGAGAATCGTAAAATGCCGTCGATCATGGTCTGCAGGTGGCCGGCATTGAAAACTATCTGTTCGGCAATTTCCCTTATTTTTTCTTCAGACATGCCGGAGCTGATATCGGGAGGATTGTGTAGAATCTGTCCGTAGCCTCGAATAGCGGTGAGTGGCGTTTTGAGCTCATGACTCATCATGGCCAGAAACTGTGACTTTGTCTTGTTGGCTTCTTCGGCGTTTTCCTTTTCACGTATCAGCGCCTGCTCTGTTTCTTTGCGCAGTCTGACTTCATTTTCGAGCTCACTGATTATTTTCTGTTTCATTTCGGTTTCGGCTTTGGCGCGCAGAAGCTCTTCAAAGGCGCCTTTAATGCGTGATTCCATTTTCTGGTAGACTTCCAGGCCCTGACTGGGCCCGAAAATTTCAATGAGCGGCAGCGACGGCGGCAGTTTGGGATCCTTGAGGTTGAAGATGATACGAATAGTCATCTCTGTGCGGCGAATGCCCATTGCACCGACTATGTAACCCATCGCGATAATTATGTGTACAGGACTTGAAGGAATCTCGTGCGCCGGAACGCTGGTAAACAAACCTGAATATATGGCGCAGCCAAAACTGAGCAGAATCAGACCAACCCCGATCAGTCGGGCAGGATTCTGCAGGCGACCCTGTGCAAAGCGCCATAGATGCAGGCTTAGAGCCGCCAGATAGCCTATGCCGATAGCGTAAATCAGCCCGAAAATAAACTCCTTGATATTATACAGTTCTGGCGACTGATTAAGAATTTTCGGATTCATCGCGATCGGAATTATTATGAAAATCAGAGAAAGGCCGGCGCTGTAAAACAGCGGTTTCTGGCCAAATTTAACCCGGCAGACGCGCCCGAGCAGATATACCCCGGGCATGGCGAAAAGTATGGCAAAAACGAAGAACAGATTGGTAAAGACATTTTGTTTGAAAGGCGAAATGCCGGTCAGCCAGAAGATCGTGTCGAAAAGATTGCCGATCGCGGCACTGCACAGCGAAAGGGTCAGCATCAGCATCGAGTCCTTTGCTATGCTTCGACTGGGAATCAAGTGCCAGCTGTTGACTGCGATCAATGCTGCCGTAATGTTCAAGGCGACAAAGATCGTGTACATTATGCCGGCATGCAGTTGCGATCCGTATTTTATCGAAGCCAGGTGGCAGCCGAGATAGGCTACGGCAAATACGAGCATTGGTGACCATAGCCAGCGGCTTTCTGAGACGGTCAGGCGATGGTTGAGAACCTGATAATCTTCGATTCCAGGGCTTATGCCTTCGTCCAGATGTTCGGTTTCGCGTACATACCGGTCAACCGAGTAAGCGGGAAATTCCTTGCTCATTATTTTGTCGACCAGACCTCATTGTTCAGATAATAACTGGCCAGTTCGCCGCCACCGACAAAGAGTTTGTCACCGGCTGTCGCGGCTCCATGCAGAACTCTGGGCGAGAACTGAGTGGCGCTGCCGGCAGAATTGCCGAGAATCTGCTGCCAGGTTTTTCCATCTGCACTGACCCAGATGTCGTTGTAATAGTTGGCTCCGGCTCTGTAAGGATCATCGCTGGCTCCACCAGTTAACCAGATGCGGTTGTTGAAGAACGCTGCCGCAGCGGCGCATCTGGCCGGAAAGGCGGCCGCGCTGCTTTCGAGTCGCCAGAATTCGCCATCTGCGGTAGACCAGACGTCATTGAGAGCTCCAATATTCGAGTCACTATCTTCGCCATAGCCACCCCATACCCACAGGCGACTGTTGATCACGCCTGAAGCATGCAGTTTTCGCGGGAAAAACGCTACTATGCCTGAGTTCTGCTGCCATGACAGACCGTCGCCTGAGCTCCAGCAATCATCGAGCAGTATCGGGGTGCCACTGATGTTCACTCCTTCACCACCGATCACCCATATCTTGTTGGCGAAGAGTGCCATCGTGTGCCCGTGCCGGGCATAATAATCAGCAGAACTGTTTACTCTTATCCAGTTTCTGCCATCGCTGCTGTTCCATACATCGTCGAACAATCCTGAAACCTCTGAGTAACCGCCGGTTAACCAGATCTTACCGTCATAAACCACGCAGGCGTGGCCGGATCTGGCACCAAATGACGCCGCAGCTGTCTCACGTGTCCAGCTTTTTCCGTCGCTCGAGCTCCAGACGTCGTTAAGATAATCTATGCCGTCAAAGCCGCCGATGACCCAAAGTTTATCGTTAAAACCGATCATGACATGCTCTGATCTCTGTGAAAAAGTTGTGGTCGCTTCGGTATTCGCCTGCTCCAGTGTCCAGATTTTGCCTTCGTCAGCCGCGGTAACGAAATTCCAGCTTACCGCCGCGGCTAGACTGTTGCCAAGGCTGTCGAGTGCTGTTTCGGCAATGCTTATCTGGTAAGTCTGCCCGTAAGCAAGACTGGTCGCCGGTGTAAAGCTCATGATGTTGCCGCTCCAGCTGAAGTTGCCGCTTACGGCAGTGCTGCTCTGTTTAAGCGAAAATGCGGTCTGAGCACTTTCTTTATTCATCGCTTTGGAGAATTCGATTTTTATTACCGACTGCGGCGGAATGCCGGTCGCACCGGCTGCAGGATAACATTTCGCAGTCAATACTGTCGGTCTGGTAACAGTCTTGAATCCGAGCAGATAGCTCTGTGTCATAGTCAGGCCAGACTTGTCGGTTGCCCCTGTGCCGATGGTGATCTGATATGATGTATCGTAGCTCAATGCAGCGCCCATGCCGATAACCATAGTTGTGTCAGAATTTTCCCAGCTGAAAGCCGGTGTCAGAGAGGGGCTGACGCTGACTGCCGCCTGGGTTTTAGCTGTATCCATGGCTTTGCTGAAAACTATTTTCACCTGCTGGCTTACCGGCACGTCAAGAGATCCTGCCACAGGTTGTGTCGAAGATACGGCAGGCGGTGTCACGGCACCCGTCGTAAAGCTGAGAACGTAATCGCTGCCGAGGTTCGTACTATAGATATCAGTAGTTGCCTCGCCGACAGTAATCAGGTATTTCTGGCTTTCCAGCAGATCGGCAGCGGGAACGAGAGTCAGCAGGGTATTGTTTTCACTCCATGTCTGGCTGAAGCTGCCGGGCGATGGCAGCCAGCTCAAGACCAGACTCGAAGGATTCACGCTGTTGTTGAATCTGATGTCGACTGTTGGTCGCAAGGTCAGGTTGGCTGCGTTGTTGACTGGCACCGTCTCGCTTATCTGCAACTGGGCAGCAGTCTTCCATGATATCTGGTAGCTGTTAACCATTTCGAGATTATCTGCAGCTCTGACTGTTGCCGGAATGTTAAGCAGATATGTTGTAGCATGGCCGAGCCTGGCCGAGGGAACGATTCTGAGACGGGTGTTAGCGTCAAGCCACTGAAAGCTCTTTTCGATTGCGGGAGTGATGCTGATTGCACTTTCGACGCTGGCAACATTCATGGCCCGGTCGAAGGTGAGCTCAAAAACACTGTCTGGTGTTATGTTGCTGCTGCCAGATGCGGGATTTATCGTGATTACGCCTGGTTTTGTGTAGGTTGCGGCTGTGAAAGAAACAGCTGCTGGTGCAATTATGGCGTTTCCGTAGATGTCTCTGGTAGTATCGAGCACTCTGAATGAATAGTTGATGCCGCTGGCAAACCCGCTGGCAAAGCTGATTGTGGCCTCTGTTCCGGTGTCGTTCCAGATGGTCGTGTAGCCGCCGACGACTGCTGGTTCGATTGCAAAGGCAAGTGTCGATTTACTTATCGGCGCTGAGAAACGCAGAAGAATCGGCGCAAAAGGCTCAACCGCAACAGCGTTATCAGCCGGTTCGTAATACACCAGGGTTGTCGGGTCAGGAGTTGGCGGGGCCGCTGTGGTGAATGCAAAGCTGTAGGGCGCTGCCAGCTTGAGACCTGTTTTGTCTGTCGTTTCTGTGCTGAAAGTCAGCTGGTATTCTGTGTCGGCAGTCATCGGGTCAGCAAAATTCACCAGCAGGGTTTTGTCGGTATCCTGCCATGCAAAAACCGGTGTTCCTGCAGGTTGTATCGTCAGTGCTGCCTGGGTTTTCGTTCTATCCATGCTTTTGCTGAAATAAATCGCAATCTGGCTGTCAGCTGCTACTGACGTCGCATTGTTCTCGGGCTGGGTGGCCTGTATCTCAGGCTGTGTAAATGCGCCGGTCGAAAAGCTGAATGTGTAATTCCGGGGCAGGGCGTTGCCATAAATATCGGTAGTCCCGGTAAGGACTGCGATCTGGTAGCTGAGCGATTCCTGCAGGCCTGGCGCGACCGGTGTCAGCAGCAGGGTTCTGTTGCCATCGCTCCATGTCGTGTCGAAGCCGTTGACCGGAGCAGGCTCGAAGCTGACAGCAAGAGTTTCGGTATTGACCGGGTTGTTGAACCTGATTTCGACAGCCTGGCTCAACGGCAGGTTGGCAGCATCGTTTTCTGGTATCGTCTCGCTAACCTGCAGCTGAGCGGCAGTTTTCCAGGATATCTGGTAATCGGCAACCAGTTCGAGATTGTCAGCTGCTTTGGCAGCTGCTGGCAGGCTGAGCAGATATGTCGTAGCATAGGCCAGGCTGGCAGATGGAACTACTCTGAGACGGGTGTCGCCATCGAGCCACTGAAAAGTCTTTTCGATGGCTGGAGTTATGCTGAGGGCAGTTTCGACACTGGCAACATTCATGGCCCGGTCGAAGGTGATCTCAAAATTGGTGCCGGTAGCTATGTCGCTGCTGCCTGATGCCGGGCTTATCGTGCTGATGCGTGCCTTTGTGTAAGTGGCGGCCGTAAAACTAATTGCAGCCGGAGCGATGATGTTGGCTCCGAATATGTCTTTTGTCGTAGCGAGAACTGTGAACGAATAAGTGACGCCACTGGCAAACCCGCTGTTGAATTTGATGGTAGCCTCGGTGCCGGTGTCGTTCCAGCTGGTGGTGTAATCGCCGGCGATCGCAGGTTCGATTGCAAAGGCGAGGGTTGATTTGTTGATCGGTGCCGAAAATCGCAGCAGGACAGGTGCAAAAGGCTCTACGGCATCTGCATTGTCAGCAGCTGGTTCGTAATATACCAGAGTTGTCGGGTCAGAACTGGCGGCGGCCGTGATGAATGCAAAACTATAGGGCGCGGCCAGTTTGAGACCTGTTTTGTCTGTCGTTTCTGTGCTGAAAGTCAGCTGATATTCTGTGTCGGCAGCCATTGGGTCAACAAAATTGATCAGCAGGGTTTTGTCGGTATCCTGCCATGAAAATACCGGCACAATTGCAGGTTGTATTGTCAGAGCGGCCTGAGTTTTATCTCTGTCCATGCTTTTGCTGAAGTAAATCGCAATCTGGCTGTCAGCTGCAACTGACGTCGCATTGTTCGCGGGCTGGGTGGCCTGTATTTCGGGCTGTGTAAATGCGCCGGTCGAAAAGCTGAATGTGTAATTCTGAGACATGGCGCTGCCATAAATGTCAGTAGTCGCAGCAAGGACGGTGATCTGGTAACTGAGCGATTCCTGCAGGCCTGGCGCAACCGGTGTCAGCAGCAGGGTTTTGTTGCCATCGCTCCATGCCGTTTCGAATCCGTTGGCAGGGGCGGGGTCGAAGCTGACATCGAGAGTTTCGGTATTGACCGGGTTGTTGAACCTGATTTCAATCGTTTGGCTCAAGGGCAGGTTGGCGGCGTTGTTTTCTGGTGTCGTCTCGCTCACCTGCAGCTGGGCAGCCGTCTTCCATGATATCTGGTAACTGGTTATCAGCTCGAGATTGTCGGCTGCTCTGGCTGTTGCCGGTATGTTCAGCAGATATGTCGTAGAATAGTTAAGCCTGGCCGAGGGATCGATTCTGAGTCTGGTGTTGCCGTCGAGCCACTGAAAGCTGTTTTCGATTGCTGGTGTGATGCCGATAGCACTTTCGACACTGGCAAGATTCATGGCGCGATCGAAGGTAAGCTCAAAAACAGTGTCGGGCGTTATGTCGCTGCTGCCAGATGCCGGGCTTATTGAGATTATGCGGGCTTTTTCGTAGGTGGCGGCAGTAAAGGTGATTTCCGCAGGCGTACTTATCGAGTCTCCAAATATGTCTCTGGTAGTATCGAGAACGGTGAATGAGTAGTTAACGCCACTGGCAAATCCGCTGTTGAAATTGATCGTCGCCTCTGTGCCGGCATCGTTCCAGCTGGTGGTGTAGCCGCCGGCGACAGCAGGCTCAACCGTGAAGTCGAGGGTGGACTGGTTTATCGGCGCCGAAAATCGCAGCAGAACAGGCGCAAAAGTTTCGACTGCATCGGCATTGTCAGCAGGTTGGTAATATACCAGGGTAGTCGGGTCAGAACTTGCAGGAGCTGCAGTTGTGAACGCAAAAATATAGGGAACGGCCAGCTTGAGCCCCGTGTTGTCAGCCGCATCTGTGCCTAAAGTCAGCTGGTATGCTGTTCCGGTGGTCAGCGGGGTAGAAAAATTTATCAGCAGGGTTTTGTTGGTGTCCTGCCATGAAAAAACCGGTGTCACCGAAGGTTGAATCGTCAGGGCTGCCTCGGTTTCGGCTTTATCCATACTTTTGTTGAAGTAAATTGCGATCTGAGTGTCTGGCGCAACTGAGGTCGCATTGTTTTGCGGTTCGGTAGCCTGGATTGCGGGCTGCGTAAATGCGCCAGTCGAAAAACCGAGTATGTAATTCTGTGAAAGGCTGTTTCCATATACATCTGCAGTAGCTGCAAGAACTGTGATCTGGTAACTCAGCGATTCCTGCAGGCCAGGCTCGACCGGCGTCAGCAGCAGGGTTTTGTTGCCATCGCTCCAGGTCGTGTCGAATCCGTTTGCTGGGGCCGGGTCGAAGCTGATGGCGAGAGTCCCGGTGTTGACCGGGTTGTTGAATCTTATTTCGACCGCCTGCGTGGTTGCCAGGCCGGCAGCATTATTGGTTGGCAGCGAGCCTGTTACCTGGAGAGCAGCGACCACCCGGTAACTGATGACATAGCTGGTCAGCAGCTGGTTTGCATCGCTGCGGGCGACAGTCACCCGATATTCAGTGCCGGCCTGCAATGTGCCGGCATAAGTTACTGTCAGCTTTGTTGAGTCTTCTGACCAGGTATAAACGGCTCCGGTCAGGGCGGGAGAGAAGCTGATAGCGGCGTCGACTGCAGCTGTGTTCATGGCGTTGTCAAAGGTAAAGACAAACGCAGAGTTCGGCGCGATGTCGATGCTGCCGGATGCCGGGCTGATACCAACCAGGCGGCCGCCCACGTATGCTTCGCTGGTGAAGCTGAAGGTATAAGCTTCTTTTATGGCTTTGCCATAGATGTCGAGAGTGGTCGAGAGAATGTCGAACCGGTAGAGTTGATTGCTGGCATAGCCGCTGCCATAAATAATGCTGACTTCTGTCTTGTTGTCATTCCAGGTGGCAGTAAAATCTCCTGGAATCGATGGAGTGAAAGTAAATATGAGCTTCGCAGGATCCATGGGCTGCGAAAATCTGAGAACGACGGGGGCGTTGAAGGCCACTGCAACAGCATTATTGGCTGGAC
>Ga0116143_10001789_pt1 | contig 25070 bp, 40 predicted proteins | sample AD_UKC034_MetaG_FD_89745 | JGI IMG/M metagenome (GOLD analysis project Ga0116143, IMG submission 89745) | Active sludge microbial communities of municipal wastewater-treating anaerobic digesters from USA - AD_UKC034_MetaG | ecosystem: Engineered > Bioreactor > Anaerobic > Digestate | place: USA...
AGACGGCTTATCGCTCAATTTGCCTTCTTTCTCAGATGGAAAGGCTACTACCTTATGACGAAGCATCTCTGTTTTTTTCCCGTTCGGGTAGAAAACGAGGAGGAGGAGATTGTGAGGCTGTTCGATGAATTCATGGAGTGGAAGGAGAAGGAGGAGGCAAAAAAATTGATGGATGGATAGGGAATCAACTACGCATAATATACTTTATACAGGCTCCTTTTGCCCTTTCTTCTGGCCTTGTTTGTTGCCCGCTTTATTTTTTTTCTGTATGCAGGCTTCATGGCTCTTTTCTTGGCCACACACTGCGAGCACCTGCACATCCATATTTTAACGTTCTCCATTATCATATAACATTTAAATCTCAGGAAAATTCTCCCTCAGCCTGGATAAATCCTTCACCCCCATCTGCCTCAAATATTTGTCGGTTTCGTCCAAGCTGTGGTGCCTTAGCTGCAATTGCAACTCCTTAACGCTTATGCCAGCCTTTACAGCGGCCACGGCGCCCGTATGTTTCCAGGAATACAGCGTGTACCCTTCTCCGAAGCCCATGGCATCCAAAATTTTCTTATGGCGCCGGTACATAGTGTTTTTTACAAGTGGTTTCGACCGATCGGCAACCGATGGGAAAAGATATTCCCCTGGTGGGCGGTCGTACAGGCAGTACAGGCAAGGCCGGAAAGCATCCGGGATGACGACAAATTGCGTTTTCGCATTTTTAGAGGCTTTCCCTGGTACTCTTATTTCTCCCTCCTCAAGGAGTATATCCCCTACCCTAAGCGCCCGTAGCTCTCGCGGCCGGATGAAACAATAATACAGGAAACGGACGAACAGGCCGAGCTCGCTGTCTTGCGCGTCGATGGCTTCCAGCAGCCTCCGGGACTGGTGGCGCTGAAAATACCGGGCAGGCGTGGAAAAGGATTTCAGGTTTTCTATGCCGGTCGTGAGGTGGCTATAGCCTGCTTCCCCCAATAGCTTTTTAAGGGTGACAACATACTTATTGTAAGTCGTTGGGTGGCGGGTATCCCGGATATGCTGGAGGAAATCAGATAGGGCCTTTGCGGTCAGCTCCAAGCCGCCGAGGTGATCGAAAAAAAGGTTCGCTTTGCCCCGATAGTGCTCCAGGGTAGATTTTCTCCACCTGGAGGCATTCTGATCAATATACTGCCTGATGGACTCTTCAGCCTTTGATATCCGGCGCTGCATTCCGGCTTTGATCTCTTCGATAAGGGCTTCAGCGGCTTTTTGCCTTGCTGCCCTGGTGGTGTGCTGGTTAATGTTTCCATACTTACGGCACCGCTTCCGGCCCTCGTACCAAAAAACAAACCATTTCTTAGAGAGGTCCTGAGGAGAATAGACCTGAAAGGATGGAAAAACTTTTTTTTCGCCTGGCATAGCTCGAAACTTGCCCGGCGTTAGGAGGGCGTAGACAGCCCGAGCTGTCTACGCTTTTTCTGAAACCCTTTAGGGGTAAGGGGTTGGGTAGTTGGAGTGCCGAAAGGGGGAAACTCCCCCTCCCATCGTATTTTTCTCATTATCATCGGTTTTTCTTATTCCGTAGACAGTCTATTGTCTACGGCGTAGACAGCAGTACCTCGAAAAAAAAGGATGTGTACCGGTTTCTATCCGCAGGAATGCCGATGCTGCCGGCGTCAGTTAAAGCTGTAGGTTAGTTGGAGCCTGAAGGCTACTGCTCCAACCTCCAGTACCCTTTCGGCAGGAAAGCCTTCTCCGATCCTGTACGGATAGAAACCGATGCCCCCCATATAGTCATTCGTAGTAATGCCATCATCATAATCAAAAAGGCTTACCTCGTGGTCCACGGTTGGTTTATCCAGCCGGATAAGGGTATTGAAGAAATATTGCTGCCCCTGCACTGCATCCTCGTGATGGGTATTGCTCACATAGATTTGCTGGCCGGCCGCTTCTACTATAACAATCAGGTCGGGGCCATCGAAGATATCCCACCCTGCCCCGTTAGCGTCAGTTGGCGGCCACTTCGTTATTGTTATCCTGGTTATCGTCATGCTCGTTGGTGTTTTCTCCAGGCTGCAATTGCTGCCGGTGTAAGCAGGAGGGCAATTGCATTCCCCATTGGCGCAAAACCCGCCGTTGAGGCAGCTTATGTTTGCGCAAGGATCGGGAGCAGGGTCATCTTTCTGGCAGGCAGAAAACAGCATGGCAGAGAGCAGGAGCGTAAATGTGAAAATTTTCATAGGGTTTAGTTTAAAGATGAACAAATCACTGGCCAACGCTGGCCAGCTGTAACCGTATCAAGATACTGTATATTCCGTACAACTCACAGAGCTGGCCGGCTGATAATGGCCTATCCTCCATTTCCTTCCTCAACGCCCTTGCGCGGTTGATCAGCCTGGTTATTTCCCGTTCCTGTTTTATGTCCATGGCTATAGATGGTTTTGCAATATCACATCATTGCCGGTGCCAGCTGTCAGGATTTCCGGCAAATGATGGAAATCCTGACATTTACAAGCCCAGCCGCTGGGCCAGCTCTGGCGCATGCTCTTTTATCTCTCGCTCCAGCTCCTTTATCCTGGCCATCATCAGCCTGGAAAAGTCGTTGTGGTAGGGCACCTGCGGCTCTTCTACCCTATCAGACCCTTTGTGTTTAGAAAGGTCTTTGTAAAAGAAATCCTCCATGTTGATTTCAAATAGCTCTACTAATTTAAGTAGCGCCTCTACCGATGGATAGTTCCTTCCTATCTCATAAGTGCTTACAGTAGCTTTTTTCACGCCAATTAAGTCTCCTAATGTATCCTGAGTGATTTTTTTTTGTTTCCGTAAATGCTTGATGTTCTGGCCAATATAAAGTTTGCGCATAAAAAAGTGTATTTCAAATCAATTTTTTGTTGATCTGAACTTGATATTCTAGTATAGGTATACTATATTTGCTATTGTATTCGCAAAAACAACAATTTTAAAGCAAATATACAAAAGCTTTAGCAAAAATACCTATGCAATGACGTACACAACCTGTATTGTTCCCTACTTGGCCATACTGGGCCAATTCGACGCTGCAAAGATGAGAGAAATTGAACAAGAGCTGATCGACGAGCTAAAAAAAGTGGATTGCAGCGAGGCCCGCTACCGGAGATATAAAACAGACCGGGACCACAGCATCCCGCTGCACCACCTGGAAGCAGAAACCATCTACAATTTTTTTGTGGAGCGCTTTAACTGCGCTTTGAAGGAGGCGGATGATGACCGGATGATTGATACGCTGGAAGCATGGATGCCTACGTCGACCCTCGAAATTTACTGGAAGCTCCAGGGGGCGCAGGCCGCAAGAGCAGCAAGTTAGTATTTCCTTTTGCAGATATCTGGCAATGATTACAATTTGTTGGGTTTTAGGATTTATGCGTTGCGCCGGGGGGTTGCCCCGGCTTTTTTCACCTCAAAAGCTTGTTTCATGATCGCTCAAAAGCTCAGAGAGGCATCAAGCATTGCAGAAAAAGAAGGGGTGCCATTGAAGTACGTATTGTGGATGATGGAGATTGAAAGCCGCCGGGCTACTACCCTGCTGATAGAACGGGCTTATGAGGAGATCAGATCAATCAACCAACTGCTTCAGGAAATGAAGCAGTTGGGAATACAACAATAAAAAATGGCCGGGCGCGGGCCCAGCCTCTCAAAAGCTCATTTCAAAGTTAAGTAAACAAAAGCAACAATTATCATGGCAAATTTAAGCTTTTCCAATGTAAAATTCCACCGAACGGTGAAAAGGTTCCGAGAGGTAATGCCGGCTATGGCCGTCATCCTCCTGGCCTTAGTGTATTTGATCGCCGCAGTAGCCGAAGGCCTATTCCTTGGGGAGTTGCTGAAAGAAACCCCAGTCGGTATTTACCTGGCCTTCGGCATTTCTATTGCTATCCAGGCCACCCGTGGCCTCCTCGTTTTCTTCCCACAGCTCAACCCAAACAGGCCGGCATTCGGCAACCAGGGCGAAATCATAGCCGTGGTGATGGGCCTCATCGCCATCGGCTCGGTGTGGGGCGTGGTCGGCGCCGTCGGCCTGCACCATGCGGTTGGCATTTCTCTCTCCATCCTCATGCTGGCTGGCGTCGGGGTTGAAATCTACTTCTTAAAGGAGATAAAGTACGCCACTGAGACCGAACTCGCCGGAGACAAACAATACTGGGAGGAAATGAAAAACTTCGCCTACGCCCGCCGGGAATTCAAACAGTTTCTGTCTGCCCTGGAGGATTATGAGCCGAGTCCAGCGCAACTCCTGCAGGCATTCAATTCTCCCTCCCCTACCCCCCCGCCTGACCCGCAACAGCACAATCAAAGCAATCGGACTTTTTCATCTGCTGTACTGGACGCGATTGGCTCAGCCAACGGGCTGACATCAGGACAAATGAAGGCCATCCGGGAGCATGTTGATGCAGGCCGGACTGATGAGGAAATCATAACTATAATCAACGGGTTTTCGGAAAAAAACCGGCAGTTTCAGATTGATTTGCTTTTAGGCCAAGCCGCCCCGTTGGATATGAGCCAAAACGGAAGCGGCAGCAACCATTAGGCGGCCACGAGTGCCTGAACTGCAAAAAACAGCTTGAATACCGGCCGGACCAGCGAAGTAGCCTTAAATTCTGCTCCGGCCGGTGTAAAAAGAGGTACTACAGATCAAGTGTAAAGGATTGATAACCAACAAAAATAGAGGGACAGCATGAAAAATGGCTTTACCCTCTGCGCTCAGCACCTGGAGGAGTTTGTCCTCCAGGCCTCCCCCCACTAATTCTAAAAAAAGAAAAGACATGGATTGGACCTATGAACTGATCGGGCCTGAGCTCGAGCGGTTCGTGACTTCCGAGCAACGGGTAGAGGCACGTCTTCGGTCCGCTCGCGACTACTGGCAGAAGCAACTGGACAACGGCCGGATATCGGAACGCGAAGCGGACGCGGTAAATGGCCTGCTACAGGCTGTAGATGCCTACCAGGAAGCCACGACACAGCTTTTGGAGGGAATAGGGTGGATGTATGATACCCTGGGCATAAGCCCGGCAGAAAACAAGCGGCTGCGGGCAAGGATACTAGAGTTGGAGATTGCCCTGGAGAAATATAAGGTAGTGCGTGACCCCAGTCTGCACCCTTACATCAAGCTACAAGACATTTTATGACGATTATAATCCAAGCACGAACATGATCGAACCAATCCGAAAAACGAAGAAGCCGCCTGGGCTGAAACTCCTGGCAAAAGAAGAAGGGGAGGGCAGGCCCGAGAACAACATGGAAGAAGCCATACAGCGGGTAAAGAAGCGAGTGTCTGACCTGAAGGAACAGCAAAGCTCTCTCTTTCCCCTGGAAGCCTTCCCCGAGCGCATCCAAAACATTGTGAACTGCTTTTCAGAAACCTACCAGCTTCCTATCGACTACCATTGCACGGCCATCCTTGTCGCAGCCAGCACCGCTATCGGCAATGCCTACTGTGCGAAGTACAAGAGCCGCGAGGTGTACCCATGCAACTTGTTTACCTGCATTGTAGGCCCTCCCGGGATCGGAAAGACGCCGGCCATGAAATTCGGGATGTACCCGATCTACAACATCGAGCGCCGGTACAGGAAGCTGCACAATGAAAAAATGGCCGCCTGGCAGCAGGAATGCGAGATGGCCAGGCAGCAGCAATCTGCCTCTCCAAAAGTGCCCAAGAGCATGGACGTTGTAGTAAAAGATTCTACCGTAGAAGCGATAAACCAGATACTGGAGTACAACCCGAAAGGGGTAGTGCTCGACCAGGACGAGCTGCTCGCCTGGGTGAAAGGGATGAACAGCTACCGGAAGGGCAGCGACTTGGAATATTTCCTTTCTATCTGGTCCGGCACCCCTGTAAAAGTGACGCGGACGGGGAAAGACACAAAGTGGATCGAATACCCATTCCTCAATGTGATCGGCAGCGTACAGCCCAAAATGCTGAAGGAGCTGATAACTATGGAGAAAACCAACAATGGGTTTCTCGACAGGATTCTTTTCGCATACCCGGATGAATTTGTAGTAGCAGTAGAGAGCGATATCGATGTAGATGAAAGCGTATACAGGGTATATGACAACATTATCCAGTTCCTGAACGAGCTGCCGAACGAGTTCATTTTGCACCGTGACGACATCACGAAAGAGGAAGCCCTGGAGATCAACCGGATAGAAATGCCATTGACGGCAAAGGCAAGGGAGGTCTATAAAGCATTCCGAAATGATATAGTGAACCAGCAGAACATTGCGGAGGATGAAGCCGTGATGGGGCTGCTCTCCAAAATGAAACAATACTGCCTACGTATCGCGATGGTGTTGGAACTGCTCGAACTTGCTTGCCTGTCCATGCCGCCTGCAGGGGAGGAGGGAGGCTGGACGCCGATAGACATCGGCTTGGCCCGGAAACTGGAGATTAGCCAGAAGAGCATCGAACGCGCCAAGCTGATTATAGAGTACTTCAAGCGCTCAAGCCTGAAAGTGATGGAGCAGCTTGACGGGCCAGTGAACCAGCTTCCGAAATACCAGCGCGCTTGGTACAAAGAGCTGCCGGAAAACTTCACCACCCAGGAAGCCACAGCCCTGGCCGCCTCGATGGCAGAGGAGGAGCCGGCCGCCAAGCTGAGCAACAGGACCATAGCCAGGCTGCTGAACAATGAGAAATACCACCTTTTCAGGAAGGTGGCCAACGGTGAATATCAGAAGCTATACATAAGCGTAAAATGAACAACCATGATAGCAGGGTTAACAGTAATAGTATGCTCCTGGCTGCTCGTCCGAATAGTGTACAGGATCCGAGCTGCTGGCCGCAAAAAGCCGCAAAAATCGAAGCCATGAAAGAATGGAAAGAACTAAAGTACCGGTACATTGCTCCCGGCGACTACGACCGGCCTATCCGCCTGGATTTGAGCCGGGCGGAGGTGATAATCTTGTTGAATGCCGTTTTGGGGGATTTGAAACGAGAGTATGCAAGAGGCTACATTACTCATCCTATAACCGTCCTGGCTGAAGCTTTGGAGGCCCGTTTATGCCAGGATGAAAACACAAACAATACATGAAACGGAAAGACATCTTGAAAGAAATTAAGCGCGAAAACGCCACCCGGCGCCGCGTGTTCCCAAAGTGGATTCAGGCTCAAAAAATACACCGGGATATAGCCGAAGAGCGCCTGCAACGTACCCAATTGATAGAATCTATATTGGAAGTGATGACCGACCAGGAATTCACCCAATTAGTTTCCCGCACTGAAATAAATTCAAGACATGAACAAGGTAGCCTCTTTTAAAACCGGGATGGCTGCAGGCACCAGCATCCGCATGGATGCCGGACCGCCATACGCCGACACACTATTCCTACGTAGCTGGCTTCCTGGGCCATGATGCCCCCATGAGGCTGAAACGGCCGGCAAAAGTGAATATTGGGATAGACATAAGCAGCAAAGTAACCACGGCCTGGCGGAAAGCCGTGCTGCATGGAGCGCTGTACAACTTGGAAATCCTGGAAGGCAACTTCCTGGCCCTCAACCCCTGTATCTGGGACTACGAATCCACCTTCCTGTACCTGGATCCGCCGTACCCGCTGCAAACCCGGAAGAGCAGCCGGGACCGCTACGAGCATGAGCTGAGCATAAAAGAACATGAAATGCTGCTCAACAAGATCATCGCCGCGAAGGCGATGGTGGCGATATCGACCTATCCAAATCCATTATACAGCAGCCACCTGAAAGATTGGCGCTACATCGACTTCCAGGCGATGACGCGCCGGGGCCCGGCCACAGAGCGCTTGTATATGAACTACGACGAGCCGGAGGAGCTGCACGATTACAGCTACCTGGGCACAGACTACAAGGACAGAGAAAGGATCAAATTGAAATTTGATCGGTGGGTAGCCAATTTCGAGGCGCTGCCCGTACAGGAACAGAATATGAGAATTGATTACCTCAACTCCACTAAATTCAAAACAGCATGATTTACATATATTGCATACCTGGCACAGTAGTGAGAATGGCGGTATATGCCAAACAATCGCCGAAGGTCAACCTTGATTTTACAGTCTGGAAACTATTGTCGATCATACAGCCGGAAGACTTTAAAATATTATACACGGCGAAGGAAAAAGCTTGTTTAGAAATCATTAATAATTAATATGACCTTTATGAAAGCTACAATTATTTATGGGCCTCCGGGTTCAGGAAAGACAACAATCGCCAATGGAATGGCCGAAAAATTTAAAAATCCTGCATCAATACCAACATGGGTTTTCGCAAATGCCATTGATTTAGCCTGGCCCCGTTTACCTATTTTTTCAATCAGTAAAGCATGGTTGAACGAAGAGCCTGGTCTTATCATCTTTGACGAAGAGCCTGATCTTATCATCTTTGACGAATGTAGTATAGAGCAAATTCCATTACTTCTATTCATTTTTAGAAATGGAATTGAGATAAGGGCTGGAGCGCGAGATAAAACTATTTATCCCCACATTCTCCTGATAGTTCAATCTTCAGCGTTAGTAGAGTTGCACCTGGAAGGAGTAGAAGCAATAAAGGCATACAATTGAGGGGTGGCACCCCAACCTGATTACCACAACAATTGAAGGCGTTGAAGATGGATTAGCCGCCATCGGAGCCGACACCTCCCCGGAAACGCCGGGAGCTAATGGCGAATTGACTTTGGCCGGGGATTGAAGAGGAACCCCACCTGGCCACGATAGGGGCGAAAGCCCGGAAGCCACCGTATAGGTTCCAGGTTCGATTCCTGGCTATCGGCACAATTATACCAGAGGAAGTGGGGCATGCCTGATCAACTGCCTGCATAATAGAGTATCCAGTATTCACGCCATCCGGATGGACTATAGTAAGGGTGGCAAGCGCCGATGGCCATCGGCGCTGACGAGGAAACGAAAGGAGCAGGCAGGGCATGCCCCCAATATAAAACAAGGAGATATGTCGAAATTCGAATATAACGAGTACGGCGTATGCTTGAACCCTGAGCAAGAAATAATCTTTGAAAACAAAAAATTTTCCGCGAAGATTTTCCTTGCAGAAAAAGGAGGACAGTGGGCATACGGATACGATTTTGGGATAAAAGGCGGTTTCCGGTCATCAGGTTTGCCGGGTTTCAATAAGCATCGTAAGCCTTTCCAAAGGAAGGAATGCGCCCGCATAGATGCTATTAAATTTGGCATTGAATGTTTTTCGGACAAGAAAAATGATTTTAATGTTCAACCTGTTATAGATGCCTTGAACAAGGCAATTACCCCTCAGCTTTCATTGTTTTAACTCTAAAAAAAATATCATAAAAAAATTCGGGCGGAAAGAACAAATTAATATTGCTATCGAAGAATTATCAGAATTGATACAGGCGTTATGCAAGCTAAACCGTAAAGGGAGTGAGGTTGAGCACAGGTGCCGGCTGATAGATATACATGAAGAAATAGCGGATGTGGAAATTACAATTGCACAAATCAAATTAATTTTCGATATGGCCACAGAAGTGGATTCATGGAAAAAAGCTAAATTAGAAAGATTGGATTCTTTAATTAAAAAACCCATAGCGAAATCAAAAAAAGCAAAAAGATCGCCTCATTAAAAAAACATCCTAACCGCAACCAACTTCCTATTATTTTTAATCCGGTTGACAAACCGCCTGAAATTGAAGAAAAAGACATTATTGATATTGCATTTGATGAGTTCATGCCAGTTGTTATAAAATTAAAAAAAGAAGGGCTGCACAGCCTATGTCCAGAATGGTGGAGGTCCCGTTTCTCTGACCATTTAACATCTAATAATTCGGCACCATGTTCACAGGCCGAATACTGCCGCCGCAAAACCAGGTTTGAGGCATGGCCGGCTATCTGGAAAAAATATAACATTTATCTTAAATTTTCAGCACCATGATTCAATTAATTTTCGAATCGTATGAAACTTATTGGTACGCTCCATTTATTGCGATCCCATTCATGCGTTATTTCCAATTCCTCTTCACCACAATACCTGATTGGGATCAGGAGATAGAGCGTTTTCCGACACCGGTTGAAGCCTGGAAGATGGTCATGAACGAGATTATTTTTGATTTTTTTATTATCGGTATCATCACGGCATTATTACTCTTTCTCGGCTTCCTCATAGGAGGATTATGCTATATCGCTTAAATTAACCAGGTCTAATCAGTCAATAATGCAACAATGATTAATTTAGCCTTCAAAACAGCAGAAATGTTCCCAATGGGCCACCTGGAGAAAATCACCTCCAGCAAAGTCCGGATTGAATTCACCGAAGCAGAAAGCGCAGAAATATCTCAGGTAGGAGAGCGGATAATCATACGATGCACCTGCCCTGCACTGAGGGATGATTTCTGGATGGACTCCTTCAACAAGAGAGGCACCAGGGAAGATAGAGGCGGCACCTGGAATATAGTAATGGACCTAAAAGACTATCACCTGTAGGTTTTTTCGTATTTTTCTAATCAATTGGTTTTTTGGGGTTACACAGGATGTTGCGAGCTGCAGCATCCTGTTTTCGTTCTGGCACCAGCCAAAATGCAGGCGCTGCCGGCACCTATAGCTATTATCCGGAAAAGACCATATATTTGCAGTGACGAACTCATAAAATACACACTGCATGAATCCTAGATCAAAGAACTGGAACCTTAGTAGAGCCGTTGGGGTAGCTCCCGCGAACGGTAACTTCACCTCCTTGCAGTGCAAGGTTTTGTGGGTTCGTCACCTGCTAAGGTTCCTAATTAAATTTCCATCTTATGACGAACCCACAATTAAAAAGACCACTCGAAAGCCTCCCTGACGACGTACAGGCGTACATCCAATTTCTCGAAGGGCGGAACAACGCCTTCCTGGGGATACTGGATCCTGACCTGCACGACTATGTGCTGCTGCTCGACCTGGTGGGGTCGGCCTTCCTGCAGTACATGAACAGCCTGGCCTTTAGGGAAATCAAAAACAGCCAGGAGAGGGGAGAGGCTATCTGTTCCTTTTATGACGGCCTGGCAAAAGCCATAGAGCACCTGCAGGCCAGCCCGGGTGATTAAAGCCTACAGACAGAAAAAGTCACAAAAGAGGGTGTTGCCTGGCAGCACCCTCTTTTTTATTTGTGCCAGCTGCACAGCAGGGTGGGGCGGTGGTACGGCCCGGCACCAGTACAATATCAGGTACTGCCTGGCAGCACCCTCTTTTTTATTTGTGCCAGCTGCACAGCAGGGTGGGGCGGTGGTACGGCCCGGCACCAGTACAATACCAGGTACTGCCGGCAGCATCCCGCTTGGCAGTGGTGCCGGACCGTACCCGCACCTGCACCGATGCCTGCAGCCATCCGCACGTGCAGCCATGCTGCCGGCAGCAGCCGGAAGAGTAGGGTGGGTAAATGCCATGTCACATTTTGGCACACCACCGGAAATAAAAAAACCACCGGAAAAGGAAAAAAATAGAAATTTGGCAGTCTGGTTAAAGGAATACTTTACATAAGTGCCAATAACCTATTAAAAATAAAAGAGTTATATCTTTTTTTATATTTCCGGCGGACTGCCAAACACTGCCAAACACTGCCAAAAACAATATGCACACTGCCAAAACACCCCGAGTTTCTGCCAAACACTGCCAAGTTTCTGCCAATATTATATTTCGTTTTTATGAAAACGGCATTAAGACTGCCAAAGACTGCCACAAACTGCCAAGAAAAATGGCACTTTGCATTTTGTTGTTATCCAGCACATTGTACTTTCTAACAAAGTGCATTCTGCCAAAGACTGCCAAAATATAAATTTAATTATGTTTGGTAAGAAGTATTTGATATACAGATACTTAAAAGAAAAAACTTGACCTAAAAAATAGCAAACTGCCAAAATCCGAGTTTCTGGAAAAAGAGAAATGAAAAAACAGTGTAACAAATAGAGGTTACATAAGGTAAAAAAAATGGGGAAGGGTAGGGGGATAGCCATTATCTTTGCGCCTATCCCCCCCTCTATACTAACGGGGCAGTCAACGCGCAGTAGATTGCCTGCTTTCCCGCATTAAAAACTCAAAATGTATGTGTAAGAGGATACTTACCAAAACGCAGCTATGCGACATTTTTGAGCTGTGCAGCCACGACGGCCGCCGGTATTACCACCGCCTTAGGTCCGATTTCTTCACAGATGATGCGCTGGGCCGGATGGGGATCACCCTGGAAGAGTACAACCAAGCTACCAGGGGCAAGCCATTTACATACGACCAGACCACTCGGATCATAACATATTTCAAGATCACTGAAGATGAATTGAAAGAGCTTATTTGATAAGCTTTTTTAAAAATCATCAATTTCGTGTGCATTTTTTTGCATTATTCTTAACGAGTACTGCATTATAGCAAACAACTCGTTTTCTATGTGCCTATTTTTAACGCCGAAACAGGCACAGCACATGGACAAACTCCTAAGGAATGCGGGCATACTGGCTTTGGCTTACTTGATATTCAACCAGGTGTACAATTCGATCTACAACAGGATCGATTTTGGCCGCACCAGGATCAAGATCGGCCGGCTAAAGACAAACGGCGTGTTCGTAAAGATCACGCAGCCGATACAGAACAACAACAAAATCAGCTTCCCGATCGACGCCATCCACGCTACCGTGCTGTACGGGGAAAACCCGCTGGCCGAAATCACTTTGCCTACCCCCATCGTCATCGAAGCGTCACAAACCACCGAGCTTGTATTCGACACCTTCCTCGATTTCTCTTACCTGGGCGCCAGCGTGTTCGATATGGCAAACACAGGAAACTGGCTGCAAGCACTCCGGGTAAAAGGCTATGCCGTGAGCAAAGGGGTTGTGATACCCTACGAGCATACCATAAGCGTAGGGTAATGGCGAACTCCAGGCAAATAGCGATGGCCAACAGGTACATTGTCAAAAGCCCAAACAAAAGGGTAGTGCTGTACAAAAATGCCAGCGTAGCGGACATAATAAAAGCTGTAGTGCATGCCGACCGGCTGAGCGGGCATTTCACTGCCCGGTTTGCCCCGATGCTCCGGGCAGGCACACACCGGCAGACCTTGAAGAATGTCTGGCAGTTTACCCGCAGGAACATAACCTACCTGCGGGATACCGACGGGGAAGAGGTAGTGAAAAGCCCTGGCAAAACATGGGAGGACCGCACGGCAGATTGCAAAAGCCTGTCGGTGTTCATAGCCAGCATCCTAAAAAACCTGGGCTATGAATACTTCTACCGGGTAGTTTTTTACGACCCATCTTCTCCCAACCAGGGGCACATCTACCCGATAGCGGTCCTTGCCGATGGGGAAGAAGTGCCGATGGATGCAGTAAATACTCGGTTCGATGAGGAATACGCATACTGGAAAGCCGAGGACTACCAGCACAACGGGAAAAGGGCAGGCATATCAGGGCCGCCGCACACAAAGCGAAGAGGCATAATCGTAGCCGGGTTGTTTGGCCTGGCGATAATCATGATGGCAAAATGACGAAAGTAACCTACATACACGGAGTGCCACAAAACGAGTGGGCCGACAGGGGAAAAGAAGTCCGGAAGCGGCCCTACATTAATTACGGCGCCATGACAGTAGGCGAAACGCGCCTATCCCTCATCCTGGAACAGACCAAGATACTGCGGGCTTTCTACCCGGAATCGAAGGAGCTGGCAGAGGCTGAAAACCTGCTGTATTCAGCGCTGGGCAACGGCTTGCATGCACTCAGGTACCTGCCTGGCAACAACGTACCCTGGGCCAGGAAAGCGATACAGCGGGCCATCCCGCTCACAAAGCCAGCCGCCGGGCATGTTGCCGGCCGCCGGAGCCTGGAAACAGGCGTAAGAGGGCTGATCCCGTTCGAGGACTGCCAGCAATACATGAGGGAAGAAAATGACCCTTATGCGCAATACGACAGCATCAGCTACCACGATACTACCGAATCGCTGGCCTGCCAGGAGCGGAACAAGGAAGTAGGCCTGCTCAACCAGCACCTGGAGCCAAGTAGCCACCATTTGCTGTATGAGTACCTCAAAAACCCAAATACAGCCCCCGGCATCGTGGCCGCTAAGACCGTGAGCCACCGCAACGCAGTATCTGGGCTGTCCAGCCTGATGGATTTCAACCGCGACAACATGGCGCTATGGCTGCGCAATGGGATAATGAGGAATAATGCCACCAACGGCACGCAGCCTTTCCAGCCTGAAAAGACGATTGACATATTGCGTACTGAATCTCCGGGGTACAATCCGGCACAGGCTGGAACATCTGTATCGGGCCCATTTTTAGTAGCGCTGCCTATAATCCTAAAGGCTATTGCTGCGGCCATTGGCGCCACGGTAGCCCTTGTCTCCTCGCTGAAGGCCGCCAAGGCGCAGCAACTGCGCAACACGGCGCAGGGCATAGGTTCGCTTACCTTCGGCCCGCAGGCTGACGACTGGGATGGCCCAGGCGGCAACGGCGGCAACGGCGGCAATGGGGAGGATGGAGGGAACGGCGGGAATGGCCTCTTAGGCGACAACGGCAGCAATACGCCTCTGCTCCTGCTAGGAGCCGGCGCGGTGCTGCTCCTGATGAACAGCAAGTAACTATTTTTTCAACCTAAACTATATCAAAATGGCAAGGAATGCAACAACCCGCCGAAAGACTAAATACCAAATCCTTACAGCGAGGAAAAAGAGCTACTGCAAAGGGAAGATCACAAAGGCAAGCCTGAATAAAGCTGTTTCCGCCTACATAGCCGAAGCAGTAAAAAAAGGCAGCAAAACCAAGGCCGAAGCTGAAAAGATAGCCAAAGCCGTAGTCAACGGTGCATGTACAGTATCTGTGGCAGGCCGGAAGACTAGCCGGAAGACTAGCAGACGGAAGAAGGCTGCTTAAAGAGCAACCATTACCATTACCATAACTAAAATTAAAATTAAAACTATGGCTTGTTGCAGCACATGTAAGAAGCAAGCCGCAAAAGTTGCAGGCATGAAACGAGGAAAATCTCAGTCTCAGATTATCACGACAGGCCTTAGCGTAGCAGGCGGCGTTGCAATTGCGAAAGTGGTTACCGGCATGGACTTCATCCAGGCCAACTCTATCTTGAAAATTGCCGTGCCTCTGGCAGGGGCTATCCTTACCCCCACCATCGCGGGGAAATCGGCAATGGCCAGCGGGCTTTCTGCGGGCATGTTCGCCGAAGGCGCGATGCAGGCGGTAAGCCAATTCATACCTGGCATAGCCAGCACGGTAGGGTTGGCCGGCACTCCGTACAAGAGCGCCTATTTCCCTGGCGTTGGCGCAGTGAACGAAGTCCCGAAAGTGATCTATTAAGCAGGCAGCGCTTGCAAATAGGATCAGGAAAAAACACAATTAAAGAACATTCTCAATCCACAGCAATGTATCAAGTAGTAGTACCCAGCGATGCGAAACGCGCGAAGCTGACCCGGGCAATCGAAGCGCTGCAGATAGACCTGAAGGACTATATTGTAAGCGAGCATACGCTCCGCCTGGAAAAACTCCTGGTAGCAGGGCAAAACGCATACGATTTCGACCTGTACCAAAACCCCGGCTCTGACCGGCCCTTGGAAAACAAGTTGAACCGCAACGACGTGCTCATCATCACCGAGCTCGCCCTGGCTATCACAAAGCAGGACGCCACCACGACCCCGCCCCGGTATGCCAACTATCCGCTTTACCATTTCCCCGACCCGGCTTTCTTCCTGGGCGTGCCCGCTGCCGGCCTGACCGAGGCCCAATGCCTTGAAACGGTATACGGCGGAAAGCTGGCAATCAAGACAAACAACACGGAACGGCTTCCCGGCTTGCTCACGGCACATTTCCGCTATGCGCCCAACCGTACTACGGCAACCACCGTACACGCGGAGTATGGCCCCGAAATGGCCGGCCGCGGGTTCTTCCCGACTGAGCCGCACGTGATCCTCAACGGACAGCAAAACAACAGCGTGAGGCTGAACGTAGGCGCCGGAGAAACGACCGTAATCGCAGGCGGGATCAGCGCCGCCGCCGCCGCGCTCGACACGCGCAACGTGTGTGTGCTGCTCATCCACGGTTTCCTCGTAAGCGAAGCCGCTGAGGCCGCCCTGCGCTGGAATACCTACTAAGGTTTATTCGATTTTTTCACCCAGCATTGGGATCATGATTTGTTGTTTCACTACAGGCAGGGCTTCGGCCCTGCCCGTAAACTAAATTTCTTCCCAGCGATGAACGAATATATAGTAAACCGGTATGGCGAAAAGTGGGGTACAACCAACCTAGAAGTGGAGATTGTCGGCACGGGAGGCACCTACAACCTGCCGGATGATTCCATTCTCCGCAATAAGCGTGTGCTGGGCATGTTCGTGTTGTCGAACTCCGACAACTCTGCAAACAGCCCGAGCGGCCGGCCGCTCATTTCCGACATAGCGGTAAGGAGCACTTATATCACCCTAAAGGTGAACAACGACGAAGTAATACACGAGCACCCGCTTTCCGACTTCCTGCAAAATGCAGCCGGAGACAGGACAATCAGGATGCTTAACTTATGCAACCTCAATTCTCAGAAGAGCTCGGTGCTGGTGTCAAACACTGCGCTGATCAGCGACGGAGAGAGCATTGTCCTGCAATTCATTTACGAGCTGTAAATTATGTCCAGCATGTCCAGAAGCGCCCACAGCTACATAAGCGACTTAGAAAGCCTCAAGACCTGGTTCTACGGCATTGGGAAACCAAACTGGAAGCTCATGCGCGGCTTCCAGGAAAGCACTAAGGACCGAGTAACCATATACCAGCAATCGGACGAGATGCTGGACCTTGACGAGAGCTGGGCACTGCTGGAGCAGATGATCAGCCTGAATTGCTCCGGAGGCGGCCGGTTTACTGTTTTCGTCCCGACCATGGCAAACGGGAAAGGCGCCCTGGTGCTGGTGCAGATCGGAGATTTCAGCACCAGCCAGTATCCTGCATTAGCCGGGTATCCCGGCCAGATGGGGGGGATGCTGCCGGCTGCCGAACTGGAAAGCCGCATAAAACGGGAGCGCGAAATGTGGGAGCTGCGCAGAGAATTAGAAGACCTCCGGGCTGCGCAGGAAGCCAGCGCCGGCATCGGAGAGATACTTATCGAAAAGCTAAGAGAAGTGGACCTGGCCCCTATCATACAGGGTATAGCACAGGTATTTACCCGCCCCGGAGTAGCCGTACACGGCACTCCCGGGGATTTTTATGCGCCGCCACAGGCCGCTCCGCCACCAGGCGCCGGCGAAGAAGGCTATACCTACGAAGGAAACCGGCTGATTCCCCTGCTGGATTCCATCCGGCAGCATTTCAGCACGAATGAGGAATTTTTTGATTTCCTCGGGAAAGTGGCCCAAAAATTTTCTCAAAACCCAGGCCTGTACAAAACCCTGTTGCAATGATAAGAGAAGCCACAATCGATTTCCTGCCGCCACTTGTCAATAACGGGTTCGTAGACCTCGATGGCGTCCTGGCATTCTCTTTCCACAATGCAGGCGCCGCTACGGTAACGCTGGCCGGCATGTTCACAATAAGCTCGGGCAGCACGTTCAACAGCGGCATGCCGCTACCCAGCGTGCTGATAAGCGGGAAAATCCGGGTAGAGTTCGCCATCGGAGGCGCCAGGCGGCTGGAAGTCGCCACAGTCCGCATGAAAGGCGAGCCATTCAGCAACTACGAACACACAGCGCAATGATACAGCTAATCAACACCTCCTCCGCTGTGATCGGCGGCGTAACAATAGCCCCATACGATACTGGCACCATGGGCTCGGACTTCCAGACAGTAACGGCTGGCTCGCACAACATCGCCGCTGGCCATTACTCTGTCCAAATTTTCAACGACGGGCTGGAGGACATAACGGTTAACGGGGATGTTGTGACACCAGGAAACTACTGGAGGCTGGAGGCAGAAGCCAACCCGGCGACACAGCGGCTGGACCTTACCCCTGCGATAACTATTGTTGTACCGGCTGGAGGCACAGCCTCATACAGCACCACAACCCCAAGCGTGTAATGAAAAATGTAGTTTTCTCATTATTATTAGGTCTAATGTCCATTGGCGCCCTGGCGCAGGGCCAGGGCGTCCTTCAGCTTGCCATACAGCCGGTTTGTTGGAGCTATAATAACGTAGACTCAAATATTAATGCGTACTACCTCTATTCCAGCCGGGTAGACACTCCCAGGCTGATCAACTACCTCAACCCCCTTGGCCAGCCAGTAGACGTGAGCGGCGGAGGAGCCTTCCAAAACGGTTTCTGCTGCTGCTCCAGTTCTACTTCCGTAGGCAACCGCACGATTGCAAGCCAGACAGACAGCCTCCTGGGCCTCACGACCTACGTAGTCGGGAATATCGATACCGTAGGCCTCGATATTGCAGGCCTCACCCAAAGCGCTCCGAAAGGAGACGGCTTCCTGGTGTTCTACGACGTGACGAACAACCGAAACTACAAGGTGCTGCTCTCTACGCTTATCCCCGAGCCTTACCCGGGATACAACTCTTGCGAGTGCGATACGATCTACCAGGTAGGGCATCACTTTGTAATGGGGGACATACTTGGCCAGGTACGCGGAAACGGAGACTTTTTCGAAGCATCCACGGGCGATCCGGACAGCCTGCCGGTGGCCTACGTACACGAGGTGCTGCATGCGGATACATTCGTCATAAAAAGCGAAGGCTGGCTGATGGACTGGGCGCATGGCTTGCCGCTTGGCAGGGATTATTTCGTACAGGATGCGCCTGGTGTGCTGGATACTATCCCGGATAGCACTTATCACGCTTTCGCCTTCCGTACCGTAAACACGGGGAAAGCCTATTTCGATATTCCGGAGCTGGTGGTCGACCAAGCGCCTGGAACTGGGGATGGCGGATCTGCCGGCGATGCGGATTGGTATGCAGAAGGCGGGTCTACTCCCGCTACCGACATAAACCAGAGCATCTACACCTTTGGAGATGTGGGGATTGGGACGAATGCCCCAAATGCTGGGTTAGACGTAGAGGACACAACCAGTACAGCGTTCCGGTGGACCTCCGGAGGGCTATCTCTTATTAGTTTAAACAAGGCCGTCTCTGGCACAGGCGGAGGCTCTAATACTGTGCCCAGGATATGGATCCGCTCAAACGAAACCAGTAACAGCCTGCTGGTACAGATACATCCACTGGCAACGACGTATTTTGACTCGGTACAAATATTCCGGATTGGGCCGGATCCTGGCACTATTCCATTTCTTGCCGGGCTTAGTACTTTTTCAGTGAATGGCCGCACTCACTTAAACGGGGGTTTATATGATAGTGCTGTAACGCTTGGAGATCTATCAAAATATTATGGTGCGACATCTACAGGCGCTACGGCCTGGCGCAATAGCCCATTTTATGAGGATGCCACTGGCAATATTATTGCCAATACTGGAAATATCCCAAATTACGCCAACGATGCGGCCGCGGATGCAGACGGAACGCTGCCCAGCGGGGCCATATACCAAGTGACGGCCGAAGACCGGACTATTCGAATTAAGCCTTAATTCCGCGAACATGAAAAAAGTACAGATACTTATAGCTATGCTTGCCTTGTCTTTTTCTCTGCATTCGCAGAGCGACAGGGTACATACTGTGCAGGTGCCGGATAGCGCGAGTATGATCATTTTCGATACTGCCGGCACGCAAATACTTGGAACGGATGTACAGGAAGCAATCGAAGAGAGCAACCCGATATACACCAACCATGTTTTCCTTTCCCAGGACGGGGATAATGCTACTGGAGTGCTGGGGGATCCGCACAGAGCGTTTAGGGACCCATGGGCGTCAAAAGACAGCCTCCAGGCATACAATAGCCTTTCATTCGAGATGTACGACGGGCGATATAATTACTCCGGGCCGTACACCGCAGGTCTGCCGTCTAACCTGGCATTATATGCCGATAGCCTGCATTTTAACGGGCTAGGATTCGCTGACTTTAATTTGACCGGAATCAATAATACAACATACAGCGGAATACTGATCGACGACAGGGTTAGCGGGCAGGCAAGAGCGAAATACATAGACATACAAGCCCCATCTACCAATTTCTTGTTTGAAAAAACCGGAGGAGTTGAATCAATACCGATAACGCTACTATCTACGTTATCGGTACTAAAAATAAACGCAAACAACCTGATATCCAAAGGAAGCGCAAGCTACGGCATGGCTACAAGCACAAAAGCAGAAATAAAACTGGATAGCGTATATATCCAGGGGGGGGCAGCAATCATAATGAATAATGCTGTTACCCCAGGCGGATTAACCGCCGCAAGCGTTGTGAGCAGAAACATAAAAGCAAGGATAAACACGCACGAAACACCGTTACAGACGCTGTTTACATCAGGAGCGATAACAATGTTTCCGAGCACGACAAGAGATAGCGCATCGCTTATAGATATCGAAATAGGCCGTATGAAGATAACCGGAAGAGGGGGCCCAGTAGTCATTACCACACCCTCCGGCTCCGAAAGGAACCGGATTGCCGTAAAAATAAAAAACCTGGAAGCCGTAGGGTGCAGCCAGCCCAGGAACGGATACAACACCGGAATATCTAACATTGGCGCTGCCCAAATTTTCCCATTAAACAACGGGTCACACACGTTGATAGAGGGGGGGGATTGGAATGTAAGCACAGGGCCGCTATTCGCAACGTTCGCAGGGAGCAATATTGTGCTGGATAGCGCAGTGCTGCACTATAAGCTAGGAAAAGTAATGGTGGATACCGGTTCGTTTATGATTATAAACAGGCTCACTCTGCGAAATAACAGCCACGTCATAATTGAATGTGATTACTGCGAAACCAAAGGCGGAGCGTTTGCGTGGGTTTTCGGCAATACGATAGATGCCACGTCTAGCATAGAATTTAGGGGTACGTTTAAGACTAGATTGGCCGGGAGCGCTGTTATCAATACCCGGAACAATATCACTCTGGAAGGGGTGTTTATCAATGACGGCGTTTCAGCGTGGATTGATTCAGACACGCCAACGCCAATAATTATGAGCAATGGCGTATGGAGTAATTCTGATGTATATACCGATGTTACGATAGTAGGCACCTCGCTCTGGGGCTTCAGAAACCCAGGCCCCGGCGCATTCCCACAAAACCTTTCCTACACACACCTACAAGAAATAATAGACAGCACAGCGGCAAAAGCCGTCGGCACCACCACCTTCGCCGGTTCTGGAGCGCTCACCCTGGGGCTATCCGACATACACATAACAGGCCTTAGCCCCGCACTGTCAGAAAAATTTATCCACACGGATTCAAACATGACCTATTTGGGCGATACGGCATTCCTCAAAATCGACTACGCCGGGACCGTGGAGTTAGACCCGGCCCTGCTTGGGACTTACGTGGTAGAATTCACCCCCTACCAAAACGCTACCGCACTGCAGCACGGCGGATCTGATATAGCGATAGTCGTGGATGATGCAGAGTTGTGGCTTTTGCCGTTCGGCAATTCTATAATTGTGCAGGCAATCCCAGGAGACGTATTTTCGATAAGGTACAGAGGTACCGTAGGCGCTCCGGCAACGCTGAGGAACTTGTCATTCACGGCGCATAGGCTATGATGATACCGAGCCTGACACCGTCGGCATACGAGCTGCACTTCCTGGCCGGCCTGGCCATCGCCCTGCTGGCCGGCCGCCGGTGGATGGCATGGATTATTATCCTGGCTATCTCAAAAGAGGGGTTTGACCTGGTACTGCACGGGAAGCCCGACGTGCTCGATATAGTTTTCACCCTCGCCGGAGGGGCAACATACAAGATCGTAGAATGGAAAAGAAGAACATCATCCTGCTGACCGCCATCCTCGCCCTGTCCATCATGGCCGGCCTGGCTGATGGTACGCGAGATGTGCTTTCATTCCGCTACAGCCGCAGCATATTCCCCCAGGCGGACGGAGAGCAGTTCCTGGGCGCTGGCCCGGCCTTCTGGAATCCGGATATCAGCTGGCGGAACAAGTGGAAGGATGGAGACCCAGAGCAGGGAGAGCGCTTCCCGGGAAGTTCTACCTTTCTGGTGTGGCTGACTGACGCCTGGCACCTGCTCCAGTTTATCATGCTTACCTGCTTCCAGCTCGCGATTGCCCTGCCTACGGCCATGCTGCTTCGGCTGCGCTGGTGGTGGGTGCTGATCGCGATTGTGCCGCTGAAGCTGGCATTTTCAGCAGGCTTTACGCTCATGTTCGCATGGGCGCTGCTCCGGAGGAGGCCGGCAGCGGCATGAGCCTGCTCCGGAGGATACTGCTGGCCATCGAGGTGGCAGGGCTGTGCCTGCTGGCTGGCATCCTGGGCGCTATCATCCTGGCCAGGTACGCCATGAAGAAAAAACCCCCTTACTGACAAATTTATAACCCATGGACAATTTCAGTAATGGAACAAGAAAAAATAGAGGATATGAATATCCGTTCACTCTGGGTTATGATCCTTAACCAGGTCAACCGGCATGGGTTGAGCTTCCTAATCCTTACCGGTGTTGTCCTGTACTTCCACCAGCAAAACAGCATCCTGGATGAAAGGATACTGCAGTGCAACCAGAATACGATTGAGCTGTATCAGACTCGAAATGAACAGCTCATGGAGGTGATCGACAGGAACAGCCGGGCGATGGAAAGCCTGGGAAACTACATGGAGCGGAAAAAAACGGCACTTCAAAACTGAATAAAATGCAACAGAAAGACATACTTCTCTTGCTTTTCATCGTCGGCGCAGCTGGCATCGGCTGGTATATAGGTAGAGCATATCACCCTAATAATCTGACCGCAGCAATTCCTGCCGCACCATTTGAACACGGCGGCACCGTGACCGGCCGCCTCCGGCCCAAGCTGGCCGGGCAAATCATATAGGCATGGCAAACTTCTCGGAAGCGGTCAAAAAGGTATTGGACTTGGAGGGAGGCTACCAGGACTTTGTAAACGACACCGGTAATTACAACAGCCGTGGGGAGCTGGTTGGCACCAACCGGGGCATTTCAGCGCCGGTATATGAAAGCTGGATCGGAAGGCCGCCGAGCCGGGAAGAGATGAAAGCAATAACCAGGGCAACAGCAGAGGAAATCTACAGGAAAAAATATTGGCTCCCGATACAAGGAGACCGCATAAACCCACAATACCTTGCCGAAATCATATTCGACGGCAAGGTAAACCAAGGTCAAAAGGGCATAATGCTGCTCCAGGAAGCCCTGGGCGTGCCGGCGGATGGCATCATAGGCCCTATCACGCTGGCAGCAATATCACGGGTCAACCCTGCCCGGCTGCACGACGAATACAAACGCCGCCGGATAGCCTTTTACCGGCAACTGGCAGCGAGCAACAGCAGTTACAGCCAGTTTTTGGCTGGCTGGCTAAACCGGATGGACAATTTCAAGCCGCAAAGCCAGGGCAGCGCATTGCCCATACTTCTTTTAGCCCTCGGGTTCATCGCTTACAAAAACAGGTACTCATGTATATACAGATAAACCTTTTCATACCCGAATCGGAATACATTACCCTCCCTACGACATGGGGCCGAGACACGCCGTGGCCATCTGCGCACGGGCAGGCGTTCCAGGCTGCATGCGTATCCACAGGGATAGGGAGCGAAAAATGTGTAGTACGTTCATACGAGCGGGCCCGCGAAGTGATCCCGACGATCTTGAAATACTTTAAGGTTTCCAGGCCGCCGGCCGTCATTTTTTTTGACCTGGAGGCAAACCATGCCGTTGCTGTTATCAAAGGGCAGATAACCGCCGAGAAAATCATACAGGTGTACAACAGCCTGAAGGAGTACCGGCCAGGAGAGCTAAACGGCGAAAGAGGATACTACGACAAGAAGAATGTTTTTTTCCTTCCGGATCAAGTTTCCGAAAGGGAATCTCAAATCGGGCTGATCGGATTTGGGCTCGGCCTCCCCCTTTTTAACATGAAAGTGCCTGTTCCCGCTATTGTATGGGCGCTCATCGCTGGCGCGGCTGCCCATAAATCGGTGACAGCTAAGGACAAGGCCAGCAAAATCATGTTTACGGGTGCTGCAGTTATTGCAACGGGCAACTACATCAATAAAAAGATGGCGCCGGCAGCATCAGCAGTGTCGGGGCATAAAAGGAACCCGACGTGCTGAGGCTGCAAAGCAGGAACTAAACCTGTTTGCGCTTTCAGGATACAGCAGGCATCTAAAATGTAGGGTAATATGAAAAAGAAGGACAACACATTGGCTTATATCATCATCGGCGTTGGCGCCCTGCTCTTGCTTTCCCGCAACAGGGCAACGCAAACAACGCAAACACAGCCTCGATACAACTTCCAAAACATCCCCCCTCCTCCACCTCCCAACCAGGCGGCAGCATTCCAGATGTGGGCCCAAACCATCCTGAATTCCTACGGCCAGATCGCTGAGCTGTGGAAGCCAGGCGGCCCTTTCTACAAGCTTTCGCCAGAGCAGGTGCAGGCATTTCAAAACTTTCCGTACTTATTTCCGTAACAACAAGGGGTTATTAAGTCCCGCAAAAATTCCATTCCACGATGAAAAAGTTTTGGCAATCGACTAATTTTTGGACGGCTGTGCTTCTCGCCGTCGGCGCTCTTTTCGTAGGCTTCCCGGAGGGCGCAGCACGGGATACTGTAGCCGCTCTTTTTGCGCTTATCGCTTCATCCGGCATCCTTCGCAACTTTCTAAAAGAGGGCGTTGGCTTCGATTGGAAGCAGATCAAAACGGCTAACTTCTGGAACTATGTGGCTACGGCCATTACGGCTATTGTGCCTCAGATTCCGGCAGAATTATTTTCCAGGCTACAGGAGTTGGCTACGCACCTGGTTGGCGGCAACTGGCAAGGTATATTGGTTTCTGTCTTTTCAATTGCCACAATACTTTACCATTTGGTCAAGAATGCAAGTGGCAAGGCTGGTGTTTTAGCTCCGCAGGGGCTCAGGCCGGCATAACTGAATTAGTGGAGGGTGAGCGTAAAGCTCATCTGGAGCGCCGTCAGCGGCGCTCTTTTTTTTGCAATGCGGATCCGGCACCATGACAACGACAGGTACTGCAGTATCCACATTAGCGCTGATGCCCCCGGGCATCCGCATTTTATATAAACTGAAACCTATAGAATGTACAAGGATAGACGGCTTATCGC
>Ga0116143_10001798_pt1 | contig 24962 bp, 14 predicted proteins | sample AD_UKC034_MetaG_FD_89745 | JGI IMG/M metagenome (GOLD analysis project Ga0116143, IMG submission 89745) | Active sludge microbial communities of municipal wastewater-treating anaerobic digesters from USA - AD_UKC034_MetaG | ecosystem: Engineered > Bioreactor > Anaerobic > Digestate | place: USA...
ATACATCCAGTCAAAAGTGTAATGATCAATTACCAATAATCCTCCGCTCTTTACTTTTTTGAACAAACAATCAATGGTTTTTTCTGGATCGGGCGTGTGCTGAACGACTCCTAAACAGATTACAACATCAAAAGATTGATCTAAGAAAGGCAATTCATAAACATTGGCTTGTGCCACTCTATGATTTTTAGCCCCATTCATATTATCCAGATTTACTTCTACTGCTTCACTCAAATCAATCGAATGAACCAATGCGCCTGCCGAGACTAAGTGTTCGGTAAACCTACCCGCACCACAACCTACTTCCAATACTGTTTTGCTTTTCAAATCAGAGATCGGAAAGCCTAAACATCTTTCAAGTCGATCTTTTGAGATATCACTTTTATTAAAAGAATCTAATTGAATTTTTGCAAACGATTTCCATTGTAGCCCAAATGCTTTTGCATAATTATCAGAATGAACAAATCGAGGAATTGAATTTATAATAGGATACGCATTACCATCTTTATCACATAATTGATCATTCTTTTCAAAAAGAGGTAGCTGCGTTTTAGGATTTATATAGTCAACCATAAGCTCAAAATCAGAGATCAAAAGTAAAATTTTTAGTTAGTTTTGTTCGCCTATGTGTGGATTGAGCGGCTTTATATATCACTCTTTTGGAGACCGTAAGGATATTTTGATCAAAATGTCTAATTCTCTTGTCCATAGAGGGCCTGATGACCATGGAAATGTGGTGATCGAAACAGAAAATTCTCAAATAGGTTTTGGTTTTAGACGGCTAAGCATTATTGATTTATCGATGAATGGCCATCAGCCAATGGAGTGGAATGAAGAAGGTCTCACTGTAATGCTGAATGGAGAGGTTTATAATTATACCTCACTCCGAAAGGAATTAGAATTGCTGGGTTATTCATTCAAGAGCAATAGCGATACTGAAGTAGTAATGAAAGCGTACCATAAATGGGGTATTAAAGCAATTGATCGGTTCATTGGTATGTTTGCCATTGCAATAATGGATAAAAGAAAAGACGAGTTAGTTCTGATTCGTGATAGGGCTGGAGTTAAGCCATTTTTTTATTACCACCACAATGATTGCTTTTTATTTGCTTCAGAGTTGAAAGCATTTCATGCCAACCCTGATTTTCAAAAAGAACTTAATATCAATGCATTGGCATTGTATTTTCAACATGGTTATATTCCAGGTCCACACTCTATTTTTAATCATACTTATAAATTGCTTCCCGGCCATTTGTTGCGATATAAGCTTTCAAACAAGCAAATAGAAACGGAATGCTATTGGTCGGTTGATGAATGTTATAATAAACCAATAGAAAATATTTCAGAGCAAGAAGCTAAGGAAGAGTTATTGGTAATATTAAAAGATGCATTTTCATTGCGATTGGTTTCAGATGTTCCATTGGGCGTTTTTTTGAGTGGTGGTTACGATAGCAGTTTGTTGTGTTCCATCTTGAAAAAGGAGTGCAACCAACAAATTAAAACATATACCATAGGTTTTAGAGAGAGTGATTTTAATGAAGCGGACTACGCACGGCAAGTTGCTCAGCTCTTACAAACAGACCATACAGAGTTTGTATGTGGATATAATGAAGCAATGGATGTGATTCCACTTTTATCGGATATGTATGATGAACCTTTTGCCGACTCATCTGCTATACCAACCTATTTGGTTAGTAAGTTGGCACGGCAGCAAGTTACCGTTGCGCTATCTGCTGATGGGGGTGATGAAGCGTTTGCCGGTTATACAAAGTATATAAAAGTAAAAAACTACATATCTAAACTCAAAAGCAATCCGAAGTTGTTGAATACATCAGCTGCTTATTTGATTAATCTTTTTGCTCGCATTGCCCCATCTTCTTTGCATAAACCAGACCGCATAGACAAGCTGGGATGTCTGTTACAATCTGAATCAGAAATTGCAGGATTTGACATCATTACTCAGGGATATACTTTGAATGAAGTAAAACGATTTTTTAGTAAAGAAATTGAACTACCAAAAACGGCCTTTGATGAAGCAATGCGTAAAAATTATTCAAGTGAGTTGAATTCATTTTTGGCGTTGGACTATAAGACATTTATGGTTGATGATGTACTTCAAAAGGTGGATCGGGCAGGAATGTATGCATCTTTAGAAGCTCGTGAACCCATGCTTGATCAACGGATCATTGAATTTGCTGCACGTTTACCCGACACTTTGAAACTAAATGGCTTGAAGGGCAAATATTTATTAAGGCTTTTAACTCATGAATATCTTCCATCTACTTTAATGGAAAGAGATAAAATGGGTTTTAGAGTTCCTGTTGAGTTGTGGATGAGAAATGAAATGAAAACATTACTATCAGATGTATTAGATGAACGAAGTTTGAATAGACATGGTCTTTTTGATTCAAAGCAAGTATTGAAAATGAAGAACCATTATCTAAGAAACGGAATGGAAGATTTTAGTCGATTATGGAAATTTTTTGCCTTCCAACAATGGTACTTAAAATGGATGTAACCCAATCATCAAATTAGATCGTAAAAAGAAGCCATACGTATGTGCGGAATTGTCGGTATAATTCATAAGGAAAAACCCATCAACAGACAGTCGTTGGAAGCCATGTCTAAAAAATTGCTTCATCGTGGTCCTGATGATGAAGGAATAGAAATATTTCATTCTAATAAGGCTTCAGCTGGTTTTGGTTTTAGGCGACTTTCCATCATTGATCTTACTCCATCTGGTCATCAGCCCATGCAAGATTCTACCAGTGGAAATTGGATTGTTTTTAATGGAGAAATATATAATTACAAAGAGATTAGAAAGGAACTGATTGAATTAGGTCATTCTTTTAAGAGCCAATCCGATACCGAAGTTATTCTAAAGTCGTATCTCCAATGGGGAAAAAAATGTGTTGAGCATTTTATTGGAATGTTTGCCATTGCCTTGTTCGATAAGGCAGCCAATAAGATACTTCTGTTTCGGGATAGGGTTGGCGTAAAGCCGTTGTATTACTACCACGATGGTGATGTTTTTCTTTTTTCATCTGAGTTAAAAAGTTTCCATGAAAATCCTGATTTTAAAAAGGAAGTTTATTACGATTCTCTTCCGCTTTATTTTAAATTAGGTTATATACCTGCTCCTTACACGATAAATAACAATACGTATAAGTTATTACCGGGTCATATACTGGAGATTGATTTAAATCGATGGAGCTTTAGTATAGAAAAATATTGGAGTGTAACGGATGTGTATAACAAACCTAAGTTGAATATATCCATTGAAGAAGCTACCGAAGAGTTGGAAAGAATTTTGATTTCATCTTGTTTGTATAGAACCATTGCAGATGTTCCGGTAGGGGTATTTTTAAGTGGAGGCTACGACAGCAGTGCTGTAACAGCATTATTGGCTGCTCACGGTGGTGAAAAAGTAAAAAGTTTTACCATTGGCTTTCACGAACAATCGTTCAATGAAGCAGACTATGCCAGAGAAGTGGCCAATCATTTACAAACCGATCACCACGAATACTACTGTACTCAAAAGGATGCTCTAGAATTGATGCCTGATTTTTACAAAATTTTTGATGAGCCCTTTTCAGAAGCGGTAGCCATTCCAAATGTATTGGTGAGTCGATTGGCTCGCAAGCATGTAAAAGTGGCCTTGAGTGCCGATGCCGGAGATGAAATTTTTGCCGGCTATAGCCGACACCACAAAATGTTTTTAGACATGATCCGATTGCAAAAGATTCCTTATCCGATTCGTTATGCTTTGTCCGCTACCTGTAAAACTATATTAAGTAAAAAAGTAAGTTCTTTAGTACAGGTCGACCGTAAAGGACGTTACTGTCAGCTGTTTTCTACAAACGACCCGCTTCAATTATTTTTGGTCGGTAATCAATGTTTTTCAGACAATGAGATTGATTCTTTTATGAAGTTACCTTTTGTACAATTAGGTACTCCATTTGATAACAACGCCTTGCTTAATGATGGCAATGATATGATAAATAGAATATTGGCGTGTGAGCATCAAACCTATTTGGCAGATGATATTCTACATAAAGTAGATATCACCAGCATGTTTACAAGTTTAGAGGCTCGTGAGCCTTTATTGGATCATAGGGTATTGGAGTTTGCTTCTCGTTTGCCTTCTGATTTTAAGTTAAAAGGATCAACCGGCAAATACATACTAAGAAAAATCGTTCATAAATATATTCCTGAGAAAATGGTAAATCGTGCAAAGAGGGGGTTTGGAATTCCGGTTCATTTATGGGGAACTCGAGAGTTGAAAAACTATTTTGATGAAGTAATGACTTCAGAGAATTTAAAACATCATGGCTTTTTTAATGAAAAAATGGTAATGGATCTTTATCATCATTATCAAAAAGGAAATCATAATGTATTTGAACGAGTTTGGTTATTTATCTCGTTTCAGATGTGGTATAATCGCTACATCATGCAGGCATAGAGCAAAAAAAACCTGTTCCACAGTTGTTCTGTAGATCAGGTTTTAGTACAAAAAACAAATTTTTACTTGCCTTGACCTTTTACATCCTGAACATGAACGCGAATGGCTTGCGCAAGAGATTTGATGTCCTGCATACCTTTGCGAACACGAGTTCCTGCTGCAAAATTACCATTGTCAAACTTACTGATGTCGTTTTCCAGTGAAGCAATCAAGGCTTTTAATTCTTCAAATTTTTGCATAGCTGATATAGTTTGATTAATGAAGGTTCAAGGTATAATAATTTTTATTCAAAAATAAAACCTTCAAAATAAAGTTATTTACACGTTTTAACATCATTGTTTGTTTACAAATTAACTGGCTCATACTGAAATGATAACATTGTTAATCATTTCTTTGTGCTAGGTTCAATTTATGGGCATAATTCAGCGTCAAGGCATAAAAAACTTCATTACCACCTATAGTGGATTCATTATAGGCTTTATCAACCTGATGATTTTACAGCCGCGTTTTCTCAGTCCAGAGGAATTAGGTTTGACCCGGATTTTATATTCTTTCAGTATGTTATTGGCCATGTTTGTACCCATGGGTATAGGCAATGCGACCACTCGATATTTCCCAATTTTTAAAGACGAAAAGAGCAGACATCACGGATATTTTGGGTTTATGCTGTTGTTTATTCTCACCGGATTTTTAATTGCTTCCGGGCTATTATTCTTTTCACAGGAATTTTTTATTCAACAATATGAAAAGGAATCGCCATTGTTTGCACAGTATTTTCATTTTGTATTTCCATTTATTCTCATTCTTGCTCTCATTTCCTGTTTAAATATATACAGCTATGCATTGCTCAAGAGTACGGTGCCTGCATTTCTAAACGATGTTTTTACCCGATTATCCGTGATGGCCTTAGTGACCATTTACTTTCTGAAGTGGATTAGTTTAGATCAGTTTATCATGCTTTTTGTCGGAGTTTATCTGCTTCAGTTGATTATTCTCTATCTGTATATACGTTATGAGGACAAACCGGGATTTACCATTGATTGGTCTTATTTTAGAGAAAAAGGATTCCGGCAATTTTTCTCCTATGGAATTATTTTGTGGTTTGCCGCAGTGGCTAGTTTGGGTTTAAAAGAATTAGGAACAATTGTATTGGGTAGTTTTATGAAACTCGATTATGTGGCCATCTATACTATTGCTGCATTTATACCTACTTTGATTGAAGCCCCATTAGCCGCATTGGAAAAAATAGCTGCACCAAAAGTATCGTATGCTTGGAACGAGAACAATAGAAATGAGCTGATACAGATCTATGAAAAGAGTACACACTATATGTTACTGATAGGGGGTTTGCTTTTTTTGGGTATCAATCTCAACATCACTGAGTTGCTCCAGCTTTTACCGGAAGCCTATCGAAATGTAGAATCCATCGTTTTAATTATAAGTGGCTCATCATTAATTAATATGGCCACAGGTTTGAATGCTGCCATTTTGTTTTATAGCGACAAGTATCGCTATGGTGCATTTACACTCATTGCTTTGGTGGTGATTGCTTTTATTTTGCAAATACTGTTTATCCCGCTTTGGGGATTAGAAGGCGCTGCATGGGCTACTGCCATAAGTGGTATCGTTTATAATGCGATGAATTTTTTCTACGTGTATAAGCTTTTTGATTTGCAACCGATTCGTCTAAGAACAATAAAAGCCTTTAGCATTATTATAGTTCTCTATATTCTGCTTCAATATTTTCCATCTATAGAGCATACATTTTTAAGTCTGGCATTAAAGTCTATAGTAATACTTGTGCTTTATGTTGGAGCTATTTATTCCTTAAAGCTGCTCGAAGAATTTAAACACTATCTCTTTATTTTTAAAAGATAGCATTAAAACGCTCGATTAATTCCGACCACGTATCTGAATCCAAAATAATCTTCATCAGCAGCAGGTGCACGATTGAGGAATACCGGCACATCAAAACGAATGGTTAAGGGCTTTGCTTTATCCAATGGACCAAAATGCTTTATCGTCATAGCAATACCTGCTCCTGCATCCATTCTGAATGCGGATAATAATAGATTTCCACCTGGGCGGGCTTTGTTGATTACACCACCATCGGCAAAAAGATACGTGTCAAACTTCAACCAATTTCTAGTGAAAGAAGGCTTTAGTGGAATATAGCGATCAAAATCTATTTCTATGTTGAAAGCTGCTCCCGAAGTACTTTTATATAAAAACTGAATATCGTCTTCGCTATTTTCTTCGGCAACTACATAGCCGGAGTATCCTCGTAAGTTTAATCCACCCCCATGATGAAAATGATTGGATTCAATTCCATAGCCCAACCATTGTTCAGGAACCATACCGTAAGAACGAACATATTTATTATCCATCATTTCTTCCGGATTGGCACCAGCAGTGTACAACATACTTTCCGGTGCCGGATTATTTCCACTACCATAAACTACAATACCTCTTGTATTGAATTCAAACTTTAAAAGTGAAAATGAGTTGGTGCTTTCCAAAGTTGCATAGGTGTGATTAAAATCGCTATAAGCCGAAGAAGAGCGAATTCCTACATGTGCATTTCCTCTAAGTTTATCTCCCGAATAAAAATGCTTAAAACCAATACTCAGATTGTTGTTGTAAAGACCTGCTCTCCATTCTGATGGATACAATAAATAATTAACATCGTTCTGATTGTTGCGAATCATAGCGGATAATTCGGAGTAATAAATTGTTTTACCATCTCTGCTGAATGTATTTAATCGGATGGCTCCCGATTGTAAGCCATCCAAGCTGCGTGCAGACAGATGCAATTCACTTTGATTAAACAAATTCTTTAAAGGGAGTTGGTAATTTAAAATGAAAGAGGCAACATCGTGTTCGTTGGCAATGATATTGTCGCTTATAATTTGTTGACCTATTCCTGTATTACCCCAAATGCTTAACGAAAACTTATGCAGATAATTCAAGTAATCACCATTAACATGAACTCCGGCTTTTATTCCATCATAGCCATTGTACCAAATATCGGGGCGCACTCTGAGTTGCATGGCATCCCATTGCGGTACATTTCGAACACCTGCTTCCAACCTAAGTTTATAAGGAGTGGGTTTTGCATTGTTCAACAGGTTCACATCCGCTAATCGATAAGTGGTATCAATGATAATTTTTTTTAATCCACCCGGCACTTCAATCTCAGTTTCATATGTTGGAGATAATTTATCCCACGCTTCCCATTTGGGAAGAACTTTTGCATTACTTTTTTTTACAAAACGAGTGTTGGGAATATAGAAGTTGAACGATTTGCCATCTCGATTATATGCGGTTATGTCTAAAGGCATATACATTCTTCCTTTGCGTTTGAGTTTTATTCGATAGCGGTCGTTTCCTTTCACTTTTCGAACAGACGAAATTTTATAGTCAATGTTCTTATCGGTATTCAACCACTGATCAAAAAACCAGTTTAGATCGATCTTAGTAAACTGTATAATACTGTTTCTAAAATCTTCGACATAGGGATGGCAAAATTTCCATTGATTAAAATAATTCTTCATCGCAGCAGAAAACAGCGAATCGCCCAATACGTATTGCAGGTTGTACAGCATCGTTCCTGCTTTCCTGTATACTTGTCGGTATCCACCACCATGATGTAAAGCTCCATTAAACATATTGGAATGTGTGGTAATAATACCATCGGTATTTTTTATCGCTTCGGTTAAATAGTAAATATGTGTTTCGTTATACATATTATTATTTCTGATCGTATGTTTGGCCGTATAGGTATCACTATATTCTACCGGAAGACCATAAGGTCCTTCTATTCTATCAAGTGCTAATGCAGTTAGAAATTGTGTAAAGCCTTCATCCAACAAAGCGCTGTATGTTTCATTGTTGCCTACCATTGCATAGAACCACATGTGTCCGATTTCATGCGCAAACAAATCTCTGTAGTTTGGATCGTAACCACCATCTAAAGTAAGCATCGGGTATTCCATGCCGTCCCGGGCATCGGCAACAATAATTTTGGGATAGGCATATTCACCTATGTCCTGAGAAAGCACTTCAATAATTTTTGAAGCATATTCTGCAGCGTTTTGCCAACGACTGCTATGTGGTTCCTGAACCAGAGCAATACATTCTATTTTCTTGTTGGGTTGATCAGGCAAGGTTGCCCAATGTTCTCCTATTCGGTAAGTGGGATCAGCTGTAAATGCAAAGTTGTGTACATTTTCTGCATAGTAGTGCCAGGTTTTTACTGTTCCATCCGGAACTATGATCAATGAAGGTGCTGAATTGTATGGCTTATCAGCAAAGTTTTTAATGTCCAGTTTCTGTCGTAAAGCATCAGGCATTACCTCCTCTTTGTTTTGCAGGGTACCGGTAGCATCAACAATGAAATGATTGCTAAAGGTAAGCTTCACATCATAGGTACCGAAATTGCTGTAATATTCTTTCCCCAAATGTTGACTGGTATGCCAGCCAAATTTATGATCGTAAACACAAATTTTAGGATACCAATGCACGCCATCATAGTGCTTATTTCCAAATGTATTGAATACTTTCATGCGTCTTCGTACCGACCCTGCATCGAAGTATGTTGTAAAGTCAATGATAAAGGTCAATGAATCGCCTGGTAAAAGTCCATGCTTCAAATTTATTTTTGCAATGGTATTGTCGTATTCAATCTCTGGACTATAAGAGTAGTTGTTCGAAGTGTTTAGATCAAGTTTGTTGATCGTGGTTCCAAGTCCTTTATTTTCATAAGGTCCATAAATGGGTTTTATTTTATTGTTGCGATGCAAATCATCGTAGTATGATCCGGGTTGAAAAGCATTTTGATATAAATGGAAAAATATTTCGTCTAATGTATCAGGTGAATTATTCCAATAAACCAAAGTCATTGAAGCATTAGTTATGTTGGTTTTGTCATCAATGTTTGCATCGATTTTATAATAAACATCTTGTTGCCAATATCCAGAATAAGGTTTTCTGTTTTTCCAATAGTAAGGATTTATATCGCTTCTGTATTGATTGGGTGGGTGATTGGGATCGTATGTTTGACCAATTATCAGTTCCATTGAAAAACTGAAACAAACGGTCATTAAAATAATAATTCGATACATCATATTTTAATAAGTATTTGAAACAAAAATGCTAAATAATTTCATGTAGCCCAAAGAGTCGTGCCAAAGCAAACACCTGAGTTATTAAAGATTTATAGATAAAAACTGTTTTTCATGGTTTGATCTTTTATGATTGGATGATATCCGAGGAATGGTTTAACCAAAACTGAACTATTTTCCAGCCAATCTTACATCGAACGGTACTATATATTTTCAAAACCTTTTTGGCTGAATTCAGTATAAATTTCTGAACATAGTTTATTTATGCAGAGTTTATTGAAGATGTTTTACGTTGGGTGTAGAAGCAAATTTTTGACTGCAACGGTGATTTTTACGCTACTTAGTTTGATTTTTATATCAAACAGAGCTGAAGCGCAAAATCCTGCTGCTAATTTTAGTGCTACCAATTCATCCGGTTGTGCCCCACTTGCGGTTCAATTCCAAAACCTATCGCTAAATGCGGTGTCGTATGTATGGGATTTTGGTAATGGAAATTCTTCCAGTGCGGTTAATCCAAATTATGTTTATCAGAATCCGGGAAACTATACCGTTACTTTGACTGCATATAATTCTACAGGTGCATCAAATACTATTACTTTAAATAATTTTATTTCCATTCAACTAGCCCCTATACCAGAATTTTCAGTATCATCAATTGCTTCTTGCTTAGATGGGAATTTGTTTTCGTTCACAAATCTGTCGGCCAATTATGATAGTTGTGTTTGGGATTTTGGTGATGGAACGATATCATCAGATAACAATCCAATACATACGTATAATGCAGCCGGTATTTATTCGGTAACCCTTATTGCCTATAATACGGCTTTTGGCTGTGCAAAAAGCAAAACGAAAAATCAGTATATCACTGTACATCCTAAGCCTACAGCTAATATTGCGGTGGATACCAATACAACTTGTAACTACAATTATCCATTTCAGTTTTCGGCATCATCCAATTTGGCCACTCAATATGTTTGGGACTTTGGCAACGGGTCAAGTTCCTCAGTTCAAAATCCGATTCATGTATTTGGAAATGCAGGAGTATATAATGTTACATTGATTACCACTAGTGCATTTGGCTGTAAAGACACTTTAGTTAAAAACGGAATTGTATTTATAAAGTCGAATCCAAAGCCAGACATCTATGCTACCGATAGTGCAGGTTGTCAACCTTTTAGAACACAATTCATGTGCAATACTCAAGCACTTAATTATCACTGGCAATTTGGTGATGGAACTTCTTCAGTATTGCAAAATCCTTATAAGACATATCAGAATAGTGGTACCTATTATTCCAAGTTATCGGTACAGTATAATAATGGTTGCAGCAATTCCGATTCGATCAGCTCAATTGACGTATCGCTTACTCCGCAGTTGACTTATAATATGACCAACTTTAGTGGATGTAGTCCGCTTACAGTTCAGTTTAGTAATGCAACCGTTGGTCCTTTTAATTATTTGTGGGATTTTGGTGATGGAACTACTTCATCTGCATATGCTCCTAGTCATACATATACTATACCGGGTGACTATACCATCAACTTAACCGCTTTCAGTGGAAATGGATGTACTGCATCGTATCCTTTGGCGGCTAAAGTGCATGTTGAAATGATTTCTGCTAATGGTGATGCCGATTTAATTGAAGGATGTCCACCACATTTGGTGAATTTCTCTAATTCTTCGGTAGGAGCTGCAAGTGTTGTTTGGAATTTTGGTAATGGCGATACAAGCAGTTTATTCAACCCAACGTATACTTATCCAATATCAGGAAATTTTGTTCCATTTGTTGTGGCCATTAGTCCGGTTGGATGTAGAGACACTTTTTATTTACCAGATACCATTAAAGTAAGTGATCCGATAAATAACTTTAGTAATAATGGTCCCATTTTCGGTTGCGCACCTTTTCAGGTAAATTTTAATGACAACTCTGCTGGAGCTGTTACTTGGTTTTGGGATTTTGGCGATGGAACAACAAGCAACACTGCTAATCCGACTCATATTTATACCGGTGCCGGAACCTATACTGTAACATTGCAAACTACTGCACCTGCAGGTTTCTGTGAGCAGAATATAACCGATTATGCAACTTATATTATAGACGATGGATATGTAGGTTTTACATACGTAACTTCTCCATGCGAACCATTTACGGCTACTTTTACTGATACATCTTATGGAGCAGTATCGTGGTTTTGGGATTTTGGTGATGGCAACACATCGTCATTACAACATCCGGTACATATATATGCTAATCCAGGAATTTATAGTGTATCACTTACCATAACCACCGCTGGTGGATGTAGCTATACTGCTACTTACAATTATGCTATAGTATTTGAACCTCTGCAGGCTTTTGCTACAGCCAATACGAGTGGAACCACATTGCCGATGACAGTACAATTTTATGCCAACTCATCGGGTGCTACCGGATGGTTATGGGATTTTGGCGATGGTGGAACATCATCATTAGCAAATCCAATTCACATTTTTACTGCACCCGGACCATACACCATATCATTAACCATATTCAATGACAGTTGTACCATTACGTATAATTATCCACCAACCACTATAGGTGTAGGAATAGGTGTTTTAGGAAATGACTCTGTATTTGTTCACATACCGACATCGGTAAAAGATTGTGTTCCTTTTGACATGCATTTTAAAAATGTATTTACAGATGGAGTGGCATGGCAATGGGACTTCGGTGATGGAAACACCTCTGCATTGCCCAATCCAATTCACACTTATATGCAACCAGGTATTTATACCGTTTCACTTATTTGCAATAGATCAAACGGAGCTATCGATACATTGATTTTTTCTGATTATGTGATAGCGGGTGGGGTTAGTGCAGACTTTTCAATTACCCACATGAACTTTTGTATGTCGAATGTAGCTACATTCACCAATAACAGTCCACTAGCGAGTACCTATTTATGGAATTTTGGTGATGGTAATGTTAGTCTCGACCCCAATCCTATTCACACTTTTACCAATCCGAATTATAACTATGTTGTTTCTCTCACTGTTGTCGATAGCTTAGGATGTTCTGATTTTAAATCAAGAAGTTATTATGGCTCGGTATTGCACAGCATTAAATCCAATAAGCGAAGAGTATGTGCAGGAGATAGTATTTCATTCAACAGTACTAACTTAAATTTTGCTTCTTATCAATGGGATTTTGGCGATGGATCATCATCCAATGCTTCTCATCCGGTTCATGTATTTAATGACGGAGGTCAATTTAATGTTTTGTTAACGGCAACAGATACCAACGGATGTGTATCGGTTTTTAATTTGCCGTATAAGATTACAGTATTTGATCCACAAGCAGAATTCACGATAAAGAATTATAAGAGCTATTGCTGGTATCCGGTTTATGTTGAATTCGAAAACCTAAGTAGCAATGGCGATATATTTATGTGGAATTTTGGAGATGGAGGAAGTTCGATTCTGCAAAATCCATGGCACAATTATGTAACTGAAGGTTATCATGATGTAACATTAACAGTAATCAAGAATAATTGTTCGAGTACGTATACCATGCCCAATGCGGTATTTGTACCAAAGTTAACGGTTAACTTTTCATATACACAATCGAGCGAGTGCTTACCTATTACCATAACCTGTTCCGATAGCAGTAATTATGCCTATTCATGGAAATGGAACTTTGGTGACGGCAGTACGTCCAATCAAACTAATCCGGTTTACACGTTTAACACTGTTCCTACAGCCGATATCGTATTAACTGTAACGGATACTAATGGTTGTAAATTGAAACTCAGTCAACCCAATATTAAAGTGATGCAAGGAGGATTTTTTGCAACACCTGTAGCAGGGTGTCTTCCTTTGGATGTACAATTTAATGATACCAGTATCAATGCGGCTCAATCGTATTGGATGTTTGGTGATGGCACAAATGATACCTTACAATCTCCGTTGCATTCTTACAACACTTCAGGATTTTACGATGTCAGTTTGATAGTTCAAGCAGCCAGTGGTTGTAGAGATACCATTTCGTATGATTCACTCATTCGGGTAAGCAATCCCTTGGCAGATTTTATGGTGAACGATACCGTTCAATGTGCACCTGCTGTTGTAAATTTTACTCAACAAAGCAGCGATGCCATTTATTATCACTGGGATTTTGGCGATGGAAGTATTAGTTCAAATGAAAATCCAAGTCATATTTATTCCTCTCCGGGAACGTATACCGTTACCCTAAGTGTTTATAACGATTTGGGTTGTGGCGATACCATTACCAAACAAAGTTTGATTCGTGTATTAGGTCCGGTAAGTAATTTCTCTATTAGCGACTCAATTGGCTGTGCACCTTTTAGTATTCAACTCAACGATTTGTCGAGTAATGCCAATACATGGCTATGGAGTTTGGGAAATGGCGATAGTACCACAATTCAAAATCCTAATTATACTTTTCAGAATCCGGGTGTTTATGATATTACTTTAATAACCACCGACACCAATAATTGTAAATCTGTTTATACGCATCCTGTTCCGCTAACCATATATGCTACACCACAAGCTATTGCAAGTACAAATGATACCTTAGGCTGTTTACCCTTGGCCAGTTATTTTGTTAATCAATCATTAAATTTTGATTCACTGATTTGGAACTTTGGAGATGGGAATTCTATGAGTAGTACATCCGCTTCAAATTTCAATTATACCTATCAAACTCCGGGTACTTTTCAAGTTCAGTTAATAGCAATGAGTGGAAATACTTGTTTTGATACCTTGCTACTTCCCTCACCAATAGTAGTATCTGGCAATCCTATTGCCGATTTTAGTGTTGATACCAGCAGTGGTTGTGTTCCATTGTATGTATCATTTATTAATACGAGCACTTACATAAGTGGCGCTACATTTAAATGGGATTTTGGTAATGGACAAACTTCAGATTCCTTAAATCCAAACACTGTTTACACAAGTCCTGGCTTATATACCGTAACGCTAGAGGTTTGGAATGACTCCCTATGCTATGATATTATTAGTAAGACTGCTTTTATAAAAGTTTTTGATACCATTCCTCCTGCAGAGCCCGATGTCTATCGTGTTTCCGTTTTGGATAACGAGCATATTGATATTACCTGGCAACACATCACTGCTCCAGATTTGGGTGCGTACCATGTTTATCGTTTGGATAATAATACAGGACAATTTTTGAAAATATTCACACTGCCTAATCCAAATAACACGGTTTTTAATAGCTATGCTTCTTATACCGATTCGGTTCCATCAACCTTAGAGCAATCGTATACATACAAAGTTCAGGCAGAAGATTTATGTCAAAATGCGATTGACGTTCAAAATTTAAGGCCTTATACCACTATAAACTTGCGGGCTATTGGAAGTGATAATGCTGTTGAACTGTATTGGACACCTTATGGAGGATGCACCATAAGTGGATATGATATCTATCGAAATTCAATATTGGATACCAATTTCATATTTCTTACCAGTGTTGCTTCCAACCAACTCGATTATGTTGATAGCATTGATTGTTCAGGGTATTATGGCTATAAAATTATTGCCAATGACCTGTGCGGGTTTAATTATAACGCGTCTAGTGATACCGCAATGGCTTTACCCATTAATGATTTGGATCAGTTAGTAGTAGAGGTGATTCGATCGACTGTGGTTGACAATAAATATATTTTGACGGAATGGAATCATCCGAGTAGCGGTCAAGATAAGATACTACAATATGATATTTTTAGAACTAGTGATTTAACATTGCCATTTAGTTATCTATCCTCTGTTTCTGCATTGCAAAATAACTACATCGACTACGATGTTGAAGTAAAGAAAGAAGACTATTATTATCTGATTCGCGTTTTAAACATTTGTGATGTAAATGGTCCTGAAAGTAATAGAGGGAAATCGGTATTGCTAAGAATTTCATATAATAATGGGAAGCAACTTTTAGAATGGACTCCATATACAGAATGGAGGCCCGGAGTAGAAAAATATGTTGTAGAGCAGCAATTGTCGAATGGGCAATGGGTTCCAATACGAGTTTTGCCCGGCAATACGTTGAATGCAGAAATCGACTAGGCCCCAATTTTAGTGTTTTCTTTTTTTGCTGCTTTTACGGCTGCATTTAATTCAAAGCCTAGAATCACCATCAAGCAATTGATAAAAATCCAAATCAAAATTATCATTACTGTTCCTATTGACCCATATAGTTTATTATAGGATCCAAAATTGTCGAGGTAGAAATTAAACGCCAGTGATGAGCCGATTAACAAAAATGTCGCACAAGTAGAACCGGCAGAGAAAAATCTCCATCGCTCTCTTTTAGCCGGACCAAATGTGTAGAGGAAAGAAACTATCGAATAACAAACAGCGATTAGAATGAACCATTTTCCAAACATTAAAAAATATTTTTGTGTGTTGCCCAGCTCAACTATTTTCTCATCTATGTAAAAGGAGATGATTTGATTTAATATTAGAAGAGTTATTGCGAATAGCACCAGAAAAGTTAAAATCAGTGTCAAGGAGATGGCCGCTATTTTTTTACTCCAAAATGATCGTATGGCAATATTATGATAGGTTGTATTAAAGCCTTCGATCAGGGCTTCAACTCCGTTGGTTAGAAAAAACAAAGCAGTAAAGAATCCTAAGGATAATAAATCGCCTCTTTGGTTGGTAACGATGTCTTCAATAGTTGTAGAAACTGCACTATAAGTGCTTGCCGGAACAGCCGATTGCAGGATAAACATCAGGTATTCTTGAAATCCATTGATGGGGATATAGGGTATAAGAGTAAACACAAAAATGATAGCAGGAAACATGGCCAGGAAAAAACTAAAGGCCATTGCTTTCGCCCGAGTTTGAATGGCTCCGTTTTTAATTCCTTCAACAAAGAATTTACCGGCATCAAACAATGGAACCCCCTCGAAGCCCGGAAGTAAAAGACTTTTACTCCTTTCAACAAGCATCCCAATGATTTGGGTACTATATTCCCTAAGCCGATTGATCATCCCTCAATAGCTTTTAAACTCAAATCCATGCTCTTGTATGAATGTGTTAATGCTCCACTGCTAATAAAATCAACTCCTGTTTCTGCGTATGCGCGAATCGTTTCTAATGTAATTCCTCCGGAGGCTTCCGTTTCGTATTGTTTGTTGATTAATGTTACAGCTTTCTTAAGATCAGTTACAGTGAAGTTGTCTAACATGATGCGGTCAATACCACCATGTGCTAATACCACATCAAGCTCATTAAAATTTCTCACCTCAATTTCTCTTTTAAGGTTCAAAGATTGATCCTTGAGATATTGATTTACTTTATCAATTGCTTTTATAATTCCTCCTGCATAGTCCACATGATTATCTTTTATCATAATCATATCGTAAAGTGCATATCGGTGATTGTAGGCTCCACCAATTCGAACGGCCCATTTTTCAAAATACCTGAATCCAGGCGTTGTTTTTCGAGTATCCAACAACTTACAAGACAATCCTTCTAATGCGTCTGTATATTTCTTGGTCAACGTTGCTATGCCACTCATCCGTTGCATATAGTTGAGCACAAGGCGTTCAATTTGCAATAAACTTTGTGCCTTTCCTTCGAGGTAAAATGCACGATCACCGTTTTTTACTTGATCACCATCCTTTAGCTTTGGAATAAAATTCAATTCCGCATCGAATTGCTTGCAAATCATTTCTGCCAGTTCAATACCTGCAATAATTCCCTCATCTTTTACAATGAGCTCGGCTTTTTTTATCAATCCCGGCTCAATGCAAGATAGGGTAGTATGATCTCCCGGTCCTATGTCCTCCTTTAAAGCTAAATCAACTAGATCTGTAATATTCATTCTACAAAGGTATAATTAGATAATTGTCAAAAAAAAACTACCCTCTTTCGAGAGTAGTTTTCATTGGGAAGAAAAAGTGTAAGGAGAATTATTGTTTTTCTATTCGTAGTTCCTGAATATATTCAGATCCTTTAGAAGGTTTTATGTATAAATAAATTCGGAACGAATGACCTTGTGTTGTGATCAGATTACCTATAGCATATTTCGCGCCTTCTTTTGAAACCCCCTGATGTATTAAAGTGAAAGATTTTGGAGGATTTTTACTAAAAAAATCTTTCAATACTTGTTCTGCTTGAATTTTGCTGTATACTTCTTCTTTATTATCAATGGTTAAATCAACATTTGAATTGAAAAATTTGGATAGTTCGGTGGCACTTCCTTTTTTAAAGGTCTCCGTGATATGATCGAATATGTTTGGGGAGGCAAAAACGAAAAGTGTTACTGTAAATGCCATTAATCCGCTAAAAATTAAACTCTTTTGCACTTGATTGTATTATTGTTGATAATATGGATGACAAATATTGAGCCAATTTACGAGATGATTTTTTAAAATCCTCAAAATTTTAACCTTTGTTATGAATGCTAAATGAATCTAATGATATGACGAGGTATTGTAGAATAGAAAAATGTAAGACTTTCATGTAATTAGTTTTAAAAACGATCAAATATTTTATGAAACTAAAAATAATTTTTACCGGCTATGGTAAAAAGCTCAACTCATCTGATCAACTCGAAGAGTATATTTCTCGAATTCGACACTATAGTAATCTAGAAATTGACTATATCAATTTCTCAAATCCGAAAGTTAAGGAAGTAAACCTTCAGAAAAATTATGAAGCGCAGTTGATCAATAAGAAAATACAGAAGGAAGATTATTTAGTCTTGTTGGATGAAAGAGGTCAGGAACTTAGTTCGAAGAAATTATCTTCGAAGTTGAATCAATATAGATTGCAAAGTAAAAAATCAGTACTCATTTTAATAGGAGGTAGTTATGGATTTGATGAGTCGATTAAAAGCAAGGCAAATGAAACCTGGTCATTGTCTAAATTGACTTTTCCTCACAAACTGGTGCGGTTGATTCTTGCTGAACAAATTTATAGAGCGTTTACCATCATTAATAATGAGCCGTATCATCACGAATGACCACCTTTTGCAATAAATGAATATACCTGATTGTACAAGAGCACACCTTTTGAAAGAGAAAATTCATTTTCCGCATGAAGATGCATTTCATGAACAGCAACAGACTTATAATTCAAAAGTTCGTTTACGCCAGTATCAAAATCATTTTCAGTGAGATTTTTGAGCACTATTCCCGATCGAAACCGTTCTACAATGATGCTGCTATCTCCAATCCCATCGTTGCAAACAACCGGAATTCCCATTGACAACAACTCGGCTTGCTTGGTGGGAGATGAGGCAATTTTTGAATAAGCAGGCTTGATAAAAAAGATCGAAAAGTGACATAAGTGTAACAGTGCCGGAAGCTCACTTCTTCCGGATGAAGTTATAAGTAATAGTTGATGCGCTATTCCCAAGCGGTCGGCTTCATTGAAGATCATCTTAGAATCTTCGGTGGTAATAAATAGAAATCTATATTCCGAAGCTTGTTTATGCAATGCTTTAAAGAACAATAGCATTTCTTTTAAAAGATACCAGGTTCCTATTGAGCCTACATACACCAAATATTTGTTCTGATCGTTTAAGGAAAGTTGCACTTTCCATTTTTCAACATCGCTTTGATTTATTTTCGATGTATTGAATAAATCTGTATCCACACAGCAAGGGATGACAAATGTTTTTTTTGTCGAACCCGCATTTATCCTATCTAATTCAATTTTTGCGGCATGAGTAAGGGATATAATCGCATCTGACTCTTTTAGAAAAGCCAATTCTTTCTTTTTAAAGAATGAATAAATCATTTTGTACAAAGGATTTTTCAAATTCCATATATGTCCATCTATTCTTTCATCGGCCCATAATCCTCTCATGTCAAACAGAAATGGGATTGAAAATTTTCTTTTAAGTTTCAATCCGATTAATGAAGTGATATAGCTTCTGCAATGAATCAATTGAACCGAATTTGCTTTAATGTATTTTTCACTTGCATTTATTAGTCTTTGCAAATCGATAAGCGTAGAAAGAACTGGCGGATTTTTAGTGTAGGTGAGAGGAGTCCATGTTATTCCGGTGCGTAAAAGCTGAGATTGAATCGCATTACCGTATTTTTTAAACGCGATATGCTTTTCAAAACTAATAATGTGAATGGAATGTCCTTGCAACTGTAGCCCATTTAAATAAGTGATTATTTGCGATTGGCCTAAAGGGTCGGTCAACCCATCGTATGTCAGATAAAGTACATTCATAATAGCGATCGTAAAGGAAATAATTTTTGAATGAAATGTTTAATTTGATTAATACAATTCTGAATTTATCTTTGAACAGCAATGCGAAGCGCTCATGCAGTACATTAATTTACAAGACCTTATTCTTACACCGTTTTTTCTGATCATCATTTTATTGATCGAGAATATTTATAAGAACAGGAAGATTAAAGAAGAGCCACTTTATAAGTATTATATGCCTGGTCTGGCGGTTAAGCTATTAGGCGGTATAGGAGTATGCCTTGTTTATACCTTATACTATAATGGAGGAGACACCTTGCAGTACTTTTTTGATTCACAAGATGTAATTAATCTGTTGTTTAAGAAACCGGGTGGATTTATTGAAATCGTTTTTACATCCAATTCTCCTGAAAAATTTTGGTCAAATTTTGATCCTGAAACAGGCTATCCGGTTTATTATCGTGATCCTGAAACATTTATGGTGGTACGATTGGTTGTTTTTCTTGTAATGCTCTCCTTCAAAAGTTTTTTTGTTTCAACGCTCTTATTAGCATGGATTTCATTTTGGGGAATTTTCAGACTCTTTAAAATTTTTGCATTGGAATATCCTGCTATAACAGGAAGAGTTGCCATCGCAATTCTTTTCATACCCTCTGTCATTTTTTGGGGTTCAGGTCTATTGAAAGATACCATAACCTTGTCTTGCATAGGATATTATTTTTCAGCTTTCTATAACATCTTCATCAGGCGAAATAAGGTACATTCCAATTTATTGATTCTTATAATTTCTGGTTGGCTCATCATAAGCATTAAGCCTTATATCATATTTGGAATTTTGCCCGGTAGCATATTGTGGATAGTGTTTAAAATGCTATCTCAAATTAGAGGAGAGATTGCACGTACCGCTGCATTGCCATTGTTAGTTATAGTTGCCGTAAGTTTTGGCTATGCAATGCTGAATTTTCTAGAAGGCCAATTGGCCGAATATTCCATGGATCAGGTTTTGGAACGAGCTGTAGTAACACAGCGAGATTTAAAATCGGAATATTATAGAGGAAACAGTTTTGATATTGGCGACTTTGAAGCAAACATCCCCAGTATGTTAAGTTTATCTCATAAAGCGATTGCGGCTTCGCTATTTAGGCCTTATATTTTTGAAGCCAATAACATCGTAATGTTTGTGAGTGGATTAGAAAATACTTTTATTTTATTATTAACCTTTGTAGCTCTTTATAAAACACGAATCATATATATTCCTGGCTTGGTTGTTTCCAATCATATGCTTATGTTTTCTCTCATCTTTGCTTTATTCTTTGCATTTGCTGTAGGGATATCCACCTCAAATTTTGGAAGTTTGGTACGTTATAAAATTCCAATTATACCTTTCTATATCGTTAGTTTGTATATTTTGAATTATTATGGTGATTTGAAAAAAGCCGAAAGAAAGGAGTCTAGAAAAATGCCTACCGTATATACGATGGGAACAGGTCGCTAATCATGTGTGGTCCTCAAACCATTTATGCAACACAATAAGCACCCATAGGCGATTGAATAGAAAATCGGTCCCGGTGCAGAATCTTTTCTTAAGCGATTCTACATATTTATAGTCGATCAATTGATGTTTGTTTATTACTGATTCAGATAAATAATCATTCATCAAATAGTCCAATTCGTTTTTAAGCCACTTGCTCAATGGAATTGCAAAACCTTGTTTGGGTCTTTGGAACAGTTCTTTTGGTACATATTGATACAATATTTGTTTCAATAGGTATTTACTAATCCCATTTCTGTATTTCAATTCAGGCGAAAGGTTTACCGCAAACTCTACAACACGATGATCCAAATAAGGCACTCTGGTTTCTACACTGTATTTCATACTGGCACGATCTACTTTTGTAAGCAAGTCGTCCGGTAAATACCAATTCAAATCAAACAATGCTTGTTTTTCCATGGCTGTCAGATTTCTTTTTTGATTGCCTGAACTATTGCCTATGGTATTGCTAAACAAGAGATTCATTTTGCTGGAACTCTGTAAAAATCCTGGAGAAGTTTTTTTATAATCAATCGATAAATTCTGTTCAAGCTCTTGTTGAGTAAAAAGATATTGTTCCTGCGAAAAGATGTGTTGTTCAATAGTTTCATCAGCCACTTTTTGAAATAGACTCGAAGCTCGTTCGTATCGACTCGGCATGTTTTTTAATATGCCGTGAATAGGAACTCGAAGCGCTTTTATAAAACTATTGTCAAGACGCTTGGCCCATTTGTAAGCTCCATAACCAAAAAATAATTCATCTCCTCCCTCGCCACTTAACGTTACAGTTACATATTGCTTCGCTAATTTCGACACCAACATGGTGGGAATGGCAGAAGAATCTGCGAAAGGTTCATCGTATGAATTGAACACATCATCGATCAATGAAATTGCGTCTTTGTACGACACAATAAAATCATAATGATTCGTGCCTAAATGCTTTGCTACTTTTCGTGCATATTCCGATTCATTGTGAGAGTTCTCATAGAATCCTATAGAGAAGGTATTAACCTTTGTTCCCGAAAGTTGTACAGCCTGTGCAGTTACCAAACTGCTGTCAATTCCTCCACTTAGAAAAACACCAAATGGCACATCACTTTTTAATTGAAACTGTACAGAACTGATGAGTAAATCACTCAGTTTAACCAATGCTTCGTCTTTATTGTCAACTGCTTTGGCTTTTATTTTATCGTGCAAGTTGTAATATCGTTGTACTTCAATTCCTTTTCGGTTAATCTTAATCCAATGTCCGGGCGGAAGTTTGTAAATGTTCTCGTAGATGGTATTGGGAGCAGCAATAAATCCTAAATGCAGGAAGGAACTAATAACATTATAGTTAATAGTTTTTTTTATGTTACTTGGCTGTAACAAGCCTTTCAATTCTGATGAGAAGGCAAAGTTTTGATTATCGTAATAGAAGTATAAAGGTTTAATGCCGCTTCGATCTCTAAAGAGAAAAAGTTCTTGATCCAAAGTATCGTATATAGCAAAGGAAAACATGCCATTGAGTTCATGAACAAAATCGACTCCTAACTCTGTAAAAGCCTCCAATATTACTTCTGTGTCGCTATTGGATCGGAATGAAAATCGGCTCCCTCTCTTGAGCGATAAAATTTGAGCGCCAATTTCTCTGAAATTATAAACCTCACCATTGTATACAATTACAAAGCGTTCATTTGAATCTTTCATCGGCTGATTCGCTCTTGAAGAGAGATCAATTATGCTCAAGCGATTATGAGCTAATCCACAAATATCATCGTTGAACTTTCCAGAAGCATCTGGTCCACGATGATGCTGAACATTAAGCATGGAATCAAGATCAGATGCATTAAACATCTGTGTCAAACTATAATATCCACTGATTCCGCACATATTGTATTTATTCACCCAAGCGATGGGTGAATTCTTTTGTGATTATTTGATTCTTGCCAAAGCTAATAAAGAAGCTCCAGTAAATGGTTTTGAAGTTAAAAATAACTCAGATTTCATAAGTCCTTTAAGAAGTTTATTGCTCAATTTACCCGGAGGTTTAAATCCGCTAAATACTACCTCTTTATCGCTCTTTTTTAAGATACGATCAAAAAATGTTCTTAAAAGAACCAGTGGAATTAAACTCAATCCCCAATAGCGCATTTCAATGAGTTCCAAATCCGATTGTTCAATCAATTGTTGCATACTTATCTTATCGTACCTCATTTTATGACCTACAACCCGATCGTAGGTTGAATACATCCATTGTTGTGCCGGAACATTTATAATAACAAATGAGCCTTTCTGTCCATGTTCTTTTGCAGTTCTCAAAAAACTAACAGGATCATCCAGATGTTCCAACACATCAAGCAAAAAAATATTTTGGTATTGATTGATCAATTCTTTGTTCCTGTCAAAAATATTATAAACATACAATCGACCTTTCACATCTTTTGATTGCCTTAAAGCTACTTCATCAAGATCGCAACCATCTATTGCTTTTTGGGTAACATGCTCTAATTGGTTGATAAAGACAGCAGAGCCACAGCCAATTTCTAATGATTTGTTTTTTAGATCGAGGTGTCCATTTATCAGATTCAATAATGCTTTAAATCGCCATTGAATCCAAAAATGATCTGGTGCTGCAATCTGAAACCAATGTTCGCTCATTGAAACTTTTTCAGGTTCAGAAAGTCGAATAACTTCTTGGCTCATCAAACTAATTTAGGCTTGTTTATGAAATACGAAATGGCATATCCAGCCGGAAGCAACAATAACACATCGACTTGCAAAAAATATCGGATTTCAATATTTCGAAATTGTGGTCCGGTGCCAAAACAAAGGGCTAAATAAATAAACAGGAAATAAAACAATATCAGGTACATTTCCGCAAGTGCCATTTTATTTCTAATCATTAAATACAAACCTATAATGCCTAATAAGATTAAAAGTGTTCGGCCTATAAATAATAAGGAAGCAATTTTCTTGGCCATAGTACTCGTGTCGTTTAATTTGTATTTAAACAATGCTTTCTTCAAATTTAACAGAGGTAAAGTAACATAGTAATGAAATGGATTTGCTTGGATTTGTTTCGTACGTAATTCATCAAAAAGACTCTTTACTTCTTGGTTACAATTAGGTTCTTTAAAAGGCTTATTCCAATATCCGCTCCAGTGACTAAAGCTGCTTGCACAATTTTTTGCCATATCAATTACTTGGATTAATTTAAGTGAATCTTCCGTATCTGTAAATGCAATTGCAGGTATGTCTACATTTTGATTGTGAATGATTTGGTCAAACTGTGGTTGGAATTCTGTTTTAACCGAGTAAATATATTGAGTAAACGCAATCCAGTCTTCATCTGCGTTGGGTAAACCTCTTAAGTCTTGTGTAATAACAACTTTTTGATGGTTGATGTAATTTCTCAAAGGCCATGGACCATAGATGAGTAGAAAACCTAACCCAAAAAGGAACACGTATTGTATTCTTTTCTTTAGTTCGTCATGAGAGAAAAAGATGTACAACATTATAAAAGGCAATAAAGGCAATAGTTGTGGACGTGTCAATGCAGAAAAACTTAAGAGAGCTGCACTCAAAAAATATTTTGAGTTACGTTTGGAACAAAATAAAACATACAAGCCCCACAACATAAAAAAGAGGCTTGAGGTTTCTGAATATACCACAGGTG